>WNFC01000314.1_pt1 | contig 48346 bp, 48 predicted proteins | sample 5400541 | NCBI WGS metagenome assembly WNFC01 (sample SAMN13153342, study PRJNA577476) | soil metagenome | isolation source: 120 cm saprolite under Douglas fir tree site 2 hole 2 replicate 1 | place: USA:California | collected 2015-04-18 | reverse complement strand
GGCGCTGCCACCCGCACTCCGCGCACGGCACCCAGCCCGGCGCGGAGCCCGCACCCCGACTACGGCGCCCAGCCCCCGCGGGGCGGCCCCGACAGTTTCGCGGCTACCTCGCGCCGCCAAGACCTACCGACTGTCTTGGCGAGAGTCTGGCTGGTGCATGTGGCTTTCCTTCTCGTGGTGCGGACATCGCCGTCGACGCTAGGCGCGGGCAGGCCCCAGGTCATCGACGAGGCGGGCGATCTTCGGATCGGGCAGCCGGCCGATTTTCCGCGGCCGTGGCCTCAGCCGACTGGCCGATGACAAGCGGCCCGGGCGGGATTACCGTTGCGGCATGTACCTGCGGTTCGGCGATAAGCGACAGCGCGACTGGCTCGTCGCCGTCGTTCTCGCCGCGGCCTCGCTGCTGCAACTCTCGCTCGGGCCCGGAACGGCCCGCCAGCAGGCCCTGGCCTCGCTGTTCGCTACCGCCATCTGCGCCACCGTCGCGTTCCGGCAGCGCTACCCGGCCACCGCGGGCGTCGCCGCGCAGGGCATCAGCGTGCTCGACTTCCTCACCTGGCACAACCTGCAGGCCGGCGGCTGGACGATCGCGTGGTTCTGTTCGCTCTACGGCCTGGCGGTCTGGTCATCGCGCTGGCGGTTCGTGGCCGGCACGGCCTTCGTCGGGCTGACCGACCTGCTGCCGGTCGGGCGGGACGCCAACCCGGCCAACTGGAGCAGCACGGCGATCGTATTCGCGCTCGGCACCGTGGTCGTGATGGTCGTCATCCGCCGCATCGTCGGCGACCGCGACAGCCGGGCCCGGCTGGCCGAGCGCGAGCGGGACGTCGCCGCCCGCGAGGCGGTCGTCGAGGAGCGCGCCAGGATCGCGCGGGAACTGCACGACGCGGTCGCGCACAGCGTCTCGATGATGGTCATCCAGGCCGGCGCCGAGCGGCGCGTCCTTCCTGACGGCTCGACCCGCGAAGTACTGCAGACCATCGAGCAGATCGGGCGTAGCGCCCTGACCGAGATGCGGCGACTGGTCGGCATGCTGCGGACCGACTCCTCCGACCGGCTCGCGCCGCAGCCAACGCTGGCTGACCTGCCCGACCTGCTCATCCGGGGCCTGTCCAACCCGGAGATCTGCCGCGAGCTGGTGATCAGCGAGGCGACCGCCAAGACCCACGTGGCCAAGATCCTGCAGAAGCTCGGCCTGCGCGACCGGGTCCAGGCCGTCATCTACGCCTACGAAAGCGGCCTGGTCTCGCCCGGCCCGGCGTCCTGACCGGCGCGACCCTCACCCGAGTTACTAAAGGTGCAACTGAGCACGGTCCGCGAGGTCATCCCGTTATCGTGGGCCGCTGCTGCCCCGATAAGGGCAGTAAGGGCCCACGATCATGGGCGGCGCCGAGTTCGAACCCGCGCCCCGCGCCCGAACGAACCCTGGCCCGCCCCGGTGCCCGACGCGGGCGCTGCTTATCCAGCGCACCATCGCCCACGGCATAGAGTACGGGTGTGGCATCAGGGGTCAGCGCGATCTTGCTGGACGCGGGCGGGGTCCTGATCTTCCCGGCACCGGATCTTGTGCTGCCGCCGCTGCGTGCGGCGGGAGTATCCGCCGACGTCGGCGCGCTTGAGCGGGCCCACTACCGGGCGATGGTGGCCCAGGACCTGGCCGGCACCCCGCCCGTCAGAGGCACCTGGTGGCATGAGTACCTGCTCAGCTACATCGCCGCCTGCGGGGTGGCCGATGGTCAGTGCGAGGTGCTCGCCACCGAGATAACCCGGGCCATCACCGGCCCGGCGTGGACGCATGTCGGCACCGGCGCGATAGATGGCCTGCAGACCGTGGCCGAACTCGGCGTACGGATGGGCGTGGTCTCGAACTCGGACGGCACCGTGGAGTCCGAACTGCGCCGCCTGGGCGTCTGCTACGTGCCGGACGGCCAGGAACCGCCGCCGCGGGGGGTCGAAATGGGCGTCATCGTTGACTCCGCCGTGGTCGGCGTGGCCAAGCCCGACCCGGGCATCTTCCGCATCGCGCTCGATGCCCTGGGCGTGCCCGCGGACCGCTCCGTCCTGCACGTCGGGGACAGCCTGCGCTACGACGTGGCCGGCGCCCTCGCGGCGGGCCTGCGGCCCGTCCACATGGACCCGTACGGGTTCTGCCCGGCCCCCGACGGCCACCCGCACGTCCGCAGCCTGGCCGCCTTGGCCGAGCTCGTCAGCCCCCCGGATATCGACTCCGCGATAACCCAACGCGGTGCTAGCCCGGGGGGACGACCCCCCTAGACCCCCCCGCGCGGGCATAGACTACGGGCTCATGCGCTGGTCCACGATGCACATCCCGACGCTGCGCGACGACCCGGCGGACGCCGGCGCGCCCAGCCACCGCCTGCTGCTCCGGGCGGGCTACATCCGCCAGCTGATGGCCGGGCACTACTCGCTGCTGCCGCTCGGCCAGCGGGTCCGGCTGAAGGTCATCGGGATTATCCGCGAGGAGATGAACGCGATCGGCGCGCAGGAGATCCTGATGCCGGTCATGCACCCGGCCGAGCCATGGCAGCGCAGCGGCCGCTGGGACCTGATGGGCGAGGAGATGTTCCGGCTCAAGGACCGCAAGGGCACCGAGCTGGCCCTCGCCATGACCCACGAGGAAATCATCGCCACCCTCGCCACCGAGCTCGAGTCCTACCGCGAGCTGCCGCAGCTGTGGTACCAGTTCCAGACCAAGCTGCGCGACGAGCCGCGGCCCAAGGCGGGCCTGATGCGCACCCGCGAGTTCACCATGAAGGACTCCTACAGTTTCGACCTGGGACCGGCCGAACTCGACGTGTCCTTCAACGCCCATCGCGACGCCTACGCGCGGATGTTCGAGCGCCTCGGCATCCCGGCCATCCAGGCCGAGGCGTCCAATGGCACCATGGGCGGCTCGGACTCCACCGAGTTCATCTGTCCCTCTCCGACCGGCGAGGACCTCATCATCCACTGCCCGAACTGCGATTACGCCGCCAACATAGAAAGGGCCACGTCCCGGCTGGCGAAGATAGACGATTCTCCCGAACGGACCGTGGTGCGTGCCGCCCCCGAGCCATTCGCCACCCCGGGCGTGCGCACCATCACCGATCTCGCCGACCAGTACCAGGCCCCGGCCGACCGGCAGATCAAGACCCTGGTGTACTTCCTGGACGGCACGCTCACCCTGGTGCTGACGCGCGGCGACCACGCGCTGCACGAGCAGAAGCTCGTCGACGCCACCGGCGCGGTCACGATTCGCCCGGCCCAGCCGGAAGAGATCCGCGACGCGCTCGGCGCGCTGCCGGGCAGCCTCGGCGCGGTCGGCACGCTGCCTGCCAGTCCCGGCGATCACCCGATCATCGCCGACGAGGCGCTGCGCGGGCGGCGCGGCATGTACACCGGCGCCAACGTGGACGACACCCACCTGCGCGGCGTCGACGTCGAACGGGACATCACCGTCGGCCGGTGGGCGGACCTGCGCGAGGTCGCCGCGGGCGAGGCGTGCGTCAATTGCGGTCATCCGCTCGAAGTGAAGCGCGGCATCGAGGTCGGCCACATCTTCAAGCTCGGCTACAAGTTCAGCGACACCATCGGGATCAGCGTGTCCGGCCCGGACGGCAAGCCGGTCAGGCCGATCATGGGCTCCTACGGCATCGGCGTGGAGCGGGCGATGGCCGCGGTCATCGAGGTCCACCACGACGACAAGGGCATCATCTGGCCCGTGTCCATCGCGCCGTTCGAGGTCGTCGTGGTGATCGCCCAGCAGGACGACGCCGCCGTCGCCGCCGCGGGGGAGCGGGTATACCAGGCCCTGCTCGACGCCGGCGTCGAGGTCATCGTGGACGATCGCCAGGTACGGGCCGGCGTCAAGTTCAGCGACGCCGAGCTGGTCGGCATCCCGTTCCGGGTCACGGTGGGCAAGCGCGGCCTGGCCGCCGGGACGGCGGAGCTGACCGACCGCGCCACCGGCTCCACCGTCCAGATCCCGCTGGAGGACCTGCCCAAGCATGTCCGCGAGGCCTTGGGCCGGGCCTGACATGACGCAGACGGTCAAGTGGCTGCCCAAGCCGGAAAAGCAGGACTTCCAGTCGGCGGAGGACTACCTGTCGCTGATCATGCCGCCCAAGCGGGCCGCCGAGTACCGGCGGAAACTGGCCGCCGCGCGCGATGACATCACGCACCGCAAAGCCAAGGACATCCTGCGGGCCAGCCAGCTCGCCCTGCTCGGCGAGGACAATAAGCACGTCGCGTCCGACCTGCGCAAGGCCGCGTCGGGCGCGGCCCTGTCGCCGATCCTGCTGCTGCGCGGCGACGATGATCACCCGCTCATCGTCGCCGACGGCTACCACCGGGTCTGCGCGAGCTACTGGATCGACGAGAACACCGACATCCCCTGCATTCTGGTGTAACTTACGAGGCCTGGCGGTCGCGGGCCTGGCAGCGCAGCGCCCGGAGCACGTCGTCGCGTCCCTCGGTGAGCAGGCGGCGCAACGCGGCGGGCGGATCTGCGGCTTTGATGTAGGCGTCGGTCATTTCGACCGTCTCGAGCGAAATCGCGCACACCGAGTAGACGCCGCTGACGAAGTCCTGCGCCATCGCCGACGACCAGTTCCGCCAAACGTCCCCGACTACCTCGAAGTACTTCTCCCGGTAAGGCTCCACCAGCTGCGGCTGATCCGGATCGGCGAAACCCGCCAGCATGGCGCGGAACATGGCGATGGTCAGCTCGCCTCCGGTCAGTGTTTCCCAGGCCTCCTGCTTGGCCTCGGCCGTCGGGATCGCGGCACGGCACGCCGCGGCGTGCCTTTCGCCGGCGTCGGTAGCGTCCCGCGCCAGCTCAGCGTCGATCTCATCCTTCCCAGAGGCGCCCCGGCTCACCAGCCGCGACAGCAGTGACCAGCGCAGGTCGGTGTCGACGGTGAGGCCGTCGAGGACCACGGAGCCGTCGAGCAGCCCGGCCAGCAGGGCCAGGTCGTCGGCGGAGGTGGCTACCCCCGCGAAGGCCCGGACGTACGCGAGCTGCGTGTCCGAGCCGGCCGGTGCCGCGTGCAGCAGGTCGCGCAGCGTGCTGGCCATCAGGGCCAGCCCGGTCTCCCGCCAGCCGGGGTCGGCGAACCTGCGCACCGCCTGGCTCGCCTGCCGCAGCAGGGTCTGCACCACGCTGATGTCGGCCACCGAGGAGATGCCCGACAGGACCAGCCTCACGTAGTCGCGCGCCGCCATCTCGCCGTCGCGGACCATATCCCAGGCGGCCGACCAGCACAGCGCCGCGGGGAGCGAGTCGGTGAACGCCCCAATGCCTGTGCTGGCCCGGGGGGACACAGTGTCCCCTGGGGACACCCCAGACCCCGATGGCCCGGAACCCCCCGGGCCGATCAGGGTGAGCAGCGAATGATCATCGAGGCGGATCTTGGCGTAGGTGAGGTCCTCGTCGTTGACCAGGACCAGGTCGGGGCGCGGCTGGGAGATGAGTTCCGGCACCACCGTGCGGGGGCCCGCCACGTCTGTCTCGACGCGCTGCCTGCGGACGATACCGGCCTCGGTCCGGTCGTACAGGCCGATGGCGATGCGGTGCGAACGAAGCACCGGATGGGTGGCGGCCGCTTCCTGTTCCACTGCGAACTCGGTGAACCGGCCGTCAGCGTCCACCGAGTAGGACGGCCGCAGCGTGTTCACGCCCGCCGTCTGCAGCCATTCGGCCGACCACGCGGCCAGGTCGCGACCCGAGGTCTCCTCGAGCGCGGCCAGCAGGTCCGCCAGCGTCGCGTTGCCCCACGCGTGCGCAGCGAAATACTTCCGCACGCCGGCCAGGAAATTCTCCCGCCCGACGTAGGCCACGAGCTGCTTGAGCACGGACGCGCCCTTGGCGTACGTGATCCCGTCGAAGTTCACTTCCACCGCGGCAATGTCGGGGATATCGGCGGCGATCGGGTGGGTGGAAGGCAGCTGATCCTGCCGGTAGGCCCAGGCCTTGTACAGCTGCGCGAACGTGGTCCACGCGGACGTCCACCTCGTCGCCTCGGCCTGCGCGAGCGTGCCGGCCCAGGTCGCGAAGGACTCGTTCAGCCACAGGTCATCCCACCAGCGCATCGTCACCAGGTCGCCGAACCACATGTGCGCCATTTCGTGCAGTATCGTCTCGCCGCGCGCCTCGCGGGCGAAATCAGTGACCCGCGACCGGAAAATATAGGCTTCCACAAAGGTGACGCAGCCCGCGTTTTCCATCGCGCCTTCCTTGAACTCCGGCACGAAAAGCTGGTCATACTTGCCGAACGGATACTTTATGCCGAACGAATTGTGGTAGAAGTCAAAACCCTGGCGCGTAACTTCCAGGATTTCGTCGGCGTCGAGGTACTCGGCCAGCGACTGGCGGCAGTACACACCGAGCGGAATGCCGTCGTGCTCGTCGCGGACCACGTGGTACGGTCCGGCCGCGACCGCCGTGATGTAGGTCGGCATGACCGGCGTGGGCGGGAAGTGCCAGCGGATGGCCTCGCCGTCGCGAACGTTCGATTCGGGCGCCATGTTCGACACGACCAGCCAGTCCGCCGGGGCGGTGACGGTCAGCTCGTAGCTGGCCTTCATGTCGGGCTGGTCGAAGCAGGCGTAAACCCGGTGCGCGTCGAAGGTCTCCAGGTCCGAATACAGGTAGACGCGCCCGTCGGCAGGGTCGGTGAAGCGGTGCAGCCCTTCGCCGCTGCGCGAGTAAGCGCAGTCGGCCGCCACCCGGAGCACGTTGCCGGCGGCCAGCCCGGTCAGCGTGATCCGGTCACCGTCGAACGCATCCAGGCCGACCGGCGTGTCGTTAAGGGTGATCTCGCGGACCGCGGGGGCGGTCAGGTTGATGAAGGTGGATGAGCCCGGTGCGGCACAGCCGAACCTGACCACGCTGACCGAGCCGAACGTGGCGTCGCTGCCCGTCAGGTCCAGGTCGACCTGGTAGGAGGCGACCTTGATCAGCGCCGAGCGCGCCATTGCCTCGTCGCGGGTCAGGTTCGATGTCACCGGTTGATCGTCCCTTCGGAATTCGCGGTCCTGCCGCAGGGTTGACCCTGCGGGGGACAAAACCGGAATCTACCCTCGTTAAGGAGTCCGCATGACCCAGCAGGAGCCAACGCGCGTCGACTTCTGGTTCGACCCTATCTGCCCGTGGGCGTGGATCACCTCGCGCTGGATCCTCGAGGTCGAGAAGGTCCGCCCGGTCACGGTAGTCTGGCACGTGATGAGCCTGTCCGTGCTGAACGAGGGCAAGGACGACCTGCCGGAGCGATACCGCGAGTCGATGCGGAGCGCCTGGGGGCCCGTCCGGGTGCTGATGGCGGCCGAGCAGGCGCACGGGCCTGAAGTGCTCCTGCCGCTGTACACCGCCCTCGGCACGCGCTTCCACCACGAGAAGGCGCCGCGGGACCGGGAGACGATCTCGGCCGCGCTGGCCGAGGTGGGTCTGCCCGCTGACCTCGCGGACGCGATGGACTCGACCGAATACGACGAGGCCGTGCGCGCCTCGCACGCCGACGGCATCGACCGGGTTGGCTACGACGTCGGCACTCCCGTCATCTCGGTGAACGGGACGTCGGTGTTCGGGCCGGTGGTGTCGCCGATCCCGCGCGGTGAGGCGGCGGCCAGGCTCTGGGACGGCGTCCTGCTGATCGCGGGCACCGACGGTTTCTTCGAGCTGAAGCGGTCTCGCACCCGCGACCCGATCTTCGACTGACCCCACCCAGGGCGTCTGGCAGACTTGGCCTGTGCGCGTATACCTGGGATCTGATCACGCGGGTTTCGAGCTGAAGACCCGCCTCATCGAGTGGCTGGCCGCGGCCGGTCATGACCCGGTGGACTGCGGGCCAAAAGCGTATGCCGACGACGACGACTACCCGCCCTACGTCATGCGCGCGGCTCACGGGGTCGCCGGTGACCCGGGCAGCCTCGGCATCGTGATCGGCGGCTCGGGCAACGGCGAGCAGATCGCCGCGAACAAGATCCCCGGCATCCGCGCGGCGCTGGCCTGGACCGATGAGATCGCCCAGCTGGCCAGGCAGCACAATGACGCCAACGTGCTCAGCCTCGGCGCGCGGATGTACACCATCGACGAGGCGGTCGGCTTCGCGAAGGTCTTCATCTCGACCCCGTTTTCCGGCGAGCCGCGTCACGCCAGGCGCCTGGCCATGATCGCCGACTACGAGAAGACCGGTGAACTGCCCCCGCTTCCCGGCTCCTGAAACCTTTAGCGGGAAGGGCGGCCCCGGCGCCGGCGCGGGAAGCCCGGCCGTCCCGGCCGTTCGTCCCTGACGGCACCGGGCGACCCGCCCGTTTCCGCCCGGCCAGTTTCTCTGCCGCCAGTTTCTCTGCCGCCAGTTTCTCTGCCGCCCGTTTCCGCCCGGCGCGTTTCCGCCCGGCGCGTTTCTATGCTGCCCGGGACGCGCGCTTCGGCCGCCTCGGCGTCGGCGAGATGCTCAGGGCGCGGCCGGGATACGTCCCTGGCGCGCATCGCGGCATTGGGCGTCAGCTTCATGGCTGGCACGGCATCATCCTCCTCGGCCCATTCTGCCTCCAATCTCATGAAGGCCTCCCGGCGCCTCCCGCCGTCCGCCCGAAGCCACAGCCCTAGAAGACCAGCGGGCACCAGGGAGCGGGATCCCAGGACATGGCCGCCGAGAGCTGCCGGGCGGCGCCGGGCCGCAGCTCGGCGACTAGGCCGGCTTCGGCGAGGGCACCGAGCTTGGTCCCGCCCAGGTAGGCCGCGCCCAGCTCGGTCACGTCAAGGGCGAGGTCGGCCGCCGTGGTCACCGGAACGCACGACGCCGCCAGCCCGAGGCCGCCTCCGGGGCTCTCCGCGGCGGTGGTCAGCCGCCACCGCCCGGCGTTGGACGGCAGGAGCTCGTCCCGCACCTCGATGACCACGTCCACGGGGCAGGAATACCGGCGCCCGGCCAGCGCGCCCGGCACGTCGATGATCCGGACCCACAGGCCGTCGTTAAGCTGCGGCCGGGCCCGCCTCGGGTCCGCCAGCTGGAAAAGCAGCGGATCGTCGACCGGGCGCCGCTGGACGCGGAACTCGCTGGTCAGGTCCCGGCTGAGCAGGTCGGCCCAGAGCGAGGCGCTGGCCGCGGGATCGGCGGCCAGCAGCTCGCGCACCGTCAGCACGTTCTCGGGCAGAAACTCCGTCCAGGTGTCCACGCCCGAGTACAGGGCGTAGCCGCGTGGCCCGCTGCCGTCCTCGGCGATCAGGCAGCGCAGCGGGCTCGCGCCATGCCGCTCTTCGGCCGGGTCGTAGATCACGCGCCGCCACCACGCGTCGTTACGCCCGAAGAACCCGGGGCGTGACGGTAGCAAGGCGTCGTAGACCTTGGCCAGTTCGGGCAGGGCGGCCTGCGGGTCGGCGAGCCGGAGCCGCAGGCCGGAGTCAGCGGTGGCGGTCTTGGCCAGCGCCCCCTCACCGCGCCGAAGCGTATAACTGAGGTACCAGCTGGCCCGGCCATAGCCGTACCTGGAGTAAATCACCGACTCGGAGGCCCACAGCACCGCGAGCGGCTCGCCGCGCCCGCGGATGTCGCCCAGCTGGCGGCGCATCAGGCTGTTCAGCACGCCTCGCCGCCGGTGCGTGGGCAGCACGGCCACGAAGGTCACGCCGGCCGCGGGCAGCACGTCCTGCCCCGGCACGGTCAGCTGGAAGCTGAAGCACATCGTGATGCCCACCGGCGTCGCACCGTCGAAGGCCGCGAGGCTGCGGCCGAACTCGAACCGGTCAAGGATCATGCGCCGGCCGCTCGCCGACGGCGGCGAGCCGTGGAAGGCATGCTGGTCGACCGCCTCGAAGCCGTCGAACTCGTTCTCCTCGATGGGCCGGATCGGATACGGGGACTCTGTCATCAGGATCGCGGCGTAGAGACCCCAGCCTTCAGGCCGGGGAAGAAACACCGCTCCACCTCCCTAGAAATGTCAGTGGTACTCGCTAGTGTGTTCGCATGTCCCGGTACCGGCTGCTCCCCACCCCCGCCCAAGAGGCGGTGCTGCGGGACCACTGCGCGCACGCCCGGTACGTATGGAACCTGGCAATCGAGCAGGACGCGCACTGGCACCCGGGCCGGAAGGGCGCGCCGGGATACCTGGAGCAGTGCCGGCAGCTTACCGAAGCCCGCGCCGAGCACCCTTGGCTGCGGCAAGGCTCCCAGATGGTGCAGCAGCAGGCGCTCCGTGACTTCGCCCAAGCGATGGCCGCGTTCTTCGACCCGGAGAACCCGGCCGGACGGCCGTCGTGGCGCAAGGCCGGGCGGCACGAGGGATTCCGGATCGTCGGGCGGGGGCGGCAGTGGGACGTGCGCCGCGTGTCCCGGCACGTCGGCCAGGTCTGGGTGCCGAAGGCCGGATGGCTGCGGTTCCGCTGGTCCCGTGCGGTGCCGCCGGGCGCGAAGTCCTACCGGGTGACCATGGACCGCGCCGGGCGCTGGCATATCGCCTTCGCGGTGATCCCCGAGCCGGTTCCCGCACCCGGTAACGGCCAGGCCGTGGGCATCGACCGGGGCGTGGCCGTCAGCGCGGCGCTGTCCACCGGGGAGCTGCTGCACGCCCCCGGCTTGACGGTGCGGGAACGTCGGCGCATGCGGCGGCTGGAGCGCAAGCTCGCCCGCGGCAAGCGGGGCTCGAACCGCCGCGCGCGGGTACGGCTGGCCATCGCCCGGCTGCGGGCCCGCGAGACCGACAGGCGCAAGGACTGGGCGGAGAAGACCAGCACGGACATCGCGCGGCGGTTCGACCTGATCCGGGCCGAAGACCTGCAGATCACGAACATGACCCGATCGGCGAAAGGCACCCGGGGCGATCCCGGCCGCAACGTCCGGCAGAAGGCCGGGCTGAACCGGGGCATCCTGCGATCCGGGTGGGGCCTGCTGGTGCGCCGGCTGGAGGACAAAGCGCCCGGCCGGGTGGAGAAGATCAACCCCGCGTTCACGAGCCAGCGGTGCTCGGCGTGCGGGCAGGTGGACCGGGACTCGCGTGAGAGCCAAGCCGTCTTCCGGTGCACCGCCTGCGGATACGCCTGCCACGCTGACGTGAACGCGGCCATCAACATCGCGGCGGGGCACGCCGTGACTGCGCGGGGAGGCGACGGGGTTACCCGGCCGGTGAACCGCGAACCTCAACTGCTGCTCCAATCGGCGTAGTAGCTGGAATCCCCCGCCTTCAGGCGAGGGAGGATGTCAAGTATGTCTTCGTACCCTGGTCCGGTCCGCCCCGTCGGCGCGACTGGTTTAGCCTGCCGCGGCCCTCATCGAATACAGTGCCCGCATCATGGTTACCGCGCTGCAGCCGAAGGGGCCCCGCCCGGGGCGGCGGCGCGCGGTGCGGGTCCTGCGGTTCCTGCGCACCCAGCTGACCAGGCAGTTCATTACCAGGAACCGCCGGCTGGCCTTCGCGCTCTCGCTGCTGACGATCGCCATCGCCGTGGCCTCGGTGCACCTGTCCGGGTGGTGGTTCTCGCCCGGCGTGATGATCTTGCCGATCCTGGCGGGCGGCCTGCTGCTGTGGCCGCGGGCGCTCCGCATCTTTTTCGCCTTCGCCGCGGCGGCCCTGATCTACGACGTAATCGAGGACAAGGCCGGGGCCGGGATCATCGCCACCATCGTGCTGACCGCCGCCTTCGCCGACGTGCTGGCGCGGACTAGGGAGAAGCTCGGCGTCCAGGGCCTGCGCGGCGACCGGATGCTGCTGGAACTGCGGGACCGCATCCGGGCGCAGGGCAAGCTCCCCGAACTCGGCGAGGGGTGGGAGTCGTCGCTGGTGCTCAAGCCGGCCGGCGGCTCATCGTTCGGCGGCGATTTCGTGGTGTCGTTCTGCGATGGCAAGATCCTCGAGGTGGCGCTCGTCGACGTGTCGGGCAAGGGCATCGACGCGGGGACCAGGGCGCTGCTGCTTTCCGGTGCCTTCGGTGGGCTGCTCGGTTCGGTGCCCCGGGAGGACTTCCTCCCCGCCTGCAACGCGTACCTGCGCCGCGGTGCGGCCAGCGAGGGTTTCGTCACCGCCGTGCACCTGTCGCTGGACCTGGCGTCGGGCGAATACGTGATCTCCTCGGCCGGGCATCCGCCGGCCGTGCACTACGACGGGGCGGCGGGCCGCTGGCGGCTCACCCGGGCCCACGGGATCGTCCTCGGCGTGGTCGCGGACCTGCGCGGGGCCGCCACCGAATCCGAGCGCGGCGTGCTGCAGCGCGGCGACGCGCTCATGCTGTACACCGACGGCCTGGTCGAATCGCCCCGCCGGGACATCGACGCGGGCACGGACCGGCTGCTCGGCGAGGCCGAGCGCATGCTGGCCAGCGGCTTCAGGACCGGCGCCCCGGCGCTGGTCGCGGCCATGCAGCGGGAGATCGGCGGCTCGGACGACTGCGCCCTGGTCCTGCTCTGGCGATCCTTACCCGGCCAGCGCGTCGGCCTGCGCCAGCAGGTCGTTGCCCGCGGCGATGAGCGCGCGCGCGGCCTGACCGCTCATCGGCTGGCCGCCGAACTCGGCGCCGAGCAGCGCGGTAAGAGCAGGTGATCGTCACCCCGTTGCAGTTGGCGGGCGAAGGGGAGCCGCCGACGAAGTGGTCGCCTTCGTCCGCGGTGATCACGAACAGCGTGTTGGCCTTGGTGATCCCGGCTCTGGCCAGACCGGTGAAGAAGGTGCCGAAGGCGGCGTTCTCCTGGCGCAGCTGGCTCTCGTAGGTGGCGGTGCCAGGCCCCATCCCGGCGCCGGTGACTGCGTTATCGTGCAGGTCGGTGAGGTAGGTGTAGGTGACGGGGATGCCGTGCGTCTGCATGTACAGGGTGTAGGCGAGTCCGTTGCTCCCGTTCATGCCGTTGTAGCCGGGAAAGCCGATGTCGCCGCTGGTGTCTTTGATGACCTGGCCGTTCAGGTTGCGCACCGGGCCGGACGGGCTGATCACCGGCTGGATGAACTTGCTGCCGAACAGCGCACGGTAGCCGTGGTAGCCGCCGGGCTCGTCCGGCAGCGCGTCGGCGACGCCGCCGTGCGCCGGGCCGCACATGGCCGAGCTGAGCGCGCAGTGCACGGACAGGCCCATGAAGTCGGCCTGGGCCTTGGCTGCCAGCTTGGAGTTCTCCGCCTCCTTGGCCTCCCACGAACGCGGGCCGAACACGAGCGGCACGTCGGGCGTGGTGTTCTCGAGCTCGGTGTTGGCCGCGGCGACCGAGCCGAAGTCGCAGCCGGCCCGGGTGTAGGGCACCCACGGGGCCGGCGCGTTCTTGCCGGCGGCGGTGACCATGGTGTGCGTGCTGTCGCCGGCCGGCGCGCCGGTGGAGGTGCTGTAGTCGACGATCGGATCGGTCCAGTAGGCGAACGACCCGGCCGTGTCGGTTGACCCGCCCGGCGTGTAGTAGTTGTAAGTGTTCGCGATCGGCATGCCGTGGTTGCTGCCGTACAAGCCGGTCTCGGAGGTCACGATGTCATTTGCCGTGTGCGCGATGAGCGGGGTGTGCTCATGCGAGATCAGAGTCCCGTTGCTGGTGATGAAATTGAGCAGGTTCGGCGTCTGCTGGAGATCGCTGGGCACGTTCGGGTTGTCGCGCGTGTAGTGCGTGTTGTCGAACTGGATGTAGATGACGTGCTTGACCGACGATGCGGTGTTGCCCAGGGTGCATGATGCCGCCGCGCCGCTTGCCGGGCGCGCGGGTACGGCGGAGTTTGCCGGGGCCGCGGGGCCGGCCAGGGCCGGTGCCGCGATCATCAAGCCGAGCGCGAGGGCGCCTCCTGCGGCGACCGCGAGCCCCTTCGTCATCCTCATCTCACCCATGGGCAGAGCTAAGCGTGATCAGGAAACAAAACAGCAAACATAGCGAGAAGATCGGACAAATATCCGCACCGCCCCAGCCCCGCTGCAGCTGGTTACGGAACGTAGGAACGCAGATCCGCAGCGTGCTGACCGGTCGCTCGACCAATGCTATTAGCGGGTAACTCTGCCCGATGCTGGGCCTATACTGACGCCCGCGTCAGGTATTTTCGGTATCATAACGTTGTTCGCGAACACAAACTATTTTTCCCCCGCGTAACCTGGGCGAACATCGCTGTAACCGGTGCGAACAGTAGTGAACGTGTCGCTCAGAGGGTTTCCGGCTGCGGTTAGCCGACGCAGCCGTCATGTGACGCACGCGTCATTGTTTGCAATTATTTGTGCATTCCCTGGAAAATGACTGCGTGGCACGGGGAAGTCGAAGTACGGGTAGCACCGTGCGGACGGGTATGCGTGAGCATGTCCGCCCGTCGGTGACGCGCGCCGAAGAAGTGGTGGCCAACGCGTCGGGGGAGAACTTTCCCGTCGCGCTCCGCCTGCTGCCGGCCAGGCACCGGCGGCACCTGACGAACCTGTACTTCTTCGCCCGGCTGACCGACGACCTCGGCGACGAGGCCCGTGCCGAGGGTGACGTAAAAGAACTGCGCCTGCGCCTGCTCGACGAGCTAGCCGCCGACGTCGACCGCATTTACCAAGGCCAAACACCGGCCTCGCCGGTCATGCGCGCCATGGCGGACACCGTGCGCGAGTGCGGCGTCCCGGCCAAGCCGCTGCTCGACCTGATCCAGGCCAACCGGCAGGACCAGCTGATCACCCGCTACCGCACCTACGCCGAGCTCGAGCAGTACTGCGAGCTGTCCGCCAACCCCGTTGGCCAAATCGTGCTCTACATATTCGGTGTCGCTACGCCGGAACGCGTCGCGCTCTCCGATAGCATCTGCACTGCCCTGCAGCTGGCCGAACATTGGCAGGATGTGGCCGAAGACCTGGGCAACGGGCGGATTTACCTGCCGGGCGAGGACCTGGAGCGGTACGGCTGCACAGAGGCGGACCTGGCCGCGCCGACGGCGGGCCCAGCCGTGCGGGAGCTGATGATTTTCCAGACCGACCGCGCCTCGCGCCTGCTTGACGAGGGCGCGCCGCTGGTCGGCACGCTGCGCGGCGCGGCGCGGCTGGCGGTCGCGGGCTACCTGGCAGGCGGCCGGGCCGCGCTGGCCGCGATCCGAGCGCAACGCCATGACGTGCTGATCGGGACCCCGCGGCCGCGCAAGCAGCGGCTGGCGGCCGAACTGGTCAAGGCTTACGTGAGAGGGAGGTGAGCAGGCGCTAGTGGAACTTACCGAGGCATACCGCGAATGCGAGCGGATCACCTGGACGCAGGCGAGGAACTTCGCGTACGGCATCAGGCTGCTGCCGGCCGGCAAGCGGCGCGGGCTCGCCGTCATCTACGCGTTCGCCCGGCGGATCGACGACATCGGCGACGGCACCCTGCCAGCTGGGAAGACAATCATGCCGGCCGAGGAGAAGATCGCCGCGCTGGAAGAGGCGCGCCGCCAGGTTCTCGACCTCAGCGAGCCGAACCCGGACGATCCGGTGCTGCTCGCGCTGGCCGACGTCGAGCGCAACTTCCCCGTCCCGATGCAGGCGTTCGGCGAGCTCATTGACGGGTGCGTGGCCGACGTGCGCGGCACCAGCTACCAGACGTTCGAGGATCTGCTGCACTACTGCCGCTGCGTGGCGGGATCGATCGGCCGGCTGTCCCTGGGCATCTTCGGCACCAGCGGTGACCCCGAGGTGGCCGCCCGGCTGGCGGACTCCCTCGGCGTGGCCCTGCAGGTGACGAACATCCTGCGCGACATCCGCGAGGACTACCAGAACGGGCGGGTCTACCTGCCCGCGGAAGACCTGGCCAAGTTCGATTGCACCCTGGACGACCCGGCGGGCCCGCAGTTCACACGGCTCGTCGACTTCGAGGCCGAACGAGCCCGCGACTGGTACGCCACCGGCATGGGTTTGCTGCCGATGCTCGACCGCCGCAGCGCGGCCTGCACCGGCGCCATGGCGGGTATCTACCGGCGGCTGCTCGACCGGATCGCGGCCCAGCCCGCGGCGGTGCTGCAAGGCCGGATGTCGCTGTCGGGCCGGGAGAAGGCCGTGGTCGCGGTGAAGGCCCTGGCCGGGAGGCTCGGATGAGACCCAAAGACCCCCGGGTGGTGGTGATCGGCGGCGGCCTGGCCGGGATCACCGCCGCGATCGCGCTCGCTGAGTCGGGCGCGGACGTCACCCTGCTCGAGGCCAGGCCCAGGCTCGGCGGCGCGACCTGCTCGTTCAACCGGGACGGCCTGGTCGTCGACACCGGCCAGCATGTCTTCCTCGGCTGCTGTTCGGCCTACCGCGGCCTGCTCGCCAAGCTCGGCATGACCGAGCACGCCCCGCTGCAGGACCGGTTCGACGTGACCGTGCTCGCCCCCGGCTCCGCCGGCCAGCCCCGGCAGGGCAGGCTCCGCAGGACCGCGCTCCCCGGCCCCCTGCATATGCTGCCGGCGCTGGCCAGGTATCCGTTTCTTTCTTGGGCCGAACGGGCCCGGGTTTCCCGCCCGGCCCTCGCGATGCGCCGCGTCGACCCGGCCGACCCGGCGGCTGACACGCAGCGCTTCGGTGACTGGCTCGCCGCGCGGGGCCAGAGCGAGAGGGCGCGCCGGGCCCTGTGGGACCTGTTCTCGGTCTCGGCCCTGAACATCGCGGGCGACGACGCCTCGCTGGCGCTGGCCGCCACCGTGGTGAAGACCGGCCTGCTCGGGAAGAACAACGCGGCGGACATCGGCGTCCCCGCCCTCCCGCTGGGCGAGTTGCACGGCGACGCCGCCGCGACCGTGCTGGCCAAGCTCGGGGCCCAGGTCTCCCTGGGCACCAAGGTCGCTGCCATCGAAGTAACCGACGACCAAGACGCCAGGTATCGCGTCCGCCTCGCCCGCGCCGCGGACGACGCCAGCCTCGGGACCGAGATCGCCGCCGACGCGGTAGTCCTGGCCGTCCCGCACGAGAAGGCCGCGCCCCTGGTCCCGCCGGGCGCGCTGCCCGCCGCGACGGTGCAGGCCTGGGCCGGCCTGGGCGCCTCGCCCATCGTCAACGTCCACGTGATCTACGACCGGCCCGTCACCACCCTTCCCTTCGCCGCCGCCATCGACTCCCCGGTGCAATGGGTCTTCGACCGCACCCGCATCTCCGGCCTCAGTAACCTCGACCACGGGGACCGGGACCGCAAGGCCCAGTCCAGCAAGCCGCAGTACCTCGCGATCTCGCTGTCGGCCGCGGACTCCTGCGTGGACGTGCCCGCGGCCCGGCTGCGGGAGCAGTTCGTGGCCGCGCTGGCCGAACTGTTCCCGGCGGCCCGCGACGCCCAGGTCGCCGAGTTCTTCGTCACGCGCGAGCGGCGGGCGACCTTCCGCCAGGCGCCGGGCAGCGGCGCGCTGCGGCCGAAGGCCGGAACCCGCCAGCCCGGACTGGTGCTCGCGGGCGCGTGGACCGACACCGGATGGCCGGACACGATGGAGGGCGCGGTCCGCAGCGGCCTGGCCGCGGCGATCGAACTACGTCATACCGTCCTTACCTCAACGATGGGGGTACGTCAGTGACAGCTGTAATGCCTGAGGGTGTGGCCCTGGCCCGGGACCTGGTCGGCCCCGCGATGGAGTCCGCGATCGCCCGGCTCACCCCGGACGTGCGCGCCGTCGCGGCGTACCACCTCGGCTTTGCGGACGCGGCGGGCAACCCGACGGGAAACGGCAGCGGCAAGGCGCTGCGCCCGGCGCTCGCCCTGCTGTCGGCCCGCGCCGCCGGCGCGCCGCCCGAGCGCGGCGTGCCCGCCGCGGTGGCGGTCGAGCTCGTGCACAACTTCTCCTTGCTGCACGACGACATCATGGACAACGACACCGAACGCAGGCACCGGCCGACGGCCTGGACCGTGTTCGGCGTCGGCGCGGCCATCCTGGCCGGGGACGCGCTGCTCGCGCTGGCCCAGGACCTGCTGCTGGAGGACGGCAGCCCGCAGGGTGCGTGGGCGGCCCGGTGCCTGTCCGCGGCGGTGCAGCGGCTGATCGGCGGGCAGGGTTCGGACCTAGCCTTCGAGAAGCGCGACGACGTGACCCTGGCCGAGTGCCTGGACATGGCCGGCGACAAGACCGCCGCGCTGATGGCGTGCGCCTGCAGCATCGGCGCGGTGCACCTCGGCGCGCCGCCGACGCTGGCGATGGCCCTGGCCGGTTTCGGCGCGCACGTCGGGCTGGCCTTCCAGCTCACCGACGACCTGCTCGGCATCTGGGGCGCGCCCGAGGTCACTGGCAAGCCGGTCCGCGCCGACCTGCGCGCCCGCAAGAAGTCGCTGCCCATCGTCGCCGCGCTGAACAGCGGCACGCACGAGGCGGCCGAACTGCGCGCCCTGCTCACCGACCCGGAGCCGCTGACCGAGGACGACCTGGTCCGCGCGGCCGGCCTGGTGGTGGCCGCGGGCGGCAAGGACTGGGCCGAGACCGAGGCCGACGCGCAGCTCGCCGCGGCGAACGCCAGCCTGGTCGGCATCGACCTGGCCGCCGACGTCCGGGCCGAGCTGACCGCGATCGCCGAGTTCATCACGGCGCGCCAGTGGTAGCCAGCAGAGTGGTAACCGATGTCGCCCGCGACACTCTGGAACGAGCACGTGATCACGTGCTCGGGCTCCAGCACGCCCAGGGCTGGTGGCAGGGCGAGCTCGAGACCAACGTGACCATGGACGCCGAGGACCTGCTGCTGCGCGAGTTCCTCGGCCTCCACGACGACGCGGCGATCGCGGCGGCGGCGCGCTGGATTCGCTCCCAGCAGCGGGCCGACGGCACCTGGGCCAACTTCTTCGGCGGCCCCGGCGACCTGTCCACCACCGTCGAGGCCTACCTGGCCCTGCGGCTGGCCGGCGACCAGCCGGACGCGCCGCACATGAAACAGGCCTGCGCCTGGATCCTGGAGGCGGGCGGGGTCGAGGCCACCCGGGTGTTCACCCGGATCTGGCTGGCCCTTTCCGGCCTGTGGTCGTGGGACGAGCTGCCGGTCATCCCACCCGAGCTGATCTACCTGCCGTCCTGGTTCCCGCTCAACATCTACGACTGGGGCTGCTGGGCCCGGCAGACCATCGTCGCGCTCGCCGTGGTCCAGTCGTTCCGCCCGTCCCGCCCGCTCCCGTTCACCATCGACGAATTGAGGACCGGCGTTACCCCCAGCCGCCCGCCCGCCGACCCGTGGGCGCGCGCCTTCACCGCCCTCGACAAGCTCCTCCACCGTCTGCACCAAGATCGTTCGTCAGTTTTGGTCGCTACAACGACCAAAACTGACGAACGTTCGGCAGCTCGCACCGGACGCGGGCGGCTGCGCGGTGCAGTAAGGCGCGCGGCGCTGCGCCGCTGCGCGGAGTGGATCATCGCCCGGCAGGAGCGGGACGGCTGCTGGGGCGGCATCCAGCCGCCCTGGGTGTACTCGCTGATGGCGCTGAACCTGCTCGGCTACGACCTCGGCCACCCGATCATGGCCCGCGGGCTGGCCGGCCTGGACCGGTTCACGATCACCGAGGACACTGCAGATGGCCCGGTGCGCCGCCTGGAGGCGTGCCAGTCGCCGGTCTGGGACACCGTGCTGACCATGATCGCGCTCGCCGACGCGGGCCTGCCGGCCGATCATCCCGCCCTGGTCAACGCCGGGCGGTGGGTGCTCGGCGAGGAGATCCGCGGGCCGGGCGACTGGCAGGTGCGCCGGCCGGACCTGGCCCCCGGCGGCTGGGCGTTCGAGTTCGACAACGACGTCTACCCCGACACCGACGACACCGCCGAGGTCGTCCTCGCGCTGCGCCGGGTTGCGCCCAAGAACCAGGCCGCCATCGATCGGGGGCTGGCCTGGCTGGCCGGAATGCAGTCCAAGGACGGCGGCTGGGGCGCGTTCGACGCGGACAACACCCGCATGCTCGTCAACAAGCTGCCGTTCTGCGACTTCGGCGCGGTCATCGACCCGCCCTCGGCCGACGTGACCGCGCACATCGTGGAGGCGTTCGCCGCCGAGGGACGGGCTGATGACCCGGTGGTCCGCCGGGGTGTCGTCTGGCTGCTGCGGGCCCAGGAAAGCGACGGGTCCTGGTTCGGCCGGTGGGGCGCGAACTACGTGTACGGCACGGGCGCCGTGGTGCCCGCGCTGATCGCGGCCGGGGTGAAGCCGTCCAAGCCAGCCATCCGGCGCGCCGTGGCCTGGCTGGAGGAACACCAGAACCCGGACGGCGGCTGGGGCGAGGACCTGCGCTCCTACGACGACCCGGCGCAGGCCGGACAGGGCGAGTCCACCGCGTCGCAGACCGCCTGGGCGCTGCTCGCCCTGCTCGCGGCCGGCGAGCACGGCGAGCGGAGCGAGCAAGGCCAGCGGAGTAGCCCCGCGACCGAGGCGGGCGTCCGCTGGCTGGCGCAAACGCAGCGGCCCGACGGCAGCTGGGACGAGCCGCAGTTCACCGGCACGGGCTTCCCAGGCGACTTCTACATCAACTATCACCTGTACCGGCTGGCCTTCCCCCTCAGCGCCCTAGGCAGATACGTAGCAGTGCTAGCCCCGGGGGTACGAACCCAAGAACCCCCCCAGACCCCCCCGAACGCAACCGGAGAAAGCGCATGAAAGACCTGCTCATCTGCGCGCCGATGCGCATCGAGGCCCGGGCCATCCGGCGGGGCCTGCGGGCTAGCCCCAGCCCGCCCGAGGTAGTCCACACTGGCTCTGCCCCTGCGGTGCTGCGCACCGGGTGGGGCACCACCAGGGCGACGCAGTGGGCCGAAGAGCTCAAACCCGGCTCGTTCGGCCAAATCGCGATCATGGGCGTCGGGGCCGGCCTGACCACCGACCTCAGCCCGGGCGACCTGGTCGTCGGCACCGACGTAGGCGTCGTGGCCTGCCCGTCCGCGCCGCTGCTCGCGGCCGAACTGCGGCGCGCCGGGCTGCCCGCCCGCACCGGCCGGATTACCACCGTAGACCACCTCGTCCGGCGCTCCGAACGAGCCAGCCTGGCCGCCGACGGCACCCTGCTGGCCGACATGGAGTCGGCGCCGCTGGCCACCGCGGCGGGCGACCGGCCGGTGGCCGTGGTTCGCGCGGTCTCGGACACCCCGGACCACCCGGTCGCGGGCATCGTCTCCGGCGGGCTGGCCGCGCTGCGGTCGCTGCGCGCCGCCGCGCCGGTGGTGGAACGGTGGGCTGCGGCCTGCGGGCCGCGCCAGGTGCTGCTGGCCGGGCCGCGGTCGTTCTGCGCCGGCGTGGAGCGGGCGATCGAGATCGTGGAGCGGGCGCTGGAGCTTCAGGGCGAGCCCGTCTACGTGCGCAAGCAGATCGTGCACAACACCCGAGTGGTGGGCGACCTGGAGAGCCGCGGCGCGGTGTTCGTGGACGAGCTCGACCAGGTGCCCGACGGCGCCACCGTGGTGTTCTCCGCGCACGGCGTGTCGCCGGCCGTACGCGGGGAGGCCTCCCGGCGGGGGCTGGCGGTGATCGACGCGACCTGCCCGCTGGTGTCCAAGGTGCACGCGGAGGCCAGGCGGTTCGCCGCCGACGGGTACACGGTCGCGCTGATCGGCCACGCGGGCCACGAGGAGGTCGAGGGCACCCTCGGTGAGGCGCCGGCCTCGACGGTCCTGGTGCAGACGGCGGAGGACGTGGCCGCGCTGCGGCCGCGTGACGGGGAGCGCGTCGCCTACCTGATGCAGACCACGCTGTCGGTCGACGAGGCGGCGGAGGTGTCCGGCGCGCTGCGGGAACGGTTCCCCGCGCTGCGCGCGCCCGGCAGCGACGACATCTGCTACGCGACGACCAACCGGCAGGCCGCGGTGCGGGCTGTCGCCGCAGACTCCGACCTGGTGCTCGTGGCCGGCTCGGCGAACTCTTCCAACTCGGTCCGGTTGGTGGAGACCTGCGAGCGCATCGGTACGCCGGCGCACCTGATCGACAGTGCGGAGGATATCCAGCTTGGCTGGCTCACGGGGGTATCGACGATCGGCCTGACCGCCGGCGCCTCCGCCCCTCCTGCCGTGGTGGAGGAGATCATTTCGGCGCTTTCAGGGCTAGGCCCCCTGTCCGTCTCCGAGCGAGTGACGACCACCGAATCAATTCGGTTCGGCCTGCCCAAGGAGGTAAGGCGATAATGCCCATGCCACTACGTCAGTCCCTGCGTGTCGGGTCCTACCTGATGCGGCAGAAGCTGGCTGGCCATAAGAAGTTTCCGCTGCTCGTCGAGCTTGAGCCGCTGTTCGCCTGCAACCTGAAGTGCGCGGGCTGCGGCAAGATCCAGCAGCCGCACGAGATCCTCAAGCAGCGGATGCCGGTCGAGCAGGCCCTCGCCGCGATCGAGGAATCCGGCGCGCCGATGGTGTCCATCGCCGGCGGCGAGCCGCTGATGCACCCGCAGATCGACGTGATCGTCGCCGAGCTGATCAAGCGGAAGAAGTTCGTGTTCCTGTGCACCAACGCGCTGCTGCTGCCCAAGAAGCTGGACAAGTTCAAACCCTCGCCGTACTTCGCCTGGGTGGTACACATCGACGGGCTGCGCGAACGGCATGACGAGTCGGTCTGCAAGGAAGGCGTGTTCGACGACGCGGTCGCCGCGATCAAGCTGGCCAAGTCGCGCGGGTTCAAGGTGAACACCAACACCACGTTCTTCAACACCGACACCCCGCAGACGGTCATCGAGGTGCTGAACTACCTGAACGACGACCTCGGCATCGACGAGATGCAGATCTCCCCGGCCTACGCGTATGAGAAGGCGCCGGACCAGGAGCACTTCCTGGGCGTCGAGGAGACCAGGGAACTGTTCCGCAAGTCGTTCGCGGACGGGCGGCGCAAGAAGTGGCGGCTGAACCACACGCCGCTGTTCCTTGACTTCCTCGAGGGCAAGACGGACTACGGCTGCACGGCGTGGGGGATTCCTTCCTACTCGCTGCTCGGCTGGCAGAAGCCGTGCTATCTGATGGCGGACGGGTACGTGAAGACGTACAAGGAGCTCATCGAGACGACCGACTGGGACTCCTACGGGCGGGGCAAGGACCCCCGGTGCGCCAACTGCATGGCGCACTGCGGGTATGAGCCTTCGGCCGTGCTCGCCACGATGAGCTCGCTGCGCGAGACGATCCGGGCCGCGCGGGGCAGCTGATTCCTTTGGGGTAATCCAGCAGGTTCTCTTCAGCACTCGCTCAGGTCACGCCGCCAGGCTCTGAAGTGGCGCGGCGTTCGCTCCCGGGGCGGCCGCGCCGCCATCTGTGCGGACGGCGGTTCTCCTGAGGAGTGCGGAATGTTCTTCACCTATTTGCGGCGTGAGCTCCGCCGCCGCATGCGCCAGGCGGTGTTCATCGCGCTCGGCCTGGCCCTCGGCGTCGGCCTGGTGATCACCGTGACGGCGGCGTCGGCCGGCCTCAAGAACGCCCAGGGCACCGTGCTGCACGCGCTGTACGGCGTGGGCACCGACGTCACCGTGACCAAGACGCCGGCGGCCGGGTCGTTCACGCCGGGGTCGTTCGGGTTCGGGTTCCGTACCGGCACCAATAAGGCGCCTGCGGCCGGTGCCAAGATCAACATCAGCACGCTCGCGGCCGGCCCCACGCTCGCCTCGATCGGCGCGTCCTCGGTCAGCACGGTCTCCAACCTGCACGACGTGTCCGCGGCGGCGGGCGGCCTGACCCTGAACGACCGGACGATCAGCGGCACCATGCCGGCCATCAACTCCTCGGGCGGGGGCGGCCTCGGTGGCGGAGGACCAGGGAGCGGCGGTCAGAGCTTCCGGGCCAGCTTCACGACCAACACCTTCGGCGTCGACGGCGTGGACATCAACGGCGGCGAACTCGGCCCGCTCAGCACGGGCAAGCTCAGCGCCGGGCGCACCTTCACCAGCGCGGACGCGTCCTCCGACGTCGCGCTGCTCGACTCGTCCTACGCGACGCAGAACAAGCTGACGGTCGGATCCACGATCGCCCTGGGCAACAGCAGCGGCACCACGACCAGCTTCAAGGTCGTCGGGATCGTCAGCGAGCCCGCCGGCAACAATCCCTCGAACGTGTACATCCCGCTCGCGGTCGCGCAGAAGCTGGCCAACATGAAGAACGACGTGAACACCATCTACGTCGCGGCCAGCAACTCCTCGGCCATCGGCGCCGTCTCCAGCGAGATCAAGCAGACGCTGCCGTCGGACACCGTGACCACCTCGAGCGACCTGGCCAGCGAGGTCACCGGCTCGCTGTCCAGCGCCTCGAGCCTGGCCAACAACCTCGGCAAGTGGCTCGCGATCGCGGTCCTCGTCGCGGCGTTCCTGCTGGCCAGCCTGCTGACAATGGCGGCGGTGTCGCGCCGGGTGCGTGAGTTCGGCACGCTGAAGGCACTCGGCTGGAAGAGCCGGCGCATCATCGGCCAGGTGATGGGCGAGGCGGTCGCGCTGGGCATCATCGGCGGCGCGGTCGGCGTCGGGCTCGGCCTGGCCGGCGCCGAACTGGTCTCCAAGCTGTCACCGAAGCTGTCCGCCGTGGTTGGCCAGACCACCGGCTCGGCCACGCCGGGCGGCGCCCGGCAATTCGGCCCCGGCGGCGGCGGGTTCGGCGGAGGCGCTGGCGGAGGCGCTGGCGGCGGCGGCGGGTCCGGCGCCTTCGGCCGCGCGACGACGGCCACCCACACCGTGGCCGTCCACCTGTCCGCCGCGGTGAGCACGAACGTGATCCTGCTCGCGGTCCTGCTGGCCGTGGCGGGCGGCCTCATCGCCGGGATCTTCGGCGGCTGGCGAGCCGCCCGGCTGCGCCCGGCGGCGGCCCTGGCCAAGGTCGCATGAGCGAGCCGGAGGGGCGCGGCGTCGCCTGGACTGAGGAGCGAGGGACGAGCGACGAGGGAAGGCGGCGCCTGAAGGCGCCCCGCAGGCGAGCGGACGACAGGGCCTGAACCAGGAGGAAGGCGACATGTACAAGCTCTCCGGAGTGACCAAGAACTACGTCAAGGGCCGCGAGACCGTGGCCGCGTTGCGCGGCGTCGACCTCGTGGTCGAGGACGGCGAATGGCTGGCCATCCAGGGGCCGACCGGGCACGGCAAGTCGACGCTGCTGCAGATCCTCGGCGGCCTGGACCGGCCGTCGGCCGGCATCGTTGATTTCGACGGCCGTGACCTCGCGCAACTGCGCGAGGCCGAAGTGACCAAGGTTCGCGCCGCCTCCATCGGCTTCATATTCCAGACCTTCAACCTGGTGCCGACGCTGTCCGCGCAGGAGAACGTGGAGGCCGCGCTGGTCCCGCTGCGCGTATCCGCCACCGTGCGGCGGCGGCGGGCCGCGGTCGCCCTCGAGGCGGTCGGCCTCGGCGACCGGCTGCGCCACGTGCCCGGCGAGCTGTCCGGCGGGCAGCAGCAGCGGGTCGCCATCGCCCGGGCCCTGGTCAAGGAGCCGAAGGTCCTGCTGGCTGACGAGCCGACCGGCAACCTGGACGAGGACACCAGGGACGAAATCATCGGCCTGCTCGAGACCATGTGGCGGGAGCGCGGCCTGACGATGGTGCTCGTCACCCACGACAGCACCGTCGCCCGCCGCGCCCAGCGCATCGGCGTGATGAAGAACGGTCGCCTCACCTTCAAGCAGACCGCCCGTCGCAAGCCCACCGCCGCCCAGCCCCCTGACCTCCCACCTGCCGATTCCGTCCCCGCCACCAACCCGACCGATTCCGTCTCCTTCCCCGACTAGCCGATCCGGCCTCCCATCATCGTGGGCGGTTACAGCCCCAATAGGGGCAGTGGCCGCCCACGATGATTGATAGCCGACGGAAGGGGCGCCGGGGCGGCCGGGTCGCTGCCGGGTTAGGGGTCGAGCAGGGCCTCGCGGCGGAGCAGGGCCGGCAGGTCCGCGGGTTCCGGGTGCGCGCCGGTCAGGCCGTGAGCCGCGAACCAGCGGCCTATGTTCTCCGCATCGCGGGTGAGGAAGAAGGCGCCGCGCGGGTTCGCGATCACGTCAACCACCTGGGGCAAGTCGATCATGACCAGTCGCTCGTCGTGTACCAGCAGGTTGTACGCGGATAGGTCGCTGTGCGTGAGGCCGTCCCGGGCCAGGTCGACGAGCGCCTGCACCAGCTGGTCCCACAGCCCGGCCAGCTCGGCGGGCCCGGGTCTGGTCTCGGCCAGCCTCGGGGCGGCTGTCCCGTCCGGCGTGCCGATGAACTCGAGCAGCAGCTCGGTGTCCAGAATCTGCGCCGGGTAGGGGACGGGCATCCCGGCCGCGTACAGCCGGGCCAGCGCGGTGAACTCGGCGTTGGCCCACTGGCCGGCGATGGCCTGCCGACCGAACGCGGTCCGGCTCGCCACCGCCCGGTTGACCCGGGACTCCCTGGTCCGGCGCCCCTCCAGGTAGCCGCTGTCGCGGTGGAACATCCGGTGCCCGGCATCGCGGTATCGCTTGGCGGCGAGCAGGCAGGACCGGCCCTCGGGCACGGCGCGCCGGATCAGGAACACGTCGGCTTCCTTGCCGGTCTTCAGGATGCCGAGTTCGGTGTCGACGGCGGCCAGTTCGGTGACCAGCCAGTCCGGGTGCGGTTTCGGGCCGCGCTGGGTCGGGATCGACTGGTCCCAGGTGGACCAGCGATCACCTTCTGGCAGCCCGTCGGTCGCGTCGAATACCTCGATCGGCGGCGGCGACCGGCGCTGCCAGACGCGTTTGGCCGTGGTCGGCTCGTCGTCGTCGAGACGCTGCTTACCGCGGCGGCGGGCGGTGCTAGCCCGGGGGGGCGACCCCCCGGGCCCCCCGATAGTGAACTCTCCGCGGCGTGCGGAGGAAAAGTCGTGCATGGGTGGTGCTCCTCAGCTGAGCGGTCAATGGGGCAGGCGGGAATGCGCCCGCGACGGGCTTAGACATCTCGCGCCTCCCTTCGCTCAGCCGGCCAGCGCCGGCCCGAACCTGTTGCAGGCTGCCACACCGTCCCCGGCCAAGGCAACCGAATTTCCGCGATGCTGCGGAGCAGCAACTCGACCGCCTGCCGCCCGGCCTCCACCAGCGGCTCGCGCACGGTGGTGGCGCCCTCTGCGGCGTCCAGTCGCTCTCGAGCGCCGCCGCGGCGGCGCTCGCACCGGAACCACAGTGACTTATGGGTCACCTGTGGCATCTGTGGAAGCCTCGACCGAGGGCGCAATCATTGTGGGTCGTTACTGCCCTCATGAGGGCAGTAACGACCCACAATAAATCAGTTCTTAAATTGCGAGACTCTGGGGCGAGGACCGCTGGGTTTGGCGGGGCGCGTGGGGCTGGCGCACTGGGATCCGTGGGAGCCGGGCGTGACATCCTCCAGGGCCACCCGAACCCTTGCCGCGCTTTCGGCGATCTCATACAGGATCCAGGCGCCGGTAGATGCCGGCGGTAGATTCCGCTGCCTCCCCAGGCGACCGCCTCGTCAGGACGGGGCTGATCCGCCAGCGCCGCCAGTGCCTGCCTGATCGAGGCGAAAGCCTCCCGATCTTCCGAGCGGATACGGGCGAGCGCCCGCAGCGCCGTCTCCTGGACGACGACAGTGAGGCTCATCGCCCGTCTTCAGCGTCCACCTGGTCCAGGGCCGCATCCAGATCGGCCAGCCGCACGCCTTCCCGGCCCGCCAGCCGGGCGGCATAATGCGCGGCCAGCGCGGCCCGGTCTTCCAGGTCGGCAAGATCGTCGACGTTGATGATGGCCACCGAGGGCTTGCCGTGCTCGGTAATCGTGACCGGACGATGCCCGTACCTCGCACGGGAAACCAGCTCGCCCAGGTGAGCACGTGCCGCCGTCAAGCCGTAAGATTCATCCATACTACAAAGTGTACACTTTGCAGCCTCCGACACGCCCGCCCCGTGCCGCCTCACACCTGGACGAACTCGATGCCGGTGAGCTGGCACAACGCCTTCCAGTCGGCGGCGTGGTGGCCCAGGTTCATCACCTCATGGTGCGGCCCGCCATGCGAGAGCCAGCCGTTCAGGCACTTGCGCAGCCCGGACGCGGGCCGGAACTGCCCGTACGGCATCTCCAGGGCCGGCAGTTCCTGGCTGTCCAGGTTCTCGCCCTCGGCGACCACCAGCCGGAAGCGATCGCCCTCCAGCGAGACCAGCGTGGCCAGCGTGGCCGGCCCGGGCTGGTACTGGAACAGGAACGTGGGCGGGTCGGCCAGCCGCCCGATGCCCAGCGGCCGCTTGATCAGCTTCACCGGCCGGTCGGACCGGGCGATCTTCCAGTTGCCCTCGCCCATGTGGCTCTGCAGGATCGAGTCCGAGGGGAAGTCCATCGCGTACATCTCGGTGAAGTGCGCGTCGCCGATCAGGACATGTCCCGCATATACCAGGCAGGCGGTGAGCACGTCGCCCTCGGCCGCGTATCCGTAGCCCTTGGCCATCAGGGAGGACGCCGCGGCCAGCGGCAGCCGGCTGAACCGCCCGTCTTCGCCGATCGCGTCGAAGTGCGCGGTGTAGGCGCCGAACCCCCGTTCGTTCAGGATCTGCTCGATCGCCACCTGCATCCGGGCGTGGTCCGTGCGCTCCTCCGAAGACAGCCGCGGGTCGATCTCGAAGTTCTCGTCCTCGAAGGAGATGACCGCCGCCACTGCCTCGGAACTCGCCTCCTGCATGCCGCGCCACAGATCGCCCTGGGCGACCGAGATGATCGCCGGGCCGAGCGTCCGGACCAGCGCGCTCTCGTCGACGCGGATGTCGCCCATCTCGTTCATCGCGTAGCCGAAGATCGCGACCTTGAGCCGCTTCCACGCGGTCGCCGTGGCCGCCGCGCGGGCCCAGCGCCCGACGTCGGCCCGGAACGACGCGCTCTTCCAGTCGTCGGTGAGCACGGCGAACCGCTTCCCGGCCCTGACCATGGCGTTGGCGGTGTCCTGCGCGCCGTGCACGCCCTGGTTGTAGGTCATGTCGGCCATGTCCCAGGCGGGCGTCACGCTGGGTTCCGGCTGGATGTTGGCCAGGCAGACCGGCAGCCGGGACTCGGAAAGCAGCCGGGCCACCCGCATGGCCGGGCCGTAGGTGAGCATGACGACGAGCACGCCGTCCAGGTCCGCGTTCTCGAACTCGCGCATGGCGCGCTCGGCGTCCTCGCGGTACTTGATGGCCTTGCTGGGAGTGAACTCCGCGACGTCGGACAGGTGTGCGGCGAGTTCCGCGGCGTACCCCTCCTGCCGCTGCGCGATCCCGGGGACCATGTCGTCGTACAGGTCCTGCATGATCCCGAGGATGCCGATGCGCGGCTTACGCCCAACTGGAGCGGTCATGAGTTCGGTTCTCCTTTTACAGTCAACGCTGGCCGTAATAGTTCTTGTAGCGCGCGTGCAGCGCGTCCACCTGCTCGGCGGGCAGCGGCGCCAGCTCGCCGAAAGCGAGGGCCAGATGGACGGTACGCGCCACGTCTTCGCACATCACGGCGGCCTTCACCGCCTCGCGGGCGGTACCGCCGATGGTGAACACGCCGTGGCTGCGCATCAGCACGGCGGGGGAGCGGTGCCCGGTCAAGGTCGCGACCACGCCCCGGCCGATCTCATCGCCGCCGATCAGCGCGAACGGCCCGACCGGGACCTCGCCGCCGAATTCGTCGGCCATCGCGGTGATCACGCAGGGGATGGGCTCGCCGCGCGCCGCCCACGCGGTCGCGTGGGTGGAGTGGGTGTGCACCACGCCGCCGACCTCGGGCATGTGCCGGTAGATGTAGGCGTGCGTGGCGGTGTCACTCGACGGGCTCAGCCGGTTCGGCAAAACCGCCTTGCCGTCCAGGTCGCAGACCACCATTGACTCCGGCGTCAGGTCGTCGTAGGAGACGCCGCTCGGCTTGATGACCATCAGCTCGGTGCCGCCCACCCGCGCGGACACGTTGCCCGAGGTCCAGGCGACCAGGTTGTTGCGCACGAGCTCGGCGTGCAGCGCGCAGACCGTCTCGCGCAGCGCCGTGATCTCAGGGCTTTCCGCCGTGCTCACCTAGCAACCTTCCTGACCCCGTCGCGGATCGCCCGCAGCCGGTGCATGACCTCGTTCGTCCCGCGCCCGAAATAGTCGTGCAGCCGCACGTACTCGGCGTACAGCTCGTCGTACACGTCCGCGCGGGCCGGGTCCGGTCGGTAGACGTCCCGGTCGATCCGGCCCATGGCGGCCGCCGCGGCCGGCACGTCTGGATAGGCGCCCGCGGCGACGGCCGCGTGGATGGCCGAGCCCAGGGCCGGCCCCTGCCCGGACCCGATCACGCTGAGCGGCCGCCGGGTGACGTCCGCGTAGATCTGCATGAGCGGAGCGCTCTTGACCAGGCCGCCCGCGACCACGAGCTCGGTCACCGGCACGCCCGCGGCGCTGTACGTGTCGATGATCATCCTGGTGCCGAACGCGGTCGACTCGAGCAGCGCCCGGTAGATTTCCGGCGCGGTGGTCGCCAGCGTCAGCCCGACGATGGCGCCGGACAGGCGGCCGTCCACCAGCACCGAACGATTGCCGCCCGCCCAGTCCAGCGCGATCAGCCCGTGCGCGCCGGCCGGCTCCGCCGTGGCCTTCTCGTCCAGCAGCTGCTGCAGCGAGACGCCGCGCCGCCGCGCTTCGGCGGCGAACTCGCCCGGGACCCCGTTCTGCGTGAACCAGGCGAAGATGTCGCCGACCCCGCTCTGCCCCGCCTCGTATCCCCACATCCCGGCGACGATGCCGCCGTCGACCACCCCGCACATGCCGGGGACCTCGGCCAGGTCGGTGCCGTTCATGCTCTGCCCATTCATGACGTGACACGTGGAGGTGCCCATGATCGCCACCATCTTGCCCGCCGCGACCGGGCCGGCCGCGGGCACGGTGACGTGCGCGTCCACGTTGCCGACGGCCACCGGCAGGCCGGCGGGCAGCCCGGTCAGCGCGGCCGCGGCCGGCGTCAGCCCCCCGGCCCGGGCGCCGAGCGCGGCGATGGGATGGGCCAGCTTGCTGTCGGCGAAGCCCGCGAAGCGCGGGTCGAGCGCGGCGAGGTACTCGCGCGACGGGTAGCTGCCGTCCTGGAAGATGCCCTTGTACCCGGCCGTGCACGCGTTCCTGGTCTCGGTCCCGCACAGCTGCCAGATGATCCAGTCGGCGGCCTCGATCCACCGGTCGGCGCGCTGGTACAGCTCAAAGTCCTCGTCCAGCAGCTGCAGCGCTTTGGCGAACTGCCACTCCGAGGAGATCTTGCCCCCGTAGCGGTTGATCCATTTTTCCTGCCGCTCGTGCGCGACGGCGTTGATCCGGTCCGCGTGCGGCTGGGCCGCGTGGTGCTTCCACAGCTTGGGGTAGGCGTGCGGGCGCCCGGCCAGGCCCGGCAGCTGGCACAGCGGCGTCCCGTCGGTGAGCACCGGCATGCAGGTGGACGCGGTGAAGTCGGTGGCGATGCCGATCACCTGGCCCGGGTCGATGCCGGCGTCCCTGATCGCGGCCGGGACGGCGGCGGCCAGCGCGCCGGTGTAATCGGCCGGGTCCTGCAGCGCCCAGTCCGGCGGCAGCTCGACCCCGTCCAGCTCACGGTCGATCACTGCGTGCGGGTACTCGCTGACGGCGGTGCCTGCCTCCGCGCCGTCGCTGACCCGCACCACGAGGGCCCGGGCGGACAGCGTGCCGAAGTCCACGCCGACGACGAAAGCGTCACCGTTGCCGCCTTTGTTAGCGCTAACATCCATCTGTCCGCCTTATCGTACGTTCCCGTGCATTCTGATTGCCTTCGGCCTGTCCGGCTCAACCCGCCGGCCTGTCCGGCTCAACCCGCCGACCTGTCCGGCTCAACCCGCCGACCTGTCCGGCTCAACCCGGCCAGGCCGGCCAGGCCAGCCGGCTCAGCAGGCTCAACCCAGCCGGCCCACCCGGGTCAGCGAGGGCCGGCGGCGCTCGCCCGGACGATCAGCTGGGGCGCCACCCGGACCCGGGGCCCGGCCGGGATCGCGCCGGTCATCCGGTCGACCAGCGTACTCAGCGCCTGCCGGCCCACCTCACCAAAGTCCTGCCGCACGGTGGTGAGCGGCGGCAGGTAGAACCCCGCCTCGGGCACGTCGTCGAAACCGACGATGCTCACGTCGTCGGGCACCCGAAGTCCCCGTTCCACCAGCGCCCGCATGACGCCAAGCGCCATGGTGTCGTTCCCGCAGAAAATGGCCGTGAGCCCGGGTTCCGCGGCCAGCTGGCCGCCCAGCTCGTAACCCGAGGCGGCGGACCAGTCGCCGGCCAGCACGGCGGGCTCGGGCGCCCCGGCCTCGCGTATCACCTGCCGCCAGCCGTCCAGGCGTTCCTTCGCGTCCAGGCAGGACGACGGCCCGGCGACGTGGAAGACGGTCTGGTGCCCCAGGCCGAGCAGGTACCGGGTCGCCGCGGCGGCGCCGGCCATGTTGTCGATGGCTACCGAGGTGACCGACGCGCGGGTACCGCAGCCCACCGCGACCAGCGGCACCTCGGGCGGCACGTGCGCGAGCGCGGCCACGGCGGTGTCCTGCGTCGCGATGACGATGATGCCCTCGCTGCCCTGGCCGAGGAACCGGTCCACCGCGTCCAGCATCGACCTGCGGTCCAGGGCCGGCAGACTGGCCACGGACACGAAGTAGGTGTCGTGCGCGGCCCGTTCGAACCCGTACAGCATCGACGTGGGTCCGTAGAGCATGGTGTCGGAGGTGATCACGCCGAGCGTGTGGGTGCGCCGGGTGACCAGCGTCCGGGCCGCGGCGTTGGGCCGGTAGGCGAGCTCGCGGATGGCGGCGAGCACCTTGTCCCGGGTCAGCGGACGGACGTTCGGGTGCTCGTTCAGGACCCGCGAAACGGTCTGATGCGACACCCCCGCCAGCCGGGCCACGTCCGCCATGACCGGCGGCCTGGACAGACCGCGAACGACGGACGTTCTCACCTGGCTCGTGGCCTGTTCGCCCGGTGACGACGTCACGTCGTGCCTCCCTCTGCCGCGCGCTGCGTAGCCATGCGGTCAGCCGGGGCCGACGTTAGCGCTAACATTTTCCAGGGTAGCCGCCGCGCCGCCGCGGCGGTACCCCAGTCCACGGCGCCGGCGGGAGGGTCAGGGCTTGTCGCGGCTCGACGCGCCGTCGCGCAGGTCGCGGATGGCGGCCTTCGCCTTGCGGCCGGCGTCGCCCTCTCGCAGGTCGCGGAGCGCGCCCCGCGCGGCGTCTCGCGCCTTGCCGACCGCCTCGTTCTCCCGCAGGTCGCGCAGGGCCTCCTTGGCCTTGCGCCCCGTCTCGCCCTCGCGCAGGTCGCGGATGGCGGCCTCGGCCTTGCGCCCGACCTCGCCCTCCCGCAGGTCGCGGAGCCTGGCCTCGGCCTTGCGGGCCGCGTCGCTGGTGCGCACGTCCTGCAGCGCGGCCTTGGCCTTCTGGGCCGCGTCGCCGCGCTGTGCTCCGCGCAGCCACGCCATCAACTTGGACCACCAGCTCCGAAGCTGCTGCTCGATTTCGGCCATCACGGACTCTCCTTCACGTACTAGGCCCTACCTAATGACACGATATAACGTGATGCTGGCCCGAGCCAACACCGAGCCAACACCGAGCCAACACCGAGCCAACACCGAGCCACCCGGAGCCAGACGTGAAAGAATGCCGCCGTGCAGCGTCAGCGCATCAGCGGGCACTCCCCGTACGAGCCGGTCTTCGGGTTCTCCCGCGCGCTGGTGGCCGGGGACCGGGTCCTGGTGGCCGGCACCGCGCCGGTCCCGCCCGGCGGCGCCCAGCCCCCGTCCGGCCCGTATGCCCAGGCCAGGCTGTGCCTGGACCTGATCGGCGAGGCCCTGGGCCAGGCGGGCACGAGCCTGGAGCACGTGGTCCGCACCCGCATGTACATCACCGACGCCGGCCACTGGCGTGAGGTCGCCCGCGCGCACGGCGAGGTCTTCGCCGCCGTCCGGCCCGCGGCCACCGCGGTGATCGTGGCCGGCCTGCTCGACCCGGCCTGGCTGGTGGAGATCGAGGCCGAGGCGCTGCTCCCCGCCGCCGAGGCGCGGGCCTAACCTGACCGCTGGATGCCGCCCAGGATCACGTCCACCACCTGGGCGATGAAGTCGGCGGTCATCGGCAGGTGGCCGAGCAGCAGCCGGTGCTCGGCGGCGCCGAAGAACAGGTCGAGGACGACCTCCCGGTCGACGTCGGCCGGGATCTCGCCGCGGGCGATGGCCCGGTCCAGCATGATCCGGTGCTGGGTGCGCAGCGGCTCGAGCACGCGGTCCCGCCAGGCCCCGCGCAGTTCCGGGTCGTGCTGCGCCTCGGCGATAAGCCCGGTGAGCATCGATCCCATCGGCGTCTGGGTCACCGCCCGGACCCACGCGTGCAGCGCGGCGAGCAGGTCGCCGCGCAGCGTCCCGGTTTCCGGCAGCGGCTGCTGCTCGCGGAACGACGCGACGAAGGCATCCAGCGCGAGCAGCCCCTTGGACGGCCAGCGCCGGTAGATCGTCGTCTTGCCGACCCCGGCGCGGGCGGCCACCTCCTCGATCGACATGGCGGTCAGCCCCCGCTCGGCCAGCAGTTCCACCGTCGCGGTGAGGATCGCGCGGTCCGCCTCCTGGCTCCGCGGCCGCCCCCGCGGCGCCCCGCCTCCCGCCGGATCCGCCGGCCCCGGAATTTCCCCGCTCATGCCCCAGTTCTAGACTGTAGAAATCCGAAACGATCCGTAACGTATCTGATTGGTATCATGCCCGCCCGAGTGCCGTCCACATCAGCGCCCTCCAATCGTCCTGAACCCGCAAACCCCGCCGCAAACCCGGCCACGAACCCAGCGAACCCTCCCCATCGCCAGCCGCTGCAGCTAGCCCTGATTCTTGTCGCCGCGTTCATGGTCGTCCTCGATTTCAGCATCGTGAACGTCGCGCTGCCCTCGATCGAGCGCCAACTGCGCATGCCATCCGATGCGGTGCAGTGGGTGGTGACGGGGTACGCCATCTCGTTCGGCGGATTGCTTATTCTCGGTGGCCGGGCCGCTGACCTGTTCGGCCGACGGCGCATGTTCGTCGCGGGCCTGGTCGCGTTCTCCCTGGCCAGCCTGGCCGGCGGCCTGGCCCAGGACCCGGTGCTGCTGATCACGGCCCGCGTCGTGCAGGGTGCGGGTGCCGCCATCGTCGCCCCGGCCGCGCTCTCTCTCATCATCACCGGCTTCCCCGAAGGCCCCGAACGTACTCGCGCCATCGGCCTGTACGGCGCGGTGTCCTCCGTGGGTTTCGTCGCGGGCCAGGTTCTCGGCGGCGTGCTGGTGCAGTTCATCAGCTGGCGCGCGGTGTTCCTGGTCAACGTCCCGGTCGGCCTGATCGCCGCCGCCCTGTCCCCGGCCATCCTCGGTGCCGCCAAGACCAGTGCCGCCAAGACCAGTGCCGCCAAGACCGGTGCCGCCGCCCGTCGTCTGGACGTCCGCGGCGCGTTGCTGATCACCAGCGCGGTCACGCTCATCGTGTTCGCGGTGTCCCAGGGCGTGGTACTCGGCTGGACCTCGCCGCTGGTCATCGCCGCCGTCGTGGTCGCGGCCGTGGCCACGGCCGGCTTCATGCGGGCCGAGACCAGGCACCCGGAACCGCTGATCCGGCCCGGTTTGCTGCACCGCAAGGAGCTGCGGGACGGGACCACGCTGGCCTTCCTGCTCGGCTTGTGGAACGGCGGCGAGATGCTCGTCCTGTCCCTGTACCTGCAGCAGGTGCTGCACGAGTCTCCGCTGTTCACCGGCCTGATCATCGCCCCGCAGGGCGTGGTCGGGTTCGTCGCGGGCGTGCTCGGGCCAAGGCTCGCGGGGCGGATGGGCGTCAAGCGGCTGCTGGTACTGACCGCCGCCGCGTCGGCGGCTGGCTTCCTCGTCCTGACGCAGCTGCCCGCTGCCGGATACAGCCCGGTCCTGTTCGTGGTCACGCTGATCGGCTTCGGCACGGCGGGCACCGCGTTCGGTTCGACCGTGATCGCCAGCCGCGGCATGGCCAACGCCGATCAGGGCCTGGTCGGCGGCATGATCAACACCAGCCGCCAGATCGGCGCCGCGGTGGGCGCCGCCCTGCTGCCGGCCGTGGCCCAGGGCGTCAGCGGCGGGATCGGGGTCTCCGGCGACCGCGCCGCGATGTTCACCGCCGCGCTGGCCGCGCTGACCGCCACCGCCGTCGCCTGGCGCGCCGCCCGCCCGGCCCCGGCCCGCGCCGCATGAAGATCTTTGGCCCGAACGAGCCGGGTACCCCGCCCGGCCGTCAGTCCGTGCGCTGCAGGGTGTAGCGCACCGTCTGCAGCCGGATCAGCCCGTCCCGGAAGATGAAGGTGTCGATCCCGTCCTCGACCTTGGTCGCGGAGGAGACCGCGGCCCACTCCAGGAAGAACACGTCGCCCTCGTAGATCTGCGTCTTGAGCTCCCAGGCCGCGTTCGGCACATCGGCGAGCAGCTGGGTGAACGCCTCGCGGATGCCGCTTTTGCCCCGCTTGACGCCCGCGGGCGTGATGAAGACGGCGTCGTCGGTGTAGTCGGCGACGACCCCGTCCAGGTCACCCGCGCCCAGCGCCTGGGCGTGGTGCTGGAACACTTCCTCGGGCGTGCGTGTCATCGCGCTCCTCCTTCGCAGCATGATCGCCTTACCCCCACCGTAGGGGGCCGCGTAGGCTGCGGGGAAGGAGGATGTCATGGGTTTCGAGCACATCCTGGTGGAGCGTTCCGGCGACTTCGCCACGGTCACGATGAACCGGCCGCAGCGCCGCAACGCCTTGTCGCTGGAGCACATGCGCGAGCTGATCGCGGCGTTCAGCGACCTGGCAGACACTGACGTGCTGGGCATCGTGCTGGCCGGGAACGGCCCGGTGTTCAGCGCCGGGCATGACTTCGCCGATGTCGCCGACGCTGACCTGCCGCAGGTCCGCTCGCTGCTGATGACCTGCACGGAGCTGATGACGCTGATCCAGCAGGTGCCCCAGCCGGTGGTGGCGCGGGTGCACGGGCTGGCCACCGCGGCCGGCTGCCAGCTGGTGGCCAGCGCTGATCTGGCCGTGGCCAGCGACGACGCCGGCTTCGCCGCGCCCGGCGGCAAGGGCGGGTGGTTCTGCCACACCCCGATGGTGGCCATCGCCAGGAACGTGGGCCGCAAACGGGCCGCGGAGCTGGCCCTGTCGGGTGACGTCATCGACGCGCGCACCGCGCTGGACTGGGGCCTGGTCAACCGGGTGGTGCCCGCGGCGCAACTCGACTCCGCGGTACGGGACCTGCTGGACCGGGTGACCAGGGGATCGGCCGACAGCAAGGGTATCGGCAAGCAGGCGCTGTACGCGCAGATCGACCTGGACCAGCCCAAGGCCTACGCGTACGCCATCGAGGTCATGGCCGCGACCAGCCAGCTCCCTGACGCGCGGGAAGGGATGCGGGCGTTCCTGGAAAAGCGCAAGCCGCACTGGCGCCGCGGCCGGCCCTAGGGCTCGCCCGGACGACACGGGCAATTCGGCCGGCCGGCTGGCCCGCGGGCCGCCGCGGCGGCCGGGCTGGTAGCGTCGGCCCTAGGGGATTCCGTTCGCATCGAACAAAACTTCAGGAGAAGACCATGGCCTCTCGACTGAATCCATATCTCAACTTCAACGGCAACGCCCGGCAGGCGCTGGAGTTCTACCACAGCGTGTTCGGCGGCAACCTCACGCTGAGCACCTTCGCCGATTTCGGCGCCCAGAACTCACCCGACGCCGACCGGATCATGCACGGGCAGCTCGAGACCGACGCTGGCTACACGCTCATGGCCGCCGACATCACCAGCGACATGGAATACCACCCCATGGCCGGGTTCTCGATCAGCCTCAGCGGCGACGACGGCGACATCCTGCACGGCTACTGGGAGAAGCTGTCCGCCAGCGGAACCACCACCATGCCGCTGCAGAAGCAGGTCTGGGGCGACGAGTTCGGCATGTGCGTCGACCAGTTCGGCGCGTCCTGGCTGGTCAACATCTCCCAGCCGCAGGCCTAGCCGCTGGGTGCATCATGGGCGGATGCCACTATTCGCCTTTGAGGGCCGCGAGCCGGATGTTAGTCCCGAGGCGTGGATCGCGCCTACCGCCACCCTGGTCGGAGACGTCCGGGTGGAGGCCGAAGCCTCGGTCTGGTACGGGGCCGTGCTGCGGGCCGATTTCGGGCCGATCCTGGTGCGCCGCGGGGCGAACATCCAGGATGGGTCGGTGCTGCACGGGGGCGACGACCCGGTGACCGAAGTCGGCGAGGGTGCGACCATCGGTCACCTGTGCGTGGTCCACGGCGCGGTCATCGGTGCGGAAGCGCTGGTGGGCAACGGCGCCACCGTGCTCGACGGCGCGATCGTCGGCCGCCGCGCCCTGGTCGCGGCGGGGGCCACGGTGCCGCCGGGGATGATTGTCCCCGACGGCATGCTCGCCGTGGGGGTTCCGGCCCGGGTCGCCGGGGAGATCACCGGACGGGCTAGGCAGTGGGTGGAGACGAACCCCGCCATCTACCGTGAGCTGGCCCGCCGTCACGCCGCCAGTGCCCGGCCCTGGTCTGGGCCCCGCCGCAATGGGCAGGATCGCGCTGGGTAGGGTCAGGCGCATGGAATATCGCACACTAGGCACGTCGGGCTTGCGGGTTTCCGTGCTCACCATGGGCACGATGACATTCGGCGGCCGCGGTTCGTTCAAGAACGTGGGGTCGACCGACGTGGCCGAGGCCCGCCGGCAGGTGGACATGTGCCTGGATGCCGGGGTCAACCTCATCGACACGGCCGACGTCTACTCCGGTGGCCTGGCCGAGGAGATCCTGGGCCAGGCCCTGCAGGGCCGCCGGGACCAGGTGCTGGTGGCCACCAAGGTGCGGATGGCGATGGGGCCCGGCCCGAACGACGCCGGGCTATCCCGCCACCACGTCATTTCCGGCTGCGAGGCCAGCCTGCGCCGCCTGGGCACCGATCACATCGACCTGTACCAGGTGCACGAGTGGGACGGCCAGACCCCGCTCGAGGAGACCCTGGACGCGCTGGGCCTGCTGGTCGCCTCCGGCAAGGTCCGTTACGTCGGGGCGTCCAACTACGCCTCGTGGCAGCTGATGAAGGCGCTGGGCACGGCTGAGCGCCTGGGCCTGCCGCAGTTCGTCAGCCAGCAGATCTACTACTCCCTGCAGGCCCGCGAGGCGGAGTACGAGCTGATACCGCTCGCGGTCGACCAGGGCCTGGGCGTCCTGGTCTGGAGCCCGCTGGCGGGCGGGCTGCTGTCCGGCAAGTACCGCAGGGACCACGAGGCCCCGGCGGGCTCACGGCAGCTCACCGACTGGGGCGAGCCGCCGGTCTACGACCCCGAGGGCCTGTACGACACCGTCGAGAGCCTGCTCAGCATCGCCGGTCAGCACGGCGTGTCGGCCGCCCAGGTGGCCCTGGCCTACACCCTGGCCAAGCCGGCCGTCACCTCGCTGGTGATCGGCGCGCGTACCGAGGAGCAGCTGGCCGACAACCTGGCGGCCGCGTCCCTCACCCTCAGCGCCGACGAACGAGCCCAGCTCGATAAGGCCAGCGCCCCGCCGCTGATCTACCCGTACTGGCACCAGGCCAAGACCGCCCGCGACCGCCTGTCGCCCGCCGACCTGACGCTCCTGGCCCCGTACCTGCAGTAGACCCCTTGCCGCGGCCAGACGGCCGCCCAGCCGCCCGCCCACGCCCCGGAGGGCGCCGCCGCCCCTGTCCAGTCCCCGCCCGCGCGCTCCGCCGGCGCCTGCCAACCCTCACCCCACAAACCCGTACATTTACCCCATAACGCCCCGCGCGGCGCACGACGGGATTGCATGATTGTGACAACGTGGTGGCTCTTTCGGGCACGTTGTCACAACCATGTGCCGCGAACTCCCCGCGGACCGGCGCCGGCGGCTCGGTACGGACCGCCGCGAGCGGGTCGGTGCGGACCGCCGCGAGCGGCTCGGTGCCCACCAGAGCCAGCGGCTCGGTGCGGACCGCCTGACGGCGCGGCGCGGCCTGAGACCGGCGGCGGCCCGCGAGCAGCGGCAGGCTGCTCAGCCCGATGCCCGCCACGATGGCCGCGCCCCCGGCGATCTGCGCGAGGCCGACCGGGTCCCCGAACGCCACCGCGCCCGCGATGGCGCCGACCAGCGGCTCGAGGTTGAGGAACGCCCCGGCGACCTCGGCGGACACCCGGCTCTGCCCGAACGCGAACAGCGTGAACGGCAGCAGCGTGCCCAACGCCGCCAGCGCGACGACCGCCAGCACGGGACCCGGGCTCGCTGGAATGGCGGGCGCGCCTTCGGTGCACACGGTGATCAGCAGCGCGCCCAGGGCGGCGGCCAGGAACTGCACGGCGGTGACCGCGACCGGGTCGCGGCCGGTCAATAGCCGGCCCTGGGCCACCGTGACCGTGGCGGACAGGAATAGCGAGGCCAGCACCAGGCCGTCGCCGGCCAGCGTCGAGCCGCCGCCTCCGCCGCCCGCGGTGACCAGGCCCACGCCGCCGAGCGACACGACGAAGCCGATCCAGGCCACCGGCCGGGCCACGGTGCGGTGCCACACCGCGGCGATGACCGCGACCAGCACGGGCACGGCCCCGATCAGCAGGGCCGCGTGGGTAACGCTGGTCCGGGTGATGCCGGTGTTCTGCACCAGGACCGAACCGCCGTACCCGAGCGCGCCCGAGGCCAGCACCTTGGGCGTGAACGCGGCACGCAGCCCCGAGCGGGGCGCGACGGCCAGCAGGACCGCGGCGGCCAGGCCGAAGCGCGTGGCGGTGAGCCAGGCCGGCGACAGCCATTCCAGGGCCAGCTTGGACAGCGGCACGGTGGTGCCCCACAGCAGCCCGGCCGCGATGAGGGCTGCGACGGCGTGACGGCGGTTGGTGTTCATGTACCCATACTCGCCGGTAGCTGCCAAGAATTCGTCACTAGAGCTCAGTAACGAGATAATATTTTGTACTATGGCCGTTGAACTTGATGAAGTTGACATACAGCTGCTCACCGCGCTGCAGGAAGACGCGGACCGGACCAACCTCGAACTCTCCCGGCTGGCCGGGCTGTCGCCGGCGGCGACCCTGCACCGGGTCCGCCGGCTGAAGGAGTCAGGCGTCATCCGGGTCATCAGCGCCCAGCTCGACCCGGCCGCGGCCGGCTTCCCGCTGCAGGTGTACGTCACGGCCATGCTGGCCCGCCATGACCCGCGCTCCAGCCGCGTGTTCGACGACCAGATCCGGGCCCTGCCGCAGATCATCGCCGCCGACAACGTGGCCGGCGAGACCGACTATCTCCTCACCGTCGTCGCCCGCGACGTCGCTGAACTGCAAACAGTGCTCGCCAGCCTGGCCACCCGCGGCGGCCAGCGCCTGGTGACCTACCTGCGGCTGGCCGAGGTCAAGCCGCCGTCCCGGCTGCCGCTGGCCCCGACCTTGCCGACGCCCGACCGCCCCGTCCGCCGCCGCCGTCCCAAGGCTCAGCCCCCGCCGTGACCTGGCCGCCTGGCGGTGCCGGTGAGCTGGTCCACCACGCCTTTCCAGTCGCAGATCAGGAACCGCCATACCATGCGGCCGCCGCTTGCACGGTGTACTCGGCGATGTGCAGCGAGGCCGCGACCGACCTGGTGTCCAGCCCGTTCAGCACGCCGCGGACGACGTCCACCTCGCGATCGGTGAGCCGGCAGGCGCGGGCAGCCAGCGGCAGGACGGACCCGGCCCGGGCGGCGTCGATCACCACCGTCACGCGAAGCTCGCCAGTATCGACCCGAGGCGCTCCGGCAGCCCCGCGGGCGCTCCGGCCAATCCGCCAGGGACCTCCACCACGACGTCAATCGTCGCATACCGAAGACGCGCCGCTTGGCCGCGGCGGCCGGCGCGGGTCCTACAGCTCGACGGTGCCGCTGACGCAGGTGACCGTGCCGCCGCCGATCCAGACCTGGCCGTCATCGTCGCGGGAGACGCGCACCCGCCCGCGGCGGCCCAGGGCGGTGCCCTGGCTGGCCACGTACGGGGCGGTGACCCGCCCGGCGGCGAGCAGCCACTGCGCGAGCGAGGCGTTCAAGCTGCCGGTGACCGGGTCCTCGACCGTGCTGACCTGCGGGCTGAACGCGCGCACCTCGAGCGCCTCAGGCGAGCCTTCCGGGTACGGCCCGGCGATGCCGATGTCCATGTCCACCACGCCCGGCCGGACCGCCAGGACCGCCTCCGCGCTGGCCAGCAGGACGGCGACCCAGCCGGGGCCATTGTCGGCCCACTGGATGTCCACCATGTCGGCACGCGTGATGTTCAGCGCACTGGCCACCTGCTCGGCCACCAGCTCCGAGACCGGCCCGCTGCGCACCAGCGGCGGGGCCGCGAACGCCAGGCCCGCCTCGGTCTGCCTGACCGTGACCAGCCCGGCCTCGCAATCCTGCACGATCGTGCCCGGGCTGGCCGGGCGGCCGCCGGCTTCCAGCCAGGCGTGGCACGTGCCCAGGGTCGGATGCCCGGCGAACGGCAGCTCCCCAGTGGGCGTGAAGATCCGGACCCAGTAGTCCGCGCCGCTGGCCCGCGGCGCGAGCACGAACGTCGTCTCCGACAGGTTCGTCCAGCGGGCGAACAACTGCATCTGCTCGCCGCTCAGGCCGTCGGCGCCATGCACGACCGCGACGGGGTTACCGAGGTACGGAGTGTCGGTGAAGACATCCACCTGGCGAAATTGACGTGGCACAGGCCGAGTTTAGGAGCCCTGTAGCCTCGGCGGCAGAGCCAATTCCCGGGCCGCTGGCCCTTCCTGGTGCGGCGGACCCCGGCACGCTACGGTGCCGGGATGGGACAGGGGATGGGTAAGGGCATGGGAAACCGGCCGCGGGTCACCGTCCTGGGCAGCCTGAACATGGATATCTCCGTCACCGTGCCCCGGCTGCCCGGACCCGGCGCGACCGTGCTCGGCTCGGCGGCGCGGTTCACGCCGGGCGGCAAGGGCGCCAACCAGGCGGTGGCGGCGGCCAGGCTCGGCGCCGACGTGCTCATGGTGGGCTGCGTCGGCGACGACGACTTCGGCAGGCAACTGCTGGCCGCCCTGCGCGCCGAGGGGGTGGACGCGGGCGCCGTCCGCGCCGTACCCGGGATCCCCACCGGGCTGGCCATGATCTCGGTCGACCGCGCGGGCGAGAACCTCATCACGGTCGCGCCCGGCGCCAACCACGAGGTCGGCGCCGGGGAAGTCGCCGCGGCCCTCAGCCATCCAGCGCACGTCCTGGTCATCTGCGCCGAGATTCCGGTGCCCGCGATCAGGTCGGCCCTCGCCCAGCCGCGCGGGGCCATCCGCATCCTCAACCTGGCGCCGGCCCCCCCAGAGGCCGCTGCGCTCGTCGCCAGAGGCGAAGGCCTGGACTGGCTGGTGGTGAACGAGACGGAAGCGGCCGCCGTACTCGGCCGCCCGGTGGAGGGCCTGAACGACGCGGCCCAGGCGGCCAGCGAGCTGGTAGCCGCGGGCCCGCGCCACGCCGTGGTCACCGCGGGCGCGCACGGCGCCGCCCTGGCCGGCCCGGACGGCGCCCCGCAGACCATAGAGGCGTTCCGGGTCGAGGCGGTCGACAGCGTCGGGGCCGGCGACACGTTCGTCGGGGCGCTCGCCGTCGCCCTGGCCGCGGGCGTCCCGGCGACCCAAGCGGTCCGCGCGGCCGCCGCCGCGGGCGCCACGGCCGTCACCCGCCACGGCGCCCAGGCCGGGATGCCGCGCCCGGCGGACATCCTTGCGGTCACCGGCCTGACATGGTCCGTTCGCTTACCGTTTACGTCCGGGCCGACAGTAGGATGGACGGAAGTTTAGGGGGGCGGGCGTAGCGTTGCCTGAAGGAGAGCGTGATGGAATGACGCCTGACCTGCGCGGCTTCGTCCTGGAGGCGCCCGCCCAGGATGCCAGGGAGGACGACGCCGAGGCCGCAGCCCTGGATCCCTGGCCGGCCGCCCTCGCCGCGTTGTCGCAGACGTTCACGGCCGCCCCGGAGCCCGGTGCGCCCGGCAGCGGCGCCCGCCGGCGTACCTGGCTGGATACCTTCGACTGGCGGCTGTACCGGGCCGGGCTCATGCTGGAGTTCGAGCATGCCAGGCGGGGCGGCCGGCTGCTCCTGAGCAAGGCCGACGGCACGCCGCAGGCCGAGCAGCCGATAACCGGCTGGCCGCCGAGACGGCCTAGCCTGGCCGAAGACCTGCCCGCCGGGCCGGTGCGGGACCGGATCATGGTGCTGATCAGCCCGAGAGCGCTGCTGCCCGTCGTCAAGGCAGTCAGCACGGTCAGCGTCACGCGGTTGCTCAACGCGGACGGCAAGACCGTGGCCCGGCTGGTCGCGGACCACACCACCGTGACCGCCGCCGCGCCGGGCACGATCGCGACTGGCACGATCGCCGAACTACCGCTGCGGCTGGCCGTCGCCGAAGTCCGCGGCTACCCCGGCCAGGCCCGCAAGGCGGCTGTCCTGCTGGCCGCCGTCCCCGGCGTTTCCCGCGCCAGCCAGAGCGTGTTCACCGCGGCCCTGACCGCGCTCGGCCGCCACCCCGCCGAATACACCAGCGGCGTGGACGCGGAGATCACCGCGCAGATGCCCGCGTCCGTCGCGGTGGCCCGGCTGCTGCTGCGCCTGCTCGACACCCTGGAGCAGAACGTCGACGGCGTACTCCGCGACATCGACACCGAGTTCCTGCACGACCTGCGCGTCGCCGTCCGCCGCACCCGGTCGGCGATCAAGCTGCTCGGCGAGGTCCTGCCCGCCGACCTGGCCAGGAAGTACAGTGCCGAGTTCAAGTGGCTCGGCGACCTGACCACGCCGACCAGGGACCTCGACGTCCACCTGCTCGGCTTCGGCCCGATGACCGAGGACCTGATCGCCGCGTCGCCGGCCGACCTGGAGCCGCTCCGCGCCTTCCTGGTCAGGCGCCGCGCTCGCGAGTTCCGGCGGCTGGCCAGGGCGCTGCGCGGGCCGCGGTTCCGGGCCATCACCGACGACTGGCGCAAGGCGCTGCTCGAGGTCAGGGACGCGGGCGCCCCCAAGCGCCGGCGCCGCGAGCCCGTGGCGGTGGAACTGGCCATCAGCACGACCGGGCGCGCGTTCCGGCGGATCGTAGCGCACGGCGGCGCGATCACCCCGGCCTCGGCCCCGGAATCCCTGCACGACCTGCGCAAACGCGCCAAGGAGCTGCGGTACCTGCTGGAGTTCTTCGCGCCGCTGCACGACCCGGTCGCGTACCGGAAGGTGGTCGGGGACCTCAAGTCGCTGCAGGACTGCCTCGGCGAGTTCCAGGACAGCCAGGTCCAGCGCGAGGAGATCCACGTGCTGGCCGACGCGATGCTGGCCGAGCGCGCGGCTCCCGCCGCTACGCTGCTGGCCATGGGTGAAATCGCCGCCAAGCTCGCGGTCTCCCAGGCCGAAGCCCGCGCGGACTTCGCCAGGCGGTTCGCCAGGTTCGCCGGCCCGGCGGGCCGGCAGCGGATCCGTACCCTACTCGGCGGGCCGACCGAGCCCGCCGAGGCGTCCCAGCCCAATGAGCCCGCCGAGGCGGCCAGCCGGTGAAGATCTACGCCACCTACAACATCAAGGGCGGCGTCGGCAAGACGACCGCCGCGGTCAACCTGGCCCACCTGTCCGCCGCCGACGGCCAGCACACCCTGCTGTGGGACCTGGACCCGCAGGGCGCGGCCAGCTTCCTCTTGCGGATCAAGCCCCGGGTCAAGGGCGGCGGGAAGGCGCTCATCCGGGGCACGAAAACCCTGGACGAGGCCATCAAGGGCACCGACTTCGAGGACCTGGACCTGCTCCCGGCCGATTTCACCTACCGCAACATGGACCTTCTTCTCGACAGTGCTGGCCAAAACAGTGCCGACAGGAAGCCCACGCGCAAGATCGCCCAGCTGCTCCAGCCGCTCGCCGCCGAATACGACAACGTGTTCCTCGACTGCCCGCCGAGCATCTCCCTGGTCTCCGAGAACGTCATGCATGCCGCCGACGTCCTGCTGGTCCCGCTGATCCCGACTACCCTGTCGGTGCGCACGCTGGACCAGCTCACCGAGTTCGTGGCCGGCTTCAACGGCCGCCGCCCCGAGGTGCGCGCGTTCTTCTCCATGGCCGACGGCCGCAAGAAGCTGCACCAGCAAATAATCAAAGACCTTGGGGCCGAACGATCGGAGGTGGCAGCGACCGCCATCCCTTCCCTGTCCCTGATCGAACGCATGTCGGTGGAGCGTGCCCCGGTCACCGCCTTCGCCCCCCGCAGCCAGGCCGCCCGCGCCTACCGCGCCCTCTGGTCCGAACTCCAGCCCGCGGACGCATAATACGCCGCCGCTCTTATATCAAATGATATATTTACGTTGTGAACGCGGCGGAACGTATTCAGGGCGCTCGTCGGCTGGCAGGTATGACGCAACAGGAGCTTGCGGCACGCTCCGGGGTTCGCCAACCTAACATTGCCGCTTATGAAAGCAGCCGGCGGGAGCCGTCCCGGGCGATGCTGACCCGGCTGCTCGACGCTGCCCGGCCGCGCCCGTCAATCCTGCTCGCCCGATTCAGGGAGGAGGTGCTGGAAATCGCCGCCCGGAACCATGCCCGAGGCGTACAGGTCTTCGGGTCGATCGCCCGTGGCGAAGACGGCCCGGACAGTGATGTCGACCTACTGGTCACGTTTGGACCCGAGGCATCGCTACTCGACCAGGCCGGAATGGTTACTGAACTGGAGGATCTGCTCGGTACGCACGTGGATGTCGTATCCGACCGGGCCCTTAAGGATCGAGACGCGGCCATCCGAGCCGAAGCGGTTCCCCTGTGAGCGCCCGGTCAGAGGGGGGTGAGCCGGAGCTAGGCGAGTGGGTCACGCAGGCGTATGGACGCCGGGTTCGCGATACCCTGCTTGACCTCCTTGAGTTCACTGACATGGCGGCACGGCTAGTGGCCAGGGGCCGCGCCGCATACGACGAGGATGAGGCACTGCGGCTCGCGGCCGAAGCCATTACGCACCGGATCGGCGAAGCGGTGTCCAGGCTCAGCGAGGAATTCATTACTGATCAACCTCAAATAGAATGGCGCAGGATCAAAGGTATGCGCAACATTGTCACGCATGAATACGCGCGTATCGATTACGAGATCGTCTGGAATGCATTGGCCCTGCGGATTCCCGAGATTGCCGTATTCCTCCGCCGTATCCTCTCGGGCCGTGACTTCGACGACGGCCGCGGGCCAGTCCATGTAGCCCGACCCCTATCAGGGCCAATCATCCTTCGCGGAGCACGCACCACGGCTCGTTCGGCTGGATTATGCCCTTGCCCTAGCCTTCCCGGCCCTGCCAGGTGGTGATGCACGCCTCGTTGCCCTCGGGGTCGGCGAGCACCCAGAACGCGGGCGCCTCCGCATCGTAGATCAGGGTGCCGCCGGCCGCCAGCGTGGCCGCGATGCGCTGATGCGCCTCGTCGTGCGGCACGGACACGTCGACGTGGATGCGGTTGCGCTGCGACCGGGGCGCGTCCATCTGCTGGAACCAGATCGCCGGCCCCTGGCCGAGCGGGTCGGCCAGCCCGGCCCCGGGACCCGATCGTCCCGGCTCGTCGGCGTAGCCGAGCACCGCCTGCCAGAACGGCCTGATCTTCGCGATCTCCATCGCGTCGATGCCGATCTCGAGCACCTGAACCGACCGGGTCCCAGCCTGTGTGGTCAGCCGGAACTCGCCCACCACCGCGGAAATCCGGTGCGCCAGCTGCACGTCGCGCAGCGTCACCGCGGCCACCGCCGCGGTCTGCAGCGCCAGCACCACCCGGTCGTCGCGCACGTCCATCCGCAGGTGCCCGTCGGCGCCGGGCACGGCCGCCGCCCGCCCGGCGACGTCGGCCGCCAGCGGCAGCGATCCGGTCAGTACCTGCGTCCGGAACTCGCCCAGCACGTAACGCCACCCGAGGTGGGTGACTGCGGCCGAGGCCTCCGTCCGGGTCAGCTTCGCGTTGTGACTCGCTTCTCCCATGCCGCCATCGTGCCAGGAGCTAACGCTCCGGCGTGAACGCGACGCCGCGGAGCACTTCGCCGAAACCGGCGGCGCACACCGTGCGGAAGCTCTCGTCGGCCGCCGGGGCGGCGGCGTTGATTCCGGTCGGGTACCCGGGGATGGTGTAGGGCTGGCCGAGGTTCAAGCCCGCCTGCAGCGTGTAGGCCAGCTTCCACTGGCTCCCGTCGAAGACCCACTTCTGCAGGCCGGCGGTGGTCAGCGACACAACCCATCCTGAAGGCACCCAGAACGTTAACTAAAGATGTCACCTGGCTGTCTATCCACCCCGCACCGAGCTCGCGGCCAAGGTCTGGCCGGCCTGCGGGGCCGCGGCCGGCTGAGCACCGCCGCGCCGCCCCGCGGCCACGGCCGCGCCGGCGCCGAGCAGGGAAAGCAGCGCCGAGACCGCGAGCGCAGGCCGGAAGCCCGCTACCACGCCGGCCGGCGAGCCGAGCTGCCCGTGAGCCGTGAACACCGCCGCCGTCACCGCGATCCCGAATGCCCCGCCGAACCGCTGCAGCGTGTTGTTCACCCCCGACGCGCGGCCCAGGTCCGGCGGCGCGACCGCCCCGAGCGCGGCGGCCGAGACGGCGGGCATCGCCATCGAGATGCCCACGCCCGCCACGATCATCGGCAGCACCC
>WNFC01001514.1_pt1 | contig 48380 bp, 46 predicted proteins | sample 5400541 | NCBI WGS metagenome assembly WNFC01 (sample SAMN13153342, study PRJNA577476) | soil metagenome | isolation source: 120 cm saprolite under Douglas fir tree site 2 hole 2 replicate 1 | place: USA:California | collected 2015-04-18 | reverse complement strand
CTGCCCTATGCGGCCACCGCCGCCCGGCTGCCCGCGCTGATCAAGGACCTGACGTTCGTCACCGTCGAGGGCGGCCCGCACAACATCGCCTGGACCCACCCCGACATCGTCAACCCCGCCCTGCTCCAGTTCCTCGCCCAATAACACACTGCCCGCCGGCGCGGCCGACACCCGATGCGGCGCTGCCGCGCCGGCGGGCACTCACCAGTCCCCTAGCTAGGTCGCTGCGCTGACCTGGCTGGCCGGGTTAGTGCTCGCCTGCCTTCCGTGACTCGATGATCTTGGCCGCGACGTGTGCGCTGAGCCGGTGGTCGGGGTTGGCCAGGTCCAGGGACGTCAGCCGTTCGATGCGCTGGAGCCGGTAGGAGACGGTGTTGACGTGCACGCGTAGTACCCGGGCGGTCTGCTTGAGGCTCTCGTGCTGGTTCAGGTAGCTCGACAGGGTGCCCACCAGGTCAACCTTGTGCCGGGCGTCGTAGTCGATCAGCGGCCCGAGGACATCCTCAGCGAATTGCCACAGCTGATGCATGTCGCCTATCTGCAGCAAAAGCCGGTAGATGCCGAGTTCGGAGTAACTGATGGTCTGCCCGGCCCGCCCGATGCGGATCCCCATATCGATGGCGTGCTGTGCCTGCAGCAATGCCTGCGGCGCCCGTTCCGGTAGCTCGGTGAGTTCGCTCAGCCCGCAGGTTATCTGATGACCCGCCGTCTGCGGCAGGATAGGCGGCAGGACATGATTCGCCGGCACGACCTTGGTGCCCGTGCCGCCCTCCGGCGTCGTGTTCAGCGGCTGCTCTGGCAACAGCATCACCAACTCTGGGCCCCGGATGACAGCCGGGCATCTCACCGAGCCGGCCAGGCGGGTTAGCACCTCCTCGGCGAGGGCATGGTCGCCGCGATGACCGGGGACCGCCCTGGGCGTGCTCACTCGCGCCACCGCCACCCGGTAGGGCCCAGTATCGGCTATGCCGAGGCCGCGAGCCTTGCGGCGGGCGTCGTGGTCATCCAGGAAATGCCCGCTGACCAGGGCGTCCAGGATCGCGCCCTGGTAACGCAGGCCAAGTTCCAGGCTGGTCTGTTCCCTGGCCAGGGTGAGGGCGAACAAGGTCGCCGCGTAGCTGGCGATGACGAGGTCGGCGTCGTCGGCATCGGTGACGGTCTCGTCCAGCACCAGCAGGTACGCCAGGACGGCATCGCCCACCATGACCGGCGTGGCCAGGCAGCCGTACGCAAGGGCCGAGCCTGGCACGGGCGGCACCCGAAGCGGCTTCCGTTCGGCGGCCAGCACCCGGAGCATGCTCGCGGTGCTGGCGTCGCCCGGTTCCCAGCGCTGGATCGGGCCGGGCGCCGAACCGCTGCTTGCCTGGGCCTGGGGCCGGAATTCCGGATCAAGCAGCAGGACGCTCTTCCCGGCCGTGGCGGCAAAGATCCTGGTCAGCTCGGCGGCGTCGGCACCCTGCACAGCGGCGCCGGCGACCCGGTCGCACACCGCCATCATCCGCCGGTACAGGGAGTTCTGCCGCGACAACCCGGATATCAGGTCAGGGAGCTGACCAGGGTCGGCCGAGGGGCTCACGGCTCGGGCGCCGGGGCCGGGGTCAGGGCTTGACCCGGCCGCGGCCCCGTTCCTTATCGCGCTCATGATGCCCGCCGCACGCTGGCCAGCCCGGTGATCAGACCGGTCATCCGCTCGTCTGGCCTGCTCGGCGCGTGGATGAGGACGCCGGCGATCAGGCCGTCGAGGCTAGTCACGCTGTCCAGGACCCCGGAAACCGGGTCGGCCGGCTCGTCGCGGCGGGCGGCTCGCGTGGCCTCGGTCCGGGCTGGCAGAGCGGCTCCGGGGACCTCGTGGATAAGCCGGGTGATCGCTTTCGGATCGCCGAAGGGCGCGAACGCGGCGATCACCGGCAGGCCGACACCGCGGCTGCGCAGCTGGCGGAGCAGCTGCAAGGCGGGGCGGACGTCATAGATCACGTCTGTGACCAGGAAGTGCGTGCCCGCTTTCGCCTTTTCCCCGCTCCGGTCCAGTTCCTGGCTGGTGTCGGCCGCCGCGGTGTGGATTGAGGCGCCGATCACGAACCTGGTCCGGTCGGGAGCGGTGACACCGCGCCAGTCGACTCCCTCGTTAAGGGCGGCCAGCGCGGTGATGAGCCGGACCGAATCGACATCTCCGGGGGAATACGGTTCCGGGTAATCTCCGGCCACCCGCGGGGTGCCGCTTCGGCATACCACCGTCTGGACTCCGAGCGCGTAGCCGCCGAGCAGGTCGGCCTCGAGCGCGGCCAGGCTCCGGCCGGCCGTTTCCATCGTCAGGATGACGTCGGTTCCGGCGCGTTCTCGCAGCACGGCAGCGGCGGCAACGGGGCTGACCCGGGTCGCGGATGTTTCCTGCTCGGTGATCGCCAGGAGGTCAGCGCCAGCCGAGACAAGTCGCGTTGCGTCGGCGGCGAACTGCGGGAAGTCCTGGCCTCGCGGGGCCCGCACTCCGGCGACCACGACGAAGCGGCCGTGATGCGGCCACCCCGCAGGCGGCCCGGGGTCCGGCTTCGGGGCCACGACGCGGACGGACGGGCGCAGCCGGCCCGGCGAAGTGCCGGCGGTCACCCGGCTCGGCTGCAGCTGCCGCACCGAACGCGCGACGGCCCTGATGTGCGCCGGAGTGGTGCCGCAGCATCCGCCCACGAGTGTTGCGCCGCTGGCGACGAACTGCCGGGACGCCTCCGCGAAGTACTCGGTGTTGCGTGCGTAGCGCAACTGGCGGCCAAGCCTGCGGGGCACGCCGGCGTTGGGCTGGACGCTGATCGGCAGCGCGCAGCCCGCAGCGAGCTCCGCGACGACGTCCTGCAGGACAGCCGGCCCGACGGTGCAGTTCGCACCGATCGCCGCGACTTGGAGCGCGGCTAGCGCGGCCGCTGCGCCGCGAGGTTCCTCGCCGCGAAGCGTCCTTCCGTCATCACCGAAGGTGAGCTGGGCGACGACCGGCAGATCGCACTCGGCGAGCGCGACGGTCACGGCCTGTTCCAGCGACTCCGTGTCGCCGAAGGTCTCGAGCATGACGAGGTCTACCCAGCTGGCCAGGGCGGCGATCTGCTCGCGCAGGATCGGCTCGCGGTCGCGGTAGGGGATCCGCGGCGCGGCGGCGCTCATCACCGGCCCGACGCTGCCTGCGACCAGCGCCGTCGAGCCCGATTCCCGGACGGCCTCGCGAGCTAGGCGCGCACCGGCGATGTTGATCTCCGCGACGCTGTCCTGCAGGCCCGCCCGGGCCAGCCGCAGCCGGTTGGCGTCGAAGGTGTTGGTCTGGACGATGTCCGCGCCGGCCGCCAGGTACGCGGCGTGCAGGTCACGCACGAGATGAGGCTTAGCCAGGTTCAGCTCAGACAGCGACCGGTCCAGCGGCACCCCAGCGGAGTGCAGCATGGTTCCCATCGCTCCATCGCACACCAGCACGCGACCGTCGAGCGCGAGCTGCCGCGCCGGGCGGTAATCGGGCCGCGGGTGTGGGTCCATCAGGCACCACCAAAGGCCACGGCCAGCTCAAGGCAGCCGGGGCCGTTCTCCCCGGTTACCAGGCTGACCTATTGTCAGCTGATCAAGATGGGGAGACAGGCCGGTCTCTCTCACTGTACTCACCCGCCGTCAGCGAGCCAAGAATCCACCACGAAATACCTCAGTAACATCCCGTTGACCGAAGCTGCCAACGGGTTTATGCTCCGGCTAACAGTATGAGACAGGCCGGTCTCTCTCTAGTGCACGGCGTTAGTGCGCGCCGCTCTGAACGAACATCGGTTCAGCCGGGGTTCGTGGTTCGCGTCCCGTGCAGCGCAGTGCCGCGCTCGCAGACGACCTAAGGAGAATCAAGCGCTATGACTGACTATGATCCCAGGACGGCGACCGGAATCCCGACTGAGCCTGTCGGCTCGCTGCCGCGGCCGAGCTCGCTGCAGCGGGCGTACGCCCAGTACGACGCGGGGGAGATCACCCGTGACCAGCTCGAGGCCGAGCAGGATGAGGCGGTCAGGGACTCGATCGAGCACCTAGAGGCGACCGGGGCGCCGATCATCTCCGACGGTGAGCAGCGCTGGTCCAGCTTCGCGACCTACGCGATCACCGACACGCTGGCCGGCACCGGCCTGGCCGATCACCTGGCCGGGACGGGTGGCCAGTATTTCGCGATCTTCGCCGACGGGCACCGGCGGCAGCTGCCCCGGCTGACCGGGGGCCCGTTCCGGTACAAGACCTACGCTGCCGACACCCTGGCCAAGTCCATCGCTTTGGCGCACAAGCCGATGAAGCAGGCCGTGATCGCCCCGTCCATGCTCGCCCTGCTCTACCCGCTGGATGAGGAGATCCCCGGCTACACCCAGGAGCAGTTCGAGGAGGACCTGGTCGGGGAGTGCGACAAGGACATCAGGCAGGCCTTTGCCGCCGGCGCCGCGCGGGTGTCCGTCGACTTCACCGAGGGGCGGCTGGCCACCCGCAACGACCCGCGCAACCCGTGGACGGGCCGGAACATGCTGCCGCACTTTATCGAGCTGAACAACCGGGTGATGGACCGGTTCACCGCGGAAGAGCGGACCCGGATCGGCGTTCATACTTGCCCCGGCGGCGACCGGGACTCGGTGCACAGCGCCGACGTGCCCTACAGCGACCTGCTGCCGTCGATGTTCGGCATCAACGCCGGGTACTTCCTGATCCAGCTGGCCAGCGAGCGTGACAAGGACCCGGTTTACCAGATGATCGGGGAGCAGCTTCGCGGCGACGCCAACGGCGTGGCCCAGATGGCCTACGTCGGCGTGATCAACCCGCTGAACCCGCGAGTGGAAAGCCCCGAAGAGGTCCGCGACGCCCTGGTCCGGGCGGCCAATTTCATCCCGAAGGAACAGCTCGGCTCGACCGATGACTGCGGGTTCTCCCCGTTCAGCATCGACGAGAAACCCAGCCACGGGTCGCCGGACTTCGCCCGCCAGACCGCCTGGCAGAAGATCACCAACCGGGTGGAGGGGACCAAGCTAGCCGCGGAGAAGCTCGGTATCAGCTGACCTGCTCCGAGCGGTGGGATGCCGGCCGGAGCAGGCATCCCACTGCTCGCCTTATTCGCAGCCGTAGTGCTTGAGCAAGAGCTCGCCGATTTCCCGGGCGCGCGCCGCTGCCGCGGTATCGCCCTCATGAGCCGCCATGATGGAACCCTTCATGAGAATATGCCATTTCCGCGCGAATGAATCGGTGTCACTGATTCCGGCAGCGGCGGCGAGCTCCTCTAGATAGCCCCGGATATTTGCCAGATGCCCCACGGCGGCCTGGTGGACCGGATGGGCCGGGTCGTTAATCTCGATCATAGTAGTCAGGAATGAGCAGCCCTCGAAGTCAGGCTGGCTGAACCACTCAGAGAACACATCGAATATCGCCAGCAGCCGCTCGCGGGGAGTTTCACCGCGTCGACGGCTCTCAGCCTCCAGCCACTCGCGCGTCCACAGCTGCTCACGGCGGCGAAGGAATTCGAGAATCAGCTCGTCCTTGGACGGAAAATTCCGGTAGAGAGTCATCTTCGCCGCGCCGGCCCGGGCGATGACCGCGTCGACCCCGACCGCCCGGACCCCTTCGCGGCTGAACAGCTCATACGCGGCCCGGCTTACCCGCTCACGGCCGCTGTCCTCCGCGTCATCACGTGAGTGGTTCACCAGCCTTCGCCGGTCAGTCGTAGCCACACGTCATCGCTTCCCTAGGAGCCTTAGTTCAGTATACCGTTGGCCGGCTTACCTGCAGGACAGACCCGTCCCGGCGAATTTCCCTCCCGAGCGGGGCGCTTCCGGTCTCGCGTCGGCCCGGCACCCGCCCGTCTGCTGTCGCCAGCCGAGCGGAATGACTATGTTGTAGCGGCAGCACAAGAATTGCGGCACAGAATTCGTGCCTGCGCACCGCTTACGGGAACGCTCCAGCGGCTGCATCATGGAATGAACTGGCCGGGCCGGCATCGAAGGCAACGGCCCTGGCTGCTCGTGAGGGCCACGTGAATGGCATGACGATCAGGCAATGCCCGTGCCCGCACTGCGGACACGTCATCGATATCCCCGGGCCGGCCGACGATGATCCCGGCGCGGAAATCGAGTCGCTGCGCTGGGAGATCCGCCACCTTCGCGAAACTATCGCTTATCTGCGCGGCTCCCTTGGATTGCCAGTCACGCGTCGGGAGTATTAACCGTTCCTTGTGCTCTGCGCACAACGAACGGCACAGACAATTTGTGCGGCGCAGCGGCTGTTCCGGCGCCCCAGCAAGGGGGACAATAATCGTGACGCAGGAAAACGGCGACTAACCGGAGACACCCATGAGCATCATGTCGGTCCAAAGCAGGCCGGAGTTCACGTCGTCTGGAGAATTCACCTGGCCGGATGATTTCGCCCGGATTCCAGACGAAGAGTGGACACGCCTGCCGGTGGACGAGTTCGGCCTTAACTACGACGACGTCGGCAACCACGGGTGGTACAAGAACCTGGAGCCTACGATCGCACAGGTGCTAGCCGCATTGGCACCCGGCGACCTGCTCGTCGACTATTCCAGCGGCACCGGAATCTTGACGCGACGGTTGCTCGAGAGGATCGGTCATCCGGTCGGCATACTCAACGTAGATGCATCGCCGAAATTCCTTCGGGTCGCGTTGGAAACGTTCCGTGATGACGAGCGGGTGGCCTTCCGGCTGCTCCGCTGGCTCAGGGCAGAAAAGCGCCTTCAATCGCTCGACGAAGTCGCCGGGCCGGAACTTATCGCCCGTGGCGCCGACGCCGTCACCTCCACCAACGCCATCCATCTCTACCATGACCTGGATGAGACGCTGGCCTCATGGTCGCGCATTCTGCGCCCCGGCGGACTGGCGTTCGTCTGCTCGGGCAATATGCGTAACCCGAATGGCCGACCGGGAGAATGGATCATCGACGAGACGGTAGCCAGGGTCAACGAAATCGCGGCGGACGTGGTGCGCACGGAACCAGCGTTCGCTGAATACCGCGAGACACTCGGTGACGCTGCCCTGATGTCCGGGCATGCCAAGCTCAGGGAGAAGGTATTCGTCCCCGTCCGGCCCCTTGACCTCTACCTGGAGGCGTTTCGTGACGGCGGGTTCACCGTGCTCCACGTCTTCGAGGAAACGATCTTCGCCCGGATCGACGAGTGGTACAAGCTGCTCAGCACCTATCACGACGGCGTCCTCAGCTGGGTCGGCGGGTCGGAAAAGGTGGAGGGCAGGCCGCCATCCGATGAGGCGGTGCGGCAGCGGCTGTTCCTGATCAGGTACGGCCTGGAGAAGCTGTTCCCCGGCCAGGACTCGTTCCCTTGCACCTGGACCTACCTCACCTGCCGCCGCTTATCACCGGCGAGGGTGACAGACATTAGGCCGAACGGCTCAGCCGCTGAGTTATCTGTGAAGGTCAGGAGCACTGCGATGCGGGAGGTCTACGTTGCCGGGGTCGGCATGACGAGATTCGCCAAGCAGCCGGGCCGCAGCCTGAAGGATCTCACCGCCGAGGCCGTTAACGCGGCGATGAAGGATGCCGGCCAGACCGCCGGTGAGGTGCAGTCCTGCTATGTCGGCAACGCCGTGGCCGGATCGATGACCGGCCAGGAGATGCTGGCCGGCCAGTTCCTGCTACGGCCGCTCGGCCTCGGCGGCATCCCGGTCTTCAACGTGGAGAACGCCTGCGCCTCGGCTTCCACCGCATTCCACCTCGGCTGGCAGGCCGTCGCGACCGGCGTCCATGATGCCGTGCTCGCGGTCGGGGTCGAGAAGATGACGCACCCGGACAAGGCCCGGTCGTTTGCCGCGATCGGCGGCTCGGTGGATGTCGACACCGCGCCCGCGGACCTGCCGGCCGGCCGGTCCTTCCTGATGGACATGTACGCGGAGTCCTCGCTGCGGTACATGGAGCAGACGGGCGCGACGCGCGCCGACTTCGCGCGGGTGGTGGTCAAGAACCAGCGGCACGGGATGCTGAACCCGGCCGCGCAATACGGCGGCGAGCTCACCATCGAGCAGGTCCTGGCCGGACGGGACATCGTATGGCCGTTCACGCTGCAGATGTGCTCACCCATCTCGGACGGTGCGGCCGCGGCTCTGCTGGTCAGCGAGGAATTCCGCCCGCTTGGCGACACGGCGGTCGCCGTGCTCGCGTCGGTCGTCAGGTCCGCCCCGGCCGACGGGACGACGAGCGTGACCGGCCTGGCGGCCAGCGCGGCCTACGAGGCCGCGGGGCTGGGCCCCGCGGATCTGGACTGTGTCGAGGTCCACGACGCGGCCGCGTCCGCGGAGCTCGTGATATACGAGCAGCTCGGCCTGACGGATCCGGGGGGCGGCGCGGCGCTGATCCGCAGCGGTGAGACGGCACTGGGTGGCTCACTGCCGGTCAATACCAGCGGCGGGCTGCTGGCCCGCGGGCATCCCATCGGCGCCACCGGCCTGGCCCAGATCGTCGAGGCGGTGCTGCAACTGCGCGGCGCCGCGGGTGACCGGCAGGTGCCCGCGGCCAGGGTCGCGCTGACCCAGAACGCCGGGGGATGGCACGACGGGGACAACGTCGCCAGCGTTGTCCATATATTCGGCCGGCTTCTGGCGTGAGGACCGCAGGAAAGCGGCTATGGGTACCATCCGCGTCATTATCGCCAAGGCGTCCTGCCCCGGCTTTTGTGCTAGCGGCCGACTATCCACCGAGTGCACGTACCTGGAAGATAAAAAAGAGGAGTTGTTGAGCGATGACAGTCAGCCTCGGCGAGGGCGAATTCCTGTTCACCTCCGAATCGGTGACAGAAGGCCATCCTGACAAGATTGCCGATCAGATATCGGACGCTGTCCTGGACACGGCGCTGGCCGCCGACCCCTATTCCCGCGTGGCCTGCGAGACGGTACTGACCACGGGACTGGTGCTCGTGGCCGGCGAGATCACCACTTCCGCGCACCTGGATATCCCCGAGATCGTCCGGTCGACCATTCGGGGCATCGGCTACACCGCCGACTGCGGGTTCGACGGTGACGCCTGTGCCGTTCTGGTCGCGCTGGATAGGCAGTCGCCGGATATCTCCCGAGGCGTCGATATGGCGCACGAGGCGCGCCATCGCATCAGCGACAGCGCACTCGACGGCGTCGGCGCTGGCGATCAGGGGATGATGTTCGGCTACGCGACGAATGAAACGCCGGAGCTGATGCCGATGCCGATCTCGCTAGCGCACCGGCTGGCCCGGCAGCTGGCGTACGTGAGGAAGACCGGGCAGCTGCCCTTCCTCCGGCCTGACGGCAAGACGCAGGTCACCGTCCGGTACTCGGGCGGCGTGCCGGTTGCGGTCGAGAAAGTGCTGATCTCGGCACAGCACGAGGATGGGTCCGAGGACCGGCTCGCCGACCAGATCTGGGACACCGTGGTTCTGGCCGCCATCCCGCCGTCGCTCTACGACGCCAAGGCCTTGCGGCAGAACTTCTACGTGAACCCGACGGGGCGGTTCGTCGTCGGCGGCCCTGTCGGTGACGCGGGGCTTACCGGCCGGAAGATCATCGTCGACACTTACGGCGGCTTCGCCCGGCACGGCGGCGGTGCGTTCTCCGGTAAGGATCCGTCCAAGGTCGACCGGTCGGCCGCGTACGCGGCCAGGTACGTGGCGAAGAACGTCGTCGCGGCCGGGCTCGCCGACCGCCTCGAACTACAGGTCGCTTACGCGATCGGGGTCGCGCGCCCGTTGTCCCTGCTTGTCGAGACGTTCGGTACTGAGCGCATTCCGAAATCCCGGATACTCGAGCTGATCAACGAGCACTTCGACCTCCGGCCGGCCGCCTTCCGCCAGTACCTGAAGCTCCACCGCCCCATCTACCGCCAGACCGCTGCCTACGGGCATTTCGGCCGCGACGGGGAGGACTTCACCTGGGAGCACGCCGACAAGGCGCAGTCTTTGCGTGAATCGGCCACCCTCGTCGCCGCGGAAAGGTGAGCCGATGAGGCAGGTCGTCACCGGGTCCATCGCCACCGATCACCTGATGGTCTTCCCCGGCCGGTTCACTGAGCAGCTGGTTGATGGGAAGCTCGACAAGGTGTCGCTGTCGTTTCTGGTGGACGAGCTGAGGATTCACCGAGGCGGCATCGCCGCCAACGTCGCGTTCGGCATGGCCTGGCTCGGGCTGCGGCCGGTGCTGGTGGGCTCCGTCGGCGCGGACTTCGCCGACTACCGGCAATGGCTGGAAGCGCACCAGGTTGAGACACAGCACGTGCGCGTGTCCGAGAATCTTCATACGGCCCGCTTCCTGTGCACGACCGACGCCGACCACAACCAGATCGCCTCCTTCTACGCCGGCGCCATGAACGAGGCCCGGCACATCGACCTGACCGGGATCCTGCGGTCAGAGGGTGACGTGGAAATCGTCCTGATCTGCCCCGACGATCCGGCGGCGATGCTCCGGCACACCCGGGCCTGCCGCGACGTCGGCGTGCCCTTCGCCGCCGACCCCTCCCAGCAGATCGCCCGGATGCCAGGGACGGATCTCCGCCAGGTGGTCGACGGCGCTCGGTACCTATTCACTAACGAGTACGAGCGGGCCCTGCTGATCCGCAAGACTGGCTGGCCCGCCGGCCAGGTCCTCCGCCGGGTAGGAGCCTGGGTGACCACGACCGGCCCCCGGGGTGTGATCATCGAGTCCCCGGCGGGCCCGGCGGTCTCGGTCGCCGCGGCCGCCTTGCGGCAGACTGCGGATCCGACCGGAGCCGGTGACGCCTTCCGCGCGGGATTCCTCGGCGGGACCTGCACCGGCCTGGGGCACGAGAGGTCGGCCCAGATGGGCTGCGTGATGGCCGCGCTGGTGATGGAGACGACCGGGACCCAGGAATACCACTTTGAACCGGACGGGTTCCTCGCCCGCATCAGCGAGTCCTACGGTGCCCAGGCTGCCGACGAGGTCGCCGCTCGCCTCAGTCTTGCCTCCGGCCGCGTCGTCTACGACTGCACCCCGCTGGCATGACAGGAGTGAAGTCCACGTCCTGGGACGCCACGATTCGTCCGGCCACCAGCCCTCCCGAGCCCCGCACATGGCGCGTGGCGGTCCGTGGCATAACCCACATGCTGGTCGTCCCGCAGGGGTTCTCCCTGTCGGTGACCGGAGTCTTCGCCATCACGGTGGGGCACAGAGGATTCCCCGGACCGGTCGCGATATGGCTCTTCATCGTCGGGGCCGGCCTCGGATTCTGTAGCGTCACATGGGCGAGTGGGGCCCATCGTGAAACATCGACCCGGCCGGTATCCATCGTCGGCATGGCCATGATGAACCTGCTGCCGGTTGCCATGGTTCCAGCGGCCTGCGGTGCATCATGGTGGATCAGCGACAAACCTGCATGTTTCCTCGTGGCCGGTGTCTGCGCCAGCGGGTTCTACCTGGTTGGACTGGCCGCGTTCATCGTAATCCTTCAGGCGAGCCGCGATCCAGCAGGCTAAGGATGTGCGTCGGGGTGGCCAGCGTGTGGTGGCAGATCGCCTCGACGAACGCGGCGGTGACCGGGTCCGGGCGCACGCGCGTGTAGGCCGACAGCATGCGCTGCACGGGCGGATCGGGGCGCCGCAGCACGCCGTCGAAGGCCGGCGGGACGACGTTGCCGGGCAGGAGCGTGATGCCCAGGCCGGCCTGCGCGAGGTTCAGCGCGGACGGGGCCTGTTCAGTGCGCACCGCGGCACGTGGCACGAAGCCCGCGCCGGCGCAGGCGGCGTCCAGCACGTCGGCCAGGCCACTCGGGGGCGTGAAGTGAACCCAGTCGTGGTCGGCCAGGTCGGCGAGGCTTACGGTCGCCCCGGTGCCCGGCAGTTGCGCGCCGGGTGCTGCCGCGAGGACGAATTCCTCGGCCCCGATTTCGCGCACGGGGCCGTCCCAGGCCGGCGGGGTGGGACCGACGGCGAGGTCAGCCTGCACGGCTTCCATGGCGGCGATCAGGTCGTTGGTGTGCCGGAACTCCGCCAGCCTTACCTGCACGTCCGGGTACTTCCGGCGCCAGGTCCGCAGCGCCGCTGGCAGCACGCCGACGCTGATCGAGTACAGCGTCCCGACGTGCAGTTCGCCGGCGTCGACACCAGAGGCGCGTAGCGCCGCACTGGTGGCCCGCTCGGCGTGCGCGAGGCTGGCGCGCGCGTGCGGTAGCGCGGTGTGGCCGGCCGCCGCCGGCGCGGGAGTACCGGTGATCGCCGCTGGTCGTGCAGGGCGGAAGCGACCCCTTCGGCCGCCCCGGTCAGTTCCCGCCGCTTCCGCCCGAGATCGAGATGGTGGAGATCCCGTCGGCCAACCACACCTTTGGCACCGGGACCGGCATCCCCGGCTCCACCTCCATGACCCGCATCACTACCGCGGTGACCGAATGGATCGACAGGCAATTGACTGACTCCCGAAGGCAGTGAACATGTCCGCATCCACCCGCCCCGATCCCTCGTCGAGCTGCCGGGCCATCGAGAACCTGATCGGAACCTACGCCGAGCTCGTGGATGACGGTGATTTCGCCGGGCTCGGCACCCTGCTCGCCGACGCGACCTTCACGGGCAGCGGTGCGCCGGTCAGCGGCCCAGACGCCATCGAGAAGATGTTCCGGGACACGCTGATCGTCTACGACGACGGCACGCCACGCACCAAGCACGTCACCACTAATGTCGTCATCGAGGCCGACGAGGAGGCGGGCACGGCGGTCTCGCGCGCGTACTTCACCGTGTTGCAGGCGCTGCCCGGCCTGGCTCTGCAGCCCATCGTCAGCGGCCGGTACCGTGACCGTTTCAATCGCCGTGACGGGCAGTGGCGCTTCGCGGAGCGGCGCGTCCGCGTCGATCTTGCGGGCGATGTGAGCCACCATCTGCGCCAGGCAAAATAGGGCCTAGGGGACGACGATGACCGGCCATTTACCGGCCCGCACCAGGCGGCTGGCCAGTGAGCCCACGATCCGGTGGCCGAGGTGCTCGGACGCGCCGACGACCACGGCGTCGGCGTGCGTCTGCTCCGCGATCCTCGTGAGCTCGGCCAGCGGGTCCCCGCGAACCGAGCGGAACTCGGTAGCCATCCCGGTCTCGGCGGTACGGCTGAGCATCAGCTGCTTCAGCTCGTCCGCGATCTGATCGAACGTCTCGCTCATCACGGCCGCGCCCGCTGGTGCCATGCTGGCACTGGCCGATATCCGGCCGACGTACACGGCCAGGAGGCGGGCACCCTGCCGGCGCGCCAGCCCGCCGGCGTAGGCAGCGGCGCGCAGCGAGGTCCGCGAGCCGTCGACGCCGACCAGGATCAGCGACGGGCCGTCGGTACCGAACTCGAACTCGGGCGCTGGGGAACTCACCAGACCATTGTGCCCACCCGGAACCGCGACCTGCGGCGAGAGCGGAAGCCGCATTGCGGGTCCCGGCTGAACCGTGGTACAACGAGCCGAATGATCGTAAACCGGCATAGGCTATGGGCGGGCCTCGTAGTGAGGTTGAAGAGCTGCCGACAGATCTTCCGGCCGATTCCGCGAGTACCACAGCGGTCAGCAGGTGGTGCTCATGACCTGAGAAGGTGAGGGCGAAGCGAGTCGTCGCCGCGAGTGCCAGGCGAAGAAAGCCAGCCCGGTTGCTTTCCAGCCGGCTGGTGTGCGGCGGAGTGGGACCTCGTAAGCTCCCCACACCTCCCACATGCCGCTGCCCAGGGGGTGCAGCCCCTGCCGCCAGCCGTCCACAAGCTGGCTACTAGAGATCGTTGGGGGGGCGTCGCCGTCCAGGCTGGTGAAATCCACCGTCACCTTGCCGTCGATCAGCCCTTCGGCCGCATCCCAGTCCTTCGCCCGGTTCCGACGCGGCACGGCACGGAACCAGTGACGTCGACCTGGGGGTCATGATCGCCGCGCACAACGCGTTCCGGCGTGATCTCATCAAGCTGGCAAAGACCGCAAGCCGTCGCAATCTTCCAGACCCGGCGCAAAGGCTCGCCATCGGTAACGGATGGGGCGTGTTCAAACTCCAGCTCTTGCGGCATCATCAAGCCGAAGACGCCTGCCTCTGGCCACCGCTGCGTGCCCGGCTGGCGGGCAGCGCAGCCGCTATGTCAACTCTGGATGCGATGGAGGAAGAACACGGCCTTATCGACCCGCTGCTCGCCGCGGTGGATCAGGCCTTTGTCGACCAGCAGCTCAGCGATAGGCACCTGAGCGACGTGATCGGCGAGCTGACCGCGCAGCTCACGCACCACCTCACCCATGAGGAACGTGACACGCTCCCGCTGCTCGGCAGGACACTCACCATCGGGGAGTGATCGGGCGTTCTCGCGGACATCCGGGCCCGGGGCAGCGCCGCAGACGCGATGGAAATGGTCCCGTGGCTGCTCGATCATGTGCCACCTAAGTCTATCCCGGCGCTGCTCGCCTCATTCCCGCCAACGGTAGCGTGCCGGTACTACGACGACTGGAAGCCCAGATACGACGCCGAGCCCCGCTGGTAACCGGCGGGCCGGGCACAGCTCTTCAGCTAGCGCCGTGAACATCTGACAGGTTCCGGCGCAAGCTGAAGCGGCTAGGCAGCTCGGCGAGCCACCAGAGGGACTCTCAGGTTGCGCGATGGTACGGGACGCCCCGCGCGGCATGACCTGGCAGTGACTCAGCGCGAAGTCGGCATGAATGTTGTGATGCGCCTTCACCCGTTGGTGGCCAGCGTGGAGCCCGCGAGGAGGGTGTCGATGGCGGCGATGCGCGGGTCGCCGGTTTGTTCGGTGATGGTGTGAGCTTGCCGCCAGCGGTGCTGTCCCAGGTCGGGCCGGCCAGACCGGGCGAGGGCGTGGCCGCTGTCGATGAGTGCGGCGGTTTCCGTGCAGGACGGCCAGGTCGTGGACTCCGAGCGCAAAGGGCGATGAACCGAGGGGAATGAACGGATAAGGGAGGCCCCGCCGTAAGCGGCCGAGGTAGCCGGGGATCTCGCTGTCGCCAAATCAGTCCTGCGGACACGGCGGGAACCCAGTAATCTTGCGCGTCTGTGGCCGGTTGGTGAAACGTTTCGCGCGGCGGCGGGACGTAACCGGCATGGTGATGCAGACGCAGACCGCGGCCACGCAAGACATGTCCCGCTGGTGGCCGTCGAAGTATGGCGTCGAGGACCAAGCGGGCGCACTGAACGAGATAACACCTGGCAAGGTGCTGGATGCGGTCCGCCTGGTCCGCGCGGGGCGGGTCTATGACCTGGCGCACGTGCTGCATCAGGACATTCCGGCGTTTCCAGGCCGCACCTTCCGGCAGTATCTGACCACCAACTATCACCAGATCAACCGGCGCCGCCGCGACGCTGGCCCGGCCGGCCTCGGGCGCAACAGCGTCAACTGGATCGTCGAGCAGATCACGGCCACGCAGCAGATGGGGACCCACATGGACGGGCTCAACCACCTGCAGGCAGGCGACCGCACCTACAACGGGTTCCTCCTGGCCGACATCATCGAGGACTACGGCACGAACCGGCTGGGCATCGACACCCTCCCGCAGGTGGTGACCCGGGGCCTGCTGCTGGATGTGGCGGCTGCACGCGGCGGGAAGCGGCTGCAGCCCGGTGACGTGATCACGGTGGCCGAGGCGGAGAAGGCTCTGGCCGGCACCGGGCACGACGTCCGGCCCGGTGACGCGGTGTTCTTCCACACCGGCTGGGGCGAGCTGTGGGGTGCTGACAACGAACGGTACGCCGCAGGCGAGCCAGGTCCTGGCCTGGCGCTCGGCGCGTGGCTCGCCGATCACCGGGTGGCGCTGACCGGGTGTGATACCTGGAGCTTCGGCCCCTACCCGCCGGAAAGCCCGGATGAGCCCTTCGTGGTCCCGCAGATGCTCAACGTCCGTCACGGGGTGGTGGTCGTGGAGAACCTCCGCCTTGAGGAGGCCGCGCGCGACCGCGTCCATGAATTCCTGCTTGTCATTTCCCACGCCAAATTGCGCGGGGCTACCGGCGCGTGGGTCGCGCCGCTGGCCATCGTGTGAGCCGAGCTAAGCCCCTGGGCTTGCCTATTTCCAATGGGAGCTGTCATGACCGATCATTACGACGTTATCGTCATCGGGTCCGGCGCCGGCGGGGGGACGCTGACGCACGCGCTGGCCCCGACCGGGAAGCGCATCCTGCTGCTCGAACGGGGTGACTTCCTGCCCCGTGAACCGCAGAACTGGGACTCCAAGTCGGTATGGGTTGACCTGCGCTATCACAATTCGGGGAAATGGACCGACGCCGATACCGGCCAGGAATTCCCGCCCAAGCAGAACTACTACGTGGGCGGCAACACAAAAGTCTACGGAGCGATTCTCTTCCGTTTCCGCGAGCGTGATTTCGGTGAGATCCAGCACGTGGACGGCGTCTCGCCGGCCTGGCCGCTGTCTTACGCCGATTTCGAGCCCTGGTACACCCGGGCGGAGCACCTCTATCACGTCCATGGCCAGCGCGGCGGCGACCCGGGCGAGCCGCCGTCGGCGGCCCCCTACCGGTACCCGCCGCTGAGCCACGAGCCGCGCATCGCCCAGTTGGAGGCCGACTTCACCCAAGCCGGCCTGCACCCGTTTCCGCTGCCCGTGGGGCTCATCTACGACGAGTCAGCGCCCCAGTTCTCCCCGTGCATCCGCTGCGCCACCTGCGATGGGTATCCCTGCCTGGTCAACGGGAAGGCCGATGCCCACATCGTGTGCGTCGAGCCAGCGCTGCGGTACCCGAACGTCACACTGCGCACCAGGGCGCGGGTCATCCGCCTGGAGACCGACGGGCACGGGCGTGCGGTGACCCGGGTGGTCGCCGACCGCGACGGCCAGACGGAGACGTACTCCGCCGACCTGGTGGTGGTGTCCGCGGGTGCGATCAACTCCGCCGCCCTGCTGCTGGCCTCGGCCAGCGAGCGCCATCCCGACGGCCTCGGCAACGGATCCGGCGTGGTCGGCCGCCACCTGATGATGCACAACAACTCCTCGCTCATCGCCTTCTCGAAGATCCCGAATCCCACCAAGTTCCAGAAGACGCTTGGCGTGAACGACTTCTACGCTGGTGACCCCGCCGGCGGCGGCGAGTGGCCCTATCCGCTTGGCGCGATGCAGATGCTCGGCAAGAGCGACGCGGTGCTCATCGGCTTCGACGCGCCCGAGGCCGGGGATCCGGCGGAGCTGGCCCGCCATGCGATGGACTTCTGGCTGACCACCGAGGACCTGCCGCTGCCAGATAACCGGGTGAGCCTGGACCGCGACGGCCGGATCCGCCTGCGGTACACGCCGACCAACCTGGAAGCTCACCGCCGACTCATCGAGAAGTTCAAGGGGCTGCTCAGCGCCATCCAATGCCGGGACACCGTTCTGCCCGGCTACTCCTACCGCGGCGGCCGGCTCGGCATCTCCGGTGTCGCACACCAGAACGGGACCGTGCGGTTCGGCAGCGACCCCGCGACATCCGCGCTCGACCTGAACTGCAAGATGCACGAACTCGACAACCTCTACGTCGTGGACTCCAGCTTCTTCGTGTCAAGCACCGCGGTCAACCCGACGCTGACCATCATCGCCAACGCGCTCCGCGTCGCGGACCACATCGCCGAGCGGCTCGGCGCCACCGGCAAGCACGAGGCGCGGCCGGCTTCCTCGCTGATGCCCGGCGCGCCCGTGGCCACGGTAGGTGTCTCCAGCCACCCGGACGCGGCGGTGCCAGCATGATCGAAACACTCGCGCCCTCCCGCCGCGCGGAGGCAGCCATATCGCGGGCCTCCGGGCCGGGCTTCGAGGTGTACGACCCCGGTCGTCCACCGCGGTCACGTGATCGCGGCGGTAGGGGTGAGCGGCGCGTCCTCCGCCGACGAGGACAACGAGCTGGCCGTGCTGGCCGCTGAGGCCGGGGCGGCGGCCGCGCAAGACAGCGAGCGCGATGACCGGGCCGGCCATGCCGCCGAGCCGACCGCGGCCCGCTAGGAGGTGACGGCGGTGAGCGTGAAAATACCGGGTCCTCCCGAGCTGCTGCCTGGCTGCCCGGACGCGATCATCGACCTGCAGACCCGGGAGGGCGCCGCCCTGGCCGATGGTCAGTGGCGCTACAGCGACACGCAGGTGCGCGAGACCGGCTTCGTGGCAGTGGGCCCGGATCTCGGGCCGAGCGGCCCGGCGAACCGGACCTACGAGGTGGTCCCGCACGCGCACGCCGCGGACTTCGACGACAGCGCCTGGACGGTGCTGGCACCCGCCGACACCCAGCGGCGCCTGTCCACCGGGCGGGTGTGCTTCAACTGGTACCGGATCACCGTGACGATCCCGGAGCGGGTCGGCGACCTTGACCCCACCGGCTGCACCGTGGTGTTCGAGACCGTCATCGACGACTACGCCGAGATCTGGGTCAACGGCATGCAGCCGCTGGCCCTGGGCGACACCGGCGGGCACGTCGTGGCCGGCTTCAACGCCCCCAACCGCGTGGTGCTTACCCGCGCCGCGCGTCCCGGCCAGCGGTTCACGATCGCCTTGTTCGGCATCAACGGCCCCATCTCGGCATCGTCGGCCAACTACATCTGGATGCGGACGGCCACCCTGGACTTCTACACGCCAGCTCGCTCAGGCACGGCCGAAGAGGTACGCGCCGAGATCGTGGCCGCGGATGCGGGGCGCGGCGGGCTGAGCTCAATCGTCCCCCCGGACGCGCGCGTGGAACGGGTCGCGGGCGGCTTCGAGTTCACCGAGGGACCGGTGTGGACCCGCGACGGCGCGCTGCTGTTCAGTTCACCCAACACCAACACCATCTACCGGTGGACACCGGCCGGCACGGTTACCGTGTTCCGGCCCAAGAGCGGATACACCGGCGCCGACATCGGCCGCTACGCCCAGCCGGGCTCGAACGGGCTCACTTTCGACCCCGAGGGTCGGCTGACGATCTGCCAGCACGGAAACCGGCGCGTTATCCGTGTTGAGCCGCACGGCAACATCACCGTCCTGGCCGATATGTATGCAGGCAAGCGGCTGAACAGCCCCAACGACCTCGTATACGCCTCCGACGGGACCTTGTACTTCACCGACCCGCCGTTCGGCCTGCCCGCCATGTTCACCGACCCGAAGAAGGAGCTGCCGTTCAGCGGCGTCTACCGGGTCCGCGACGGCGTGGTCTCGCTCATTACCCCCGAACTGGCCGGGCCGAACGGCATCGCGCTGTCCCCGGACGAGCGCCACCTCTACGTCGGCAACTGGGACCCGGATCACAAGATCGTTATGAGGTATGCGCTTGACGACAAGGGGTCGGCGGCCGGTGGCGAGGTGTTCTTCGACATGACCGGCGCCGAGGGCGAGGACGCCATCGACGGGCTCACGGTCGATATGGCCGGCAACGTGTACGTGTGCGGTCCGTCCGGCATCTGGCTGCTCTCACCCCGCGGCGAGCACCTGGCCACCGTGCGGCTTCCGGAGAGCCCGCACAACCTCGCCTGGGGCGACGAGGACGCCCGCACTCTCTACATCACTGCTCTGACCAGCATTTACCGGATCCGGCTCGCCATACCTGGCGTCCAGCCCTAAGGAGGACACAATGAGCAAGGGACTAACCCCGGGGTCTGTGCTCCCCGACTTCACGCTCCCCGACGAGAACGGGATGATGCACCGCCTGTCGGAGCTTCAGGGCGACGACGCGATGATCCTGATGCTGGGCCGTGGCGAGCATTGCCCGCGGGAGCGGCAGCACCAGCGGGAGATGGTGCGGTTCCACCAGTGGTGCCCGGTGGCGTTCACCCAGCTGGTGACCATCCTGCCCAATGACCTGCACGACACCTACAAGATGCGGATCTCGACCGGCGCGCATTGGCCGTACCTGGCCGACGTGGACCTTGAGGTGCGACGGGCCTTCGAGATCGAGGAGTACACCGACCCGCATCACCACGCGACCGTCCCGCACACCCTTGTGGTGGCGCCGGGCCTGGTCGTGGACAAGTTGTACGTCGGGTACTGGTTCTGGGGCCGGCCCTCCCCGTTCCAGCTCTGGGAGGACCTGCAAGACCTGCTGCGCCGCACCAAGGACGACTTCGACCCCACCACCGAGCAGGCACGGGCCATCTGGATGGCAGCCAACGTGACGCAGCTAACCCGGGGCTGATCAGCGATGCCTGACGTGTCGTTCACCAACCTGCTCGTGGTCGTTGTCGTCGCCGTCCTCGCCCCGCTCACGGTCGGGTTCTCCCCGCGGCTGCGCATCCCGGCGGTCGTGCTCGAGATCATCGGCGGCATCATCATCGGGCCTTCCGTGCTCGGCTGGGTGCACGTCGACCTGCCGGTGCAGATCCTGGCCCTGTTCGGCCTGGCGTTCCTGCTCTTCCTCGCCGGGCTGGAGATCGACGTGCACCAGCTGCGGGGACGCCTGCTCCGCTTCGCCGTGCTCGGCTACCTGGTGACGCTCGTCTTGGGCTATGGCGCCGGCGCGTCCTTCACGGCGGCCGGCTGGGTGTCGCAGCCCCTGCTGCTGGCGATCGCGCTCTCGGCCACCTCGCTCGGCCTGGTGGTGCCGGTGCTCAAGGACGCCGGTCAGGTCCATAGCGAGGTAGGGCAAACCACCCTGGCGGCCGCGAGCATCGCCGACTTCGCGGCGATCGTCCTGCTGTCGCTGTTCTTCTCTTCCTCGGGCGGGAGCACCGGCGCGAAGGTCGTCGTGCTCGGCGCGTTCGCGGGACTTGTCGCCGTGACCGGCCTGGTCGTGTCCGGCGCAGCCCGGTCCATGCGGCTGGGCCAGGTGCTCGTCCGCCTGCAGGACACCACCGCGGAGATCAGGGTCCGGTCCGCCGTCCTGCTGCTGGTGGCGTTCACCGTGCTGGCTGAGCGGTTCGGCCTGGAGAGCATCCTGGGTGCCTTCCTGGCCGGGGCGATCGTCGGCCTGGTCGACCGCGACTCCTCTTCACACCCGAACTTCCGCACCAAGCTGGAGGCGATCGGCTACGGGTTCCTCGTTCCGGTGTTCTTCGTCAGCAGCGGAATCCGGCTCAACCTGACCGGGCTGTTGCACAGCCCGTCCGCGCTGGTCCGGGTGCCGCTGTTCCTGCTCGCGCTGCTGGTGGTGCGCGGCCTGCCCGCGCTGCTCAGCCTGCGCTCGAACGGCACCAGGCCTACGCTGGCCCTCGGGCTGCTGCAGGCCACCTCGCTGCCGTTCATCGTCACCGCCACCCAGATCGGGGTGGTGCTGGGCAAGATCACTTCAGTGACAGCCGCCGCGCTGGTATGCGCCGGACTGCTGTCGGTGCTGATCTTCCCGCTCCTCGCCCTGACGATGCTGCGCCGAAGCGAGCCAGCACCGGCCCCGGCCGTGACGGAGCCGATACCAGAACCACGCCTGATGTGAACGGGCATCTGTCCGCGGCCCCGCGGACCGGCGACGCAGCGCACCCGGCCGCGTCCCGTCGACGGGCGACACGAGGGGATTCCTGTTCCCGCAGATGCAGCAGCCCGAGCTGGCCCCGCCCGACTGGAAGCCGTTCTGCACGGACTACCTCTACTTGTCGTTCACGAACGCCATTTCCTTCGCGGCCAGCGATGTGACGCCGCTGACCCGCTGGGCGAAGACCATGATGATGCTGCAGTCGGCCGTCTCGGTCGCGGCCATCGCGCTCGTGGTCGCCAGGGCGGTGAACATCCTCGGCTGACATCTGGAGTTTCCGATCAACGAATCCAATGAGGAGGCTGACATGCCGCAGATAGTGACGAGCACGGGCAGGCGGCCGGCGCGATGTGACGTCGTTGCGAGGGGAACGGCTCTACCGGGCCCGTGTAGTCGCAGGTTAGAGTCGTTAGCGGGTCTTTTGGGTTTAGGTCTCGCCAGTGCGGCCAGCAGGCGGCAAGCTGCGTCTGTCCTCTTCGGCCGCTGGCGCGGAACCTGTCACTGCGGCAGGGGCGGTGGGGTGACTGCTGGCATCACTGAGGTCGTGATCGCGACCAAGTTGTTCAGGCCGAATCCCCGGCACCATACGGTGGAGCGCACGCGCCTGCATGACCTGCTGCGCCAGGGGCGCATGCTGCCGCTGACCCTGATCGTCGCGCCGGCGGGCTGGGGAAAGAGCACACTGGTCGCCGACTGGCTCGCCCACGACCGGATCACCGCGGGCTGGGTGTCCCTTGACGGCGGAGATAACGACCCCAAGCGTTTCTGGCGGTACCTCCTCCTCGCCGCCGACCAGGCCGGCTCCGGAGCCGGCGCCGCCCTGAGGCGGCTGGACGCAGCCGGCTCCGACGTACTGCGTGACGTGCTCCCCGCGTTTGTCAACGAACTGACGTTGTCAGACGCTCCTCTCGTGCTCGTGCTGGACGACTATCACCTCGTCACCAGCGCGCAGGTGCACACGTCGGTCGCGACGCTGCTAGACCGTTCCCCGCCCCAGCTGCACCTCATGCTCATCACCCGGGCCGACCCGCCGCTGCCGCTCAGCCGGCTGAGAGTGCGAGGGGATCTCGCCGAGTTGCGGGCCGAGGATCTGCGGTTCAGTCCCGGCGAGGCGCTGGAGTTCTTCAGCGACCGGCTCGGCACCCAGTTGTCGGAGCGAGACGTGCTCAGGCTCCTGACGCGGACTGAAGGATGGGCCGCGGGCCTGCAACTCGCGGCCCTGCGGCTGCGCGGCCGGGCTGACCCGTCGGCATTCATCGAGCGGTTCACCGGCGCGGACTGGCATATCGTCAACTATCTCGGCGAGGAGGTGCTGACCAGCCAGACCCCGCTGGTGCGCGAGTTCCTGCTGGTAACCTCAATCCTCAACCGCATGTGCGCGCCGCTGTGCGACGCGCTCACCGGACGGGCCGACGGCGCCGAGCTGATCAGCGAAATCCACCGCGCCAACCTGTTCCTGATCCCGCTGGACGACGAGCGCCGCTGGTTCCGGTACCACCACCTGTTCGGCGGCCTGCTGCGGCACGAGCTTGCCCGCACCGCACCGAAGCGGCCTTCCATGCTGCACCAGCGGGCCGCGCAGTGGTACGCCGACCACGGTGATGCCGCCGAGGCGATCGGCCACGCGATCGCCTCGGGCGACGATTCGCTGAGCAGGCGGCTGGTGGCGGCGCACTGGCGCCAGCCCTTCAACGCCGGCCAGCTGGAGACGGTGCGCATGTGGCTCGATGCCCTGCCCGCCGAACTCGTCGCCGTGGACGCGTCCCTCTCGGCGGCGCGAGTCTGGGTCGCCCTCGACACGGGCCGGCTTGAGGAAGTCGGAGCAGCGCTTGACGCCGCTGAGGCCTCCGGTCCGCCCGATACCCAGCTGATGGTGCTCCGCGCGCTGCACGTGTACAAGACAGGCGATGTGGGCGGTGCCGCGGGCCGGCTGCGGGAGATCTCTCCAAGTGCCGATGACCCGTTCGTCGCCACCGTCCACCGGCTCGTCCAGGGCATCTCCTCGATGTGGCTGGGGGACGCTGGGCGCGCCACAGAACTGCTCGCCGAGGCGGCCCGGCGGGCCGAAGGCGACGGTAACCGCCTCGCATACATCTATGCCGAGGGATGCCTGGCGCTCCTGGCGGTGAACCGCGGAGACCTTACGCTCGCGGACTCCCTGGTGCTCGACGCGGAATCCGCGGTGGGCCAGACGCTCAGCGACTCGCACTTCGTGGCCATGTTCCCGGCCCTGGCCCGGGCCCGCCTCAGTATCAAGCGGGCGGATTGGGCCGGTGCGCAGCACGCGGCCGCGGCGGCGGTGGAACTGGGCCGCCGCGGCGCCGGCCGGGTGGAGCTCGCCGCGGCGCTGTTCACCGCGGCCGCGGCAGACCCCGGCGCCGCCGACGTCGATCCGGGGGCGCTGGTCGGAGAGGCACGCGGCATCGTGCGGCACTGCGCCGACCCTGGGCCGCTGGTCACCTCCTGGCTGGCCGACGAACAACGCGCCGAGGCGGCTCGCACCCGGCAGGAAGGATTGATCGAGCCGCTGACCGACAGGGAGCTCACGATCCTGCGGCTGCTGCCCGCACCTTCTTCGCTACGCGAGCTGGCGTCAGCGCTGTTCGTCACGCCCAACACGCTGAAGACCCATCTGCGGGCCATCTACCGCAAGCTCGGCGCCGAATCCAGGGAGGAAGCGGTGATCCGGGCCCATGAACGCGGCCTCCTCTAGAACCCGCTGCCGAAGTCCGGGCGGGGCACGGTCGCGAGCACCTGCTGCTGGTAGTACACCGGCCCGCCGCCGTCGGCGGTCACGTCGGACGGATAGTGAGTCGAGACGAACAGCGCGTAGATGTTGCCGCCGGAGACCGCCAGGCCGAAGTAGTCGCCGATGAATCCCACCGCGCAGTTGGCGTCGGCGCACGGAAGCTGGCTCAGCTCTACGACCTCGATATGGCCAGCTACAGCCTGGTGAAGAGCTTCGGCGGCCGGCTAGGGCCGCTCGGCGCCGCCCATCCGGAAGCGCCGTGGGACCGTTCAGAGCCGTCGCGGACTTCTACACGGCACATACGCCACCAGCGCCATAGCCCCGCCCCCGGATCCTCCCTGCCTGGCCCAAGAACAGCGAAGGAAGCGCCAGCCAAGTGGGCAAACGTTAGCTGATAGGGCACTAGCTCCCAGCCACCCGCTCCAGCCCGTCATCCACTTTCGCGGAGAAACTCGGGATCACGGCGGTGATGACCAGCCCGGCCAGAAGCCATCCCAGCACCAGGTAGGGGAAGAACTCATACGGCGCCGGGGGTACCGGCCAGACGTTGTGGTACAGCACGAAGCCCGCGATGAGCACGCCGGCCGCCGGAGCCACGACCTGGCCGAGGGAACGCCGACCGAGATGGTGGGCCGCGGCCACGTTGGTGAGCATGTACATGACCAGCAGGGACAGCACCCCGATTGTCGCCAGGTCGAAGAACACGTTCAGCGCCGAAGTTCCGGCCAGCCGGAAAGCCGTGAGCAGGACCAGGCCGATGAGCATCTCCAGCGCCAGCGCCCGCCGCGGCACGCCGGTTGCCGCGGACACGCCGCTGAGGCGGCGGGAGGCCAGCCCATCCCGGCCGAACGCGAACATCATGCGGGCGGCGACGGTCACCCCGCCCAGCGCGGCGCCAAGGGCGCTGAGCACCGCGCCGAGATTGAGCGAGGCCGCCAGGGGGGTGCCCACATATTGCTGGGCGAGCTCACCCAGCGGCGCCTGGGCATGACGGAAGGCGGACACCCCCGCTGCGCCGGTGCCGAACCCAAGCGTCTGGATGGTAATGCAGGCTACATAGAAGACGGCGCCGAAGGCGACCGCGGTGATGATGGCACGCGGGATCATCCGCCTCGGCACGAGGGACTCCTCCCCCAGCGAACCCGCCGACTCGAACCCGGCGAAGGCCAGGAAGCCGGAGGTCGCGGCCACCGCCAGGGCAGAATAACCCACTCCGTGCGGGAGCACGAAAACCGCACCGGACAGCTTCTGGCCGCTGGGTGCGGTGCCGACCGCCAGGCGCCAGCAGATCGCGCCCATGAGCACGAGAATGAGGCAGACGGACACGACCTCGAACACGAGAACCGACCTCGTCGTCGGCCGGACCCCGCGGGCCGCGAGGACCCAGATGACCGCCCAGGCGGCGAGCGCGAGTGGGTACCAGTCGGCGTCGTGGGCCAGCCCCGTGGTGTTCAGGAAGGCCCGCCCGAAGATGGCGACACCCATCATCGATACCGGCGGGAACACCAGGTAGGTGCCGAGCAGCGCCCATCCGGCGAGAAACCCGGGCCGCGGGCCGAGCGTATTGCCGACAAAGGCGTACACCGACCCGGCATGGCTGAACTCGCCGGCCAGCCGGACAAACCCGTAGGCCACGAGCCCGACCCCGAGGGCAGCCACGGCGAAGGCCAGCGGGGCAGCTCTGCCCAGTTCGCCGGCGGCCGCCACCCCGGTGACCGACATGGCGAGCGTGGGGGCCATGACGCCAACCGAGACCGATGCCGTCTGGCTGAAGCGAAGCTCACGCCGCAAGGCCGGCTGGAGGTCCGGCTCACCCGAACGCGGCTGGGCACTGCTGTCCTGGCATGACATGGGCGGGCTCCCTGGGGCCACGGGTCATCCACGGTAGTACTCGGCCAGGGCCGCGCGCAGGATGGCACGGGCGCGATGCAGCAGAACCCGCTGGTTCGCTGGCGAGATGTCCAGGGCAGCGCAGGCCTCCTCAGTGGACATCCCGCAGACGTCGCGCATGGTGACCACCCGGCGCTGTCGTGGCGGCAGCGCCGACAGCGCCCGGTCAAGCTGGAGCAGGATCTCCTTGGAGAGCACCACGCTTTCCGGGGCAGTGTCCCACCGGGATGGGGCGTCAATGGAGGACCAGGTGCGCGCGGGCTCAGCACCGGGACCGGTAAGCCAGTCATCCGCGGCCGACTCTTCCTGAGTGGCCAGCGGCGACTGGGGAAGCGTTCTGGCCTCACGGGCGCCGCGAGTCCTCGCCCGGTTGACGAGGATCGTAAACGTCCAGGTGCGCAGCGACGAGCGGCCTTCAAACGTGGCCAGCCCGCTCAGCATCCCGAGCCAGGCATCCTGGACGACGTCCTCGGCGGACTGCGGGCTGTCGACGAATGACCGCGCGACGCGCAGCATGGTCGGCGACCACTGATGCACAAGCTGGGCCATCGCGGCCTCGTCTCCGGCCCTTAGCTGCGCGACAAGGTCCGCGTCGGTGTAGCTGACGTCAGCGGCCTGTCGGCCTGGTGAATAAGTGGCCTGCGTCATCGCGGTCGCCTCCCGGTCTCTCGGATGACTGCAGCCTCACCCCGCGGCCCGGCGATGCACCTCCCCCCTCACCCCATCTCACCCAGGTGAGAACTGCGGCGTCGGCGGTGCTCGATCGGGACGTAGGCGCGTTCGGCGGTGCCTTCGCAACGGATCTACGGGCTAGTGCGCGTCACGGGCCGGGGCGCGTGGCGGCCGGGTCCAGCGCACGCAGGATGCGGCAGGGATTTCCGGCGGCGACAACGCCGGGTGGGATGTCGCGGGTCACCACGCTGCCAGCCCCGATCGTGGTGCCCGCGCCGATTGTCACCCCGGGACAGACGATCGCCCCGCCGCCAAGCCACACGTCGGCGCCGATGCTGACCGGCGCGGCCAGCTCACGGCCAGAGCGCCGCACGCTGGCGTCGACCGGGTAGGTGGCGGCATAAATATGCACGCCTGGACCGAGCAAGGCCCGGTCGCCGATCACCACCTGCGCACAGTCAAGCACCACGCAGCCAACATTGATGTACACGTCAGCGCCAATGACCAGCTGTGTGCCGTAGTCGCAGTGGAACGGTGGCTCGACCTCGACGCCCTCGCCAACGGTGGCGAGCAACTCGACGAGCAGGCGCCGCCGGGCGGCGCGTTCGCGCGGACCTGTGGCGTTGTAGCGGCGGGTCAGCTCACGCGCATGTGCCCGCTTGGCCACCAGCTCAGGGGCGGAGGCGAGGTACAGCTCGCCGGCGAGCATCTTTCCCTCTTCGTCTATCATGCTCGTCATCGCCGTCCTCCGCCGCAGCCCGCGGCTGCGCCCGGACCAGCGCACCACGAGAGGCGACCGGCCAGAGCTTCCCCGCAGTGTTCTTGGCTGCCCTCGAGCCCTTCCACTGGCTGACCGTAACCGGCGCTACGCCGGCTGGTCCGGCAGGACCAGGAACCTGTCATCACTCATCCGGTTCGGTTGCGGGACGCTCCTGTTTGTCGGCGAGATAGAACTCACGCCGGATGACTCCCGCCAGCCTGGTCGCCTCCCTGAACTCGTTCGTCCGGAACCATTGCCCGGCCCTGGCGAGATCCTCGACGTGAATGTGGACGAAGGCAGCGTTCGGGCTGTCGACGTCGTCTGTCCGCACAACGGTGTAACTGATTGCCTCCTCTGGGGACTGTCCGTCAGGGAGGTACGCGATGCGGCCAAGGATGTTCTTCACAATGGGATCGGCGATCACGCTACTTTGGATAATCATTCCGCTACCGGCAGTGGCTGCGGTGGGGTCGTACAAGGTCCACGACCTGCAGGTGCTGTCGGGACCGAGTCCCTTCGCGGCCGGCTGTCCCGGCGCGCTCGCGGACGACAAAAAGATCACCGGGGGTGAGATCGAGCCGGCGATCACCAGCAACCCAGTGAACCGGCGGAACATCATCACGACGTGGCAGCAAGATTTCGGCGTCGGGGCCCGGTCTGATCTCATCGGCATGTCGCTTGACGGCGGGAAGACCTGGACACGCAGCACGATCCCCCGCCTGACGGTCTGCACGGGAGGAACAGCGGACTTCGCGTCCGACCCGTGGCTCTCGGCTGGCGCTGACGGCACCGTCTATTTCAGCGGAACGTCCGGCTCCGCATCGTCCGATCCGCCCCCGGTCGCGGTCGTCGCGAGCCACTCCAACGACGATGGGCGCACCTGGCAGGCACCCGCGACCGTAGCACCGCTCGACCCGCGCAATGACACCGATGCGATCACCGCCAGTCCCACCCTCGCCGGCCACGCCTACCTCGTCTGGGGCAACTGGGACCACCAGTACAACTTCCCGATGACGAACTTCCTCAAGTTCTCGCGCACGACCGACGGCGGTGCCACCTGGTCGCTCGCCAGTGTGATCGACCAGCCAGGGCCGACCGCCATCGACTTCTCCGGCCGGATCCTCGTCCTTGCGGACGGGACGTTGCTGGCCATCTTCGCGCGCGCCGACCTCGCCGATGGGCGCGGTGAGCTGCTGGCCGCGCGCTCACTCGACGAGGGGCGCACGTGGCTGCCGGCCGTGCAGATCGGCTCGCAGCCGGTCCAGCAGATCGTCGATCCCGAGACGGGCGTCGAGCTCCCTCAACCGGGCTTTCCCAGCGCGGCTGTCGCCCGTGACGGAACGGTCTATGCCGCCTTCGAAGCCAGCAACTCTGTGAGCTCGGGCGCGATCGGCATGGCCAGGTCGCGGGACGGCGGCCGTACCTGGAGCACCGGTACGGTGCCCGGCGTGAGCGCCTTCGCCTTCGAGCCCTCGATCGCTGTCGACTCGCACGGGACGGTCGGTCTGACCTGGTACGACCTGCGTAACGACCGGCCAGGCGACGCTGTCTTGACGACCGACGTCTGGTTCACTCAATCCGGCGATGGCGGAGCATCCTGGCGGCAGACCCACCTTGCCGGGCCGTTCAACCTGCGGGCCGCCCCGCTTGGCAGCCATGGGCTAGGCGAATACCAGGGGTTGGCCGCGTCCGGCGGCAGCGGCTTCGCCGCCATCTTTACGCTGGCAGCGCCCCTGGCCAAGGACGGGCCGACCGACATCTTCTTCGCCAAGATCGGACCAGGCGCTGGATAACGGGCCGCCATCGGCGCTGCTGGCCCCCGCTGACCCTAGGCGGTCGTTACAAGCCCTATGACGGCAGCCCACTCCTGCCGTACCGCGACAAGATCACGTATTGCCGGCGCAGGCTCTCCGCTTACCCCTGCCAGCCGGATCATGGAATTCGCGCCGGACCCGAGAACTCCCCACGCCATAGCGCCAGTGACGTAACGCCTCGTCGGGGAGAAACGTCAGGCTCGTTCGGGATATAAAAGCGGCTGCGGCCACCGGATCGTTGCCCGGTGACCGCAGCCGCACTCGTGCGGTGGGCAGGTGCCTTGTAACGCCTGCGCGCCCGGCGAGACGGAACAGGCATGACAGCTATGATCGGCAGCGCTGACGGCGCCCTTGCCCACCTGGCAGCGACTCGCTCTGGGTGGCATCGCGTCGCGGAGCACATACTCGCCGCCGCCCGGTACGCAGCGACCGGCAAGATCGGTCTCGTTCCGTCACCGGGTGGCTTCCGGACCCCGTCGTTCGGAGCGGACGGCAGGTTCCTCGCCGTTGATGGAACCGAACTTGTCGTCGGCGGCGCCGCAGGCACCAGGCGGACGGCTCTTACCACGGTCCGGGTGGCGGCGGAGTTCGCAGGCATCACGCCGGGCGCTCCAGCCCAGGTGTACAGGCCCGCGACGCCGCTCGACCTGGACGAGCCGCTGATGATCGAACCCCATGCCGCCCGCCTGCTAGCCGAGTGGTACAGCCTCGGTGCGCAGGCACTGAGCCGCTTCGCCGCGGAAATCCCCGGCGACAAGCCGACCGCTCCCGTGCTGTGGCCCGAACACTTCGACGTCGGCATAACCGCGGCGGCGATCAACTACGGCGCCTCACCCGGCGATGACCACATCACCGATCCGTACCTATACGTGGGCCCGCACGATGGCCCGCCGCCGGGCGACCCGGCGTTCTGGAACGCCCCATTCGGGGCCGCCCGCACCTTCCACCAGATCGGCACCGTGGCGGAGGCGGCTGCCTTCTTCCGCGACGGCCGGGCGCGGGTTCTCGCCCATGCCGCAACCCCCACGAGGAGGACATCATGAAAGGACTACAGGACAAGGTGGCTCTCGTCACCGGCGGAAGCTCAGGAATCGGCCAGGCGATCGCCATCCGCCTGGGCGAGGAAGGCGCCAACGTCGCGATCAACTACGTGGGCCGCCCCGAAGGCGCGATCTCCACCAGAGACGCCATCGAGCACGGGGTCGAGATCTGCATGAAGAAGGTGGCCGAGGCCGGCGGCCGGCCGATCCTGGTCGGCGCGGACGTGTCCGACGAGCAAGCTGTGGATCAGATGTTCGGCCGCGTGCTCAGTGAGTACGGGCGGCTGGACATCCTGGTCAACAACGCCGGCATCCAGATCGCGGAGGACTCCCATGAACTGTCTGTCGCCGACTTTGACAAAGTCCTCGCGATCAACATCCGAGGCGCGTTCCTGTGCGCCCGCCAGGCCGTGCGGGGCTTCCTGGCCGCGGACCGGCCTGGCGTGATCGTCAACGTGTCCAGCGTGCATCAGGTCATCCCCAAGCCGCGGTTCCTGGGCTACTCGGTATCGAAGGGCGGCATGCAGAATCTCACCCGGTCGCTCGCGCTGGAGTACGCCTCGCGAGGAATACGGGTCAACGCCATCGGGCCGGGCGCGACCGTCACGCCGATCAACCGGTCCTGGATTGACGACCCGGTCAAGCGCCGCATGGTGGAAAGCCACATCCCGATGCGGCGGGCGGGCGGCTCTGAGGAGATGGCCGCGGTGGTGGCGTTCCTGTGCTCCGATGAGGCCGCATACATCACCGGCCAGACGCTCTTCGTCGACGGCGGCCTCACCCTGTACCCCTCATTCGAGACGACCTGGTCGTCTGAGTAATACCTCGTAGCAGAGCGGGCGGCACCGCGGGCACCGCCCGCTCTGCTGCGGGAACCGGACGGCCTACTCCGGGCGGTACCGCAGGAAAAGGAACCCGTCCTGCTCGCACAGCGAGCGGAGCCGCCACCCGAGCCCGGACCCCAGGCCGGGGCCGGCCAGGATCCGCTTGGCTTCGCCCCCGACCAGCAGCGGTGACAGGGTCAGGCACAGCTCGTCGAGGAGACCCGCCGCCGTGAGCTGCCCGTTCAGGCTGGGGCCACCCTCGGCGAGCACCCGGGCGAACCCCCGCTCGGCCAGCGCGCCGAGCGCAGCCGCCAGGTCGACGTCCCGTTCCCCGGCGATGATCACGTCGGCCAGGCCCGCGGCCTTCTTGCGCTCGAGCACCGGCGCTTCGGCGACGGTGACCACGATCGGCGGCGCGATCGCGGCGGTGAAGAAGGGGGAATCCCAATCGAACCGGCAGGACCGGGAGATCACCGCCACGGGCACCGCCGACGGCCCGTAGCGTTCCGCGCGCACGGTTCCGGCCGCGACGAGCACGACGTCGGCCTGTGCGCGCAGCACGGCGAAGAGCGCATGATCGGCGGGGCCGCCGAGGCCGCCGGACAGGCCGGACACGGCGGTGGCGCCGTCGATGCTGGCGATCATGTTGAGCCGCACGGTCGGCCGTGTTCCAGCTGGCGGCAGATCGCCGTACAGCGTGGCCGGGTCAACAGGGTCACGAGGAAACGGCAGGAGCTGCCGCATCGCACACCTCCGGTAAACGGTGACCCGCGGAGCGGGCCGTGATGACCTGTGGTCCCGGCGACGGCGTCCGACGTTACATCACCGGCGGCTGTAACGCCCGCCGGGCTGCCGAGACTCCTTCAGCAACGGGGCAATGACAACGATCGTGACGCGAGGAGGGATCACCCATGGCCGACAACTACGACGTGCTGGTGATCGGCGCCGGGCCGGCCGGTGAACACGCGGCTGGCCGCCTGGCTGACGGCGGCCTGCGGGTGGCCATCGTGGAACGAGAGCTGGTCGGCGGGGAGTGCTCGTACTGGGGTTGCATTCCCTCCAAGACGCTCCTGCGGCCAGGCGACGCACTGGCCGCGGCGCGGCGGGCGCCGGGTGCCGCGGAAGCCGTCACGGGCCAGCTTGACACGTCAGCCGCCTTCGCCCAGCGGGATTACATGACCGCGGGCTGGCGTGACGACGGGCAGCTCGGGTGGCTGGAAAGCAAGGGCATCGGGCTGATTCGCGGCACCGGTCGCCTGACCGGGGAACGGGCGGTCGAAGTCGAGACCGCCGACGGCGCCACCCGGCCGCTCCGCGCGGCCAGAGCTGTCGTGCTGGCTACCGGCAGCAGCCCGGTGATCCCCCCGATTCCCGGCCTAGACGAAGCACGCCCATGGGACAACCGAACCGTCACCAGCACGAAAGAGCTCCCTAGGCGACTGCTCGTGCTGGGTGGCGGCGCCATCGGCGCCGAGATGGCGCAGGCGTTCAAGCGCCTAGGCTGCGAAGATGTCGTGGTCCTCGAAGGCTCAGACAGGCTGCTCGCGCGCGAGGAGCCGTTCGCCGGTCAGGAGCTGCGCGCCGCCTTCGAGGCCGAGGGCATCACCGTGGTCACCGGCGTCCGGATGACCGCTGCGCGCCGGCTGGGGCGCGACGGTCCGGTCGTGGCCAGCCTGGCGGATGGGCGGGAGTTCACCGGCGATGAGATCCTGGTCGCGGTGGGCCGCAGGCCCACCACCGCCGACATCGGCCTGGAGCACGTCGGGCTGGAGCCCGGGCTTCCGGTCCGCGTGGACCGGGCGCTGCGAGCGGTGGGCGTTCGGGGTGGGTGGCTGTACGCGATCGGTGACTGCAACGGGCTCGCCCTCCTCACCCACATGGGGAAATACCACGGGCGTATCGCCGCCTCGGTGATTCTCGGCGGAGAAGCGGCCGACGGGGCCTCCCAGTTCGTCGTGCCCCGGGTGACGTTCACCGACCCTCAGGTGTGCGCCGTCGGCCGCACCGCCGCCGAAGCGCGAGCCGCCGGGCTGCAGGTCACCGTGGTCAGCACACCGACGGGAGAGGTTCCAGGCGCGTACACGCAGGGCAACGGCATCCGCGGCACCAGCCGACTGGTGATCGACGATCACCGCCGGACCGTCGTTGGCGCCACCTTCACCGGACCGGGGCTGCAAGAGCTGCTCCACTCGGCGACGGTCGCGATCTGCGGTGGCGTAACCGTCGACCGCCTGTGGCACGCGGTGCCGTCATTCCCGACCGTCAGCGAGGTCTGGCTTCACCTGCTCGAGGCCTACGGCCTTTAACCCTCAACGAAAGGAACCCGCGATGGATGCGATGGATGGCCTGCCGATCGGCGACTATGCCCTGCTGTCGGACTGCCGCTCGGCGGCTCTGGTGAGCCGGGCCGGCTCGGTGGACTGGCTGTGTTTCCCGCGTTTCGACGCACCCGCCGTGTTCGCCCGCATCCTGGACCCCGATGGCGGTCACTTCGCCATCCGGCCGGCCGGCGACTTCCAGGCCAGCCGCGCCTACGTGGACCAGACGATGGCGTTGGAAACCACCTTCCGGGCGGAAGCCGGCACGGCGGTGCTGACCGACGCCATGGCGGTCGGCCGCAATGAGCGGGGTCACGACCTGGGCGCCGGGTCCCCGGGCGTATTGCTGCGCCGCCTCACCTGCACCGACGGCGAGCTGGAGGTCGAGGTCAGCTACGCCCCGCGTCCCGAATACGGCCTCATTCACCCGATTCTCGAAGAAGTCCCCGGCGGCCTGGCCGCCCGGGGCGGCGCGGGCCGGCTGCTGCTTTCCGGGCCGACCGGTTTCCGGGTCGACGGGGCCACCGCCACCGCGCGCCTGCGCCTGGCCGCCGGGCAGACGGTAAGCTTCGCGCTCCAGCACGGGCAGATATGGGAGCCGCCGCTGGCCGCCTGGGACCCCAGCCAGATCGCCGCCCGGCTGACCGACACCATGGAGGGATGGCGGTCCTGGTCGGCCATCCACCAGACCTACGAGGGTCCCTGGCGCGACCTGGTCCACCACTCCGGCCGGGTGCTTCAGGCGCTCACGTTCCAGCCGACCGGCGCCATCGTCGCCGCGCCCACCACCTCGCTGCCGGAAACGATCGGCGGGGAGCGCAACTGGGATTACCGCTACACCTGGGTCCGCGACGCCAGCCTGACCATGGAGGCCCTGTGGGTGGCGGCATGCCCCGACGAAGCGAACAAGTTCTTCGCGTTCCTGGCCGACGCCGCGGCAACCCAGCTGCGGCGCGGGGCGGATCTGCAGATCATGTTCGGGATCGGCGGCGAACGCGATCTGTCCGAGCGGGAGCTGCCGCACCTGGCCGGCTGGCGGGCCAGCCGGCCCGTACGGGTCGGCAACGGCGCGTGGAACCAGCGCCAGCTTGACGTCTACGGCGAGCTGCTTGGCGCCGCCCAGCGGCTCGTCGATCAGCTCGGCGAGCTCGACCCGGTCACGCGGCAGTTCCTGGCCGCCGCCGCGGACACCGCCGCCAGCCGCTGGAAGGAGAAAGACCAGGGAATCTGGGAGATCCGAGGAGAGCCACGCGACTTCCTGTACTCCAAGCTGATGTGCTGGGTAGCGCTCGACCGGGCGATCGCCCTGGCCCCGCAGCTCGGCGCGGGAGACCGGGCCGTGGGGTGGGCCGCCGCCCGCGATGAGATCCGGGCCGGCATACTCGAACATGGCTGGAGCGAGCAGGCCGGCGCCTTCACCCAGGCCTTCGGCGGCGAGGATCTGGACGCCTCGAACCTGATGCTGGCCATCACCGGGTTCCTGCCCGGAGATGACCCGCGGATGAAGGCGACCATCGACGCGACCGCCGCCCGGCTGACCGACCAGCGCGGCCTGGTGTACCGCTACCTGGCCCACGACGGCCTGGCCGGGGAGGAAGGCACCTTCTTGCTGTGCACGTTCTGGCTGGCGCACGCCCAGGCGCTGGCCGGGGAGCTTGACCAGGCCACCGCGACCTTCGAGCGAGCGGTCGCAGCGATCAACGACGTGGGCCTGCTGGCCGAGGAAGTCGACCCGGGCAGCGGCGAGATGATCGGCAACTTCCCGCAGGCGTTCAGCCACATCGGGCTGATCAACGCCGCCTGGGCCATCGCCCAGGCTCGGCAGCGCGCCGCCAGCCGTGGCCCGGCAGTGCCAGTCGGTGCAGGCGGGGCGCCGGGAAGCCGGAGCTGACCCGTGGCCGCGAGCAGATACCGCATCGTCCTGCGGGGGCGGCTGAGCGAGCGCTTCGAGTCCGCCTTCGAGGGGATGGCTCTGGAACCCGGCCCCAACCAGACAGTGCTTGTCGGTGACGTCCGCGACCAGGCCCACCTATACGGGCTGCTCGACCGGCTGCGTGACTTCGGGATCGAACTGCTCGCGGTGGAGCTGGCCGGCACATCCGATATCAGCCCCGAGCCCTTTACGGGAGAGTCATGACAACAGGTCCGTGCCCGCGCGGGCATGATTCGGCAGTGGCACGATGAGCGCCGAGCTGGAGCTGACCAGCTGGAGGCGCATGAAAAGTGAGCTCTATGCGGCCGTGCGGGCCGAGGACGATCCGCAGCGCGGGCATGCGCTATGGCGACGCGGCCGGGATGAGCTGTTCCGGTCCCATCCGCAGAGCCCGCTGCCGCCCGGCGACCCCCTGCGCACGACGGGCCTGCCGTACTGGCCCTACGATCCGGGGCTGCGCTTTGAGGTGCCATTGCTCCCGGCCGAACGTGCGATGTCGCTGTCCGTCCCGACCAGCGACGGCGTGACCCCGATGGCCCGCATCGGCTGCGTGCAGCTGCCCCCGCCGCTGGACGCGGCCATCGACGTGTGGTGGCTGCGGCAGTACGCGGGCGGCCTGTTCCTGCCGCTGCGCGACGGCACCGCGGGCCATTCCAGCTACGGCGGCGGCCGGTACGCGCTCGACACCGCCAAGGGCGCCGACCTTGGCGGGCGAGAGGGGCGGCTGGTCATCGACCTGAACTTCCTCTACCACCCCTCGTGCCGGTACAACGACGCGTGGCAGTGCCCGCTAGCCCCGCCGGGGAACACCATCAGCACCCCGATCAGCGCCGGCGAGCGCCTGTAAGCCACGATTTCCTGAGCCGACCGAGCACGGGCCGAGAGGACGCCGGACTTCGCGGCTTCCATCTCACGGCTCGCCACTAGAGCTTCTTCAGGTCGGCCAGGATCTCGTTCGCGGCCCGTACGCCTTCGGCGGCCCCACCTTCCATGAAGCCCTGGAAGTTGATCGAGCAGTGCTCGCCGGCGAAGTGAATGTTCCCTTGCCGTACTTTCTCGTATCCGCTGAAGCCGGTGTACTGGCCTGGCTTCCAGTATGAGTAGGAGCAGAGGAAGTTCGGATCGGTGAACGGCGTCGAGAGCATCGCCTTGCCGTTCCACTGCTTGGTGATGCCGGGGAAGATCGGCTCCATCTGCGTGAGCAGCTGCTGTGCGAACGTCGTCACCTGCGGGTTCGTGGCCGTGGTCGTGTAGGGGTTCGTCTGACCCAGCGCGTTAGATACGTCCGCGCCCGGATACTCGACGAAGATGCCTGTCACCCCGGATTGCCCTCGTGTGACGTCCCAGCCGCTCTGGAACGGCTGATCCGTGTAGAGCGAGCCGGTGCTCGCGTACGAGTTCCAAATTCGCGACTGGAACTGCAGGTTGAGCTTTGCGTTGAGCCCGGAGCCGAGCTGCGTGATCGCGGTTTGTTTAAGCGCGTCGAAGCCGGCCCTCTTGTAGTTGAGCGTCCGCAGCACGGAGAAGCTCATGCACAGGATGACCTCGTCCGCGGTGATCGTCTTGCCGTTGTCGAACGAGACGGTGATCGATCCGTCGTGGTTCGTCGCGATCGCCGTCATCCGGTAGCCCAGGTGGATGCTCCCGCTCGGGAGCGAGTTGGCGATCGCCAGCGGCAGGTTCGTGTTCCCGCCGACGATGTGGTAGCGCTCGTCGGATTTCCCGTAGATCGAGAAGTTCCCCGGGCTGGCGTTGAACCCAAGCAGGTAGATCAGGTTCAACGACGACTGACCGATCGTCTCTGCGCCGTACTCCTCGTTGTACGCGGCGTTCAGTAGCGCGCCCATCCGCGAGTTGTGACCGCCTGGAACGTAGTTCGTGATCCAGTCGTACAGCGTCATCTGGTCGAAGAACTGCCCCGCCGACGTGAAGCTGTTGTAGAGCGTCGGGTAGCCAGTCGCCTGCACCTGTCCCTGCAGGGTGTTGTGGACCGCCTGGAAGTCATTGCTGGCTTGGCTGTAGGGGTAGTCGGCGCCGAAGATCCAATAGGTGTCGGTCGTCCCGTTCGGCTGCGCAGCAAGCAGGTCGACCGTGGGAAGCGAGAACCTCTGTGCGAGCTGCAGGATCGTCTTGTGATTGGTGTCGATGAGCTCACCGCACAACTCCGCCTGCTGGCTGTTGTCCCAAAACCCGTGCCCGAACTCGGTCCAGTCGGAATGCATGCGACCGCCGAGACGGCCGGAGGACTCGTAGACGTCCGAGAAGACGCCCTTATCCTGCAGGGTCAGCGCCGCAGTCAGGCCGGCGATGCCGCCGCCGACGATCGCGATCCTAGGAGCGCCGGCCGCGCTCGCCGACTTCGCAAAAGAAAGCGGACCGGCCACCGCGACCGTGGCACCCACAGCACCCGTGCGCTGCAGGAACTCGCGGCGCGAAAATCGCGCCTCCTGTTCGCGTTGACGGAACTCTTCGACCTCGATCCCGAGCCGCGCGGCCGCGTCGTGCTCCCGTGCCAGACGCTGCAGTGCCCGCATGAGCGGTGTCCGCGCCATATCCTCCCCCTTTTATTGTTGTGGATATGCCGCGATTCTTCCCGATTCGCGCGCACCCTTTCAAGGGCCTAGGAGGGCGTCTAGTCAAACCCGCCGTTCAAAAAGCCAGCCCACCCTGGCGCGGTGGCGCGAGCACGGGCCACATTGCGAGTCCCGGCTGAACCGTGGTACAACGAGCCGAATGATCACGGTTCCGGGCCCTGCGCAGCCCGCCGCTGCAGGTGATCCGGCCGCCGCGGCGCCAGCCATCCATGTCATCGGCCTCCGGAAGCGGTACGGCGACGTGGTCGCCCTCGCCGGCGTCAAACTCGTCGTGCGGTCCGGTGAGTTCTTCACCTTGCTCGGCCCGTCCGGGTCGGGGAAGACCACGTTGCTGCGGCTGATCGCGGGGTTCGAGCGTCCGGACGGCGGGCGGATCGAGCTCGGCGGCCGCGACGTCACGCGGGATCCGCCGTACGCCCGGGACCTCAACACGGTGTTCCAGGACTATGCGTTGTTCCCGCACATGACGGTCGGGCAGAACATCGAATATGGCCTGCGCGTGCGGCACGTGCCGAAGGCCGAGAGGCGCGACAAGGTAGGCCGCGCACTGGAGATGGTCCGCCTGCCCGGGCTCGGTTCCCGCAAGCCGGCCCAGCTCTCCGGCGGCCAGCGCCAGCGCGTCGCGCTCGCCCGGGCCATCGTCAACGAGCCCCAGGTGCTGCTGCTCGACGAGCCGCTCGGCGCGCTTGATCTCAAGCTCCGCCAGGAGATGCAGCTCGAACTGCTGCGGGTTCAGCGTGAGGTGGGCATCACGTTCGTCTACGTCACGCACGACCAGGAAGAGGCGCTGACGATGAGCGACCGCATCGCGGTGCTGAGCCAGGGCCGCATCGAGCAGATCGGCGGGCCAATCGAGGTATACGAGCGGCCGCGGACGGCTTTCGTGGCCGGGTTCATCGGCGTCTCCAACCTGATTGAGCGCGACGGCCACCTGATCACCGTGCGGCCGGAGAAGATAACCCTGCTCGAGGACGGCCAGCCGGACCCGCCCGGCACGCACGTCGAGTCCGGCCAGATCCAGGACGTCATCTACGCGGGAGTTCTCACCCGCTACGTCGTGGCCCTGGACGGAGGCGGCGAGCTGGTCGTCAGCCGGCAGAACACCCAGGCACCCGTGCTGGGGCACGACAACCGCGACGGCCGGGTGCGTATCGCCTGGCGGACCGAGCAGGCATTCACAATCCCGCAGGGCCCCGATCAGGGCCCGAGCTCAGGGGAGGATAACCAATGATGACAACATGGGCGGCGCGGTTCTCCCCGCGCCCAATGAAGATAGCGCTTGGACTTGCTGTCGCGTCTGTCATCGCGGCCGGCTGCAGTAGCGGCGGCAGCAGCAGCAGCAGCAGCAGTGCAGGCAGCGGAAGCACCTCGCAGGGCGCCGGCGCCAGCACGGCCGGGCAGACGGTACCCACGGCGAACCTGCCGGTCCTGACGAAGATCGGCACGGGCGAGGGCCAGCTCAACCTCATCGCCTGGGAAGGCTATCTGGACCCCAAGTGGGTCAAGCCGTTCCAGCAACAGACCGGATGCCAGGTGAACGCGAAGTACGCGGGCAGTTCGGATGAGATGGTCGCGCTGATGAAGAACGGCGGCGGCGGCCAGTACGACATGGTGTCCTCGTCAGGGGACGCCGACCTGCGCATCCTCTACGCCGGCGACGCGCACCCGGTGAACATCAACCTGATCCCGAGCTGGAAGGACTTCTTCCCCGCCTTCCAGTCGCCGGCCTTCAACACCATCAACGGCGTGCATTACGGGGTCTCGCTCCAGTGGGGCCCGAACGTGCTCATGTACAACACGAAGGACTTCCCGACCGCCCCGCCGTCGTGGAGCGTCATCTACAACCCGAAGTACAAGGGCCAGGTCACCGTCCCCGACAACCCGATCCAGATCGCCGACGCGGCGCTCTACCTCAAGACCCACCAGCCGGCGCTGGGCATCACCGACCCGTATGAGCTGACGATGCCGCAGTTCCAGGCCTCGGTGAGCCTGCTGGCCGGGCAGCGTCCCCTGATCAAGAAGTACTGGGCCCTCGCCTCGGCGGAGATCTTCGACTTCAAGAACGGCAACGCGATCGTCGGCGCGGGATGGCCTTACCAGGTCAGCGCGCTCAAGGCCGCCCACTTCACGATCGGCGCCACGATCCCGAGCGAGGGCGCGACCGGATGGGCGGACACCTGGATGCTCGCGGCCAAGGCTCCCCACCCCAACTGCGCCTACATGTGGATGCAGTACATCAGCACGCCCAAGGTCCAGGCCCAGCAGGCCGTCACCTACGGCGAGACGCCGGACAACAAGCTCGCGTGCACGTACATGGACAAGCTGCAGGCGGGGTCGTGCGCGGAATTCCACGCCAACGCGCCGCTGAGCTATTTCAACTCGATCAGCCTGTGGAAGACGCCGATCGCGACCTGCGATAACGGCAAGCCCGACTGCGTGCCCTACGCCCAGTGGGTGTCCGCGTGGAATACCCAGGTCAAGTGACGGTGAATGAGCGAGCTGGAGGGGCGCGGCGTCGCCTGGACTGAGGAGCGAGGGACGAGCGACGAGGGAAGGCGGCGCCTAAAAGCGCCCCGGAGGCGAGCGGGAAACACGGCCCACGGAACTGGGCGAGCGGGAAACACGTCCCGCGTCTCGGCGGCGCTGTGGCGCCGGCCGTGGGCGCGGGCCACCATCCTGCTCACTCCCCCGCTGGCCTGGTTCGTCCTGCTCTACCTGGCCGCGCTCGTCGTCCTGCTGATCACGGCCTTCTGGCAGATCAACCCGTTCACCACTAACATCGAGCGGGTCTGGAGCCTGGGCAACTTCACGACCATCTTCACCAGCGCGGCCTACCGAGGCATCATCTTGCGGACGGTGGGGATGGCGGCGGCGGTCACCGTGGTGGACGCCGCCGTCGCCTTCCCGTTCGCCTATTTCATGGCCCGGGTCGCATCCCCCAGGACCAGGACCGCCCTGTTCGTGGCGATCCTGCTGCCGCTCTGGGCGAGCTATCTCGCCAAGGTGTACTCCTGGCTGCTGATCTTCACTCACGGCGGGCTGCTGGACTGGACCCTGGGACGGCAGGTGCACCTGATCTACACGAACTGGGCCGTGTTCACCGTGTTCTGCTACCTCTGGCTGCCGTTCATGATCATCCCGGTGTACGCGGCGCTCGAGCGCATCCCGGCGTCGCAGATCGAAGCATCGCAGGACCTGGGCGCGCGGACCTGGCGGACGACGCGGCTGGTGCTGTTTCCGCTCGCCTTGCCGGGGATCGTGGCCGGGTCTATCTTCACGTTCTCGCTGACCCTCGGGGATTACATCACGCCGCTGCTGGTCGGCGGAACGAGCGCGAACTTCATGGGCAACATCATCTACTCCAACATCGGGATCGCGAACAACGTGCCGTTCGCCGCCGCCATGGCGCTCATCCCCATCGTCATCATGGCCGTCTACCTGCTCAGCGCCCGGGCGCTCGGCGCCTTCGAGGCGATCTAGCCGATGGAATCGAAAGGCCTGCGCGCCGCGCTGTGGATCTGGGTCATCGGTGTCCTGGCCTTCATGTTCGTCCCGATCGTGCTCATCGTGCTGTACGCGTTCAACCGGTCGAACATCGAGAGCTGGCCCATCTCGGGCTTCTCGCTGCACTGGTTCGCTGTGGCCTGGCACGACTCCCAGGTGCGCAGCGCGTTCCTGCTGTCCGTCCGGGTCGGGCTGGTCGCGACCGTGCTGGCCCTGCTGCTCGGTTCCGCCGTCGCGTACGCGCTGCACCAGTACAGGTTCTTCGGCCGCGAGGCCATTTCCCTCCTGCTCGTGCTGCCGCTCGCCCTGCCCGGCATCATCACCGGGATCGCGCTGAACTCCTTCTTCTCGTTCACCGGGATCCAGCTCGGCACCTTGACCATCGTCGTCGGGCATACGACATTCTGCATCGTGGTGGTGTTCAACAACCTGATCGCGAGGCTCCGCCGGACGCCAGGATCGCTGGCCGAAGCGTCCATGGACCTCGGCGCCCGCGGCTGGCAGACGCTGCGCTTCGTCACGCTTCCGCTCACGGCGACCGCGCTGGTATCCGGTGCGCTGCTCGCTTTCGGCCTGTCCTTCGACGAGGTCATCGTCACGGTGTTCACCGCGGGCGCGCAGAACACCCTGCCGCTGTGGATCTTCGGCGCGATCCGGCTCGGGCAGCAGCTCCCCGAGGTGAACGCCGTGGTGTCCATCGTCATCCTGCTGACGATCATCCCCGTGGTCCTCGCGGCGCGGGTGGCTGGCGCGGGCGCGATCACCAGGTCGGCCCGTAACGTCCAGGTCGGCAAGTCCGGCGCCTAGGCCCTCTGCTGGCGGATCTGGCGCTTGATCCTGGCCAGCATCGCGGCCATGCCGCGCAGCCGCAGCGGGCTCACGAGGTCCTGCAATCCGAGCTGGCTGGTGAACTCGGCTGGCGTGGCCAGGACCTCGTCCGCGTTGAGCCCATCCAGTCCAGCGTGCAGGATGGCGGCGAAGCCGCGGGTGGTCGGCGCCTCCGCGGGCGCCTGGAAGAACAGGTGAACGGTGGAGTCCTGCTCTACCTCGGCGGCCAGGAAGAGCGGCGACTGGCATTCCGGCACCGGTTCGAGCAGGCCCGGGTGCTCGGCGTAGCGCTCGGGCAAGGCGGGCAATTCCCGGGAGAACTCCAGCAGCAATTCCAGCCTGTCCTTAGACGGCATGGCGTTGAAGTCGTCGGCGATCTCCTGCAGCCGGGGATGGAGCGCGGCCGTGGTCACGGGCTGTCCCCGCGGGTAATCGGGACCCGGACGCTGTTCCCCCATTCGGTCCATGACCCGTCGTAGTTGCGTACGTGCGGGTAGCCGAGCAGGTGCTGGAGCACGAACCAGGTATGGCTGGACCGCTCGCCGATCCGGCAGTAGACCACGATGTCGTCCTCGGGGCGCAGCCCCGCCTCACCCTGGTAGATGGCCTCGAGCTCGGCGCGGGTCCGGAAGGTGGCGTCCTCGGCGGCCGCCCGTGACCAGGGGACGCTCCGCGCGCCCGGGATGTGCCCGCCGCGCATTGCGCCTTCTTGCGGGTAATCGGGCATGTGCAGCAGCTCGCCGGTGTACTCCCCCGGTGACCGCACGTCGATCAGCGGCTTGCCCAGATGGGCCAGGACCTGGTCCCTGAACGCGCGGATCTGCTGGTCGTCGCGGTCGACAACCGGGTACTCCGCCTGCGGGCGCTTCGCGGCGTCGGTGGTGACTGGGCGGCCCTCTGCGATCCACTTGGCCCGCCCGCCGTCCATCAGGCGCAGGTCAGGGTGCCCGAACAAGGAGCAGACCCACAGCGCATAGGCCGCCCACCAGTTGTTCTTGTCGCCGTAGAGCACCAGCGTGGTGTCCCGGGTGATCCCCTTCTCCGACATCAGCCGGGCGAAGCCGGCTCCGTCGACGTAGTCGCGGGTGACCGGGTCGTTGAGCTCGGTGTGCCAGTCGAGCTTGACCGCGCCCGGGATGTGACCGGTCTCGTACAGCAGCACGTCCTCATCCGACTCGGCCACCACCAGGCCGGGGTCGTCGAGGTGGGCGGCCACCCACTCGGTCGTCACGATCATCTCCGGGTGGGCGTACTCCCGGAACTTAGCCTCGGAATCATATGGCAGCGCCATGATCACTTCACCTCCGCTGGCGGGAAGGTTCCCAGCCGCGTAACGTCATAACCTTGCGGGTAGCTGCGGATGTTCCGCAACTGGCGGGCGAAAAGCGGTTCTTTACGGGCGGGCAGGAACCGCACCACGCGTCCGCGCAAGCGTAGTGCTCCCGTGGCCAGGGCCCGTTCCCATCCCGGCGGCCGCCGGTAGTGGAAGGCGTCAAGGCGCCGTGCATCTGGTTCATGCGCCGCACCGCGGCGCGGCCTTCGGGGCTGGCCATCCCGTGCTCAAGGACGGTGTCGAGGATCAGCGCGGTGTCGTCGTAACGCTTCTGCGTGCGCTGCGTGAACTCGCCGGTCCTGCTCAGCAGGCGGCCGATGCTCGGGACGGCGTAGGTGCGGTAGAGCGCGAAAGACAGCGACTGGTTCATGTCCCACGGGAACTCGTGGCTGACCACGATCCGGTAGATCTGCTCGTAGTCGCTGGCCGGATCGAGGCGGCTGATCTGCCGGGACCAGTGATGGCGATCCATGTCAACTCCGTCCCACTCGGTAATCCGGACTTTACGCCGTCCCCGCCAGGTGGCGCATGTTGCGCAGGGCCACCGCCATGATGGTGTTCGTCGGGTTGTGCGCGCCGGAGGTGACGAAGACGGAGCCGTCGGCCACGTAGACGTTGTCCAGGCCGTGCACCCGGCCGTAGGGGTCGGTCACGCTGGTGGCCGGGTCGGCGCCCATCATCATGCCGCCCATGACGTGGTTACCCGTGGGCGGGCCGCCGCTGTTGTCCGTGGCGGGCACCGCGAGGGCCACGCCGGCGCCGGCCCTGGTCATCATCTTCTTCAGCCGCGGTATCCAGAACTGCTGGGCCACCTGCTCGTACGTGCCGTAGCTCCAGGTGACCTGGGCCACCGGCAGGCCGAAGACGTCCCTGACCGTGGGGTCGAGGGTCACCGTGTGGTCGAGGTAGGGCAGGTCGTTGCCGACCAGCGAGCAGCCGGCCAGCCGGTCGCGCAGGATCGAGGACCGCATGAGCTGCTTGAAGTCCGTGCCGAACGGCTTGGCCGAACGGATGAAGCCGAGCAGTGTCTGGTAGGACTGCGCCTCGCTGATCGGGTCCTGGCTGCCGCCGAGTTCCATGATGCCGCCGCGGATGTAAGGCAGGCCGTGGGCCTTGGCGTAGGCCCGGGCGCCGGGGAAGTCGGGGTCGGCGGCGTCCTCCGCGCACTGCGTCGTCGACCGGCCGCGGTAGGCGTGCATCCGCTCGTCGCGGAAGATCGCCGTGCCGTCGACGAAAGAGTGCAGCATCAGCCTCCGGCCGAGTTTGCCGCTCCGGTCCGGGAACGAAGAAAGCAGCGCCAGGCGCACCGTTTCGATGGCCGACGCCGCCATCACGACGATATCGGCGTTCTCCGTGCCCGTCACCACGCCTCGTTCGGCCATCTTGACCCAGCTGACCCCGGAGGCCCGCCCCGCCGCGCCCGAGCCGGTGAGCCGGACCTTGGTCACCATCGTCTCCGGGACCAGCCTCACCCGCCCCGTCCGCAGCGCCCGCCGCAGCGGGATGAGCGCTGCCGGCCTGGCCACCACCGGGCAGCCGAAGCTGCTGCAGAACCCGCAGTCGTTGCAGGCGTGCTGGTCGTTGTAGGGCCGTGAGTTGATCGCCATCGGGAACGGGTACGGGTGCAGGCCGATGGCGGTGGCGCCGGCGGCCACCGCGACCGACGAGCGCTGCTGCGGGCCGGGCGGCATCGGGAACGGCCCGCCGCGCGGCGCGTGCTTGCGCACGATGCCGGGGATCGCCGACGCGTCGCCCTGCACGCCGATCAGCTTCTCCACCTCGTCGTAATAGGGCGCGATCTCGGAGTAGCTGAACGGCCAGTCGGCCAGGTCAGCGCCCGGCACGGGCCCCAGGGCGGAAAGCTGCTGGAAATCGATGTCCCAGAACCTCGGCACCTTGGCGTCCCAGTGCACGGTCCCGCCGCCGACGAGCTGGGGCAGTTCGTCCACGGCGCCGGTGTACTGGACGGTCGAGGACTGGTTCGGCCGCCAGGTGCGCGGGAACACAAGTGGGTCCGGACCAGGGAAGTAGCGCACCTGCGTCGCCAGGCTGTCGTTGGCGAACAGCGTGCCGATCGGCCCCTCGCCGCCCAGGTTGGAGAAATGGTTGGGGCCCTTCTCGAAGACGACGACCTGCCATCCGGCCTGCGCGAGCTCCATCGCGGCCAAGGAACCGCCGGCGCCGCTGCCGATCACCACTGCCTTGCGCACGGCGCGCCGTCACACCGCGCCGAGGAACTTCAGCACGTCGGCCACGATCCCGGTGCTGTCTACCGGATCGTGACCGTCAGAACGCTCGACCTCATCGCTGGTGTAGCCGCGAGGCTGGATGTCGCCGGGGAAGCCGATGTCCTTCCAGCCGGCCAGGCCGCGGTTGCCGCCGTACTCGGGGTTGGCGTACAAGCCCTCGATCGTGTGCTCGAACAGCAGCGAGGTAAACGAGCTCACGGCCTGCCTGGCCAGGATCTTGTCCTGGTTCGCCGGGGTGGCCTTGGTGAAATCCCCGCCCGCGAGCTTGTCCAAGGTGGCGATGCCGTGCTGGTACTGCTGCTGCCAGGCCGCGAGCCGCTTGCGCCAGGCGATGCGGGTGACCGGATCGAGCTTGGTGAACAGGCCCATGAGATCGGGTCCGGACGTGTGCCGGTTGCTCCACGGCCCGCCCGCGAAGACCATCGGCGGCGGGGTCTCGCCCCCGAGCGCGCCGAGCGCGCCGAGCATCGTGTCGATGTAAGCGGTCACGTCGGCTTCGCGTGCCCCGGGATGACCTGCCTCGGCCGGGTCGTCCCTAGGACCCGGGGCTATCCGCGCGGTCGCGTCCTCGACGACGGCGGCCTGGTGGCTGGTGAAGAAACGCAGGACCCGGACGCCGGACGCGGGCGGATGGCTAGCGTGTGAGGTGCAGCCGCTCGACGCGAGTACCGCCGTCGAGGCGACGGCGGGAATCGCGGCGATGACCGCCCGGCGTCGCATGGGAAAATCATCACGTGTGGGTCAGGTTGGCGCAAGGGGCGTGATGGAACCGTATTTCGCGCGAGACTTCGTCCCGTTGCCCGAACTGGACAGCGGCTCGGTACTGGTCCGAGACTAGGCTCATGGTGACCGCGACGGAGTTTGATCAGCTGCTCGACCTGCTGCGGGACTTCATCCGGCGCGAGGTGATGCCCGCCGAAGCCGGCATCGACGAGTCCGACGAGATCCCAGCCCGGCTGATCGCGCAGGCCAAGGAGATGGGCCTGTACGGCTACGCGCTCCCGTCCGAGTACGGCGGCCTGGGTCTGTCCGTCGAGCAGCAGGTGCGGGTGACCATAGAGCTCGGCTACACCAGCCCGGCATTCCGGTCGCTGTTCGGCACCAACAACGGGATCGCCGGGCAGGTTCTGGTCCTGGCCGGGACCGACCAGCAGCGCAAGCAGTGGCTGCCGCGGCTGGCTTCCGGCGAGGTGGTCGCATCGTTCGCGCTGACCGAGCCGGACGCGGGCTCCGACCCCAGCCGGCTGACGACGTCCGCGACGCCGGAGGACGGCGGCTGGATCATCGACGGCCTCAAGCGCTACATCACCAACGCCCCGGCGGCAGACGTCTTCATGGTGTTCGCGCGCACCGACCCGCAAGCGCCGCCCGGCAAGGGCATCGGGGTATTCGTCGTGCCCGCGGGCGCTTCAGGGGTGGCCGTCGCGGCGAAAGATCACAAGATGGGCCAGGCGGGCGCCTGGACCGCCGACGTCGCCTTCACCAGCGTCCGGGTGCCCGCCGATGCCCTCGTGGGAGAGGCCGCTCAGGCCGGCTACGCCACGGCCATGCGGAGCCTGGCGCACGGGCGGCTGATCATCGCGGCCCTCTGCGTGGGTGTCGCGGCGAGGCTGGTCGACGAAAGCGTCTCCTACGCCAAGGAACGTTCCCAGGGCGGCCACGTGATCGGCGAATACCAGCTTGTCCAGGCCATGCTCGCGGACTCGCAGACCGAATACCTCGCGGCCCGTGCCCTGGTGCTCGACGCCGCGGTGTCCAGATCCACGGCGGCTCCGGGTATATCCGCGGCGTCCCCGTCGAGAGGCTGTACCGCGACGTACGGCTGTTCCGGATCTACGAAGGCACCAGCCAGATCCAGCAACTCGTCATCGCCCGGGAGATGCTCAGGTAGCGGACTCGGGTCCGCCGATTAGGGGCTTCAGGTCCTTGAGATAGGGACTTACGTCCCTGCCGTCCCGGCTATGGGACCTTGTGGAATGCAAGGATGTTTGTTGGCGATGAGGTGCGGCTGGACGTCAGCTTCGCCGTCGCGCGGGAAAGGCTGGCCCGGCTGGGCGAGAGCGGTGCCCTGCTCGGGACATCGGAAGACGCCTACGGCCCTGGCCTGACCCGCGTGGGCACAGCTGGCGTATCGAAGCTGGTCCGGGTGCAGGTCCGCGAGCTGAGGTCGACGGACCGATCGGCCGGGCTGGCTCTCCGCTGGGAGGCCACCGGAGCGGGCGGCGGGCTTTTCCCGGTCCTGGACGCCGACATCAAGCTCGCTCCCGCCGGGCAACAGGGCACTTTGCTGACCATGGCGGGTGCCTACCGGCCGCCGTTCGGTCCGCTGGGTGGAGCGCTCGACCGGGCGGTATTGCACCGGGTTGCCGCCGCGACCGTCCGGAGTTTCGTCGCCCGGGTGGCGGCCCAGATCACCGGCCAGCCCGGTCCGGCACAGGCGGTTATCCCCAAAGGCGCGGGTTCCTCGCCGCCGCCTCCTGGCTCGCCGTCGGAGGTGAAGGCGTAGCCCCTCGATGCTGAGCACGCGCCTGACGACCA
>WNFC01000317.1_pt1 | contig 48550 bp, 49 predicted proteins | sample 5400541 | NCBI WGS metagenome assembly WNFC01 (sample SAMN13153342, study PRJNA577476) | soil metagenome | isolation source: 120 cm saprolite under Douglas fir tree site 2 hole 2 replicate 1 | place: USA:California | collected 2015-04-18 | reverse complement strand
TCGCGCGGAGCCTGCCTTTCGCTGAGCGTTACGCCTGGCCTTACGTTGCGCGCACCATCAACTTTGATCGCATCATCAATGACCAGATCCGGCAGGGCGCAGACATGGTGATCAACCTTGCTGCCGGTCTGGACGCCCGTCCTTACCGCATGGAACTGCCATCGCAATTGCAATGGGTGGAAGTGGATCTGGCTCCGCTCACTGACTACAAGGAAGCAATTCTCGCCGGGGAAAAGCCACGCTGCCAGCTCCGCCGCGTGCGCATGGATCTGTCTGACCGCGCCATGCGACTAGAGCTTTTTCGTGAGCTCGGCGCCCAGTCTAAGAAGGCCCTAGTAGTGACTGAAGGTTTGCTCATTTATTTGAGTCCGGAAGAGGTGCTGGAACTGGGGCGAGACCTGGCTGCCCAACCTGCCTTCCGCGATTGGGCCATTGATCTCGCTTCCCCAGGCTTGCTGAAGATGCTGCAAAAGAATCTGGGAGCACTGGAGAAAGCCGGATCGCCGCTGAAGTTTGCGCCGGCGGAGGGCACCGGATATTTCACTGCCTGCGGATGGAAGCCGGTTGAAATCTACTCCATCTTAAAGACCGCTGCCAAAATCAAACGTCTTCCTTTTCCAATGAAGCTTATGTCATGGCTGCCGGAATCGAAAGGTAGTCAGGGAGCGCGGCCCTGGAGTGCTGTTTGCCATCTGACAAGAATTTAATTCCGACTGCAACACTGCAACATTGCAACAAACACAGAAAAGATAGAGAGGTTGAAATTATGCCAAAATCTATAAAAGCCCAGCCCGATAACTATCACACCGTCACGCCTTATCTGCACATCAAAGGCGCCGCGGCTGCAATTGATTTTTACAAAAATGCGTTCGGCGCTACTGAGACCGTTCGCATGCCGTTTCCCGATGGACGAGTTGGTCACGCCGAGTTAATAGTCGGCGACTCCTGCATCATGCTGGCCGATGAATTTCCCGAAGGCAAAGTGGTTGGCCCGAAAACATTGGGCAATTCCAGCGTCGGCCTGCTGCTTTACGTCGATAACGTTGACGCCGTTTTCAACAAAGCCCTCTCACTGGGCGCCAGCGTCAACAAGCCCGTGGCTGACCAGTTCTATGGCGATCGCACGGGTACAGTTGAAGACCCTTTCGGTCATCTGTGGACCATTGCAACGCATAAAGAAGACGTCACGCCGGACGAGATGAAGCGGCGGATGGCCGCCATGGCTAAAAAATAGATGACCAAGAATAGAGCACAGCCCCGCCTTTGCGCGGGGCTCGTGTTTGCCGCCAATCCAGGGGCCGGACTGTACAATCAATAGAGAGGCCTTTTACTGGTGAGCTCGGGTAATTTCCGGGACACTGGTTGATTTCATGTTTATAGACGAAGCTATTATTCGCATTAAAGCAGGCGACGGCGGCAACGGCTGCATGGCATTCCGCCGGGAAAAGTTTGTACCGCGTGGCGGACCTTCTGGTGGTGACGGTGGTCGCGGCGGTGACATCATCATGGAATCCAGCGAGCGCCATAACACGCTGGTCCACTTCCGCTTCAATCCCGAATACAAAGGTGATCGCGGACGCCACGGCGAAGGTTCCAACTGCACCGGTCGCGACGGCGAGCACATCATCCTCAAAGTCCCGGTTGGCACCATAGTTTACGACCACAATACCGGTGAGCGACTGTATGACTTTTCCGAGCCCGACCAAAGACTGGTCGTCGCCCAGGGTGGTCGCGGTGGTCGAGGCAATCAGCACTTTGCTACCAGCACTCACCAGGCTCCGCGCGAGCACGAGCCCGGTAAGCCCGGCGAGGAACGAGTTTTACGTCTGGAATTGAAGCTTTTGGCTGACGTGGGTCTGGTTGGCTATCCCAACGCCGGCAAGTCCACTTTGATCTCGCGTATTTCGGCGGCAAGACCAAAGATCGCTGATTATCCATTCACCACGTTGCAGCCGAACCTTGGAGTGGTCACGATTGGTGATCCGCCGCACGAAGACAGCTACGTTGTCGCCGACATTCCCGGATTGATTGAAGGCGCGCACGACGGCACGGGACTGGGCATACAGTTTCTTCGCCACATTGAGCGCACGCGCGTGCTGGCCCATTTGATTGACATCTCAGATTCCAGCGGACGGCCGGATGTGGTCCACGATTTCAAGGTCATCATGAATGAGCTGGCCAGCTTTGGCGCCGACCTGGAAAAGAAGCCGATGATTGTGGTGGCTTCAAAGCTGGATGTTGCTAACCCAGACAAACTGGTGGCGCTGCGCAAGCATTGCAAGAAGCTGAAGCTGGACTTGTATGAAATCTCGGCGGTCACCGGCAAGGGAATCCCGGAGTTGAAATACGGGTTAGGCAAGCGCGTCGTGGAGATCCGCACTGGCACATACGCAGCAAGTAAGCGGCCCCGCAAAAAGGCACCTTCCGCGCGCAAAGCCAAAAAGAAGGACCTGGCTTCCAGACGTATTCCCAAGCGAGCAGCATTCAAGAAAAGGAAGAGCAGATAGCTGGTATGAGAGTTGCGGTGTTCGGCGGGACTTTCGATCCGGTGCATCTCGGCCATCTCGCGGTGGCTCGCGCAGCGGCGGACAAGTTCAAGCTCAGCCAGGTTTATTTTGTGCCGGCTGATCTTCCACCGCATAAACAGAAGCGCAAGCTCACGGATTTTCAGCATCGCTTCGCCATGCTGGCGCTGGCTACCGTTGATGACAAGCGTTTCGTGCCGTCTCTGCTCGACGCGCACACCGGCCGTCCCAACTACTCGATTGACACGGTTCGCCGCGTAAAGCAAGAGCTTAAGCGTTCGGACAAGTTGTACTTTCTCATTGGCATGGATGCGTTCAAGGACATTGCTACCTGGCGCCAGCCGGAAGAATTGCTGGCGGAGTGTGAATTCATTGTCGCCAGCCGTCCTGGATTTTCACTGGCCGACATCGGCAAAGTGTTGCCGAAAAGCCTGCGCCCATCGCCCATGCTTTTGTCAGCGATGAAGAAATCACGTACGAATGAAGTATTCGCGGCTCCGGGTGTGACTGTGCATCTGCTGTCGGACGTACATGAGAAGGTCTCCTCCACTCAGATCCGCGCCGCAGCATCGAAGGCGACCGGGCAGCTCACCCGTTACGTGCCCAGGCTGGTGGCGGAGTACATTAAGAAGGAGCGCCTGTATGTGTCTGGTGTCAAGGCAGCCAAGGGCGCGCTGCCGGACAAAGTGCTATCGTTTCAAGAGGCACGCGCCCAAAAGGTATAGACATTGAAAAAGGCAGGAGCCGGATTATCGATGAAGACGAGCAGGAGCCAAACCAAAAGATGAGTCAGCAGACCAGGCAGCAGGTTGCGCTAGCAGTACAAGCGGTGGAAAACAAAAAAGGCGAGGAGGTCGTAATCCTCGAGATGGATCGGGCTTCCGGGGCCTTTACTGATTACTTTGTGCTTTGCACCGGCACCAATCCGCGGCAGGTGCAGGCAATCAGTGATGAGGTTGAGAAGCTGCTGTCTGAAAATGATGAGCGTCCCGCAAGCCGTGAGGGATATCAGCAGGCAGAGTGGGTACTGCTCGATTACGTCCACTTCGTAATCCACATTTTTTCCGAGCGGTCGCGAAGATTTTATGATCTTGAGCGGCTTTGGAAATCGGCCAACAAACTTAAGCCTGCCGATCTGTTGAAGAAGCGGGCTGCAGCGAAGAAACCTGCCGCTGCGGTGGCGAAGAAGTCAGCTGTGCGCAGCACGCCTGCGAAGCGTACCGGCAAAGCGCCGGCCAAAGGGCGGAAATTCGCCAGCGTTGCGAACAAAAAATCTCCGGCAAAAAAGAAGGCGCGAAAGAGGCCGTGAAAATACAGATCGCCTGGATTGGCAAGACAAAAGAGATGGCGATACGCGCTCTTACCGATGAATATCTGACGCGCATCTCCCGCTATGTGCCAGCCGAGTCGCATGAGATGGCGACCGAACCTGCCTTGCTGGAGATGGCAGAAGATACGACCGGACGCACGCGCCCTGTGCTGGTTCTGCTTGATTCCCGCGGACGCCAGTTTACGTCTGAGGAGTTCGCTGATCTGTTGCGCGACCAGCAGGACCGCGGCACGCAGAATTTATTCTTCGCCGTTGGCCCGGCAGACGGGTTCAGTGACCGCGCGCGCGGCGCGGCTGATCTGGTGCTTTCTTTCGGCAAAATGACGCTGGCTCATGAGCTGGCCCGCATCGTTCTGCTGGAACAGATTTATCGGGCATTTACAATTCTCAAGGGCCATCCTTACCACACGGGACACTAAGACAAAATTATGGCAGACGTTCATCGCGGGTTAATCATCGTTAACACCGGCCCGGGCAAGGGAAAGACCACCGCTGCCATGGGGACCGCGCTGCGCGCCGTGGGTAACGGCATGAAAGTTTTGATGCTGCAATTTCTTAAAGGATCATGGCATTACGGTGAACTGGACGCGGTCAAGGCCTTCGGCGACAACTTCGTGATGAAGCAGATGGGCCGTGGTTTTGTGAAGGTCGGCGGCGCTGAAACTGATCCTGAAGACATCAAGATGGTGGAGCAGGCATGGGCTGAGGCGGATGCGGCCATCATGTCCGGCAGATGGGATCTGGTCGTGCTGGACGAAATCAACTACGCCATCAGTTACGGCATGCTCGACCCAAACAAAGTAGCCGAGACACTGAAGCGTAAACCTGAGCTGGTACACGTAATCTTGACGGGCCGCAACGCACATCCGACAATCATTGAACTGGCCGATACGGTCACCGAAATGAAGCAGGTCAAGCACGCCTACGAAAAAGGTGTGCTCGCACAACGCGGCATTGAGTACTAGGAAAGGCGAGTCCATCTTTGGCGTGGTTTAAAAGAGAATCGAATGAACTTCAATCGGGCGAAAAGCGTGTCCGTACGGAAGGTCTGTGGGTCAAATGCGAAGGTTGCCGCCAGATCATATGGAAGAAGGAACTTGAGGAGAACCTCAATGTCTGTCCTAAATGCAACGCGCATTTCCGCATTGATGCAGCAGCGCGACTGATGCTGTTGCTCGACGAAGATGGCATTGAGACTACGGAAGAAAACCTCGCCTCCACTGATCCCCTGAAGTTTACGGATACGCGTCCTTACAAAGCTCGGCTGGAGAAGAGCCAGGAAGCTACGGGTTTGAAAGATGCCATCATCAATGCCATGGGCACCATGAACGGCCGTCCGGTTGTGGTGAGCGCCATGGAATATTCTTTTATCGGTGGCAGCATGGGCGCAGTCGTTGGTGAAGCCATCACGCGTGCGGTGGAGCGTGCCTGTCAGCAGCGCAAGCCCATGATCATAATTTCAGCATCTGGCGGCGCCCGCATGATGGAAGGTGTGGTTAGCCTCATGCAAATGGCAAAGATCTCTGCCGCGCTGGCGCGACTCGATTCCGCCAGGCTGCCATATGTCTCTGTCCTCACCGACCCAACAACGGGTGGCGTCACAGCTTCCTACGCCATGCTGGGCGATCTCAATATCGCCGAGCCGGGCGCGTTGATTGGCTTTGCCGGGCCGCGCGTGATTGAGCAGACAATCCGGCAGAAGCTTCCTGAAGGCTTCCAGACCAGTGAATTTCTTCTTCAACACGGCATGCTGGACGCTGTTGTCCATCGCAAAGACATGAAGGCGTACATCTCCCGCGCCCTTGATTTCATGATGCCAAAGGCTGTTTAAGCCGTGGCGATTTCTTACGATTCAGCCGTTCAGCAACTGCTTGCCCTGGGCCACGAGCTGGCCACAAACCGCAAATTTGATCTGGAGCACATACGGGTCCTGGCCGGTGCGCTCGGCCATCCTGAGCGTCGCTTTCAAAGTGTGCTGATCGCCGGCACCAACGGCAAGGGTTCCACGGCAGCCACGCTTGCCAGCATTGTTAGAAGTGCCGGTTATCGCACAGGACTGTATACATCGCCACACCTCATCCGCGTAAATGAGCGCATTCAAATCAACGGTGAACAGATCAGTGACGTTGAGTTCGCCTTGATCTATGAGCGCGTGAATGCTACGGCGGAAGATCTTGTTCAGCGCGGTGCATTGCCGTGGCATCCCAGCTTCTTTGAGATGTTGACGGCCATGGCTTTCGAATACTTTGCCAGTGCCGGGGTAGAGTTAGCGGTACTTGAAGTTGGCATGGGCGGCCGGTTGGACGCAACCAACATTGTTGAACCGTGCCTGAGCGTGATCACGGATATTGATCTTGATCATCAGAAATTCCTGGGCGAGACGCTTCCGGAAATAGCCCACGAAAAGGCTGGGATTCTGCGAGCGAATACTACAGTCGTGTTGCTGCCGCAACATCCCGTCGTTAACGATGTGCTCGGCCGAGAGATAATCGATCGTGGCGCGAAGGCGGTGAGCGCCGTAAAGAACATGCCGCCAGTCACGCCAGCGAATGACATCGGGTCGGAAATCGATAATACGGGCTTCAGGATTTCCGTCATGGGAGAGGAAATTGTGATTGCATCGCCATTGCGTGGCCGTCATCAGCTTCGCAATCTTGCCTTGGCCATCACCGCAGCAGAAGAGCTGAATAATCTGGGTTTCAAAATCTCTGCGCGAGACATTGAAACTGGTGTTCGCTCCACACGATGGCCAGGCCGGTTTCAGGTTATACCCGCGCGCGAGGGCTCCGCTGAAATCGTTCTGGATGTTGCGCACAACCCCGCGGGAGCATGGGCGCTTCGCTCTGCGCTTTCGACATTTTATGAAGACAGAAAGCTGATTTTTGTCTTTGGCGCCATGCGCGATAAAGCCATCGCTGAGATTGCGAGCATTCTGTTTCCACTGGCGGAGCGTGTGATAGTTACCCAAGCCGGGAATCCTCGCGCTGCCAGCGCGCATGAGATTGCCGAACTGGCGCAAGCTACACAGTCTGAGATTGTCGAGGAGAAAGACGTTGCATCGGCCATGGAGCGAGCGAACCACCTTGCCGGCGACAATGGAGTGGTGGTGATCACGGGGTCAATTTACATGGTGGGAGAGGCGATGGAGTTGCTTTTACGCAGCGCGGCCCCGCAGGAGAGCTTCGAGCGGAGTTCCAGCCGGGAGAGCGTTCAAGGTGTCTGAGCAAATTCAGGAACAGGTGCAATCTCAATCGGCAGGTGGAGGCTTTCTCCATATGTTGTCACGCCTGCGCTCATACTTTATTTGGGACCCGCTGATCTGGTCTTACACTGTAGTCTTAGGCACTGTGTCTCTGATCTGTTCGCTGTTTGATCAGGACGGTGAGCTTCAACATAAGGTCGCTCGCCTCTGGGCGCGTATGATTCTTCGGACCCTGGGATCAAAAGTGTCACTGGAAGGTTTTGACCACATTGATATCAGCAAGGCTTCCGTTTACGTTGTCAACCACCTTTCCGCCTTGGATATCCCTGTGCTGTACGCATGCCTGCCATTCCACTTTCGCATTCTGGCCAAGAAAGAGTTGTTCCGATATCCGTTCATGGGATGGCATTTGAAGCGCTCCGGACAGATTCCCGTGGTCCTGGAAAATCCCAGGGAAGCGATTCGTAGCTTGAACCGGGCCGTGGCTGCCGTGAACCACAATATGCCCTTGCTTATATTTCCGGAAGGAGGACGATCTCCAGATGGGCAGTTGCAAAAGTTTATGGGCGGCGCGTTCTACGCTGCGATCAAAGCACAGGTGGATGTTGTGCCGTTGGTGCTGCTCGGCACATTTGAGATGCTGCGCATGAATACATTTCACATGATGCCTCATCCAATCCGTTTGATAGTGGCCGAACCTATTCCCACCACGGGGCTGACAACGCGAGATTCGGAAGCAATTTCAGCCAAAGCGCGCGAGGAGATCGGCAAAATCTACTACGCGAACGCGACTGTTCCGGATTTGCGAGATGCGAATACATCCGCGGGGTTGCCGAAGTAGTAATGAACCTGATTGGTTATGGTGGTTCAAAGTGAACGTAAAACGGCCATAAGTGGACCGAACTTAAAAGAATGAAGCCGAAAATCGCCATCCCGGACCCCTGTTCTTACGATCGTGAGTACAGCGCGCGCGCGCTTCCTCCCTACATTTCAGCCCTTGAAAAAGCTGGTGCGGAGCCGGTGGTGATTGCCTTGGGTAGCTTGCCCGAGCAGATTGCCCGTCAGATTACCGAGTGCGCCGGAATTTTACTTCCCGGCAGTAAAGCCGACGTGGACCCACAGAAGTTTAATGCGGAGAAGGAACCTATGACGGCGCCGCCAGATCCTCCACGCGATGCGGCTGATGAACTGCTATTGCAGGACGCCTACAATCTGCGCAAGCCAGTCCTGGGCATCTGTTATGGATTACAGGCTTTGAATGTCTGGCGCAGCGGGACATTGGTCCAGCACATTACCTCCAGCATCAACCACTCCACGCGCCGCGAGATAGAAGTGGCGCATCAGGTACGGATCGAACCGGGTTCGTTGCTGGCCCGCAGCCTGAACTGGACAGCCGCTTCAGGGATGCCGGTAAATTCGAGTCATCATCAGGCGGCCGCGGTGATTGGCGATGGCCTTAAGGTCAGCGCAGTTTGCCGCGAAGACGGAGTGGTGGAAGCTATTGAAGGTATCGAAGATTCGCATTTTGTGTTGGCGGTGCAGTGGCATCCGGAGCGGAGTGTGGGTCGCGATTCCGGGTCTCTTCAGTTGTTTCAGTCGTATGTTGCGGCCGCTTCACTGTGGACCACACACGGCAGCAAGTGAGAAACAGGAGTTTGTTAGTTTCGGCGGCAGCTCGCGTCAGAACTCAAGGTGATGATCGAGCGCTAGGTAATTTGAGTGATTGATTCAGCGCGGGTTGTTAAATAAGCTTTTAGGGTTCCCGGCGGAAAGCGCGGACTATGCACACTGGCCCCTTCAGACCAGGCGACCGAGTGCCGATCACCGGTGTTTACACAGCCACGCACTACCAGCACCGTCTGCCGCATGATGTGTTTGCCATGACGGATGCTCCCTTCCCGGAATGCCGCCGCTGTGGCAAACGTGTTTCTTTTTCTCTGTCCCAATCATCCACACACATCGATGCAGACCAGGATTTCGCCGCGAGCGGCAACGCCGGAGATATCACAGAGAAAACTGGTGGATCCTGAATCAGGTATTGCGCTCTGCATTTAAGGCGTAGCGCGGCTTGCACTCGCTTCTGCACTTCCGTATCGTAAGCGCATGTCCAGAGCCGGTGTTACCTTGTCGATTTATGAGCGTGTGGCCGTTGTAACCGGCGGCTCCCGGGGTATTGGTGCGGCCATCGTCCGAATGTTCGTTCAGGCGGGTGCGCGCGTGGTTTTCAATTATCAGCGCGCTGAGCATGACGCCCAAAGCCTGGTAGAGGAATGTGGCGGGCTGTCGCGCTGTGTTGCTGTACGGGCGGAGCTGGCTGGCAGCGAATCAGCCCGGCCATTGATTGTCGAAGCGGTCAACCGGTTTGGTAAGGTCGATATTGTGGTTGGTAATCATGGCGTTTGGCCGCCCCACGATGCGCCCATCGACACGATGACAGATGAGCAGTGGCGTTCGACTCTGGCCATTAACGTCGATAGCCTGTTTGGCCTGGTCAAATACGGTGTGGCCGAGATGAAGAGACAGGGAACCGGCGGTCATGTGGTCCTGATCAGTTCCACAGCAGGTCAGCGGGGCGAAGCTTTTCACTGTGATTATGCAGCCAGCAAAGGCGCCATTATCAGCATGGTAAAAGGACTATCCACGGAACTGGCAAGAGACGGAATTTACGTAAATTGCGTGGCTCCGGGGTGGGTGGAGACAGACATGGCCGCACCGGCTCTGCATGATCCGGTGATCAGCAAGAAAGTGTTTGCCACCATCCCCCTTGGCCGTGCCGGCCGCCCGGAGGAAATCGCTGCTTCAGTGCTATTCTTGTGCACTAGCCATGCGGGCTTTATCACAGGTGAGATTTTAAACGTCAACGGTGGCGCCGTTCTGGTTGGCTGAAATAATGTCGATTGAATCGCGTACCTGAACCGCACGGAAGCAGCGACTTGGTATCCCAGGGCATCTAAGGTATGCAGAATCCTCACATGAGAATCTTTGTTCTGCTCTGCTTTCTTGTTGCGACTTTTTCCGGACAGCAACAACCCACGCTTGCGCCCGCGCCCAGGTCGCCAAACGTTGGGCCGGAAGCTAATCGCAATGAAAACAAGGCGCGTACATTGCTCAACCGCATGCTGGAGACAATGGGCGGCCAGGCCTATCTCACGTTGCAGGATTCTTATAGTGAAGGTCGTTACGGTCGCTTCCACAATGAAGCCATGGTCGGCGGAGCAGTGTTTTTTCGCTATTGGGAATGGCCCGACAAAGAGCGCTTTGAAGTAACCAAGGACCGCGATATCGCCACACTTGTCCTGGGCGAAAGGGTATACGAAGTAACGTATCGCGGCGGCAAGGAGCTTGATCCACAGAAAGATGACAGCGTGCGCATGGGCATTATTCGCAGGCATTACGCTCTGGAGCGAGTTCTTCGCGAATGGATGAGTGAGCAGGGAGCACTTCTACTGGATGAAGGCCCAACCCTGGCCGATAACAAAATGACGGAGCGCGTCACCATCATCAATTCCAGGAATGAAGCGGTGAGCCTTCTGATTTCACCGGACACCCATCTACCGGTTTCCAAGCGTTTCAGCATCCGCGATCCCAAGACCGCCGACAAAGACGAAGAAGAAGAAATCTATGACAACTGGCGTATGGTGCAGGGAGTCAACACTCCATTCAGCACGGTTGTGCTGCACAACGGGCAGATCGTAAGGCAGCAATATTTGAGCTCAATCTCATATAATACGCATCCTCCTGACGCCTATTTCACCCCTAAGCTGATTGTTCACAACAGGAAATAGTGCGGCCCCGGCCACGATTGTGTGGCTAAAAAACCACAGGCGCGGATGATCTCTGCAGTGTAATCTATTCATCTGAAATAACTTGCCATTCGAACAAACAGTTCGTACACCGGTGGAGTGTCATGGTGTCGGCCTGCACAGTGGGGCTCCGGTTAACCTCCGCATCCTGCCCGCGCCCGCGGGAACGGGAGTCGTGTTTCGTCGCACCGACCTCGATGGATTTGAAATTGAAGCGATCGGGCGGAATGTTGCTCGTGTAAGCTACGCCACCAGTCTGCAAAAGAAGGGTGTCTTAATTTCCACCACGGAACATCTGCTTTCCGCCTTCATTGGCCTTGGGCTGGATAACGCGATTGTTGAACTGGACAATCTTGAGCTGCCGATTCTTGACGGCAGTGCAAAGCCCTTTGTCGATATGGTGCTTGCAGCCGGGCTGCGCCAGCAGCGCCGCAAACGGACGTATCTGCGCATCCTTCGCGAAGTTGAAGTCCGCGACGGAAATAAATTTATCGCCGCCTATCCCGCGTCAGGTTACGCAGTGGTTTACAACATCAATTTTCCTCAGCCCATCGGCGCGCAGTCGTTTGAGATTGATCTTTCCCGCGATCTCTATCACAAAGAGCTGGCGGCGGCACGGACTTTCGGCTTTTTGCGCGAAGAACAAGCCATGCGCAACATGGGCTTGATTCGAGGCGCGAGCGAAGAGAACGTGATCGTGGTGCAGGATGATGGAGTGAAGAACGGGCCGCTGCGTTACTCCGATGAGTTTGTCCGCCACAAAGTGCTTGATTTGATCGGCGATCTGGCATTGCTGGGGAAACAGATCATTGGCCGCATTGTTGCCGATCGTGCCGGACATGCCATGCATACCGCGCTGGTTTCGCGCTTGCTGCGTGATCGTACTTTGTGGGAAGAAACTACGGATGTTCGCGACGTGGCGGAAGAAGGTCGAGCCCTCGGCCTGGCCCGGTTGACCCCTCGGGAAGCGTAAGCCAGGCGTAAGTCAAACATAAGCCGCCAGGGTCCCCTGTGCGCTATCGCCAACTTACATGGTAGCGTTGATGAACATGGCGCCATTGCCCAGCGGCAATGCACGGCGTTCAAGCCAGTTATCCAATTCGTTCTTCATGTCCACCGGCAGTACCTGAAAGCGAATGCCGGATTTACCTTCCGGTGTGGACCACATCACTTCGCCTTTCACTTCGATGGCTCGTTTGGCTCCGGGAAGATTGAATCTCAGCTTGGCCGCCCCGCCATGATCGAGCCGGCGTGAACATTCAATGGAAATGCCGCCGTGGCTGATGTTGGTAATGCTGATAGGAATTTCTGCGCCGGCATCCACAATGATTGCTCCCGTGGCTTTGACCAGATGACGGTGGTAACGGCGACGTTCACGCATGATCAACCCCTGCGCTGCGCGCACGCTGCGTGTGGCCCTTTCCAGCGCAATGGGTTTATCCAGGACAAAGTTGGCTCCCATTTCGAACGCCTGTTGGACTGTTGTCTTGCCATGGACCAGTGCGAAGGCTATGCAACTCCGGTTCGATTTTCCCTGACGTAATTCGCGCAGAACGGTGTCGCCCTGAGGGATATCATCGCAATCAACTAGAAAGGTATCGTACTTTCTGCGGGTAAGAGCCAGCCTTGCCTGGTCGGCACTGTTGGAGAGATCCAATTCAATATTGGCTGCGTCAAACACGCGCCGAATCGTACGCTGGACTTCGGGGTCGCGGGAGAGAAGAAGAGCTTGCAAAGCCATGACAGCAAAGTTATCGGATGTTGGCGCCGGAACCAAGTGACCAACGTAACGGGACTCGCTCCGTTGCGGAGGCTGGACCTTCGGCCAGTACAATCATTTCCGGGGAACAAGGGTGAAAAAGAGAATTTATCTATCGCTGGGAGCGAATCTGGGCGACCGAATAGCCAACTTGCGTAATGCGATTGCCGGCTTGCATGAATTGGGTGAACTGGTGATGCAATCGAGCTTTTATGAGACGGAGCCGGTTGATGTGGAGCAGGCCCAGCCCTGGTTCTTGAATTGTGCCGTCATATTTGAAACGGAACTGGCGCCCAGAGATGTTTTGGACAAAATTCTTTCCCTGGAGCTGGCCATGGGGCGGGTGCGCATTGAGAAGCGTGGCCCACGTCCAGTCGATATCGATATCATCTTTGTTGGCGACGAAGTAATCGATCTTCCCGGGCTCACTGTTCCGCATCCTGCCATGCAGTCACGACGCTTTGTGCTTGCGCCACTGGCGGAAATAGCACCCAACGTAATTCACCCGCTGCTCAAGCGATCAGTTCAGGAGCTTCTTGAAAGTCTTCCGAAGTCAGCAGGTGAAGTGCGTAAAGTGGTCTGACGCCAAGTCTTCAAGAGGCCGTGATTTACGATTGTTGCGATGGAAACTGCTCGAATCGCCGACCTGTTGCGCCCTTTTGCCCAGCTAACAGATAATCAGCTTCACAGTACATCGACATATATCGATCTATTGATGAAGTGGAACGCGCGCGTGAATCTGACGGCCATCCGCGATCCCGAAGAGATCGTGACGCGGCATTTCGGTGAAAGCTATTTCGTCGCCCAGAATTTCGTGAATGAAGAATGGTCCGAGAGTGTCATTGATTTTGGTTCGGGTGCTGGCTTTCCTGGAATTCCCATAGCCATTCTTCGGCCGAAGGCTGCCGTGACTCTGGTGGAGTCGAACGGCAAAAAAGCGGCATTTCTCGCTGAGGTGAGGGGGCAGCTTGGTCTAAAGAATGTAGAACTCTTCCGAGGCCGGGGTGAAACCATGGTTAAACAGGCAGACCTGGTCGTGATGCGTGCTGTCGAGGATTTTGAGCAGGTGCTGGGCGTAGCCGCTGGCCTGGTACACGCAGAAGGACGGTTAGGTCTGCTGATCGGTAAAAGCCAGCATGAGCGAGCAACAGAGTTGCTGCCGAGTCTTAGCTGGATCGAGCCTGTCCCAATTCCTCACAGCGACTCCAGAATTCTGCTTGTGGGAAAGCTGTGAAAATTGCAGCATCTCACGATGAAGTCCCTGTGGAATTGGCAGGCGAAATAGGTTCTCACCTGACTAATCGACTTAGTAATCAAGGTGGTTAACAGATGAGTTGTGGCTGATTTGAGTTTCAACGTGGTCTTGCAATGTGGGAGATTGCCCTCAACTCCCAGTGCAAAGTGGGCAGAGAAGCTTATTTGCCAGCCATGAGTGGGATCTACTAAGAATTCGTGGCTGGTTTTGGCTGTGTTCCACGTGGAACATTCAGTTTGCTTTTTGGTTCATCCGTGCCGCATTGTTCCACGTAGAACATTTGCACCATGAACTGGCGTTGCGCTTCCACAACCCCGTCTTTTAGATTGAAGCTCAAGTTTACTGAACTCCAGGACTGAAATCTTAAGCGAGGGCACCCATGGGACGAGTCATAGCTGTTGCCAATCAGAAAGGCGGAGTGGGTAAAACCACCACCGCCATAAACTTGGCGGCCTCCTTTGCGGCCGCTGAAGTCAAGTGCCTTCTGGTGGATTGCGATCCGCAGGCAAATTCAACCAGCGGAGTGGGTTGCGGAAGGGATCCCAATCGCCTGAGCACCTACCATCTGCTTATGGGTGAAGCCACTCCAGAACAGGCGATGCTGACTACGGAATTGGAAGGTTTGCTGGTAATTCCATCCCAAAAGAACCTGATTGGCGCCAATATTGAGCTCGTCTCCCTGGAAAACAGGGAATTCAGGCTTCGAAACGCCCTGAGCCAAGTCCGTGATCAATTCGACTTTATCGTGCTGGATTGTCCGCCAGCCCTCGATTTACTAACCTTAAATGCCTTGGTCGCCGCCGATACCGTCCTGATTCCGATGCAAGCCGAATACTTTGCTCTGGAAGGTGTAAGCGAGCTGTTGGATACGATTGAGCGGCTGCGCCAGAGCTTCAACCCTGAGCTGTCAATTGAGGGCGTGGTTTTGACAATGTTTGATGACCGAACCAACCTGGCGCAACAGGTCACGCAGGAACTTCGACAATTCTTTGAGAACAAAGTCCTGGATACCACGATCCCGCGCAATGTCCGCTTGGCGGAAGCCCCAAGTTACGGCAAACCTGCGTTGCTCTATGACGTACGATCGCGAGGCGCGGAAAGCTATATTCGCCTGGCCAAAGAGATCATGGAGCGGATTCAAGCCAGCAACGTCGCACAGATGGCCCAGATGAGTGAGAATACGACGCCCGAAGCGTCCGAAAACGAAGCGTCTGCAAAACTCGAGAACGACGCGATTCCAAAAGAACAAGCCAGCTAAACGGAGATTAACGTGAACCAGATCATCAATGACAAGCGCAAAGTTCTGGGAAGAGGACTTGATTCTCTTCTGCCGGGAAAGCCTCTCAGCCAATCCAACCCGGCGGCAGGGAACGCGGCCCAGCAGGAGATAGCGATCGAGCTGATTGACGCCAACCCGTATCAGACCCGTCGTAAGATTCGCGAGGAAGCCCTCAGCGAGCTGGTTGATTCAATTAAAGCGACTGGAGTCATCCAGCCGGTTGTCCTACGTCCTGGCGCCAATGGGCGCTATCAGCTTGTCGCTGGTGAAAGACGTTGGCTGGCTTCCAGGCGCGCCGGTAAAACGACGATCCCTGCCGTTGTGCGCCAGATTTCGAATGAGCAGGCCATGGAGATCACAATCATTGAGAATCTCCAGCGTGAAGACCTGAATCCGGTGGAACAGGCGCGTGCCTTCGAAAGGCTGAGCAGGGAGTTTGGTCTGACCCAGGAGCAGATCGCCACGCGAACAGGGAAAGATCGAACCAGCATTGCCAATTTCATTCGTCTATTGAAGCTGCCGGCTTCTATTCAGGAATCTTTAGAAGCAGGGACCCTCAGTTTCGGCCATGGAAAGGTTCTGATGGCCCTTACCGGATTCCCCGACCAGCTTGAACATGCAGCCAAAGAAATCCTGGCAAAACAGTTATCCGTGCGACAGACCGAGGAACTGGTGGCCAAACTGCTCAATCCGGAAGAGCAGCATGAGAAGCCCGAAGCGGCAGCCAAGGCAATTGATCCAAACGTGCGGGAAGCGCAGCGGAGTCTGGAAAGATCGCTGGGTGTAAAGGTGGATATTCAGGACCGGCACGGCAAAGGCAAAATCATCTTGAAATACGGGTCGCTGGAAGACTTTGACCGCATAGTGGATGCTCTGGGAAGCAAATGATCTATATCGATGATCATCTATATATGGATCAATGCAAAAGCCCCGAAGGTGAAGACATCTTTTGCGGCTAGTTGCGCAGACCGGTCCAGGTTTCAGCAATCACGATTGAATTGCCGGGGTTCGAGGGATCGTATTTGATCGAAGTCATCAGACCTGTCCTGCAGGAATGCAGGTCCACGCGATGGCGAAGGCTGGTGACGTCCTGTGAGGCTTCATAGCTGACGCCGGCTACGTCATATTGATAAATCAATAGCTGCATCTCGCCGGCTTCATCTGTTGGCATCTCACTCACGTCAATCACTGTACCGTCAGTAATGCGGCCAATCTGATTGATCCGGGAGCGGCGCTCCATTTCACGCTGCTCGGGAGTTTTTCGGCCACGGCGCACCAAAGCCACAACGCCGGCAATTGTGCCAAAGGCTGCGATCGCGATCAGAGGGTAGAGACGAAGTGTTCCATTCATGAATGAAAATTCCTGAAGACGTCTGGCAAACTTTTGATGAGCATAAACCAGCAAACGTTCCAACAAAATCCGATGGAAGACCTACCTTCCCCTGTGTTCCCTCGGAAACGTACCTAATACACCGGCCTGAATTCTGCTTAAAAGATCAACCCGCGGCATACGCGGCTGAAGTCACGGCAGTAGCATCGCGCAAAGGCATCCGGGCCGCAAGGTGACCTTAGTTTTACAATTCTAAAAATCTCCGCGTCCTCGCGCTTACCCCGCTCGCGAACCGCAAAATCAAATCTCCTTAACTACAGGGTTCGAAAGTGTACCCACTTCATCGATGGATACAGTTACGCGATCTCCATGGGAAAGCGGCCCCACACCTGCCGGAGTTCCGGTAAGAATCAAATCTCCGGGCAGCAGAGTCATCACACGCGAAATGTAACGCAACACAACATCCAAGGGAAAGATAAACAAATTGGTGCTTCCGCTCTGCCGGACTTCGCCATTGAGTTTGGTCTCAACCTGAACACCCTTCCAGGGATCAATCTGATCGGTGACAAACGGACCCACCGGACAAAACGTGTCAAAGCCTTTGGCGCGGGTCCACTGATTGTCCTTCTTCTGCAAGTCGCGGGCGGTCACATCATTGGCGCATGTATATCCAAAAATGTAAGGACGGACATCTTCCTCTGCGCCAAGTCGGTGACATTGCCTGCCGATCACGACCCCGAGCTCGCCCTCATACTCGATCCTGTCGGAGATGTTTACCGGCAGGACAATATTCTCGTCCGGCGCGATCAACGAGCTTGGCGGCTTGAAAAACGTTAATGGCTCGGCAGGTACTTCATTGCCCAGCTCCTTTGCATGATCGCGATAATTGCGCCCTACGCATACGATCTTGCTGGGCTTGACTGGTACCAGAAACTTCATTTCGCCCAGAGGGATCGGGCGACCCTGTGTTCCCCGTGCCCAAATCGGTATTGGGCCATCGGGAGCTGTTTGGGTTACGTGGTCTTGCCCGTCAACGGTTTCAATCAATCCAAACCGTGGGCCTTCGCTGGTGGATGTACGGCAATATTTCATATGTTTTTTAAAATGGCCAGAGAGCCGCATTCCCCTGGACGCCGGCTATTCCAGCGGAACGCGCTCTGACGTTTCTTTTGATTTTTCACTCTCATTGCCGCGGAAGTCCACGGCAGCCACAGCGTAAATGAAAGTGCCGCCGGCCCGCACCTGCGCGTCATGGAAGGCCGGAGTCTTTACCAACCCGCTGTTAATCTTTGCGAACTCTCCCGCACCTTCGCGCCGATAGATGTTATATCCGGCCAGATCTTCATCTGAATTTGGCGTCCATGTAAGATCGATCGCCGGTTTTTGGGGATCAGCCGAATAAACAGCCTGGAGCCCGGTTGGGACTGCTGGTGGGAACGAATCGTGCGCCAAAATTTTTGTTCTCGGGGAATCTTCACCCTCCACATCCCCGTTCTTACCACCCGCTTGCCAGAGCGTGATGGGAGTCACCCAGTATTCGTATGTGTTCTCCCAATCAATCTTCGCGTCAACCACGGTCACTGGATTCACATCAGCCGGAAGCTGTGCCACGACTACAGGCTCGGCATTCGCAACGTCCAGGCGTCGCGACACTCTGTAAGCAAACTCCACTCCCGACTGCGTGGGCCTGGGCGTTTTTGTTTCAGCAGCAAAACTAATTTCCACTCCCGCAGGCACCAGATGGAGGTCAACTTTCGCCGGAGCGTTCAGAACCGGAAGCGCTGATACCTCCACAGAGTTCCCAGGTCCTGCGGACCTGTTGCGTTCACCAACCGTAACCACACGATAGGTCACAAAACCCGCCGTATTTGCGGGTTGATTACCCTCGGGTTGACGATTTACGGACTGCAGCACGCTGGCCAGCGAATCAGTCACGGCGATCCTCTGCGGCTTGTCGTCACTCAGGGCGGGCCGAAGAGTCTCTTCGGCAATGCTCACAAACTTTTCCTCCGGGCTAATGGCCCGTAAGATCACCATCTTGCCGGGCTTACGCACCAGCGTTCCGTCCGTGCTTTCAGTAGGGGCAGTCCAGGAAAGAAGAACGTCATTGCCTTTGCGCATGGCACGTAAGTCTTGCACCGGCTTGGGAATATGCAAGGATGGTGCCAGAGGTGCGCCTGGGAGGCCACAGCCGCTGAGTGAAGCCAGAAGCCCCGTAAAGATTAAAACGATTAGCGCGCGCATGAAGGGAGAAGAGTAACTTCTCCCTTCGCATGAACGCAACCTGCTGTTACAGGATGTATCGCGAAAGGTCCTGGTCCTTCACAATGTCAGCCAGCATCTTGCGGACGTAATCCGCGTCAATTTTGACATTTTTTTCGGTCATGTCCGGGGCATTGAAGCTCACGTCGTCTAAAACGCGCTCCATGATTGTATGCAGCCGGCGGGCGCCAATGTTTTCCGTGGACTCATTCACTTTAAAAGCGAACGCGGCAATCTCATCCAATGCTTCCGTAGTGAATTCCAGTCGCAAGCCTTCTGTCTCCAGAAGCGCCGTGTACTGCTTCACCAGTGACGATTTTGGCTCCGTCAGGATCTTGATAAAGTCAGCCATCGTGAGCGACTTCAATTCCACGCGGATCGGGAAACGTCCCTGGAGCTCAGGAATCAAGTCACTCGGCTTGGAAACGTGAAAGGCGCCTGCGGCGACGAAGAGTATATGGTCCGTGCTCACCATGCCGTAGCGCGTATTCACCGTGGTACCTTCCACGATTGGCAGAATGTCACGCTGTACGCCCTCACGGGAAACATCAGGACCGTGGCCGCTTTCACGCCCGGCAATCTTATCGATTTCGTCGAGGAAGATGATGCCTGACTGTTCCACGCGCTCCACGGCAACGCGTGTCACGGTGTCCATATCAATCAGCTTCGATTCTTCTTCCTGAATCAGATATTCAAAGGCGTCGCTCACCTTCATTTTCCGCTTTTTAGTGCGCTGGCCAAAAAGGTTAGGCAGCATGTCCTTGATGTTGATGTCCATCTCTTCAACGCCCTGGTTGGAGATGATCTCAAACGCCGGAGTGGCGCGCTCGCGCACTTCCAGCTCAACTTCCTTTTCGTCCAGAATGCCTTCGCGCAATTGCTGGCGCAATTTCTCCCGGGTTCGGGAATGAGAATCGCCGTCTTCGGGAGGCAGCGCAAAGCCTGCGCCAGCACCAGGTGCAGAATGGGGTGACGGCAGCAGCAGGTCCAGAAGTTTGTTCTCTGCGTGCTCTTCTGCCTTTTCCGCAACTTCTTCCAGCCGTTCTTCCCGCACCATATCAATGGATATCTCAACCAGATCGCGAATCATTGACTCAACATCGCGGCCCACATAACCAACTTCGGTAAATTTAGAGGCCTCCACTTTGAGGAACGGCGAATTCGCGAGCTTCGCCAGCCGTCGCGCAATCTCTGTCTTGCCTACTCCGGTAGGCCCAATCATGATGATATTCTTGGGCATAATTTCTTCCGCCAGATCCGGCGGAAGTTTCTGCCTGCGCATACGATTGCGCAGGGCTACCGCTACCGCGCGCTTGGCCTCATGCTGCCCAACCACGTACTTGTCCAGCTCTGCAACTATTTCTCTTGGGGTTAATTCGTCCAGCGTGACGCCACTCTCTTCGGCCACGCCAGGTAAATAAATTGCCATTACTGCTCCTTCAAATTCTTCACTGAGCGGCCAGGCGTCGGGAATCAGACTTCTTCCCTTTCACTGCCATAGGCCGATCTTTCAATCGAATCACAAATTTCAAGCCTGACCAGACTTCGTCGATAGCACAGACTTTCACGTCTACCAGTCCCGCCTTCAGCCCGATGCTACGCACCACGTCTTCTGTGAGATCAGTCGGCCTGCCCGAAGCTCGTTTGGGCCACGCAATCCATAACATTCCGTCGGCTGCCAATTTACCGGCCAGGCGGCTGAATTGCTTTCTGAGATCAGCCTCGCTCTCCACAAAACAGACCATCACATCAGTATCGGCCACCAGGCGATCTTGCAACTTCACCTCTTCCGGCAATTGACCAAGATCACGAAGAAACGTTCCGGGATTGTTATGCAGATGGATACGATGCCCCGGCTTAATTCCAATCTTTCGAATTAACGGTGTGGCTGAGTAGCCTGCCATAACATTACCGGGTTGGGGCAGTCTGCGGCGCGGTGACAGCAGAAAGTTCCTCAATGGTGAAATTGTCATTCGTATAGATACAGGTCTGGCCGGCAATCTTCATGGACTCTTCTGCAATCTTGCGCGCCGACAAGTCAGTATTGTCGAGTAGGGCTTTGGCCGCTGACAGGGCATAGGGTCCGCCACTGCCTATCGCAGCCGCTCCACCGTCGGGTTCAATCACATCCCCCGCGCCACTGAGCAGAAACGTCCAGTTAACATCAGAAACCAGCAGCAGGGCTTCCAGGTGGCGAAGAGCTTTATCCGTCCGCCATTCCTTCGCCAGCTCAACTGCCGCGCGACCCAGATTGCCGTGATATTGCTCCAGCTTTCCTTCGAACCGTGAAAACAACGAAAAGGCGTCTGCTGTGGATCCGGCAAAGCCGGCCAGGATCTTATCGTTATAAAGCCGCCGGATTTTTTTCGCCGTGTGCTTAATAACGCCTTCACCCAGAGTCACCTGGCCGTCGGCTGCCATAACTACAACGCCACTACGGCGAACACACAAGACTGTGGTGGATCTGATTTTCACGTTGGTTTCTGCGGGGGAGCCTGATCGATTCAATGGCATTTTCAGTGGCATGAGGACAATTATCCATTATACAGCCGTGCCCCGGGCTTTCCGGGAGGGCCGTGGGCAATCGGAACCGGTGATCTGGTAAATTTTCACCATGGCCAAACCGGTTCCTCTGGGCATTCGCGGACAGTCGACGATAACCGTCAAGCAGGAGCACACGCTGCATCATCACGATGCGGCACTGCCGCTCATTTATTCAACGCCGCACATGATCGGGTTAATGGAGTGGGCCGCGGCCAACGCCATGAAGCGTTATTGCGAAGAAGGCGAAATCAGCGTAGGCACGGCAATCAACATTGAGCATCGCGCGCCAACTACCGTGGGCGCTGAAGTTGTAGCTGAAGCAGAGCTGGAATCGGTTGCAGACCGGTTTTACGTTTTCCGCGTAACGGCGCACAACGGAGTCAAAGAAATTGGCCGCGGAACGGTGACGCGGGCATTTGTAAATCCGGCGAAAGTTGCGGAACGGCATCTGGCCAACAAGGCATAAAGCTTTCTGAAGAGCCCAGCGTTTCCCTGATGTGCCTTGATACAAAGTTGACGGTAAAGCGCGTTTAAGGAGCAGGATTTGTTTGTTGGCCACTACAGCGTAAGTTTCCTTGGCAAATCTGCTGAGAAGCGGATCCCGCTCTGGCTGCTATTTCTCGCTGTGCAATTCATTGACGTGCTCTGGAGCATCTTCGTACTTCTCGGCGTGGAGAAGGTGCGAATCATTCCCGGCTTCACTGCCTCAAATGCGCTTGACCTTTATTACATGCCTTACACGCACAGTTTCCTGGGAGTGCTGTGCTGGTCAGCATTTGCTTATGTTGCGTGTCAATTTGTGCCAGGCCTCCGCGGGCGACGAATTGGGTTGATCGTGGCCGCTGCCGTGTTTTCGCACTGGGTGCTTGACCTCATCGTTCACGTTCCGGATCTGTCTCTTTATGACAGCGTAGGCAAGTTGGGTTTCGGATTATGGAACCATCGCGGTGCGGCGTTTACGCTGGAGTTAGCAGTTTTGTTCGCTGGCGCCGCCGTTCTTTATCCAAGCGCAGCGAGGAAGGCAAGGCTGGTGGGCTTTGTCATTTTTCTCGCAGCCATTCAGGTGTTTAATATTTTCTTTTTCCCGCCGCCATCGAGTGATCACGCCATGGCGATCAGCGCTTTTCTGTCTTATGTCGTCCTCACATTCATTGCGTGGTGGGTTGATCGCGGTGAAAATCAGCCAAGCCAAAACTGAATGCTAAGGCCGCCGGATGACCCAGCCATCTGTAACAATGGTTCCGTGACTTTTCCGTTCTCCATAGCCTCCAACGCCGGCGCCGCGCGCCTTGGTCAAATCAACACCGCTCATGGCGTGGTTGACACGCCTGCATTCATGCCGGTGGGAACATTGGGATCGGTCAAGGCCGTTCCGCAGGACGTCCTCGAGGAACTGGACGCTCAGATCATCCTCGGCAATACCTACCATCTCTATCTACGTCCGGGGCATGAGCTGGTGCGAAGCCTGGGCGGGCTGCACAAATTCATGAGCTGGAATCGTTCTATGCTCAGCGACTCCGGCGGTTTCCAGGTCTTCAGCCTCAGCGAGCTCAGAAAAGTCACCGAAGACGGCGTTACATTCCGCTCGCACCTGGACGGATCGTCCCATCTCTTCACTCCAGAACGATCCATGGAAATCCAGATTGCGCTGGGAGCTGACATCATCATGGCCTTCGATGAATGTACGGAATTCCCTGCCGAACGCAGCCGGAGCCGCTCCTCCATGGAAATGACCCTGAGGTGGGCCAAGCGCAGCAAAGAATACTTCGAAGCCCATAAAAGCGAAGTCCTGTGGCATGAAACGTCGGGCGGCAGGCACCAGGCGCTGCTCGGGATCGTACAAGGTGGCATGTATGCCGATCTTCGACGGGAATCGGCTGAGCGCACCGTCGAGCTGGATTTTCCTGCCTATGCGATTGGCGGGCTAAGCGTGGGTGAACCCAGGGAAAAGACCATGGAAATGATTGCTGCTGCTCTGGAAATCCTGCCTAAAGACAAACCCCGCTACGTCATGGGAGTTGGCTATCCCGATGAAATCGTGAGATATGCAGCCATGGGAGTGGATATGATGGATTGCGTTATACCCACCCGCGTGGCCCGTCACGGACTCCTTCTTACCTCTGAAGGCCGGATGAACATCAAGAACGCCCGCTACCGCCACGATCAGCTTCCTCCCGACCCAAAATGTGGCTGCAAGGTCTGTGGCCGTTACACCCGGGCCTATTTAAGACATTTGTTTGTCTCTGGGGAGCCATTGGCTGGTGTGCTGAATACGGTTCACAATTTGGCCTTCTACCTTGACACCATGAGGTCTCTACGTCATGCTATACGACTTGGGGACCTCTCAGGACTTGTCTCTAGCTATGTGTCCATGGCCTGAGCGCCCCTGATGCAGGCGCCAAAAAACCTCCTATTTACTCCAGCACAAGTGGGTCCAGTGCCGGGAGGCCCGGGCGGTATTTATCAGTGGTCATATAAAATGAAGCGCTCCCCTGCGGGGGCGAGTGTGTGTGTCGGGCCGTGTGGCGGCCCAGTCATAAAATGATTCAAAACGAGATCAGCTTGTTTCTATTTCAGGTGGGTGGCGGCAGTATGGGCGCCTTGCTCCTGCCCATGGTGTTTATTTTCGCCATCTTCTATCTGCTGCTCATCATGCCTCAGCAGAAAAAGCAGAAGAAATGGCAGCAAATGGTCAACGACCTCAAGTCGGGCGACCGCGTCACCACCGGCGGTGGCCTGCGAGGCATCATCATCGCCGTCAAAGATGACGCTGTTCATCTCCGCGTCCCCCCTGACAATTTGAGGCTGGAAGTAGCCAAATCATCCGTCGTATCCGTGGCGCGCGATGATGAACCAAAGAAATTAGAGAAGTGATGTTCCCATGCAGAAGAAACTACTAACCAAAACTCTCATCATCGTCGGCGTCCTGCTCGTCTTCCTGTACGGCATTTTTGGTATTCCCCAGAGTGTCAGCGGTGAAGGCTTTAAGGAGGCCATTCTTAATCGCATCCATTTGGGCCTGGATCTTAAAGGCGGTGTACATCTGATCCTGCAGGTGATGGTCAATGACGCCGTTAACGCCGAAACCGACCGCGCGATTGAGACGCTGAAAGATGAATTCTCCAAAGCCAAAGTCCCGTTTGCTGATATCAGTAAGCCGGACCCGGAAAATCATCCCGAGCGTGTGGTGGTGAAGGGTGTGCCGATTGATTCGGGATCTCAGGTACGCAGCATCGCAAATGACAAGTTGCGTGATTTCGACACTGTTGGCGGCCCGGATAATACCTGGGTCATCAGCATGAAGCCGACCGCCGTCAACGATTTAAAGACGCGCACAGTCGAACAGTCGATTGAGGCGATCCGTACCCGCGTTGACACTCTGGGCGTGAGCGAGCCGGTGATTCAGCAAAACGGCCTCGGCAACAATCAGATTCTGGTTCAACTGCCAGGTGTGGACGATACCGGACGCGTAAAAGACATTATCCAGTCAACAGCCAGACTTGAGCTTCGACAAGGATTCGGAAATCCGTCCGCCGCTCAGAACACTCAGTCAGGATTTGCCAGTGAACAAGAGGCGTTGAGCGCATTCGGTGGAGCTCTTCCTCCAGGTACGGTGATGCTGCACGGTGTTGGCGGCCCCGGAGACCAGCAGGATCGGGTTTATGTGGTGGGCCATATCCCTGTGGTCGGCGGAACTGACATTCGTGACGCCCGGCCAAGCACGGATAGAGACGGCAAGCCCGACATTACTTTCAACCTCACTACGGCGGCAGGGCAGAAATTCGGCGCCTTCACCTCAGCGCATAATGAGACCGGGCCTGATCCCAATCATTATCTTGCCGTGGTTCTTGATAACAAGGTGCGTGAATTCGCCAACATCAAGACTGAAATCCGCGACACTGGAGACATTGAGGGTGGTTTTACCGAGCAAAGCGCCAAGGACCTTTCCATGCTTCTCCGCTCGGGCGCGCTACCGGCTAGTCTGCATTACTTGACCGAACGCTCGGTTGGGCCGTCACTCGGCGCAGATTCCGTTAAGGCTGGTGTGCGGGCGGCCGCTGCAGGCTTGATCGCCGTGCTGATCTTCATGCTGGTTTACTACCGTGGCGCAGGCATCAATGCGGATGTGGCCTTGATCTTCAACTTGATCATCCTGCTCGGTTTCATGGGCTACTCAAGTTCCGTGCTCACGCTCCCAGGAATCGCCGGTGTGATTCTTACCGTCGGTATGGGCGTGGATTCCAATGTGCTGATTTTTGAGCGCATTCGTGAAGAGTTGCGTAATGGTAAGGCCGCCGCTGCGGCTGTGGACCAGGGTTTTGATCGTGCCTGGACCACCATTCTGGACACGCACGTGACCACCATTGTATCGGCCATCATTTTGTTCTTTGTTGGTTCCGGCCCAGTACGTGGTTTTGCCGTGACGCTGACATTTGGTCTGCTGGCCAATCTGTTCACGGCCGTCTTTGTTTCAAAAGTTATTTTTGATGCAGTCCTGAGCCGCAAACAGCGCGGAGAAGCGCTGAGCATCTAGTCAAAGGTTGATAACGTGGAATTTTTTCGTAATACAAATATCGATTTTCTGGGCAAGAAGTGGTACTTCCTCGGCTTCTCGCTGATCTTCAGTGTGGCCGGCATTCTCTCCATGCTTTTCTGGCACGGTGTTCCTCTGGGCGTGGATTTCCGCGGCGGCACGCTTGTATACCTCAAATTCGCTGATAACCCGGATGCCGCTAAGATCCGCACCAAGCTTGACAAAGCCGGCTTACATAGCGCGCGCATCCAGACCTATGGCGATCCCAGCGCCAATGAATTGGTCATTGCGCTCGACGAGAAGGACACCAGTGAAACAGATCTTTCTCGCGGCAAGAACCAGATCATCGCTGCATTGGAAGAAAATCCCCCGCAAGGTAAGCAGGACTTGAACAATAGTGACCGAGTCGGTTTTGCCGCGGTGAGAAACGCTCTTGCCACGCGCGATCCCCTCCGCGCTGACCCTGCGGAATACGACCGGATTGCGCACGTGGTGGTAGACACAATCAAACAGCGCGGCGTTCTCAGAAGTATTGACGATCTCAAAGGCTTGGTGCCGGACCCTGCGCTCGACGCGCTCAAGCAGGCCTTCTATATCAGCGATTTTGGTGTGCGCGGCGCGGACATCGTCGGTCCCCAGGTTGGCGACCAGCTCAAGACGCAGGCAAAGCTCGCCGTGGGTTTCTCTCTGCTGGGTATGCTGGTTTATTTGTGGTTTCGTTTCGAGTTGATCTACGGCGTGGCAGCCGTGGTGGCGGTATTTCACGATACCTTAATCACGGTAGGGGCATTCTCCTTGACGAATAAGGAGATAAGCCTTACTGTTATCGCCGCGATTCTTACGCTGGTCGGTTACTCGATGAACGACACCATTGTGGTGTTTGACCGCATCCGTGAGAACGTAAAATTGATGCGACGGGAGAACCTGGCTGACATTGTTAATCGCAGTATTAACCAGACCCTGAGCCGGACCATCCTGACCTCCGGGCTCACATTCCTGACGGTGCTCTCGTTGTATCTATTTGGTGGAGAAGTACTTAGAGGCTTCTCCTTCGCCCTTGTGATCGGCATCCTAATAGGTACATATTCGTCGATCGCGGTGGCGGCGCCGATGTTGGTGGCATATCAGGACTGGCGCTCCAAGCGGTCAGGGGCAGTTCCGGTTTCCGCAGCGACAGGCAAAAACAAAGTTCGAGCCAAGGCATAAAGTTTTTGCTCCTGGTTTGGGAGCAAAAATGGTAGTCCCGGTGTCCAATGTTATTGAAGAGTCCCCCTAGGATTGGAGAGCAGGGATGTTTGAAGACAGCTTGATGGAATCCGGAGGAAAGATCCGGACCAACCAGAAGACCACAACTACGATTTCGTTCATTATTGAACTGATCGTTATCGGCTTTATGATTTTGCTTCCTTTATTGATTACGGAAGCGTTGCCGCTGCATCAGCTCAATTCGTTCCTGGTTGCACCACCGCCTCCACCGCCACCCCCACCCCCGCCAGCGGCAACACCTGTAAAGCAGGTTCCGCGCACCACAGAAATGGTGAACAACGAGTTGCGTACTCCCAGCAAGATTCCTAAGGTCATCAAAATGATCAAGGAAGAAGACCAGCCGGCGCCCGCGGCAGGTGTGGTTGGCGGCGTGGCCGGAGGCGTTCCCGGAGGCCAGTTAGGCGGCGTGATCGGTAGTATCGTCGGCTCCAGTGCCCCTCCACCCAGGGTCGCTACACCGCAAAAGCTGCGTGTTTCACAAGGCGTGGCTGAAGGAAACCTGGTCCACCGGGTTGAACCGCAATATCCCCAAATGGCCAAGGTTGCCCATATTCAGGGCGAAGTTCTTCTGGCCGCCACGATAAGTAAGAGTGGCGTCATCGAAAACCTCCATGCCATGAGTGGGCATCCTATTCTCGCGCAGGCTGCAATGGACGCCGTGAAGCAGTGGAAGTATAAGCCTTACCTGCTGAACGGCGAAGCAGTGGAAGTGGAGACGACGGTCAAGGTCTCATTCCACATGTAAACCATGGTTGTTTCTGACTTTACTCTGGGCCGAACACGGACGCCCGTCTCGGCCCAAATTCCAGAAAGCGCAAATTAATTTCCAGCTTGCCATTTGCTGGGCGATTTTTTGTTCAGCTTGGACTCCCGAAGGAACATGCTTTGCCATTTGACCTAAGGGAAATATTTTTAGAAAAGATCTGAGGAGGAAAACTTAACTCATGCTTGTCGCTAATATTGCAACTCTTATTCTCGCCAAAGCGCACCTGGTTGCGTTCTGGTTGCTCCAGGCTTCCACGGAAGAGGCCGGTGGTATTGCCTGGGACCCATGGTCGATGTTGAAGCAGATGGGCTGGATCGCCCGCATCGTCGTCGTCATTCTTTTCATCATGTCAGCCTGGTCGATCGGCGTCATGATCGACCGCTTCATTGCTTTCAGCGCTGCCCGCAAACAGTCGCGCCAGTTCGCACCAGCAGTAGCCGGTGCACTGCGTGAAGGCAAACTGGATGAAGCAATTCGCGTTGCCGAGCGCAACAAGAAGAGCCATCTGGCGAAGGTTGTTACTGCCGGCCTGCAGGAATTCAAGGCGCACGGCGAGTCAACCGAGATCCCCGGCGAACAGATTGAAGCCAGCAAGCGCGCGCTGGAACGGGCGGAAGCCATTGTGCACGCTGAATTGAAGCGTGGTCTGGGCGGCCTGGCGACCATCGGCTCAACAGCTCCGTTCGTTGGACTGTTCGGAACGGTTATCGGAATTCTGGACGCTTTCCGCAAGATTTCAGAGCAGAAAGCTACCGGTCTGGGCGCGGTTGCCGGCGGTATTTCAGAAGCCCTGGTCACCACGGCTCTGGGACTGTTCGTCGCCATCCCCGCGGTTATGATGTTCAACTACTTCACCGGCAAGGTGGAAGCCTTTGACGTGGAGATGGACAACTCATCCAGCGAGCTGGTGGATTACTTCCTGAAGCGGTCCACAGTCCGTCGGTAACCCAGGAGCACAACAATGGCAATCGTAGTTAGAAATGAAGGCGCCAAAGTTAATTCCAACATCAACGTTACTCCCATGGTGGATGTGATGCTGGTGCTGCTCATCATCTTCATGGTGATCACGCCTATGCTGCAAAAGGGCGTGCCGGTTGACTTGGCCAAAACCACCAACCCAATGCAAATGCCGGACGCGGACAAAGAAGACGCCTTGATCGTAGCCGTACAGCGAGATGGCAAGATCTTCTTTGATACGCAGCAGGTCGGCCCGGAAGATCTGACCAATAAGGTAAAAGAACGGGTCCAGAACCGGGTTGACAAGCGCGTGTACGTGAGAGCAGATGCGCGCGCCCGTTACAAATCGGTGGTGGAAGTGGTTGACAACGTCCGCTCCGCGGGCGTGGATCAGCTTGGGTTGCTGACCGAGCAGAAACGTCAATAGTAGTACAACGCCGGAATGCCGGCGTTCCTGACAAGCATGAGGGCCGGTGCCTGCAAATGGATTGCAAGCGCCGGCAACTCCCAACCCGGCAAAGAAATTACAAGGGGATACAGTTATGGCAATGTCAATGGGAAGCGGTGGAGGGCAGACAGCGGACATCAACGTAACGCCGTTGATCGACGTGCTTCTGGTGCTCCTGATCATCTTCATGGTGATCACGCCCCTGACTCCGAAAGGCCTGGACGCGCTGGTACCGCAGCCGCCACCGCCGAATACTCCACCATCTAATAACGATCGCACGGTGGTGGTGCAGGTGATTCAACCGCCCAACGGCGGCAAACCAACGCTTAAGATCAATCAGGAAGACGTCACCTGGGACAATCTCGGTAGTCGCCTCACGGACATTTTTAAGACCCGCGCGGAACGCGTGATGTTCGTAAAAGGCGATCCGGAAGTGGAATTTCAGAATGTTGCCCTGGTGATCGACACCGCGCGGGGCACACAGGTGATTGATAAGGTTGGCTTGATTACGGCCAAGATCGAAGCAGGTCAGTAAAGAGATCAGGAGCGTCGCCAGTAGCGGCGCTCCCGCCAGATTCATCCTGATCAGGAAACAATTCATAACTCCGGCAAGGAGCCAGAAGAAATGAACATATGCGCACGACTGGCGACAGTTACGGCTGTCGCGGGCGCGCTGTTGATGACAGCGGGTTGTACCAAATTGAGAGCGCGCGACCAACTGAATAAGGGCGTGCAGTCCTACAAAGCTGCCAACTATGAGGCTGCGATTGAGCACTTCAAGAACGCTGTAAATCTTGATAATGACCTGAAAGTCGCCAAGCTCTATCTCGCCACGGCCTATGCGCAGCAGTATGTTCCCGGCGTGGATACTCCGGACAACGTACGCAATGCCCAGCAGGCAATCGACCAGTACAAGAACGTGCTCCAAAATGATCCCAAGAGCATTAATAGCCTTAAAGGTATCGCCTTCCTCAATATGCAGATGAAGAATTTTGAGCAGGCGCGGGAGTACTACAAGAAGGCGATTGACGCCGACCCGAATGACCCCGAAGTTTATTACTCCGTTGGCGTGATTGACTGGTCCCAGTCTTATAAAGACGCTGCCGAAATTAAAGGCAAAGAAGGCCTGAAGGTGGATGATGAGCTGAAAGGCAAAGGCAGCCAGAAGATCTGTGACGCGCTCAAAGCCAAAGACGGAGCTGCCGTGGAAGAGGGCATGAAAATGCTGCAAACGGCAATCGACAAACGCCAGGATTATGACGATGCCATGGCTTACATGAACCTGATCTATCGGCGTAAAGCGAATGACATGACTTGCGAAGACGCTCAGGCCCGCGCTGAATACAAGAAGACAGCCGATGACTGGAGTGACAAGGCCATGGCCGCACGCAAGAAAAAAGCGGAAGAAGCCGCGAAAAAGACTGCTGGCGGTATCGTGTTGGACCAGACGAATCAGTCACAGCAGCAACAGCAGCCCGCGCCGAAGAAATAGTTCCTCTGGACGTATCATGAGCCCCTCACTACGAGGGGCTTTTCTTTTTTCACATGAGCAATGCCGAAGCCATGAACAAATGCATGACCTGGCTCACGTCTGGCGTGAAGACGATCAAGTACAATCAGAGTTTTCGAGTTCCCTATGTTAAAGAAGGTACTGGTCGCAAATCGTGGAGAGATTGCCGTGCGGGTCATGCGGGCCTGCCGTGAAATGGGCATCGCGTCAGTCGCCGTGTATTCAGACGTTGACCGGGCTGCTCTGCACGTGACGCAAGCGGATGAAGCTTATGCAATAGGCCCGGCAGCCGCGCGCGAATCTTACCTGAACATCGATAAAATTCTTGATGTCGCCCGCCGCAGTCAAGCCGATGCGATCCATCCCGGGTACGGCTTTCTATCCGAAAATGCAAAGTTTGCGCGGGCCTGTGCCGCTGCCGGCATCAAATTCATTGGACCACCCGCGCCAGCCATGGAATTGATGGGTTCAAAAACGCGGGCCCGGCAGGCCATGCAGGCGGCTGGTGTTCCTTTTGTGCCAGGATCAGCCAAAGGTCTTACCCTGAAAGAAGCCGAGGAATTGGCAGCCAAAATAGGCTATCCGGTGATGATCAAAGCAGCGGCCGGTGGTGGCGGCAAGGGCATGAGGCTGGTGCGTGCGGCAGCCGAACTTAAACCTGGGTTTGAGACGGCGCAGAGTGAAGCGCAGCGATCGTTCAACGACTCTGAAGTGTATTTGGAAAAGTACATCGAGAATCCCCGGCACATTGAAATTCAGGTTCTGGCCGATGAACACGGCAACGTCGTATTTCTGGGAGAGCGCGAATGTTCCGTGCAGCGGCGTCATCAGAAGGTAATTGAAGAAGCTCCGTCTGCCGTAGTGGATGAAGACCTTCGCAGGCGCATGGGAGCGGTTGCCGTGCAGGCCGCAAAATCCGCAGGTTATACCAACGCGGGCACGGTTGAGTTTCTGGTGGATGCGCAACGCAATTTCTACTTTTTGGAAATGAATACCCGGCTTCAGGTGGAACATCCGGTCACCGAACTGGTGACAGGTCTGGATCTGGTCCACCTGCAATTACGAATCGCATCTGGGGAGAAGCTGCCCTTTCGACAGGAAGACATCACTCTTCGCGGTCATGCGATCGAGTGTCGCATCTATGCTGAAGATCCGGATAACAACTTCTTCCCTTCTCCGGGTAAGATCCAGCGCCTGATTCGTCCTTCCGGCCCGGGCGTCCGTGAAGATAGCGGGGTATATGAAGGCTGGAACGTTCCGCTGGATTACGACCCCATGTTGTCCAAGCTGATTGCCTTTGCGCCGGATCGCGCAATGGCGATCGCCCGCATGGAACGCGCGCTGGACGAATATTTTATCGGTGGAATCAAAACCAATCTTGGCTTATTCCGGCGGATTCTTCAGGATCCAGACTTCATTGCAGCCAGAATCGATACCGGCTTTCTTGATCGCCTTTTGTCGCAATCCGCAATGGCCGCTGCAAGTTCCTCGGTAGATAAGAGCGATGCGGAAGACAACCACCATGTAGTCGCTATCGCCGCTGCGCTGTTCGCCGCCATGCAAGCCTCTAACTCCAGGGGCACAACTCTCGCAGGAACACCCGCAGTCACTGGGTGGAAGCAGGCGGCGCGCAAAGAAAGTGTAGGCGAGAAATGATTTATGAGGTCGGAATTGGCGAAAAAATCTATCACGTTGATCTCATCCGCGAAGGCGAAGGTTGGTCCTGCAAGCTGGATGGGCGCCCAGTCCCGATCAATGTCGTGGCAACGCAGGCCGGGATCCTTTCCATCCTGATTGACGGAAAGTCATTTGAAGTTAAACACGAAGTTACAACAGCGGAAAACAACATTGTGCTCGGCAACCAGCGATTTGCTGCCTTGGTGAGAGATCCGCGGTCGTTGCAATCGCGAAGAGCCACAGACGCCGGCGGTCAGGGGCCAAGAAAAATTACAGCTCCCATGCCCGGCAAAGTGGTTCGGATCATGGCCGCCGTCGGCGCTGAGGTGGAAGCCGGACAGGCGGTGATCGTGATTGAAGCCATGAAGATGCAGAACGAGCTGAAGTCGCCCAAGAAAGGCATTGTAAAAAAGTTGAGCGTGGCTGAAGGCGCCGCCGTTGAAGCAGGCCAGGCTCTGGCAGAAGTCGAGTAAGAAGCCGGCTAGCGACGCCGAGTTTCTGCAAAAAAATGCCGAGGAGCTTATCTCCCCGGCTTTTCTCATTTCTGAAGTCGCTACTTCTGCGCCGTCGTTGTCTTCATAACCTGCTCGGCGTAGTAGTTGTGAATTTCAGCTTTGTCGCGCAGGACTTCATCGTAAGCGGCGCGCAGCAGATTCGTGCGCTGTTGCAGCAATTGGTTTCTGATCCACTGCTGGACTGCTGGATCGTTGAGGTCCCGCTGGCCCGCGGACTCCTTGCCAATAAGTTTCACGATTCTGAACCCTACGAGCTGCCGGTTATTGGGATTCGTCACTGGAATCACGGAGCTATATTGACCGGGCTTCAGCTTCAGGATGGCCTCACGTGTGGATGGGTCAGTGGCTTTCAGCGTAGATTCAGGCAGTGTGCCCAGATCGCCACCGTTGTGCGCTGAATTCGGATCCTCAGACCATTGGCTGGCTACGGCGCCAAATTCTTCGCCACTCTCCAATCGGTTGTAAATGGCTTGAATTTTCTGCCGGGCCTGCGCTTCTGTTTGGCCTTTACTTCCGGTTTCATCCGGCTGACCAATCTGTACCTGTATATGGGCAATGTGATAGCGCGGCTCAATCAGGTTGAACTCGGGCTTATGCTCGTTGTAATAGGTGGTGATGTCCCGGTCAGAGATGGTGACCTTGGAGCCAATCTCTTTGTTGAGAAGCTTCTCAATGGTCATGTTGCGGCGAATATCCTGTTTCAGGTCAGCTTCCGTGATGTTCTGGCTCTGCAGCCTCTTGGCGAATTCTTCCTGTGTATCAGCGGCTTTGAGCTGGCTGAGCTTGCCCTCCACCTCGTCGTCCGTGGCCACCACGCCTAGTTTTTCCGCTTGCTGGAGGTGAAGCTGAACATCCACCAGATGCAGGAGAATCTGCAGCCTTAAAGCCTCTTCTTCCGCAGCCGTCGGCTTCTGGGGCGAGCCTGCAATCTGGCTGTTATAGCTCTTATCGACTTCAGTTCGCAGAATCTTGCTGCCATTCACCTTGGCCATTACGTCCTGGCTGGAAACTCCTTGATTACAGCCGCTGATCCCCACGATGGCAGCGAGCACGCAGGCAATGCCCATCCAAGCGAGGCTCTGCTGGCCACCGAACCCGTTGTGACCCTCGTTATGTGTGCTCCGCAAAGCTTTGCGCGATTGAATCAACAAGACCCTCCTAAGCCGATTCGCTAGGGTACGATAACCGACTTTCTCCAACTTAGCTACTTCTTTGCGTCTGCCTGGGGCGCCCGTTCTCCGGCCGCCGCCAGGGCCCGATCAAGGATTTGACGCATTTCAGCGTCTGGGATCGCGCCAGACATCCGCTCGCCGTTGACGAACAGCGTTGGAGTGGAATCAATGGCCAACTTGTCTCCTTCAGCCATGGAGGCACGAACGCCAGAGTCGTCCTGTTTTTTTACGCAGGCATCCAGCTTCGGCTGATCCAGCTTGAACTTTACGCCTTCGTCATGTGCGGTAGCATCAAGTTTTGTTATGGCTTCGGCGGGATTGCGGCCTGGGAACGCCTGCTGGTTCCCGTGAACGTAGTCGGCAAACTCCCAGTATGCGTCATTGTTCTGCGCTGCCAGACAATTGCCGTCAATGGCCGCATGCATCGCCCAGGGATGAATCTCAACCAGCGGAAAGTCTTTGTAGACAATACGCACTCTGTCGCCGTAGGCCTTCAAAAGGCTGGGGAAAAGCGTGCTGTGCATGCGCGAACAAAACGGACATTCGAAATCGTCAAAATTGACAATGGTCACCTTGGCGTTTGGATTACCACGCCATGGCCGTCCCTTGGTATCGATTTTCGACATCAAGTCCTGGGTGAGGTCCATTTTCTCCATGTGGGCAAGCGTCTTGCGGTCCTTGGAGATCAGGAAATCATGCGTGCTGGAATGTGTGCCGCCGGAGAGCGTTACAGTGACATTGTCAAACCCGTTCATCTCAGAAGCTGTTGGAGCGCCAATCGTTACGTTGATTCCTGGCGGAACTTGATAACGCGAACGGACTTCCAACTCAATGCGATGAGCCAGATCGGGCGACAACGCCGCGGGAGCTGCGGAGCTTTGGGCGCTGCACGCAACCACCAGACAGATTGCAAACAGGAATAGGACTTGAAACACACGGCTGAGCCTAAGCAAAGTGAACCGCCTTCAAAAATAAGAATACTGTGGAAATTATCTCATGTCCGAGAAAGCCGGGCCCTACGAGAGGAGCTGAACCAGAGACTGGATGGAAGGAGAAGAATTCATGGATCCGGAGCGGAACCCTTCAGTATCCACGGTGACAAAAGTGAAACCTAAGTCTTTGAAAATACGGGTAAATTCGGCAAACATCTCCGGGGTGAGCGCGCGTGACAGCTCTTCCCGGGAGATTTCCAAACGTGCTATTTCGCCGTGATGGCGTACGCGAAATTGCCGGAATCCCAGACCGCGTAAAGCGTCTTCACCCTGTTCCACCGCAGCCAAGGCCTCTGCCGTTACCGGGCGTCCATACTCAATGCGGGATGAAAGGCAGGCGGAAGCAGGCTTGTCCCACACGCGCAGACCCGCGCGCTCGGAAAGCTCGCGAATTTCAGCCTTGGTGAGACCTGCTTCGAGCAGTGGCGCAGCCACGTGGTGCTGCCTGGCAGCCCGCTGACCCGGACGGAAGTCGCCTTGATCATCAACGTTGACGCCGTAGGCGATGGAAGCAAAGCCGTGCTGTTCAGCGAATTCTTCCATCACGCTGAACAGCTCGTCCTTGCAGTGGAAGCATCGCTGCGTATCGTTACGAACATATTCCGGGCGTTCCATTTCCGAGGTCTTCACTACTCTAAGAGGAACATGCTGCTCTTCGGCAAAGGAGATCGCATCCCGCAGGTGGGTGCGGGCAAGGCTGGGTGAGTCGGCGATCACGGCCAGCATCTGCTCGCCTAAAACGCGAAAAGCCGCGTATGCAAGATAGGCAGAATCAACGCCGCCGGAGTACGCCACCAGCGTGCGTCCCATCTGGCTGAGAGTCTGTTCAAGTTGCTGCTGTTTTTCTGATGTTGTCATCGCAAGCTCTACCTGACGCTGCCGAGAACCCGTTTAAGTTCACGCTATCCATCTTAGATGATCCAGGGAGTTAGATGCACGGGCAGAAAGGGACCATGGCGGACCGTCATGAAGAGTCGAAATCGCTCAGAAGAGCCGGGTTTGGCGCTTCATGTCTCCGAATGATCCGATATTGGCCAGAGTGAAAGAAAAGCGGTACTGGTTTTCATTGTTGAGGCGCGCAATGGAGAAGCGACGCTGATACTCAAAGCTGATTCCGCAGCAATCCCAGTTGTATGAAGTCTGAAGTCCTGAATACTGGAGCAGGCTGAACTCAGAATCTATGCCTGTGTTGGCGGCAGCACTCCAGCCCCGCTTGGTTGGGTTGCCGTATCCAACGACTGCGCGCAACTGGTTGAAGACCCCTAGAACACAGGGTGGGCCGCTGACCCTAAGGGGCGAACCGCACGGTGGTAAAGGATTACCAAAGGGGTCCGTGACGACTTCCCCCGGGGTCTGGATGTACGCATGGCTACCCTCCACGAAAAAGTTGCCGAAGTGCAGGGTGCTGTAAAAAGTACTGGCATTGATCCGGCCCTTCTTGGTGTCGTAATCAAGCTGCCACTGAATATCACTATTCCTGGATGTTCGCAGGCGCAACTTTGAGACCACGGGCGAAAAGCGCCGCGGATCAGTAAGGAAGGCAACGCTGGTGAAATCTACGGTCGTCGCCAATACGTTTCGCGTCCCGCTTACCACCGCTCCGCCGAAGCTGGGATCGATGAAGTGCTTGGCTTTCACCTCCCAGGTAAGGAATTCGTCAGCGCCTGAAGGTGCGCAGTCTGCCCTCGCGATCGCGCTGGCTTCGGCTGATTCAGGCTGTGTGCTGTAGGCAGGGCTTTCAGCGCATGCACTGTGGGCGCGTTTAATGTAGAGACGCTGCACGATTCCAAACTCGACCTCATTGGTATTGCTCAGGATGTCGCGAAAATCAAAGCGGATAATGTCACTGAATTTTTCCACGCCGTTGGTATAGCGATAAATAATTCTTGGCTCAATGGTGTGCTTGAAATTTCTGCCCAGGAATTCCCCAGCAAAGACTTTGGCTAACGCCGGTGGCCGCAGTTCCAGAGCGCCGCCAATCGCCCGTCGGTTAAAAACACTGTGCACCGGAGTTTCCTGTGCGGTCGTCTGGCCGGGTTGGGACTGGAGAGCCTGCTGCTGGGTATAGAACGTATCGTTCAGCAGCGCTGACGGACGAAAAAGCCATCCTCCAAAATGAAGCGGCAAACTCAGTTCGGGAGAAGCGCCAAACCTGCCCACCACGCCCTGCGTGTTGAAGTTCAACTCCGTACGGCGCAAGCCCTCGGCTGCCACGTCATAGGAACCGAAGAGAGGTGTGCCGGGTATGCGTTGATCCACGCTGCCAAACTCCACCGACGGGACATGAACGATGGAGATGGCGTCGTCATTATTCGTGCTGCTCTGAAAGTTCTGGTAACGCGACCCGAAGGCGTTGAGTGAGAAACCTTGATAACTCTTGGTCACAAAGGCCGTAGATTTAACTTCAGAGTTCACGGCCTGGGAAAAATTATCTGTAAATGCCAACCGGAAAGCGAAAGAACTCAGGTAATCGAGTGAAGCCACGCCGCGCACATCGTGGGCGAAGGTGGTCTCGCCGTTTAGCTTAATGTCTTCACCGCCCTGATTGACCTTGGTCGGCACGGTCTGCCCCGCAGGCGCCCCAACCTGCTGCACATTCTGCACAATGCCGCGATCCAGTACCTGAAAATAATTGAAATTGATAAATGACTTCTGGCTCGGCTTGGCACGGAAGCCTTCGATCAACGACCAGCCGCGTTTGGAGAGATATTCCGCCCCCAGCGTGGCGTCGGCGCTACGATTGATGGCCCAATAGAATGAATCACCAACAAATTGCCCTTTCGCGGTGGACGTGCCGGCATTGGGAATCAGGAAGCCACTTTGCCGTCCCAGACGTTCCACCGGCGCAGACACAAAAGGCAAATAAATGATCGGAACGCCCTTCAGTCGAAACGTTGAGTGATAGATCCTGGCAGAGCCCCCGACACGGAGGATAATCATGCCCGCGTTGAACGTCCATTTTGGGTGTGGAAGTTCGCAGGAGGTGACTGATCCTTCATGCAGCACGTATTCGTCTGGCGCGGTCTGCTCCACCATCTTGCCCGTGAATAGAATCGGGCTGGAAGATGTCAGTGCCACTTTTTTGCCTTGATAGCGCGAGCCGGTGCTTCCAGTTACATCGTAAAATTTTCCCGTACGATTGCGAACATTGTAGGTGGCATGCGAGGCTTTGAGATGGATGTCACGCGAGCCGCCGTCAAGCGCGGCGTTTCCGGTGGTAGTGACCTCGCCGGAATCGGCGTCATAGGTGACCATGTCACCTTCAAAGGTATAGGTTTCGAATTTGATTTCAACGTCACCGGTGAGCAGGTAGAGATTGTTATTTTTTTCGCATTGCCGCGCGGTGATCTCTACCGGCTGGCTTTCTGAAATTGATATCTTAGGTTGTGGTGGTTGGGGCTTGGTTTCCGCCGGAGACTTTGCGCCGGGTGATGCGGGTTTGTTCTGGAAAACGGGAGGCGCGGTAAGGACCAGATGGCAATTGCCACTTGGAGCGGCGGAAGCTTGCTGATTCCCGGCATCAGGCTGCGCCAGCGCCTGGCTGGTCACTAGAGATGGCAACAGAAAGAGGTGACAAAGCCCTATCGCTGTGATAACTAAATTAAGTTGGGTTCGCATGCCCGTAAGCTAAACACCAGAAGGGGCAAGGTAACATGCCCTGATTTGGAAAAGCAAAGCGGCGTACTTTCCCGGCGCTCTCTGGCAGTCTCCAAAACGGCCCCATGAATTGCCCTCTCTGCGGTAACACCTATCCGTGTGCGCATAGCCGGAGCAGCGCCGCTCACTACGAATCAATTTCCGTGGACGTGTGCCAAAGCAGTATTGAAGACCCTGCCTGCGACAATGAATTGTGGCGTGAACAAGTTGCTTCGCGCGTGCAGCAACATCGGGCGAAAAGAAAAGGATCCGATGCTGATCCGAACATGGAGCTGCGCTTTCCCGTACAGGAAGCTCCAGTTGATCCACGAGTCATGCGGGCGCGGCGCTTTGTGGCCCAGGCAGCTACCAGGTCGCCCTTTGCGGACGATCCAACGGGCCTGAACTTCTCATCGAGCAGCGGCATATCCACGGCAAGCACAGCCGAAGGCACCGCGCTTGCAGCGACCAAGGTTATTCACTTCCCCGGATCGGGCGGAAGCCGGGGCGGACCTCGAAACGCTCTTGCGAGCGTTCATGATTACCATGCCGCTATGGTGGGGCTTGAGGCCGAAGAGCCCTTGCTTGATTCTCTGCGGATTACTGATGTTGGAGAAGCAGCGCACGAAGCAGAATTACACTTAACGGGACTGAGTGGTTCGCCAGAAAATTCTTCCTCCCTCGCCCATCCAAACGTAGCGTATGCGCCTGATGACGCTCCGCCCATTGTCTATCGCAAGGTAAAGCCGCCTCCAGCAGAGCAGTTGGAGCTGCCCAACTTTGAACCGCCAAACTTTGACGACATCCAGCTTGAGGCCACGCACCAGCAGGTATTGCCGGAGTTGGAACTGGGGCCGCATCCCGCGCCTCTGGGGCAGCGCATGATGGCCGGCATTATCGACGCAGCCATTGTGCTGGCGGCAGCCGCCGTGTTCAACGTGACGTTTACGCAACTGGCAGAGGAAAATCTTCATTCGCGTATGGCGCTGCTATGTGCCGTGGCCGTTGGCGGTGTGCTATGGACGCTCTATCAATATACTTTTCTGGTCCATGGCAACGGAACCCCGGGAATGCATATGGCGCAGCTTGAGCTGGCGAACTTTGATGGCAAGCCCGTTTCAGCCTTTGACCGGCGCTGCCGTGCAGTAGCCAGTGCGCTATCAGGCTTTTCTCTGGGATTGGGATTTCTGTGGGCGCTGGTGGATGAAGATCAGCTTGGCTGGCATGATCGCATGACCAAGACGCTGATTAGGAGTAGCGCCGCGCAGCCGGCTGTGAGCCGAGACACGGTGTGGTGAAAAAGCTGCTAGCTACTAGTGCTTGGTATTTGGTTCTTGGTATTTGGCGTAACACATCAACGGGCTTCTCCAAATGGCCACCGCACATGCCAGTTGAAAGCGCTATTTGCCAGCAGCCGATCTACGCTGCCAATTTTTCCGGAGTTTCCTCGAAGGCGTGGCTCTCGGCGTCATTAACAGATAGCAACGGCCACCCCCGGCGAATCACATACTCCAGCCATGCTCCTGCGGCCTGCGACGTGAGCACCGCGACCAGTACCAGCGTCGTGTAGAACGCTGCGCTGATGATGCCGGACTCGTAGGCAACGCTGGCCAGCACAATCCCGGGTCCACCACGCGCATTGGTCGCTACGGCCAGGTTTACGACGTCCAGCCCGCGGAATCCTGCCAGGTGAGCACCAAGCGAAACGGCTGCCACTTTGAGAATGCAGGCTCCCGCCAGAAACGCGACCAGCATTACTAGTGAAAACGCTTTGTCGAAGATCAGGCTGTATCCCACCAGTGCAAAATAGACAGGGATGAAGAGTGCAAAGGAAAACCGCGAGATGGTTTCCATGGCTTCACCCAGACGTTTGCGCGAGACGGCGAAGCCGGCCAGAAATGCCGCGAAGACCAGGTTGACGTCCATCAATCCGGCCACAGCCACGTAAGAGAACACGATGAGCAGCGTGTATGACACGGGCGAGTTTCTGGCCAGCAGATTGAAGCGAGATTTGGATATAAGCTTGGTCGCGCGGGGAGCCAGTGAAAGACCCATCGCGAAATAGAGCAGCGTCAATCCGATGTGAAGAGCGATTTTTCTTTGCGGCAAACCAACCGAATCAGCCAGCGCAGTGGCCACAGCCAGTACCGCCCATAATCCAATGTCTTCCAGCACCGCCACGCCCAGCACCAGCCGGGCAAACCGCGTGTGAAGAATCTTGAGATCGAAGAAGATGCGCGAGATGACAGGTATTGAGGTGACCGCCACAGCGATGCTCATCACCAGGACCAGCGAAGTGCGATTGCTCTTCAGTCCCATAAACCAGCCAAGAGGTAGAACACCAGCCAGCGCGACCATAGCGAAAAATGGCAGCACTGTACCGACGCCGGCCAACCAGGCAATCTGCCTGCGCTCATGCCGCTGGAATAGAGCTTTGGTCTCAGCGCCGGAGATGAACATCAACATAAGCAATCCGAGCTGGTAGAGCAGATCAAGCGCCGCCTTCTTGGGCGCCACGGCGACGTCCAGTTGCAACAGATGAACGAACGCGGGGATCCGGCCCAGGACAAACGGTCCCAGCAAAATTCCTGCCAGAATTTCACCGATCACGCGTGGCTGGCGCATGCGGGTAAAGAGATAGCCCAGCGAATGGGCAGCCACCAGCAGAACGGCGAGAAAGAAAATAAGAGGACCAACAGCAGAAGATGGCATGGTTTCCCGTGCAGCGCCTGCCTGGGGATGGGAAGGCAATGGTGCTGAGCTGCTGCCTTCCTTCTGATGTGAGCAGCCCGCGGCGCGTTGCTAAGTCAGCAGGCCTAAGGCAATTGCTATCTGCGCTTTTGCTAACATGAATCCGATGACTACTGACAAAGTCCGGGTGCGTTTTGCTCCGTCGCCCACCGGACAACTGCATATCGGCAACGTCCGCACGGCGCTGTTCAACTGGCTTTTCGCCCGGCAAAAGGGCGGCACGTTCATCCTTCGTATTGAAGATACTGACGTGGAACGCAGTGAGGCGCGCTATGAGACACAGCTTCTGGAAGATCTCAAATGGCTGGGTATTGACTGGGATGAAGGGCCGGATGTGGGCGGACCATATCCACCGTACCGGCAGTCAGACAAGATGGCGGTCTACCAGAGTTACGCCGAACGGCTGATCAAGGAGCAGAAGGCTTATTACTGCTTTTGCACGGCCGAAGAGCTGGAGCGGGAACGTCAGCAAGCCATGGCTGAGCAGAAGCAGCCGAACTATTCCGGCAGATGTAAGCGGCTCGATCCGGCAGAGGTGCAGCGCAAGCTGGCGGCTGGCGAGAAGGGCGCTATCCGGTTAAGCATTCCTGAGCGGCCAATTCGCTTTCATGACATTGTGCGCGGCAACGTGGAGTTTTCCAATGAGGTGGTGAGCGATCCCATCATCGTTCGGTCGAGCGGCATGCCAGTTTACAACTACGTGGTCGTGATCGATGACGCGGACATGAAGATCACACACGTGGTCCGTGGTGACGATCATATTTCCAACACACCTAAACAGGTTGCGGTGTATGAAGCGCTGGGGATACCGGTGCCGGAATTCGCCCATCTTTCGACTATTCTCGGTCCCGACCGGGAAAGACTATCAAAGCGGCACGGAGCCACGTCAGTTTCAAGCTTTCGCGAAATGGGATATCTGCCCGAAGCGCTGATGAATTATCTGGCACTCCTGGGCTGGGCGCCCACGGGTGGCGATCGGGAAATTTTCCCGAAAGACGAGTTGATCAAGGAATTCTCGCTGGAGCGTGTGACGCCTTCGCCGGCGGTGTTTGATTTTGAGAAGCTCAACTGGCTCAATCGTTATTACATCAAGCAGGCTGCGCCGGAACGGCTGCATGAGATGGGTCGCGGATTCTTTCAGCGTGCGGGCTTGCTGCCCGAACATTCGGATAGCAATGTGAATGCGTGGGCCGACAAGCTGGTGGATTTGCTGGCTCCGTATGTCGACAAGCTGGAGCAGCTGCCGGACAAGGCTGGCATTATTTTCAAGACCGATTCCGCGGCGGCACTGGCTATTCCGGAGAACAAAGCAACCTTCGCCAATGAGAAAGCCGTTGCTGTAGTCAAAGATTTTGCGCAGCGCATTGCGGCCGATTCGCCGCTCACCCCTGAGCGCTTCAAGGCGGTGATGAATGAGATCAAGACGGCTGTCGGCGTGAAGGGGAAGGACCTTTTTCATCCCGTACGCATTTCCTTGATTGGATCGCACTCGGGGCCGGACTTCGACAAGTTGATTCCGCTGATCGAAGAGGGTAGCCGTCTCAAGCTGCCAATGCAGGTAAAAAGCGTGCTGGAGCGCGCGCAGGAGTTTGTGGGTGCGCTGGAAGGCCGCTAAGCCGGCAAACTTTAGATTAGTTGTTTCTTCATTGAACCTGAGGCATAGTGAGGTGAGCTCTCAGGGGTCGGGCAGGAAGGTCTTTGAAAATCCGTTTTGACTGCGACAGCGGAGGTGCGCGCGCGTGCTATTACTTAAGTAGTAAATCTTCTGAGTTACTGGCCGGTGGGTGCGAGAACGGACGCACCGCATCTTTTCACCAAATCGCCGTGACCAGAAAATGCCATTTGCGACAGATGAACCCGGAAAAGCGCCGGCCGGGCCTCGACCGGCCGGGCCTCGAAATGTCCAGTTCAAAGACGTGGAGGTGATCGACTGGGATGTTTTGAGCTAAGTCCTTTGGATCTTGGGATGACTGGAATAAGTGGCAGGGGGCAGGGGGGTGAGATCGTAGGTGGCGAGAGAGTAACGTTTTTTATGTATCGGCCCTGAAAATTAGGCAATTGTGTGACGGCAAGATTGATTCGTCACAAATTGTATCCACCATCGAGACAAGTGTCAGGGCACGGCGACAAAAAACTTGAAGCCCCTGAGGTACACGCCACCACGATCCGCGAGTAACAGGGCCTGACTTCAGGCAGGCCGTTAACCTTCGCCTTCGTTGGGCTTTAACGGCTGCCAGGTTTTGAGAAAAAATCATTCGGGTAGAACACCACGTGTCGGTATGGTAGAGGAAGGGATCTCGGGATCCTTCCACTCAGTCTCACGCCTTGCGTCGCTCGACTTCGGTCAGGATGACAGAGTTTGAGAGAATTACCATGCTCTAAAAGTCTTGACGTATTTTGGTATTCGCTGCGAACGAGTGGCGGGGTCTGCTCAGATTCCGGTCGGACCTACCGTAGCGATTGATGCAGTCAAAAGAATCCATGAAACCACACGTCCGGTTTGACTTCACCTTTCCGCACAGCTACGAAGCCAGAATTCTGGATGGTCCTCCGCCTGTTCATCCGCTGGAAAAGCTCTATCATTTTCCTATTGAGCTTGAGGAAGGCGACCGCGCTGGAACGTATGTCCGTGTAGTTCCCCGCCAGGGCCGGGCTTGGTCCGGATTCTTCGCCCTCGGTTTCAATTCAGAGCAGGTCGTGAACGCGATCTGCACGTGCCCTGATCCCGACTCGATATGCGTGGTGGTGGGCGGCTATGCCTACGTGGTTAACGTCACCGAGCCCTCACGGTGGTTCCAGGTTGAACAGCGTCCTGTAGTGGATTTGCGAGTTGTTCTTAACGAGGGGATGATTCTGTTCGCCGGGTTTACATCAATAACGGCCGTGGGCAAGACAGGAATTGCCTGGCAGACGGAACGGCTGTCCTGGGAGGGTGTGCGGATTACGTCCGTTGAGGACGGAAAGCTGCATGGCTTCGGCTGGGATGTAATGAGCGACCAGGAAGTGCCGTTTGAGGTGGATCTAAAGACGGGAAAGCATACTGGCGGGGCAAGGCCGGGGAACGCCCAACAATAAAACGCTCCTAACGAGAACTGCCTCTTCGGCCACCCAAGTAAAGTCGGGCTATAATCTTATATGGCGACAAACCCGCAGCCGGCCTCGCAAAAAGAGCTAAAGCTGCTGACGGCCAAGTTTCAGCAACTGCTGGCCAAGGTCGCCGAGAACCGCCCAAAAGACGATCCTGAAATCATCCGCAAGGCTTATGAGTTCTCCCTGAAGCATCATCAGGGACAGACACGCGCGTCCGGCGAACCCTATCTTATCCATCCGCTGGAAGTTGCCGCCGTGCTGGCGGACATGAAGCTGGACTCCACGGCGATTGCGGCCGGTCTGCTGCATGACGCAATTGAAGACACAGAGGTCACGCACGAAGATGTGCGTCGGGAATTTGGCGATCAGGTCGTCCATATCGTTGAAGGCGTAACCAAGATCGACAAAATTGATTTTGCCAGCCGTGAGGAGCGTCAGGCGGAGAACGTCCGCAAGATGGTGCTGGCCATGGTGGACGATATACGCGTTGTCCTGATCAAACTGGCGGACCGTCTGCACAATATGCGTACCTTGCAGCATCTGCCGGAGGAACGCCGCCAGAACGTAGCCAAGGAAACGCTGGAGATATACGCGCCGCTGGCCCATCGCCTGGGCATGGGCAAGGTGCGCGGTGAACTGGAAGATCTGTCATTTCGCTATGTGGATCCAATTGGCTATGCGCAAGTGCATGAAGCCGTGGAGTCGCGCCGCAAAACGGGCGAAGCGTTTCTGGCCAAGGTCATCAAAGTCCTGCAACAGAAGCTGCGGGAACACGGCGTGGAAGCGCGCGTGGACAGCCGCATCAAGCGGCTTTACAGCATTCATCAAAAGCTTCTGCGGCAACGCATCACGGTGGACCAGGTGTATGACCTGCTCGCCGTAAGGATCATTACCAAGTCGATCAAAGATTGTTACACCGTTCTGGGATCCATTCACCAGATGTGGCGTCCGGTGCCGGGAAGAATCAAAGATTTCATAGCCATGCCGCGGCCGAACCTGTACCAGTCACTGCACACCACGGTGATTACGGAAGATGGCCACCAGTTTGAAGTGCAGATCCGCACAGAAGAAATGCACAAGATGGCGGAAGAAGGCATTGCGGCGCACTGGAAATACAAAGACGGCAGTCCGGTCAGCGCCAAAGACGAGCAGCGCCTGGCATGGCTGCGACAGGTGGTGGAGTGGCAGCAGGATGTAAAAGATCCCAGCGAATTTCTGTCATCGCTGAAAGTGGATCTTTATCCCGAGGAAGTTTATTGCTTCACGCCGATGGGCAAAGTGGTGATTCTGCCGCGTGACGCCAGCGCTATTGACTTTGCCTATTCCGTCCACACTGAAGTCGGACACACCTGCGTCGGCGCCAAAGTAAATGGCCGCATTGTTCCGCTGCGTAACAAGCTGCGCAATGGTGACGTGGTGGAGATCATGACGCAGCCGGGACATAATCCGAGCCGAGACTGGCTGGGCTTTGCCAAGTCAACTCGCGCCCGCAACAAGATCCGTCACTGGCTGAACATACACCAGCGCGAGCGGGCGATTGAGATCGGCAAAAAGCTCATTGAGAAACAGGCGCGCAGATACCGGCTCGCCATGAAGGATTTTGAAGACAAAGAGCTGGAGAAGATTGCCAAAGAGTATGGTCTGGGTAGCGGACAGGACCTGATGGCCGGGATTGGCTACGGGAAATTTTCTGCGCGCCAGGTACTTGCCAAGTTGTCGCCCGGCTTGTCAGAAGACACGGCCACCACCGAAGAAGCGCCTAAATCAACCAGCACGATTGGCACCGCCATACGCCGGGTATTCGGACAGAGCGCCGATAATGGAGCGATTGTGGTGCGCGGCTATAACGACCTGATGGTGTATCGCGCGCGATGCTGCAATCCCATCCGCGGCGAAGCCATTGTTGGTTACGTAACCCGTGGCAAAGGCGTGGCTGTGCATGCGGTAAGCTGCCCGAATGTGACCAATCTCATGTATGAGGTGGACCGGCGAATCGCCGTCGAATGGTCAAAGCCCGCCATGATAAGCCGCAGCAACGGCAAGAATACCTATCCGGTGAAGCTGACAGTTTTCTGTGACGATCGCTCAGGCATGCTGAAGCAATTGACAGCCGTGATCAGTGACGATGATGCAAACATCCGCAACATTGAAGCCCGCACAGCAGATAGTCAAGCGACCATCGATATAGTGATTGATATTGAAGATGTGAAACATCTGGAGCGAGTGATCAGCGGAATGCGCAAGATCCCTGGCATCCACGATGTGCAGAGACTGAATAAGGTGTAGTAGCCGTTGGCTTCTAGCTGCTAGCTCCAGTGATGGGCTCTTGGTAATTGGTTTTTGGTATTTGGTCTACTGATTGCATTACGAACAAACCCTCAGGACAGCACAATCTCTAATCCTCGTGATTCTTCGCAGATTGTCAGATTGAAAGACTAGAAATTGGAAGTTGCATGCGGAGGCCCTGCCAAAAACCAACTACCAATAACCAACCACCAATAACCGTTCCGACCAATTTGATATCCTGCAACGTCCCACATTCTGTTCGGTAGTTTCCATGGAGGCTTCAATGAGCTTTACCCGTGATGCAGTTTCCACTTCCAGTGCTCCAAAGGCGATCGGTCCTTACTCGCAGGCCATCAAGGCCAACGGATTTCTTTTTACTTCCGGGCAGATCGCGCTTGATCCGGCCACCAATAACCTGATTTCGGGTGGAATTGTTGAGCAGACTGAGCAGGTGTTGAAGAACCTGACCGCCATTCTGCAAGCCGCCGGCAGCAGCTGGGAAAAGGTGGTCAAGACCACGGTTTTTTTAAAAGATATGGGCGAATTCGGACAGATGAATGAGGTGTACGGAAAAGTATGCAAGGGAGCTCCACCCGCACGTTCAACAGTGGAAGTAGCTCGTCTGCCGAAAGATGTTGCGGTTGAAATCGACCTGATCGCGTTGTTGTGATTGGTATTTCGGCATGCTCTTAAGGTTTTTTTGAAAAGGAAATAATTCCATGTTCAAAAAGAGCTCATTGTCAATCATCGGTTGTTTTGTCTTTGCAATGCCTGGCTTTGCCCAAAGCAATGACGTAGCGGTAACCTTCGGAGCTACGTTTTCCTCGTCAGTGACTGGACTGCCGATTTGTGAAGCTGTCCCGGTTTGTCCCGCTGGGCCGGTAGATCACTCGGTTGAGCCGGGATTCTCCCTTGTTGGCGCTTATTCCCACCGGCTGATCAACGTCAAAGCAGCATCTCTGCACCTTGAACTGCCGGTAATGTTCGCTCCATCACGCAAGGCAGATACAGCGCGGTTCAATCCTGATTTTTCGTCGTTTTATTTCACACCTTCACTCAAACTCAAACTTCTACCGGTTCCGGCATTTCACCGTTTGTCAGCGCTGGCGGCGGAGTGGCCCATTTCAACGAAAGCTCCGTCTCGGACAATCGAGGAGCTTTTCAGGTGGGCGGCGGGTTGGATTTCAAACGGGACGCCCGGGAACGCCATCATTCACCACAGTGAGTAGTGATCATTTGCACAGCATCTTCGCCGGCGGTGGAGTAACGCTGCACTTTTAGCTATGTCTAGAAAGCCATGCACAAGGGAGAGACTCTCTATGCACAAATTCATGGTTCCATTGTTAGTTGTCAGTCTCGTGGCGCTCGCAGTTCCCGCTTCTGCACAGAATGAGATTGCTTTCACGGCAGGAGGAATAACCAAGGATTCACCGTCGGTGAGCCGGATCGGACCGAAGACACCCTGTCCAATTACAGGCTGTCAGTTCCCGATTGAGGCTAACAGTCTTGATGCCGGATTCGCATTGAATGCGTCTCTTACGCGAAGGCTTGTGAATCTGCGTCTAGTGGATTTCTCGCTGGAACTGCCGGTCATCGTGGTGCCTTCCCGAGGAACAGACGTAGCTGTATCGAACGTGCGTACGGTCTATTTCACACCCGCT
>WNFC01000998.1_pt1 | contig 48562 bp, 47 predicted proteins | sample 5400541 | NCBI WGS metagenome assembly WNFC01 (sample SAMN13153342, study PRJNA577476) | soil metagenome | isolation source: 120 cm saprolite under Douglas fir tree site 2 hole 2 replicate 1 | place: USA:California | collected 2015-04-18 | reverse complement strand
GTGGTACCCCCGACGGGTTTCGAACCCGTGATCTCCGCCTTGAGAGGGCGGTGTCCTAGGCCGCTAGACGACGGGGGCAGGACTTTGCTACTTGCTGCCGGGGAAGGACTCGAACCTTCAGCCTTTCGGTCCAGAGCCGAACGATCTGCCAATTGATCTACCCGGCAAAGCGGGGCCAGTTTAGCAAGGGTGGGACCTTCCCCCGTTCGTCCAGTATCCCACGCTAGATCAGCCGCACCTCTGATCCGAGGCCCTCCCGGGCCCGCTGCAGGCGCTCCAGGACCTTGTCGCGGCCGATGAGCGCCATCGAGTCGAAGATCGGGGCCCCCACGTTCGAACCCAGGATCGCCACGTAGAACGGCACGAAGGCCCGCTTCGGCTTCAGGCCCATCTCGGTCTGCACCGAGCGCAGCGCCGCCTCGACGTGCTCACGGTCCCATGGCTCCACCGAGGCCAGAGCGACCAGGGAACGGTCCAGCAGCTCGGGCACGTACTCCTCCCCCAGCACCTTGGCGGCCGCGGACGGGTCGACAGAGATCTCTTTGAAGATGCCCGCCACCAGGGCAGCCGCCTGGTCCAGGCGCTCGATGCGGGTCTTCACCAGCGGCACGACCGCGGCGATCAGCGCCCGCTCGGACGCCGAGGGCGGGTCCCCCACGAGGCCCGCCCGGACGAGGAAGGGCTCCAGCCGGGACGCTAGCTCGTCGTCGGGCAGCGCCCGGATGTACTCCCCGTTCATCCAGGTCAGCTTCTCGAGGTCGAAGCGGGCTGGCGAGGCCCCCACGTCCTCGATGCGGAACTGCGCCACGATCTGCGAAACGGGCAGGATGACTGAGCCGTCGCGGGGGCTCCACCCGAGGAGGGCGAGGTAGTTGACCAGCGCCTCCGGCAGGAAGCCGTGCTCCCGGTACCAGCCGATCGACACCTCGCCGTGGCGCTTGGACAGGGGCTGGCCGTCGGCACCGTTGATCAGCGGGAGGTGCCCGTAGGCAGGGATCTCGTTGCCGAGCGCCTGGTGCAGCAGGATCTGGCGGGGCGTGGAGGGCTGCAGGTCGAGCCCCCGGAAGACATGCGTCATGAGCATCAGGCCGTCGTCGACGGGGGCGGCGAGGTTGTAGAGGGGAAAGCCGTCCTGGCGGACCAGGACGAAGTCGTCGACCTGGGCATGGTCCACGGTGACGTCGCCCGTAACCAGGTCGTGGAACGTGGTCGACCCCTCGTCGGGGACGTGGAAGCGGATCACGTACGACCGCCCCTCCGCCTCGAACGCAGCCCGCCCAACATCGGTGAGGAGGTAGCAGCGCCCGTCGTAGCCGGGGCGGCGGCCTGCCGACATCGCTACCTTCCGGCGGGCTTCCAGCTCCTCGGGCGTGCAGTAGCAGCGGTAGGCGAGCCAGGCGTCGGTAAGCTGCTCGACCACGGAACGGTAGATGCCGAGGCGCTCCGACTGGCCCGCCGTTGTGCCGGGCGTAGAGCCAGTTGAACAGCGCCGTCCTGGCGTTGCCGACATGGATGGAGCCGCTGGGCGCGGGGGCAAAGCGGACGCGGACGGTCGAGGGCATGGCCGCAGACTATCTCGGGCGACCCGGCGTGACCTCCATGGCTGTTAGGCCGCGCTATTCGCGGTCAAACAGCCATGGAGCGATGGAGCCCCCTCAGGCCCCCCCGGGGAACGCCACCACCCCGTCCCGCACCCCGACGGCCAGGATCCCGATGCCCTCGACCTCGACCTCGACCCGGTCCCCGGCCCGCATGGGGCCGACCCCGGCCGGGGTCCCGGTCAACAGCACGTCGCCCGGCAGCAACGTCACGTAGGACGAGACGAACGCGATCAGCGACCCGACATCGAAGATCATCGACGACGTGCGGGCGTCCTGGCGGACCTCGCCGTTCAGCCTCGTCACCAGGCTCACGTCGGTCGGGTCCACCGCCGTGTCGATCCACGGCCCCAAGGGGGCCGAGGTGTCGAAGCCCTTCGCCCTTCCCCACTGCGAGTCCGACCTCTGGAGATCCCGAGCCGTGGCGTCGATGCCGCAGGTGCAGCCCAGGACGACCTCCCGCCAGCGCTCCTCCGCGACCGCCCGAGCCACCGAGCCGATGACCACGGCCAGCTCGCCCTCGTAGTCGAGCTGCCGGCACCCCGGGGGCCGCACGACGGCGTCGCCCGGCCCGATCACCGCCGTGGACGGCTTGAAGAAGAACATGGGCACCTCGGGGGCAGCGCGACCGACTTCCGAGATGTGCTCGGCGTAGTTGAGGCCGACCGCCACGATCTTCGACGGCAGGCACGGGGCCAGGAGCCGGACGGACGCCAGAGGATGCACGACACCGGTCCGTTCGTAGGGCAGGAACGGCGTGGACGAGATCTCCTCGACGTCTGTCCCTTCGACGATGCCGTAGGCGATGCCGCCCGGGCGGACGAACCGGGCGAACCTCAAGAGCTCAAAGCTTCAGCCGACGTACTCGTTCCAGGCGCTGTAGCGCTCCAGGTCCCCCTTGACCGACGACCAGAACACCTCCGAGAGCTTCTTGGTGAGCGGCCCGGGGTCACCCAGCTCCCGGTCGTCGACGGAGCGGACCGGCACCAGCTCGGCGGCCGTGCCGGTCAGGAACGCCTCGTCGGCGGTGTAGAGGTCGGTGCGGGCCAGGTCGCTCTCGAACACGGGAATGGCGAGGTCGTGGGCGATCTTCATGATCGAGTCCCGGGTGATGCCCGCCAGGGGGCACGCCGAGAGGGGCGGGGTCAGCAGGGCGCCGTCGCGCACCATGAAGACGTTCTCGCCGCTGGCGTCAGCGACGTAGCCCTCCTTGTTCAGCATGATCGCCTCGTCGTAGCCGGCCTTGATCGCCTCGACCTTGGCAAGGCTCGAGTTGATGTACTGGCCCGTGGCCTTGGCGGCCGGCGGGAGGACGTTGTGGTCGTAGCGCCGCCACGACGAGACCTTCATCCGCACGCCGCGGGTGAAGCCGTCCTCACCAAGGTAGGCGCCCCACGGCCAGACCGCGATCGACACGTTGACCGAGCAGCCCATCCAGTTGAGCCCCATCTCGCCGTAGCCCCGGTACACCAGCGGCCGGATGTAGCACGTGGTGAGCTCGTTGGCCCGGACCGTGTCTTTGACCGCTTCCACCAGCTCTTCGGGCCGGAAGGGCACGTCGATGAGGTGGATCTTCGACGACCGGTAGAGCCGCTCGATGTGGTCCGTCAGCCGGAACACTGCGGGTCCTCGCTTGGTCTCGTACGAGCGGATTCCCTCGAATACGCCGGAGCCGTAGTGCAGGGTGTGGGTGAGCACGTGGACCTTGGCCTCGTCCCACGGCACGAGTGCCCCGTCCATCCAGATGAACTTCCCGGGGGTGATCGGCATCTGCTCCTCCTCTACGCGGCCCGCGACACGACGCAGGCCTCCTCCTACGGCGAACTACGATTGTAACGGAGCGCAGGCCGCGACACAGCCCCAAATTTACTTCGGGTAACCGACGCCGGCCCAACCGGCGCCGGTACAAGAGCCTCAGGACCCCAGGTCGATGAACCGGGCCTCCCTGGCCTGGGCCACGGCGGCGATCTCGCGGACGACCTCCGGCGGGATCGGCGAGTCGACCGTCAGGCCCATGAGCGCCTCGCCGCCGATAGTCTCCCGGGACACCTTGATGCTGGCGATGTTGATGTCGGCGGCCCCCAGCACCGTCCCCACCTTGCCGATCACGCCCGGCCGGTCGGCGTAGCGCAGCAGGCAGAGGTAGCGCTCCGGTTCCATGTCGATCGAGAACTCGTACACCCGCACGAGGTGCTCCTCGTTGCCCTTGCCGAACAGCGACCCGCCGACTGCCACCGGGCCCTCGTCGGACTCCCCCCGGATGACGACGAGGTTGACGTAGTCCTGGCTGCTCGCCGACTTGGTCTCCTCGATGTGGATCCCGCGCTCGGCGGCCATGAGCGGGGCGTTCACGTAGGTGACCGGTTCGTGGACGATGCCCCCGAACAGGCCCTTCAGGCCTGCCAGGGTGAGGATGCGGGTGTCGTTCTCGGCAATGGCGCCGTAGACCTCGAAGCGCACGGCGGAGAGCCCGGCGCCGACGAGGCCGCCGAGAACGCGGCCGAGGCGCTCCGTCAGCGGGATGAACGGCCGGAGCGCCTCCCCGAAGTCACCGCCGGCGGCGACGTTCACCGCGTAGGGGGCGAACTCCCCCCGGAGCGCCAGCAGCACCTGCTCCACGATGGCGGTCCCGGCCCTCGTCTGTGCCTCCTCGGTCGAGGCGCCAAGGTGCGGCGTCACGACCACCTGCTCGAAGTCGAAGAGGGGGTGCTGGCCGGGCGGCTCCTTCTCGTAGACGTCGATCGCCGCCCCGGCCACCTTGCCGTCCTTCAGGGCCCGCACGAGGGCGTCCTCGTCCACGATCCCCCCGCGGGCGACGTTGATGACCCGCGCCTCGGGCTTCATCACGGCGAACTCGGCGTCCCCGAGGATCGCCTTCGTCTCGGGGTTCTTCGGGAGGTGCACCGTGATGAAGTCGGCCTCGCGGCAGAGCTCGTCGACCGTCGAGGCCATCTGGATCCCCAACTGGGTGGCGCGCTGCTTGGACACGTACGGGTCGTAGCCGAGCAGCCGCATCCCGAAGCCCGCCGCCCGTTGGGCGACGAGCGTGCCGATGCGGCCCAGGCCCAGGATCCCCAGGGTCTTGCCCTCCAGTTCGACGCCGGTGAAGCGCTCCCGCTCCCAGGCGCCCGTGCGCAGCGAGGCGTCGGCCGCCGGGACATGGCGGGCGAGCGACAGGAGCAGCGCGAGCGTGTGCTCGGCCGCCGACAGCACGTTCGAGGTCGGGGCGTTCACGACGAGGACCCCGAGGCGCGTCGCGGTCGCCACGTCGATGTTGTCGAGACCCACCCCGGCCCGGCCGACCACCTTGAGCGAGGTCCCCCGCTCGAGCAGCTCCTTGTCGACCTTGGTGGCCGAGCGGACGATCAGGGCGTCGTAGTCGCCGATGACCGCCAGGAGCTCCTCGCGGGAGAGCTTGCGCGCGTCCACCTCGGCCCCTGTCCGGAGCTTGTCGAGGCCTTCTTCGGACAGGGACTCCGGAACTAGGACCTTCATGGCTGCAGCAGCACCTCCTGCGCGGCGGCCACGCCGGCCCCGAGCTTGAGCGGGTAGCCGAGCTCGGAGAGCACGACCTCGAGGGCACCGAAGAAGCGCAGGACGTCGAGCGGGTCCACCCAGCCCAGGTGGCCGATGCGGAAGATCTTGCCCTTGAGCGGCCCCTGCCCCGGCCCCGTGACGATGCCGAAGCGCGAACGCAGCTTCGCCACGATGGCCTCGTCGCTGATGCCGTCGGGCACCTTCACGGCCGTGACGATCAACGACCGCTCGAGGTTCTCCCCGAACAGCGGCAGGTCCAGCCCCCGCACGCCGGCCTTCACCATCTTCGACAGCAGGCGGTGCCGGGCGAGGATGTTGTCCAGGCCCTCCTCGCGCGCCATGCGGATGGCGGCGGCGAAGCCTTGGAGCACAGAGATCGCCGGCGTCCACGGGCTCTCGGGGTTCTTGCGGTTGGCGGCGTCCCGGTAGGCGGTCCAGTCGAAGTAGAACCGGGGGGCGTTCGACGTCTTGTGGGCCTCCCAGGCCTTGCCGGAGATGGTGATGAAGGCGACGCCCGGCGTGGCGCCGAGCGCCTTCTGCGACCCGCCGACGCAGGCGTCGATCCCCCAGCCGTCCACGTCAAGCTCGACGGCACCGACGCTCGAGATGGCGTCGACCACGAAGAGCTTGTCCCGCTCCTTCACGACCGTGGCGATCGGCTCGATGTCGTTGCACACGCCGGTCGAGGTCTCGGAGTGCTGGATGAACACTGCCTTGATGCCGGGGTTGCCGTCGAGGGCCTTGGCGACGTCCTCCGGCTTGGCGACCTGGCCCCAGTCGTAGCCGATGAAGGTCACGTCGAGGCCGAAGCGCTCGCAGATGGTCTTGTAGCGCTCGCCGAAGTAGCCGATCGAGACGACAAGGACCTTGTCCCCGGCGGACACGATGTTGGCGACCGACCCCTCCATCCCGCCGGTGCCGGACGAGGTGTAGACGGCGACGTCGCCGCTGGCGTTGGCCTGCCAGCGGATCCCGTCGATGACCTCCGTCAGGAGGGCACCGTAGCCGGGGCCGCGGTGGTAGACGAGGGGCTCAGACTGGGCGATGAGGACTGCCGGTGGAACCGGCGTCGGCCCAGGCGTCATGAGGATCTCGGGACGGTTCGGCATGTGGTCTCCTTCCAAGCTGGCCCCTGCAGGCCCAAGCGGATCGGGTGGCTCCCAGTTCATCGGGTGCCCTGCGGCCGAGCCAGCTCCGAGCTCTGCCCGCCGGGTTCACCAACCTCCGAGTCTAATCGAGGCTCGGTGTCCCGGCCGGGCAGCGCTCCGGAAGGATGTGCTGCGATGCAGCGGTACTGCCTAAAGCTGCGGTACCTCCGTGCGGGAGTTGAGGGCCAGACGGTCCACAAGCTCCTGGATCTGAGGCCCGGCGAACCGGCGGTGACCGCCGAGTGTCCGGACGTACGGCAACTTGCCCTCGGTCGCCCAGCGGGCGACGGTCTTGGGCGACACGTGCAACAGCCGTGCAACATCGCCGGCTCGCAGGTACTCGTCGCGAACGACGGTGCCTCTCGACCTGGGCTCCGGCATCATCGAACCACCCCAGCCCAAACAAAACGCTTCATGCCTTTGCTCCCCCCGTTCGCAACCGATTCCAGAGTCTCTGGAACCACTTCTATTTCCTAGCGGAAATGTTAACGCAACGGTCACGGCACTGAAAACACTTGGTCGCTTTGTCCAAGACCAGTGCGTCTGCTTCGGGGTATTCCTAGGCACGAGGCGATGGGCCGTTATGAGCGAAAACTAACGCTGCAACAGGTCCCTGAGCAGCTCCTGCACGACTGCGGGGTTCGCCTGGCCCTTCGTGGCCCTCATGATCTGGCCCACGAGGAACCCCTGCGGCTTGGTGTCGCCCGCCCGGATGCGCTCCACGACATCGGCGTTGGCGGCAAGCACCTCGCCGACGACCGCCTCCAGTTCCGAACGTCCGGAGACCTGCCTCAGGCCTCGCTCGTCCACGATCTCCGCTGCCGGACGCCCGGTGGCGATCATCTCGTCCAGGACGACCTTGCCCTGGTTGCCCGATATGGATCCGGCGGCCACCAGGCCCACCAGGGCCCCCAGGTTCTGCGGCGTCACCTTCGTCGTGGCGAGGTCCTCGCTCCGCTCGGCGAGGCGCCCGAGCAGGTCGTTCGCGAGCCAGTTCGCCACCAGTTTCGGCTCCACGTTGCCTGCGCCGGCCACTGCATCCTCGAAGAAGGTGCCTGCGGCCCGTGTGGCCACGAGCAGGGCCGCGTCGTACGGCGTTAGGCCGTAGTCGGCGATGAACCGCCGGCGCCGGGCAGGCGGCAGCTCGGGGATGCCGGCCGTGATGCCCTCCAACCATTCGGGGGAGGGCTTGATGGGCACGAGGTCAGGCTCGGGGAAATACCGGTAGTCGAAGGCATGCTCCTTGGTGCGCAACGGCCTCGTGACCCCGGACTTCTCGTCCCAGTGGCGTGTCGACTGGTCGATCGTCCCGCCCCCGGCGAGCACCTCACGCTGGCGGACCTCCTCGTAGGCGAGTGCCCGGTGCAGCGACCTGAGCGAGTTGAGGTTCTTCACCTCGACCTTGGCGCCACGCTCGCCGGGCGGGGCCACGGAGATGTTGGCATCGAAGCGCATCGACCCCTCCTCGAGCCGAACGTCCGACACCTCGAGGTACTCGAGGATCGACCGCAGCTCCTGGGCGAAGGTCCGCCCCTCGTCCGGCGACGTCATGTCCGGCTCCGTAACGATTTCCACGAGCGGCGTGCCCGCCCGGTTGAAGTCCTCGAGCGAGTAGTCGGCGTCGTGGATGCGCCCGCCGGACCCCATGTGCAGGCTCTTGCCGGTGTCCTCCTCGAGGTGCACGCGGGTGATGCCGATCGCCCGCGTCCCGGCGCCGGTCGTGACGTCGAGCGATCCTGCCAGGCCGAGCGGGATGTCGTACTGCGAGATCTGGTAGTTCTTCGGCATGTCCGGATAGAAGTAGTTCTTCCGGTGGAAGATCGACGACGGAGCGATGCGGCAGCCGAGGGCGAGGGCGATCTTGATCGCATACGCCACCGCCCGTTCGTTGGGGACCGGGAGCGTCCCGGGATGCCCCAGGCAGACCTGGCACACCCGGGTGTTGGGCTCCCCGCCGAAGCCGACGGCGCAGCCGCAGAACATCTTGGTCGCCGTGGCCAGCTCGCAGTGGATCTCGAGGCCGATGGTGGTCAGCAGCTCGGGGGCGGCGTCGCTCATTCGGAGGGGCTCCCCCACAGCGGCGGGTGCGGCATCGGGCCGAGCTCCTCTTCGAGGGCGTGGGCAGCCCGCAGGACCGTCACTTCGTCGAGCGCCCTCCCCATCAGCTGCAGGCCCACCGGCAGCCCGTCCTCCGGAGCCACCCCGCAGGGGATCGAGATCGCGGTGGCCCCCGCGAGCGACGTCGGGACGGTGCAGACATCGGACAGGTACATGGTCAACGGATCCTGCGTTTTCTCGCCGATAGCGAATGCGGTCGTCGGCGAAGTCGGCGACAAAAGGACGTCGAAGTCCTCGTACGCGCGTGCGAAGTCGCGGATGATAAGTGTCCGCGCCTTCTGCGCCTTGCCGTAATAGGCGTCGTAATAGCCGGCCGAGAGTGCGTAGGTCCCGAGCATGATCCGGCGCTTCACCTCCGCCCCGAAGCCCTCCGCCCGCGTGCGGGAGTTCATCTTTGCGACATCCTCGCCGTCCACCCGCAAGCCGTACCGGACGCCGTCGAACCGGGCAAGATTGGCAGATGCCTCGGCGGGGGCGATCAGGTAGTACACGTCGATGCCGGCGTCGAAGGTCGGCAGGGACACCTCCCCGACCTCGGCCCCCAGCTTGCCCAGCAGCGTGATCGCCTCCTGTACCCGCTGCCGCACGCCGGCCTGGACCCCCTCGCCCATCAGCTGGGACACGACACCGACCCGCAGCCCCTCCACGCCGTCGTCCAAGTGCGCCGAGTAGTCGGGCACCGGGTTCGGGAGCGACGTCGAGTCCCTGGGATCCCGGCCTGCCATGACCTGCAGGAGGAGGGCCGCGTCGGCGACGGAGCGTGCGAACGGCCCCGCCTGGTCCAGCGACGAAGCGAAGGCGATGAGCCCCGAGCGAGAGACGAGGCCGTACGTCGGCTTCAGCCCGACGACCCCGCACAGCGATGCCGGCTGGCGGATGCTGCCGCCCGTGTCCGTGCCGATCGACCAGACCGCCTCGCCTGCCGCCACGGCCGCGGCGCTGCCGCCCGACGATCCGCCGGGCACCCTGCCCAAGTCCCACGGGTTGCGCGTGGGGAACCAGGCGGAGTTCTCCGTGGACGACCCCATGGCGAACTCGTCAAGGTTGGTCTTGCCGAGCATCGGCAGGCCCGCGGCGTCCAGGCGTTCGGCGACGGTGGCCGAGTAGGGCGGGATGTAGTTGTCCAGGATCCTGGACCCGGCGGTCGTCCTGACACCTTTGGTAGCGATGATGTCCTTGACCGCCACCGGTACGCCCGCCAGGGGCCCGGGGTCCTCCCCGGCGGCCCTGGCGCGGTCGACGGCTGCCGCCCTGGCCAGCGCACGCTCGGGCGTGACGGTGATGTAGGCCCGGACATCGCGGTCCACCTGCTCGATGCGGTCCAGGAGGGACTGCGTCAGCTCGGTCGCGCTCAGGTCACCGCTGCGCAGCAGTCCGATGAGCTCCGTGGCCGTCAGCGTCCAGGGGGGCCGAGCCGAACCTGGGGTGGCGCTCAATCCTCCGCCTCGAGGATCCTCGGCACCCGGAAGTGCCCGGCCTCGACAGCGGGAGCGTTGGCCAGGGCTTCTTCCTGGGTCAACGACGGCGCCGGCTTGCCCGGCTCGTCGGGGCGGAAGACGTTGGCCAGCTCGATGGCCTGGGCGGTCGGCGGCACCCCCTCGGTGTCGAGGGAGGTCACCCGGGCAGCGTGACCGAGGATGCGCCCGAGCTGCTCGGCGTAGAGGACCTTCTCCTCCTCGGTCAGGGCGAGCCGGGCAAGCCGGGCGACGTGTTCGACCTCTTCCTTACTGATCGACATGATGGTCAAGGATTGTAGGGGGCCTGGGGTGAAGAGGTCCTGGGGTAAAGAGGTCCTGGGGTAAAGAGGCAAAGACGTTTCGACCGTGACGGTGCAGAAACGTCCTGCCTTTTCCCGCTGTAGCGCTCAAACGTCCCGCTTCGGTCTCCGTCTTGCCGCGGCGCCGCGATACGCTGCTGTCACTTTGGGGACCTCAACCATGGACCGATTTTCGTGATCCTCGCACTCTGTGCGGGCCGGGCAGCCCCGGCCGAGCTGCGGACTCGGCTTGCGTACGACGAACCGGCGCAGCGCGCCGTGCTGGAGGCCGAGCGGCCCGGCGTCGGCGAGCTCGCCCTGCTCTGCACCTGTCACCGGACCGAGGCCTACTTCACCTCGTCGGGGGACGAGTCCGAGGCGGTCCACGGCGTTGCCGCCATCCTCCCGGGGCTGCTGCCGACCGACCAGCACGACCTGGAGCTGCTTGCCGGTATGGACGCCATCGAGCACCTGTTCACCGTCGCCTGCGGGCTCGATTCGCTCGTTGTCGGCGAGCCCCAGGTCCTGGGGCAGGTCCGCCGGGCGTACGCCCTGGCCCGGGAAGCGGGCTCGACGGGCCCCGCCCTCGCCAATATCTTCGGACGGGCGATCCGCCTCGGGAAGCGGGTGCGGGCCGAGACCGAGCTCGGCACGATCGGCCAGAGCATCGGCTCGATCGCTGCGGACCATCTCAAGGAGCGCCTCGGCGGCCTGGGCGGCCGCGCCGGCACCATCGTGGGAGCCGGGGAGGCGGCCGCGGACGCCGCGAACCGGCTGTGGAAGCAGGGCGCCCGCCTGTCGATCGTGAGCCGGGGCAAGGCGTCGGCCGCCAAACTCGCCGAGCCGCTCGACGCGCAGGCGTACGCCCTTTCGGAGCTCGGGGCTGTCCTCGACAAGAGCGAATTCGCCGTGGTGGCGGTCTCGGGGGGCATCGCGGTGCGCCCCCGGCACATCCCGGTCCGCAGCCCGGAGCACCCCTTCGTCATCGTCGACCTGTCCGTGCCGAGAGCCGTCGACGTCGACAGCCGCCCCGACGTCGAACTGCGCAGCCTCGAGGAGATCCCCGGCCCCCGCAGCCCGCAGCTCACCGCCGGTTTCAGCGGTGCCGAGGAGATGGTGGCCGCCGAGGTGGCCCGGATGGAGCGGTGGCTGGAGACCCGGGAGTCCGGGACCGCCATCCAGCGCCTCCGGGAGCGGGCCGGCGCGGTGGTGGACGAGGAGGTGGCCCGTGCCCTGTCCGGCCTCGACCTTCCGGAGCAGGCGAGGGCCCGGGTCGAGGCGCTGGGGATGCGCATCGCCAACAAGCTGCTGCACGGGCCCACGACGGCCCTCAGGGATTCCGATGACGACATCCGGGCCGCCATCCTGCGGATCTTCGGCCTGGAATAGCCCGTGTTGGCGAGTGGTACCCCGGGCAACTGCACAGGGACGGCACCCAGCGGCCGGTGCTCAGGCCCGGTGCGGGGCCTGGCGAAGCCGTGACAGCGGTCGGCACCCGGGCGAGCCGGCTCGCACGGGCACAGACCGCCTGGGTCCTTTACCGTCTGCGGGCCGCCGTGCCCGACCGGCGCTGGGTCGAGGTGCTGATCTCGACGGCGGGAGACCAGGGCCACGTCGGTGCGCTCGGGACCGGCGTCTTCGTCAAGGAGATCGAGCAGGCCCTCCTCGATGGGGGGATCGACCTCGCCGTGCACTCGTTGAAGGACGTGCCCACCGACCCCGTGCCGGGCCTGACGATCGCCGCCGTCCCCGAGCGGGCCGACCCGCGGGACGCTCTCGTGGGGGCCGAGCTCCGGGCACTCCCGGCCGGCGCCCGGGTCGGCACCGGCAGCCCCCGGCGGGCCGCCCAGCTCCTGCGCATCCGCAGCGACCTCGAGGTCGTCGCATCCCCGCCGACGACTTCTTCGACCCCGAGGAGCTCCTTCCGGCGCCCGGGCAGGGGGCCCTGGCGATCCAGGTCCGCGAGGGAGACGCCGACCTCGGCCCGCTCGTGGCGGCGCTGGACCACCCCCCCACCCGCAGCGCCGTCACCGCGGAACGGGCGATCCTCCGGGGCCTCGGCGGGGGTTGCATGTTGCCCGTGGCCACCTATGCCCGGCACACCGGGGGCGTCCTTGTCGTCGAGGGTGCGGTGACGTCTGCGGACGGCACCCGCCAGGCGAGGGCGCGCGCCGAGGGCGAGCCGTCGATGGCCATGGCCCTGGGTGCGGCCGTGGCAGAGCAGTTGATGGACCTGGGAGCCTTGCAACTCCTGGAGCAAGGGACCGTTGCCCGGCAGCCTTGAAGGCCGGCGGGTGCTCGTCCTCCGCCCCGAGGGCCAAGCCGGGGACCTCGCCCGGGCGCTGGTCGCCGAGGGGGCCGAGCCCGTCGTCGTCCCGGCGATCCGCATCCTGCCTGCGTCCGACGCCGGGGCACTCGGCTCGGCGCTGGGCCGTGGGCACGACTGGGTGGTCTTCACGTCGGTCAACGGGGTGGCGGCCCTCGGCGCTGGGCCGGGGCCGCGGGCGCGACCTGGGGCGGGATCGGCACCGGGGCCGGGACCAGGGCCGCTCGGCGCCCACCGCGTGGCTGCCGTGGGGCCGGCAACCGCGGAGGCCCTCGCCGGGCTGGGCGTGACCGTCGATTTCGTGCCGAGTGCCTACACCACCGTCGCCCTCGCCGGCGAGCTTCCCGGGCCTCCCGGCCGGGTCTGCGTCGTGCGGGCCGAGGCCGCCGGGCCGGACCTCGAGGAGATCCTCTCGGGCCGGGGCTACGACGTGGAACGGGTCAACGCCTACCGCACGGAGCACACCGGGAGCGGGCCCATCGTCGAGGCCCTGGAGGCGGGCGTCGACGGGGTGGCCCTGACCAGCGCTTCCATCACGGAGGCCTTCGCCAGCGCCGCAGGCGACCCGCCGGACACCCGCGGTGCCGCGGTGTTCTCCATCGGCCCCGCCACGACCGCCGCCTGCCGCCGGGCGGGGCTGGCCGTCACTGCGGAGGCAGGGACGCATACGATCCCGGGCCTCGTGGCCACGATCGCTGCCAGAATGGGCAGATGACCGTTGATACCCGCCGGCTCCGCCGGCTTCGCTCGACGCCCGCCCTGCGCCGGCTCGTTGCCGAGACGCGCCTCTCGCCCGACCGTTTCGTCCTGCCGCTGTTCGTCGCCGACGGGCTGAGCGTCGAGGAGCCCCTCGCCTCCCTCCCCGGCCATCACCGCTGGCCCGCGGAACGCGTGGGGGTGGTCGCCAAGGAGGCAGAGGCCCTCGGCGTCCCGGGCGTGCTGATCTTCGGCATCCCCGCCGTCAAGGACGAGCGCGGTTCGGCAGCCGCCGCCCTCGACGGCCCCGCGCAGCGGGCGATCCAGGAGGTGAAGGCGGCCGCGCCGGGCCTGGTCGTCTTCGCCGACACCTGCCTCTGCGAGTACACAAGCCACGGCCATTGCGGGATCGTCGAGGACGGCAGGGTGCTCAACGACGCGACCGTGGAGGTGCTCGCCGCCGCTGCGGTGTCGCAGGCGCAGGCGGGGGCCGACTTCGTCTCGCCCTCGGACATGATGGACGGCAGGGTCGGAGCCATCCGCCGGGCCCTCGACGGCGCCGGGCTCGGCGAGACCGGGATCATGGCGTACTCGGCCAAGTTCGCATCGGCCATGTACGGCCCCTTCCGGGAGGTCGCCGAGTGCGCCCCGTCGTTCGGCGACCGGCGTTCCTACCAGATCGACGCCCCCGACGGGCGCCAGGGGCTCGCCAGCATCGAGCGGGACCTGGCGGAGGGGGCGGACATCGTCATGGTGAAGCCCGCCCTCGCCTACCTCGACCTCATCCACGCCGCCCGGCAGCGCTTCGACGCTCCCCTGGCCGCCTACAACGTGAGCGGCGAGTACGCCATGGTCAAGGCCGCGGCGGAGCGAGGCTGGATGGACGAGCCGCGAGCCGCCCTGGAGATCCTCACCGCCATCGTCAGGGCGGGCGCCGACTTCGTGATCACCTACCATGCGCTCGACGCCGCCGGGTGGGTGACATCGTGACCGCCCGGTCCCAGGCCCTCTTCGACCGTGCCCTGGAGGTCATGCCCGGCGGGGTCTCGTCGCCGGTGCGGGCGTTCGGAGCGGTGGGAGGGACGCCGCGGTTCATCGCCGCCGGCGAGGGCTCCCGGGTGACCGACGCCGACGGCCACAGCTACATCGACCTGCTCGCCTCCTGGGGCCCCCTCATCCTCGGCCATGCCCACCCGGCGGTGGTCGATGCGGTGGCCAGCGCGGCAGCGCGCGGCACGTCGTTCGGAGCACCGACCGAGGGCGAGGTGGAGCTTGCCGAGCTCATCGTCTCGGCCCTTCCCTCGGTCGACATGGTGCGGTTCGTGTCGTCGGGGACCGAGGCGACGATGAGCGCCCTCCGCCTCGCCCGGGCCGCCACCGGCAGGACCAAGGTCCTCAAGTTCAGCGGCTGCTACCACGGGCACGTCGACTCGCTCCTCGTCTCGGCGGGGTCCGGGGTGGCCACGCTCGGCCTGCCCGACTCCCCCGGCGTGACCGACGCCACGCGCTCGCAGACCGTCGTCGCCACCTACAACGCCCCGGAGTCCGTCGCGGAAGCCTTCGCCGCCTACGGCGAGGACCTCGCCGCGGTGATCGTCGAGCCGGTCGGCGCCAACATGGGCGTCGTGCCGGCGGTGGACGGGTTCCTCAAGGATCTCCGGCAACGCTGCGACGAGGCGGGGGCGCTGCTGATCTTCGACGAGGTCGTCACGGGCTTCCGCATCGGCTGGTCCGGCGCCCAGGGGGCGCTCGGCATCACCCCCGACCTCACGACGCTCGGCAAGGTCGTCGGGGGCGGCCTGCCCATCGGGGCCTACGGCGGGCGGCGGGACCTGATGGAGATGGTCGCCCCGTCCGGGCCGGTCTACCAGGCCGGCACCCTGGCAGGGAACCCGATCTCGGTTGCTGCCGGGCTCGCCACCCTCCGGGAGCTCTCGAAGCCGGGCACCTACGAGCGCCTGGAGTCGTTGGCCTCGGAACTCGAGGCGGGCATCGGCGGCGCGATCGATCGGGCGGGCGTTCCCGCCGGCGTCCAGCGGGTGGGCTCGATGATGACGTTGTTCTTCGTCGACGGCCTCGTCACAAACTTCGACGAGGCGAAGCTGTGCGACACCGGCTGGTTCCGGCACTTCTTCCACGAGATGCTGGCCTGGGGCGTGTACCTGCCACCGAGCCAGCTCGAAGCATCGTTCGTGTCCCTGGCCCACACCCGCGAGGACATCGCCGAGGTTGTGGCGGCCGTCGAAGAATCCCTGGAAAGGAGCAGACCTTGAGCGAGCCCCACACCGAACCCCGCAAGATGATGCGCTACGTCCTGTACCAGGTGGACCCGGGCTGGCGGTCGCTGCCCCCGGAGGAGCGGAGCCTGCAGAAGAAGGAGTTCGCCGACCTGCTCGCTGCCACGGAGGGCGACCCCGGCATCGACGTGCACGCCTACTCGACCGTGGGGCTCCGGGCGGATGCGGACATCTGCCTGTGGGAGATCGCCGACGGGCCGGGGCCGATCCAGGACCTCCAGGCCCGCATCAACGCCACCGAGCTGGGGCGACTCCTGCGGCCGGCATACTCCTACCTGGCGATGACCCGCCCGTCGCAGTACCTCGGGGGCCACCGCCACGAAGGCCAGGAGGACCAGATGCCGGCGGGCCCGGTCGGCTCCACGTACCTGTTCGTCTACCCCATGGTGAAAAAGCGTGAGTGGTACGCCCTGCCCTTCGAGGAGCGGCGCCGGATCATGGGGGGGCACTTCAAGACCGGCCACAAGTACCCGGGGGTGAAGATCCACACCGGCTACTCGTTCGGCATCGACGACCAGGAGTTCGTCGTGGCCTTCGAGGGTGAGTCAGTCTCGGAGTTCCTGGAGCTGGTCGAGGAGCTACGGGGATCGGAGTCGTCCGCCTACACCGAGCGGGACGTACCGATCTTCACCTGCGTGAAGCTGGCGGTCGACGCCATCCTCGATCAGCTCGACGGGGGCCGCTGAGGGCGGTCGGCGGTGGGGCAGCCCCTGAGGCTCGGCCCGGGCAAGGTGCTCCACCGACCTTAGAGCCGAGTGGCTATCCGCTCTCTGAGGGTGCTCCGCCTCGACCCCTGGGCGTCGCTCACTCTGAGTGGGCAGCCCACGGTCGCCGGAGGAGACGAGAGACTGCTTCGTCCGATTTCCGATTTCGGCCCCGCAAGTTCTTTGAGTACCATCCGTTGTAGAGCAGCGGTTTTTACTCAAAGTATTTCAGGAGGCCCCTTCATCGAGGTAATGCCCGTCACTGAGTGTGGCGACTGCTTTTACGAGGATGGCCCCCTTGAGCCACCAAGACGCAGGATCCCTTGCTTGGGTCAGAGCATCACGGGTTCACGGTCAGCGGGAAGGACATGATCGTGGCAAGGACGGGCCCCGGGTTGTTCACGTCCTCGAGGTCCATGGGCTCCACGAGGTTGTACACGTCGTTGTTCGGCGGGAAATTGGTGACGTTGCTGTTGCGCAGGATCGCGGGCCCAGGGTTTGGCGGGATCTTGTTCCTCATCGTGATCCGAGGCAGGAGGTTGGGAATCGTCACGTGACAGTTGAGGACGTAGTCCTGGATGGCAGGGAAGGGCTGCGCGGGCACGATTGCGGTGAGCGTGCTTTGCGGCGGGTCCCGATCAGGGTCCATCCGCCAGGTGATCGGCCCGATGATGTTGCCGACCCCGTCGAACACGTTTTCCTGGATCAGAAGTGTCACGACAGAAATCGCGCCGCTGAGGAACTGCGAGAGCTGATTTGGGTCGAGCAAGACCTTTATGTTGCCGTGAAAGTCTGCGAGGTAGGTGTTGGCCCCAACCACGACTTCGGCTGCTTGGGCAAAGGCCCCAGTGTTGAGTAGGCCGCCCGATGCTGAACCAGTCATTCCGGACAAGGACATCGCAGACACTCCTTTTCCTCTGGCGCCCGCCAGCCTTTGATCCCGTCGTATCTGGCACTTCGCTCTTTGCTAACGATCAACGGGAAACGGCCCAGAGACTAGAAGGGCCGTACCTTGATGTCAAGGGCCAACGTCGTGGAGGGCTCTTGGTCCTCCCTAAAGAAGGCGAAGGCCCAAAACGCTCGATAACCGAACGTTTTGGGCTTTCGGTTGGGCCTGTTACGGAGCGGTTTTCTGGCGGTTGCGGACCTCACGGGTGCCGATCGGCGTTGGCGGCGAGCGCCTGGACGCGGCTAAGAGCCGCTTCCACGAACCCGAGCACGTCGACGGCGGGATCGCGCACCTCGGCCCGGCCGAGCGCGCGGCCGACGGCGAACGCAGTCAGCAGGGCGTAAAGGCGCTGGGGCCCGGCCTCGGCTGCCAGTTTGCCGATCTCGAGGAGGACGGTCACCTCTTCAGGTCCGGGACCTACGGACGGCTGGTCCGCGCCTATCCCGAGTGACTCGTCCAGGGGGCCGAACCATCGCTCAAGCTCACTCATAGGGAGTCCTCCAGAGTTCACACCGTGTAAACCGCCTCGAAACGAGATCGTAACGCGCCCTCTCTACCCTCCGTGTGTGAAGCCAGGGGGAAGCGTTACACATCGTCGCCTGCTGTTCCAGGTCGTCCCGGTTGCCACCATGGCCGGCGCCGCCGCCCTCGTGGGGCTCATGCTGGCGATCTACTTCGGCAGCGGCCACCTCAAGAATTTCGACGTGAACCTGATCGGCTATGCGACTGCCACGGCGTTCCTGGCGTTTGGGGCGACGTACCGGCTGGTGATGTGGGCGGCCAACCCTCCCAGCCGCCGCTACCTCCTGAAGGGGTGGCAGGCCTGCCTCCGCCCGCGGACGCTTGCCGGGAACCCCATGCTCGTGCCACGAACCCTCACGTCCAACCTGCTCCTGCAGAGCTTCATCCGCCGGAGGGGACTGGGCCGCTGGCTCGCCCATCAGGCGATGTTCTGGGGGGTCCTGCTCGCTGCGGCCATGACGTTCCCCCTCACGTTCGGTTGGGTCCATTTCCGAGCCGCCGCGGGGACAGCCCATGGCTACACGATGTACGTGCTGGACCAGAAGGCTCTCGGCTTCGATGCCCTGAGCTGGGTGGGGTGGATCATGTTCCACACCCTCGACGTCGCCGCGGTGCTCGTGATCGCGGGCAGTGCCTACTTCCTGCTGCGCAGGATCTCCGATCGCGAGGTCATGGCCACCCAGCGGCCCCTGCGTGACCTGCTGCCGCTCCTGGCGCTCCTCGCGATCTCCGTGACGGGCCTGGCGCTCACGCTGTCCGCGGCGCTGCTGCACGGTCGCTACTACCACGCCTTGGCGGTGATCCACATGGCGAGCGTCGTGCTCACCCTGCTCTTCATCCCCTTCGGCAAGTTCTTCCACGTCCTGCACCGCACAGCGAGCGGCGGCGTGGGCGTGTACAAGGCAACCAGCCTGGCGGAGCGTGGCACCTTCAGCTGCCGGGTCTGCAACGGCCCCGTCGAGGCCGTCGCCTTCGTCGAGGATCTCGAGAAGACGATGGGAGAGCTCAGGCTGCGGTACCCCACGTGGGTCGAGACCTGCCCGCAGTGCAAGCGTGTCGAGCGGGGTATCGCGTACCGGACGCACCTGAAGGCAGGGTTCCAGTGAGGGCGCGCAAGAGCGAGGCCCTCGCCGCAGGCGCGGAGCCGGCGGGGCGGGACGAACGGCTCGTGGCGACCCACTGCTGTTACTGCGGCGTGCAGTGCGGCATGTACCTCAGGGTGTCGGGGTCCGGCAGGGTCTTCGGCGTCGAGCCGCGCAACCACGACATCAACAAGATGAAGCTGTGCCCGAAAGGCGTCACCGCGTACCAGCAGGTCAACCATCCCGACCGCCTGACGTTTCCCCTGGTCAGGGACCGGCGGAGCCAACCTCTCCGCAGAGCGACGTGGGAAGAGGCCCTCGAGCGGGTCGTGTCCGAGACGCGCCGGATCCAGGCGTCCTATGGTCCCGACGCGTTCGCCGTGTACTCGGGCTCCAGCCTGACGACCGAGAAGTGCTACCTGATGGGCAAGTTCGCCCGTGTGGCCCTCGGCACCCGGCATGTCGACTACAACGGCAGGCTCTGCATGGTGTCCGCGGCGGCAGCCAACAAGAAGGCCTTCGGCGTGGACAGGGCCGCCAACCCGTGGTCGGACATGCTGAACGCCGAGGTCATCCTGGTGGCGGGCGCCAACGTCGGGGAGTGCTTCCCGGTCACGACCCAGTACTTCTGGGGGGCGCGCGACCGGGGGGCGAAGCTGATAACGGTGGACCCCCGCGAGACCCCGCTGGCGCGCACCGCCGACATCCACGTACCGTTGCGCCCGGGCACGGACGCCGCGTTCTTCAACGGCGTCCTCCACGTGGTCGAGCGCGAGGGCCTGATCGACAAGGAGTTCATCGCCCGTCGCACCGTCGGGTGGGATGCCACGGCCGCGACGGTCCGCACCTATACACCGCAACGGGTCGGGGCCATCTGCGGGATAGATCCGCAGGTCGTGGAGCGCGTGGGACTGCTGTGGGGGCGGGCTCAGCGCGCCGGTCAGCGCATGATCGAGGACCCAGCGGCGCGGGCGTACATCGCGGGAGTCTGGGGCATCGACGAGTCGGAACTGCCCCGTGCGGGCACGTCCGCCGTCGAGATGGTCCACCAGGCCGAGGCCGGGGAGATCAAGGGTCTGCTCGGCATCTGCAACAACCCCCTGGTGTCCATGCCCAACCGCAGGAGCATCGCGGCGGGGTACGACGCGCTGGAGTTCCACTGCCAGATCGACTTCTTCCTCTCCGAGACGTGTGACCGTGCCGACGTCGTGCTGCCCGGGAGCCTGTGGGCCGAGGACGAGGGGATCTCGACCAATGCGGAAGGGCGGGTGGTGAAGTACAACAAGGCGGCCGACCCACCGGGGGAGGCCCGCCCCGACTGGTGGATCGTCTGCGAGATCGCCCGGCGGCTCGGCCGCCACGCCGACAAGTTCGCCTTCACCTCGTCGCGCGAGATCTTCGAGGAACTCCGGGTGGCCTCGCGAGGCGGGCTGGCGGACTACTCCGGCATGACCTGGGAGCGCATCGAGGAGACCGGTGGGATCTTCTGGCCCTGCCCGAGCGAGGACCACCCCGGAACCCCGCGGCTCTTCGAGGAACGGTTCGCCCATCCCGACGGGAGAGCCCGTTTTCACGCGATCGAGTGGCACCCCCCGGCCGAGGAGGTCGACGGCGAGTACCCCCTCCGGCTGACCACGGGCCGGACGGTGGCGCATTACCTCTCCGGCAACCAGACCCGCCGCATCGGGACCCTCGTGGGTCAGGCCCCGCGCCCGTGGGTCGAGGTCCACCCATCGCTCGGCTTCGCCAACGGCGAGCCCTTGCGGGTGCAGACACGCCGCGGAGAGGCGACCTACCCGGCGCTTGTGGTCGAGACCATACGGCCCGACACCGTCTTCGTCCCCTACCACTGGGCAGGCTCGGCAGCCGCGAACATCCTCACGGTGGACGCCCTGGACCCGACCTCCAAGATCCCCGAATTCAAGGTCTGCGCGTGCCGCGTGGAGCGCGGCGGGACGCTCGATCCCGTCGCTGCACCACCGATGCCTCCGGGAGTCCCGGCGCAGCCGTCGGACCCTCCGGGGGCGCTCACCGATCGGCGTCCGCCCACGGCGCCGCAGGGAAGGGGGACAGGGGACCGATGAGGGAGAAGACGCTGTTCATCGACCCGGGCCGCTGCATCGGGTGCCAGGCCTGCGTGGCCGCCTGCCGGGAGTGCGACTCGCACCGGGGCCGCACGATGATCCACCTGGACTACGTGGACCCCGGTCGCTCCACCGCGGCCGCGCCCACCGTCTGCATGCACTGTGGGGATCCTGTGGCGCCCTGCGCACAGGTGTGCCCCGCGGACGCCATCGTCGTGGGCCCTGACGGCATCGTCCACTCGGCCGCCAAGGAGCGCTGCATCGGCTGCGGCAACTGCGTGCACGCGTGCCCTTTCGGGGTCCCGAAGCTCGACCTTGCCGAGATGCTCCAGTACAAGTGCGACCTCTGCTACGACCGCAGCTCGCAGGGGTTGGCACCGATGTGCGCCACGGTGTGCCCGACGGGATCGATCTTCTACGGGACCTACGAGGAGCTGATCGCGGAGCGCCCGAATGCCCGCGCGGTGGACGTGTTCGGTTTCGGCGACGAGACCATCCAGACCGGTTGCGCCATGGTTGTCCCCGCCGGCAAGGACGGCATGGTCATCCCTGGTGGCTACGAGTCGCCATGAGCGACCTAGGCTTCGGCCGCCCAGGACTGCGCCTCACCCGGGACAGCTCCCTGGCCCGGCGTGACTTCCTACGGCTGCTGGCAGTGGTCTCGGGGGGACTCGCCCTGGCGACCGTCGCCGTCGAGACCGGTGTGTTTCGCAGACGGGGTGCCGTCCACGACGCTGCGAAGCAGATCGCGCCCACCATTGCTCGCGGCGATGCCGTCACGTTCTCCTACCCGGGCATCGACGACCCCGCGATTGCGGTGGGTCTCGAGGATGGGACGGTGGCCGCGTACTCCTCGGTGTGCACCCATCTGGGCTGTGCCGTGCTTTGGAGCAAAGATCGCGGGCAGCTCGTGTGCCCGTGCCATGACGGGGCATTCGATCCCCGTTCCGGTGCCGTCCTGGCGGGGCCACCGCCGCGCCCGCTGCCGAAGATCCGGCTGGATAACCGCGCCGACGGCATCTACGCGACCGGTCGGGCCTGATGGCGGCCTGATGACGGCCTGACGGCGTCTTCGTCGGCGTTCATCAGGATTTAACAGACCGGCGACACATCGGAAACAGGTCCGCAACGTCATCGCAATATTTGTCGGCCACGATGCCCCGGACCACATCAGGGGCCAGCGATCGCACGTCCGAATGTGGAAACGGGAAGGCGCGATCCGGCGTCTCCGACATCGCACAAGGGAGGACCAAGAGTGTCGAGACCGTGGATCGAGCACTGGACGCCGGACGACGACGCGTTCTGGGAGGCCTATGGCAAAAGGGTCGCCCGGCGCAACATCACGTTCTCGATCTTTGCGGAGTTCCTTGCTTTCTCGGTCTGGGTGCTGTGGAGCGTGACCGCGGTCAGCCTGAACAAGGCGGGCTTCCATTTCTCGACGTCGCAGCTCTTCACGCTGGTCGCGATCCCGACGCTGGTCGGAGCGACGCTGCGCGTCCCATACACGTTTGCGGTGGCCCGCTTCGGCGGTCGCAACTGGACGGTCGCCAGCGCCCTCGCCCTGGTGATCCCCGCGGGGTTGCTCGCCGTCATGGTGAGCAACCCCTCGACGCCTTACTGGGCGTTTCTCCTAGCGGCAGCAACCGCCGGCTTCGGGGGCGGCAACTTCGCCTCCAGCATGGCCAACATCTCGTTCTTCTACCCGGACAAGCGCAAGGGCCTCGCCCTCGGCCTCAACGCCGCTGGGGGCAACATCGGCGTCGCCGTCGCCCAACTCCTCGTGCCCGTTGTCATCACTGCGAGCGCGATCGCCGTCGTCGGCGGTTCCCAGGGCAAGGGGGGACAGCTGTTCCTGCAGAATGCGGGGTTGTTCTGGATCCCCTTCATCCTTCTGGCCGCCGTGCTGGCCTGGGCGTTCATGGACAACCTCAAGGTCTCGCAGGCCCCCTTCCGTCAGCAGGCTGGCGTGGTTCAGCGCAAGGAGACATGGCTCATGTCGTGCCTCTACGTCGGCACGTTCGGGTCCTTCCTGGGTTTCTCGTCGGGTCTGCCCCTGCTGATCAAGACACAGTTCCCACGGACAGCTCTGTCGGTTGCCTTCCTGGGCCCTCTCGTCGGATCGCTGTCGAGGCCGCTCGGGGGTTGGCTGTCCGACCGCTGGGGAGGCGCCCGCATCACGTTCGTCACCTTCCTGGCGATGGTGGCCGGGGTCGCCGGGGTGATCTTCTTCCTCGGCAACCGTTCCGAGAGCTGGGCCTTCGGCGGCTTCTTCGCCTCGTTTCTCGTCCTGTTCATCCTCACCGGCATCGGCAACGGCTCGACCTACCAGATGATCCCCCGGGCCTTCCAGGCCCGCCGTCTCGTGGGCGTCGCGGGGATGGGTGAGGCAACCACGCAGGCGGCGCTCGGTACCGCCCGCCGGGAGACCGCCGCCGCTCTCGGTTTCATTGCGGCCATCGGCGCTTACGGCGGCTGGCTGATCCCTCAGGGCTACGGCGTGTCCACTTCCCTCACGGGAGGGCCGGCCGCCGCCCTTTACGTCCTGATCGCCTTCTACGCCGTCTGCCTCTTCCTTGTCTGGAGGAACTTCCTTGGTCAGCACCCCAGCAGGGCCGTCGCGCCTGCCCTGGCGTCGCTGGAAGCGGAGGTGTCCCCAGAGTTTGCGGGGATGTAATGACCCCGAAACCTGTTGGTAACCGAGGGGCCCTAGCATCGCAGAGACTTGCGATGGAGACGGGGCTGAACATCGAAGAGAACCGCCCCAGCGGCTTCAAAAGAGAGGGTCGTCCGTGATCCCGAGGCTCTTGAACGTCCGCATCGCTGCCGTGGCGGCGATCATCGTGGCGCAGCTCTGGGTGCTGTCGGCCGTTCTCGACGAGTGGCTGCCTAGCCGTTCGCAGGGATGGGTGGTGACGGGCCAGTTCCTCTGCCTGGCCGGTGCCGTCGCCATCGCCATGGCAGTCCCACGCGCTGGGCACCGGGAGGAGACAGCCGACGGGGCCGAGTGGCAGATCGCGGATCGACTCGACCGGATGCCTCAGGCCACAAGCCCGTAGGGCAACAGGCGCCCTCCGTCAGCGCGGCAGGCTCGTTGGGTCGCAATCCCAGACCGCGCCAAGCATCCGCACGTCGACTACGGAGCCGGCCGGCAGTTCGCTCGTCCCGCTCGGGATGATCGCCCAGGCGTTGGCCCCCGCAAGGGAGTGCATCATCCCAGCCCCCTGCCGTCCGGCCGAGCGTGCGCAGAGGCGGCTTCCGTCGCGCCACACCGCGGCTCGGACAAGGTGCAGGCTGCCGGGAGAGCCTGGGAGGGACTCGCCGAGGACGGCGCGCAGTGCCGGTCGTAGCACCGGGGGTTTGCCGAGCATCCCGAGAACTGCCGGGCGGACGAGCTCTTCGAAGGCCGCCAGGGCAGACGCCGGGTTGCCCGGAAGACAGAACAGGGGCGTGCCGAACGCCGTGCCGAAGGCGAACGGGCGGGCGGGCCGCAACGCCACCCGGAACCCCTGCACGGCCACGGGACCGAACAGCCGGGGCAGGAGATCACGGTCCCCGACCGAGACACCGCCGGTGGTCAGGATGGCGTCAGCATCGCGGGCTGCGGCCCCCAGCGCACCCATGAGGGCCCCCGGCTCATCGACCACTGGGGGCGTGACCATGGGCACCGCCCCTGCTTCCGCAAGCAGGACTGCCAGGGCCACCGACACGGCGTCGTAGGTCTCGCCCGGCCCGAGGCGGCTTCCGGCTGGCTGGATCTCGTCCCCCGTTGGGAGGATGGCCACGCGGGGCCTGGGATGGACGAAAACACTAGCAAAGCCGAGAGCGGCGGCTGCGGCAAGCTGGCCGGGGCCGACCACGATGCCTCGCTCCACCAGGACCTGCCCGGCGGCCACATCCTCGCCGGCCGACCGCACATGCCGGCCCGGCTCCAGCGTGTCCGGAACGAGGATCGCAGCGCCCCACTGTTGCACTTCCTCGATGGGAGCGATCGTGTCCGCCCCCATGGGGAGGGCGGCTCCGGTCGCGATGGCGACAGCCTCCCCGGGTTGCACCGACCCCTCGAAGGGCGCGCCGCCACGGCAGCGGCCTACGACCTGCAGCCGGGCGGGTGCCGGCAACGTATCCGCCGAGCGGAGCGCGAACCCGTCCATGGCTGCATTGGTGAAACGGGGCAATTCGCCGGGAGCGACCAGTGCGGCGGCCAGCACGAGCCCGTCGGCCTCGATGAGCGCGACCGGTCGGGGCGGGAGGGCCGGCACCGCCTCAACGATGAGACGGCGAAGTGCCTCAGGTTCAACGGCTCTGCGGTTCAAGACAGCATCAAATCCATGCGGAAGCCTACGACGCCGATGAACACGATCGCGGCGGCAGCGTCGCAGGCCCCTGTCGCTTACAACGATTCCCACCTACCAGGGACGGGCCTGCGGGTCCCCGATGATCGCAAGAAGGTGGGCCGTCGCCTGCTCGATCGCGGCATCGTCGGGGCCCCACAGGGGCGGCTGCTCAGCGTTTGGCACCTGAAGGCCGGCCCTTTCCTGGACGAGACCGACCACCGCATCCACCATCGCCGCCTGCTCGAAGCAGTCCGTCCCGGGAACCCCCTGCACCTGCCACCACAGGGCCAGGCAGCGCAGCGCCAGGCTCAGGCCAAGCGACGGCACCGTCGCCTTCCAGATGCCTTCGGCCACGGGGTCGAGCGGGATCCTCGGTGGTGGCGGATCGCGCAACTGCCTCCCCACCGCGGGCGACAGCGACCCCTGGGGGACCAGGTCCCCGGCCTGGGAAGGGTGGGCCAGGATCTCCCCGACCACGACGTCGCCCCGGTCAACCTGCCACCGCAGAGCGTAAGGAAAGGGCCCCAACATCGTCTCGAGGAATCCCGAGGTCTCGCATGCCGCGGCAACGATCCTGGTGCGTTTCACATACACGTCGAGAGGGTGGGCTTGCGGCGGCATGCCGATGGCCCAGAACGGGCCACGGCCGCCGTACAGCCGGGACAGGGCGGACATGGGCGAGTAGGCGACGGTCGCCTTTCCCGGCCACCGATCACCGACTACGGCGGCATCCCAGAACGCCCCGGCGACCTTGTCGCCCCTCCGCGACAGGCGCTCCTGCTCAGAGGCTCTTTGCTCGCGAACTAATCTCCCAGGTGGTGCCGCCGCCCTCGCTCGCCCGTTCGCGCCCCCGTTGGCGCGAGGGGTTGGCGATGCCCGACCGGCATGTCGGGTCCCGTTGCCAGCAGCGGCACTCCCGGAGGGCTGGGGCTTCCGGCCGGGCGCCGCTGGCTGGGCGCTCGGGCCCTCCGGCGGGATCGCCACGGCACTGGCGACCTCGACCGGGCGCGCCGGAAGGCAGGTCCGGCACCCGAGGCGGTCGCGGCCGGCGACGAGCTCGGAGCGGGCACCGCAGTGGGGGCAGGAAAGCGCAGCGAAGCCGGCGCCGCCGAGCATCCAGGTCAGCGTCAGTGGGTAGGCACGCGGTCCCCGCCTGACCAACACGGGCAGCGTGAGCGCCGGCACGCCGACGAGGTGCAGCCGGAACGGTCGGATGTCGTGACGAGCCTCGTTGCGCTCGTCGATCTCGGCCAGCCTCCGGTCCCGCTCGGCGATCGTCACCTCTGCCTGCGCGGCGAGGACCTCCCGGCGCTCGGGTGAGGCCGCCCCCGCCCGGGCAGCGATCGATTGGAGCGCTGCGCCGTAGTAGGCGGTGGCGCGGCTCAGCTCCTCGTCCCGGGTTCCCCGGGCCTGACGGGAGAGCTCGGCCCGGCGGGACCGCGCCCGCGCCTCCACCAACCGGTGAACGGTCTCGATGGCACCCGGCAGGTCGGGCACGAGATGAGTCCGGGTCGGGTCCCTCCCCGGTTCCCGGGCCCGGCCGCAGATCCAGGACCGCAGCCGCGCATCCAGGAGGTGGCAGCTCCTCGCATCGACCCAGGCCTCCTCCCGCTCCTGGAACCGGTCCTCCAGCGACGTCGCGTACGTGACGAGGACACCCACTCGCAGCACGGGCAGGTAGACCTCCATGGGAGGCGCCCCGGACGTGTCGATCTTGCCGTGGTCGATCTGCAGCGTCTCCCTCGCCCGCTCGACCACCTCGCCGGCGGCGGGGGGGGACGATGCCGGCCACGGCAGATGCGAGCAACCGACGTCGCCGCGCTCCAGCACCTTGGTGGTCGCCCGGTCGAGCATCGGATGTCCGTGGACCATCAGGACGGCGCCGTCCTCCCGGGCGACCTCCGGATCCGCGGTGACGGTCAACTCCTCTTCGACGCCGAGCACGGCCCCCAGCTCCCTCGGGACCAGCAGGAAGCTCGCGTCGCCACCGGGCTCGCAGAGCGCTCCCTCCGCCTCGGCGAAGTCGAGAAAGAAGCGAAACGGTTCATCGCGGGCGGCCGGCGCCTGCCGGCTGGTGGTCACGCGCCGACCCCGTCGGAGTCGCCTACAAGCCGGTCCGTTCCCTCGCGAGCTCCCAGATAGCTGCGGCGAGCCCTGGCCAGATCGTCTCCGAGCATGTCCAGCCTGACACCGAACTCAGCGTCGTCGGCGGACGCCAGGTGTGCGTGAAACACAGACGACTCGAAGTCGAAGTCCTCGTCGACTCTTCCGAGGATCATGTCCAGCTCCCCGACGACGAGCTCGAAGAGGTTGATCTTGGCCTCAAGAAGCCCCAGGATGCGCTCCTCCACCGTCCCCCGAGCGACCAGGTTGGTCAAGACCACGTCATGGGTCTGGCCGATGCGGTGGATGCGCCCAAGGCGCTGCTCGATCTGCATCGGGTTCCACGGCAGGTCGAAGTTCACCATGACGTGGCAGAACTGCAGGTTGCGCCCCTCCCCGGCGGCCTCGGTGGTCAGCAGCACCGCCGCCTCCTCGCGGAAGTCGGCGACTGCCTTTTCCTTGGCATGGCGGGACAGGCCACCGTGGTAGACGGAGGCCCTCAGCCCTGATTCGCTCACAAGGCAGGCGAGGTGGTCGAGGCTCTGGCGGAACGCCGTGAACACGACGACCTTCTCGGAGGCTGCCGCGTGCTGCGCCAGGAGATCTACCAGCATCCGGGCCTTGTTGGTCGCACCAAGGGCCGCTGCCTCTCCCGCCAGGTCCGGCCATCCCAACTTCGTGAGGATGGGCTGGAGCACGGCGGGACTCGAGCCGGCGATCCGCTGGAGCGCCAGGAGGGCGATCCTGCGGGAGGGTGGCGCATCCCGCCCCACGTTGCGTACCCGTTCGGAAACCTTCCCGTAGAGGGCGGACTCCTCCGGTGAGGGGTTGACGCAGATGGTGCGCGCGAGCCGGCGGGGGAGCATCAGCGCCACCTCGCTGCGGCGATGCCGGACCATCACCTCTCGCATCGATGAGCGGAGCGCCGGCAGGTTCCGGGGCTCTCCCCCGTTGGGTGAGTGGCGAAGCCGGAACTCGCGCTGGCTGCCGAGCAGGCCCGGCGAGACGAGGCTGGCGAGCTGGAAGAGGTCGTCCAGGCGGTTTTCCACGGGTGTGGCCGTCAACAGCAGCAGGTGGCGGGACGTGAGGGCGTGCACGGCCTTCGCCGACGCGCTGCGGGGATTCTTGAGGCGGTGCGCCTCGTCCACAACGACCAGGTCCCACTTGGTGGCCGTGAGGGCGTCCCTGAGCGGGGGCCTGCGGGCCGAGGCCAGTGAGGCGATGATCACCGGCGAGTCGGCCCCGGCCGCCGGCTCCGGCACTCCCCCGGCGCTGGCGACGAGCGAGGGCAGGGCGAACTTTCGCTCCATCTCCTCCCGCCACTGCTCGACGAGTCCGGGTGGGACGAGGATCAAGATGCGGCGCGCCAACCCCCGGAGCCGGAGCTCGCTGAGCACCAGGCAGGCCTCTATCGTCTTTCCCAGACCGACCTCGTCCGCGAGGATGGCCCGCCCGCGCATCCGTCGCAGCACGGCGCCTGCTGCCTGGAGCTGGTAGTCGAACGGCTCGAAGCGCAGCTCGGGCAGGCAGACGAACACTTCGAATCCCGGGCGTGACCAAAGGCGGAGCGCCCGGTCTACGAGGAGTGAGCCCGCCTCGACAACCGGGGGTAGCTGCTCGAGCCGCCGGAGGAGGGGAAGGTAGCTGTTCGAGGGGCAGGCTGGCTCGTCCGGGTCACCGGCGCGGATTGGGGGCCGATCCAAAACTACACTCATGCAATTCTGATTCTGACTCGAAGCGGCCGAGAGCGCAACACCGCGAAAACCGTGGCGCTCGGGCCCGCTGCAGGACCGAACTTTGAGTACAAACCGCTGTCGCTGTAGAGCAACAGTTTTTACTCAAAGTCCAGAGCGCGAATGAAAATGGGGTCCTTTGCGTGGCCTCGGACCGGCTGCGTCCCTCCAGCGTCACCACGTTGTGTGGTCGCCCTCGTACCTGGTGGGCGGTCCCGGCGCATCTGTGGCTGTCACGCCGCGCCAGGCGCGGTCAAACAACCAAAGTTAGGGTCCGGGGCTTCCACAAGGCCGCCAAAACGGGTGTTATGGGAAAACAGCGACCCCGAATTGACCACGAAGAGTGGTCGAACCCCCCATGGCCGCCCGCCGCCGGGGAATTCTCGTGTCAGTCTTATGCTCGGGCGGCCGAGGCCCCCCGAGGCCTACGTCCCGCCAGAGACTGCCTGCAGGATCGTGATGCGGTCCCCGTCGGCGAGGTGCTGTTCGTCCTCCGTCAGCCACCGGGTCCCCGTCTCGTTGAGGAAGCACGACACGTGCTGGCGCAGGGCCCCCGACTCGTCGCACAGGTGGACCCGCAGGCCCGGGAGGCGGCCATAGGCGTCCTCCAGCGCCTCGTCGACCGTGGCCCCCTCCACCTCATGGGAGCGGGCGGTGAGGCCGAGGATCGAGCAGACCGGTGTCGGAAGTTGGAGGATCACGTGCGCCATGGGCGTCACTCCTCGACGTAGACCTCGACGCTCAGGATGCGCGGCAGCGTGCAGGGCAAGCCCTGCCACGAATCTCCGCCGTCGGCGCTGACGAAGAGGTCGCCGGCGGCGGTGCCCAGGTAGACGCCGCCGGGGTCCAGCCCGTCCACGGCCATGGCGCCGCGGAGCACGCCCGCCTCGTACGGAGGCGGCGGCAGGCCGTTGCCGAGCGGCTCCCAGGAGTCCCCGCCGTTCGTGCTCCGGTGGGGCCGGAACGCCCCGCCCACCGGCATGCGGTACTCGCCGCTCTCGATGGGCACCGCGTAGAGGGCGGAGGTCAAAGGGTCCATCGCGATCGGGAAGCCGAAGCCCGAGGAAAGGCCTGCCTCGTTGCGTTCCCAATGGTCCCCGCCGTCGTAGGTCCGGTACATCCCGCTGTGGTCCTGCCGGAAGATGGTGTCCGCGTGCTCCGAGTCGGGCGCAAGCCCGTGCACGCAGCGGCCGATGTCGGGGAAGTTGGGGTCGGGCACGACCTGGTCGACGCCCTCGTTCTTCGGCACCCACGTTGCGCCGCCGTCGTCGGACCGGAAGACGCCGACCGCCGAGATGCCGCACCAGATCCGCTCGGCGTTCGCGGGATCGACGAGCACCGCATGGGCGCACAGGCCCCCCGCTCCGGGCAGCCACCCCTTGCGGGTGGGGTGGTCGTTCAGGCCGGGGACCGGCTGCCAGCTCTGCCCGTCGTCGTCACTGAAGAACAGCCCCGCCTGGTCGACGCCCGCATAGTGGCGAGACGCACCGGCGTTGATCGTCCAGATCTGGCTCAGCTTCAGGTCCCCACCCTCCGGGTAGGCAGGCCCGTCCTCGACCTGGGCCAGACCCGAGAGGTCGTCTCCCACGTGCAGCGCCGGCCCGTAGACGAAGCTGGCCGTCGCCACCAGGTAGCGACCGGAGGGGCTGCGGGCGCTGGCGGTGACCTTCCAGCCCTTGAACAGCGGCCCCTCGACCTGCCACTGCCGGCGGGCAGCGTCCGACGTGGCCACGAAGGCCCCTTTTTCCGTGCCGATCAGGACCGCCACCCGCATCCTCGAACCATACACGGCGGGGGTCGCAGACTCCAGGTGGGACGGTAGTAGCATCCCGTCGGGTGAGGGAGATCGCGGAGCGCGCACTGCAGGTCGCCCTGGACGCGGGGGCCGACTACGCCGACGTGCGCGTCCAGGAACTCGAGACCGAGGGCCTTGCGGTCCGCAACGGCATCCTGGAGACCGCGGAGCACGACACCTCCGCCGGGGTCGGGGTACGGGTCCTCGTCGAGGGTGCCTGGGGCTTCGCCGCCACGTTCGTCCTCGAAGGGGACCAGCCGTCCACGACCGCCCGTCTGGCCGTGGACGTGGGCCGGGCCTCTGCCCAGGTGAAGCGCCGCAACGTCTTGCTGGCACCCGCCGCCCCTCAGGGGGGCCACTACGAGACCCCCTTCAAGGAGGATCCCTTCGCCGTGCCGTTGAGCGAGAAGGTCGACCTGCTGATGGCCGCCTCGGAGGCCATGCGCATCGACCCGCGGATCATGGCCGCCGCCGCCTCGCTCGATCTGCGGCGGGAGCGAACCGTCTTCGTCTCCAGCGAGGGGTCGCTGCTCGCCCAGACCATCCTGCAGACCGGCACCGGCATCACGGCAACCGCCGCCGACGAGCACGATGCGCAGCGGCGTTCCTACCCCGGCTCCCACGGGGGCCAGTACGCCTGCATGGGCTTCGAGTTGGTGCGGGGCCTCGCCCTCGTGGACGAGGCGCCCCGGGTCGCCGAGGACGCACTGGCCCTGTTGACGGCTCCGGCCTGCCCGGCGGGCACGACGACGATCGTCCTCGACGGCTCGCAGGTGGCCCTGCAGATCCACGAGTCGGTGGGCCACCCGACGGAGCTCGACAGGATCCTCGGCACGGAGGCAGCCTATGCGGGGGCCTCGTTCCTCACGCCCCCGGACCTCGGGAAGCTGACCTACGGCTCCCAGCACGTGACCATCGTCTCGGACGGCACGTCGCCGGGCGGCCTCGGCACGGTGGGCTGGGACGACGAAGGGGTGCGCCCCTCCCCCACCTATCTCATTCGGGACGGCCTCCTCGTAGGGTTCCAGACCTCCCGCGAGACCGCTGCCGCCATCGGCCTGGAGGGCTCCAACGGGACCATGCGAGCCGATGGCTGGATCAACTACCCGCTCATCCGCATGACCAACGTCAACCTCCTGCCCGGCGATTCCAGCCTCGAGGAGCTGATCGCCGCAACCGACGACGGGATCTACATGTCCACCAACCGCTCATGGTCGATCGACGACCTGCGGAAGAACTTCCAGTTCGGGTGCGAGATCGCGTGGGAGATCAAGGGCGGCAAGCTCGGCCGCATGCTGAAGAACCCGATGTACCAGGGGATGACCACGGAGTTCTGGGGAGGTTGCGACGGCATCGCCGGACCCGGCGAGTGGCAGATCTGGGGCGTACCGAACTGCGGCAAGGGCCAGCCGGCTCAGGTGGCGCGGGTGGGGCACGGGGCGGCCCCGGCCCGCTTCCGCAACGTCGCCGTGCGAGCGGGCGAGTGATCGGGGCGGAGCGGGCGCTCGAGATCGCCGAGAAGGCCCTCGCGGTGGAGGGCGCCGACGAGGTCGAGGTCACCCTCTTCTCCGAGTCCGGGGGCCTCACCCGCTTCGCGGATTCGATCATCCACCAGCACACCGAGCGCTCCGACGCCAGGGTGAAGGTGCGTGTCGTCACGGGCAGGCGGTCGGCTGCGGTGGGGACGAACCGCCTCGACGAGGATACGATCCGCCGAGCCGGGCGCAGGGCGCTCGAGATGGCCCGGCTCTCGCCTCCCGACGACATCTTCCCCGGCTTGCCCACCGATTTCGGCGCCAGCCTGGTCCCGCCGGCGCAGGACGCGAAACGTTTCGACGGCGCAACGGCTGACGCCTCTCCCGCCTGGCGGGCCGAGCGGGTCGCGGAAGTCGTCAAGGCCGCCGGCGACCGGCCGGCTGCAGGGTTCTTCTCCACCTCGGCCGACGAGGTGTCGCTCGCCAACACCAACGGCGTCCGCCGCCACACCGCCTTCACCATCGCCGCTTTCACGTGTATGGTCCGGTCGGGCGACGGCACCGCCCACCACGAATGCGCCGCGGGGCGGGCCGCCGACATCCCGGTGGTCGACCTTGCCGAAGACCTGGCTCACTGGGCCGACCGCGGGCAGGGAGCCGGGGATGTCTCGCCGGGGACCTACCCCGTCGTGCTGCTGCCGCTGGCAGCCGGGGAGATGGTCGAGTACCTGGCCTACATGGGGTTCGGGGCCAAGGACGTCCTGAACGGGGAGTCCTTCTTCGTCGACCGCCAGGGCCAGCAGGTCGCCGCGCCAAGGGTGAGCGTCGTGGACGACGTCGCCCACCCGATGAGCCTGGGGCCCGCCTTCGACTGGGAGGGCGTGTGGCGCCAACGGGTGGCGATCCTCGACGCCGGCGCCGCCAACCAACCCGTCTACGACACCCGCACGGCCGCAGAGGCCGGGACGACCACGACCGGCCACGCCTCCGGGTCACAGGAGTACGGCCCGTACCCCGCCAACCTGTTCATCGCCCCGGGCGAGCAGACGACCGACGAGCTCGCGTCGGGGATCGAGCGAGGGCTGCTCGTGCGGCGGTTCTGGTACGTCAATGTCGTCAACCAGCGGGAGACCATCCTCACGGGCATGACCCGGGACGGCCTCTTCCTGATCGAGGACGGCGTGGTGACCAAGCCCGTCCACAACCTCCGGTTCACCCAGAGCGTGCTCGGCACCCTGGCCGGGTGCTCGGGCGTGGGGGCCGACCTGGTGTGCCTGTCCCCCGGCGGCGGATCGCTGCTAGCGCCGGCCCTCCGCCTGGACGCCTTCACCTTCACGAGCGCCACCAGCCATTAGGCGGGAGGCGGCGAGGCGCCAGAGGAGCAGGAAGGCGCCGTTGGTCACGAGGGCCACCGTCAGGAAGACCCAGAGATCCCTGCCGTTGGGAGTGCCGACCCACCACGTCCGGATCGCAACCCCGGCCACCACGGCGAGGAGCCAGTTGGCAGCTATCCGGATCACCCCACCACGCCCGTATGTGTCCAGGATGACGGCGATCAGATACCACGACAGTGTCAGGGGGATGAAGTTCCGCAGGAAGTGGTAGGGCGTGAAGCTGTCCTTGTGCGACATGAGCCCAACGACGGTGAAGACGACGAACACCGCGCCGTCGCCGATGGGCAGGAGGAGGTTGTCCGGCAGGCGACGCCGGACCACTGAGCGGTTCTCGGCTCTCACGGACACAACCTACCGCATGAGAAGCGTGACAACTTTTTGTTGCTGGACAACGATTTTTTCACACGCTTCACACCAGTAACAGGTTCCTCAGGTTCCATCGCCCAGGGAGATGCGGCCCCCGGGGCCGGACCGGATCAGGCCCTCGGCCGACAGGGCACCCACCGCTGCCGCGACCCGTTCAGGCGGCTCGCCCCACCGGGCGGCCAGGTCGGCGACCCGTGCGCTCGGGGCCTCCCGGACGGCATCGACGATCCGCCCTCGCAACTGGCGCATCGAGCCCTCGAAGGCCTCCGCCGTTCGCCCCGGGGGCTTGACCGCCCGGGGATTCGTGCGGTAGCGGCAGCCTCTCCGGAGAGGGCAGGCGGTGCAGAGCGGTTCCGGCCGGCACACCTCCCTGCCCAGGTCCATGAGCGCAGCGTTCCAGGCGCCGGGGTCCGACCTGTCGAGCCACGCCCCGGCGGCACGGCGGACATCCGCAGCGCCGGCCGTCTCCATGCCGAGTCGGTGCCGGGCCACCACCCGGCGGACGTTGGTGTCGATGGCCGGGACCGCAGCCCCGTAGGCGAAGGAGGCGACCGCCGCCGCGGTGTAGGGGCCGACCCCCGGGAGGCGAGCAAGCGCGGCCGGGTCCGATGGCACGACGCCGCCGTGCTCGGCCACGATGACGCCCGTCGCCCGCCACAGGGCCGCTGCGCGGCGGTTGTAGCCGAGTCCCTTCCAAGCCCGCAGGACGTCGGCGAGCGGGGCGGCGGCCAGCGCCGCCGGCGTCGGGAACTGGGTGAGGAACCGTCGGTAGGCGGGGACCACCCGGCTCACCTGGGTCTGCTGGAGCATCACCTCCGAGACGAGGACTCCGTACGGTTCGGGCTGGGCACGCCAAGGGAACGCCTCCCGCCGCGGCTCGTACCAGGACCTGAGGGCCGACCTGCTCAGTCCGCCGCCACCGGCTCCGCCGGCTGTACGGGCTGCACGGGCTCCGCAGGCTGCACGGGCTGCACCGGCTCCACCGACGCCGTGCAGAACTTGCACCGGCGGGCCTCCTTCGGGATGTCGCTGAGGCACTCCGGGCACGGTCGCGTGGTCACCTCCGGCTCGGGCACGCCCTTGTTGCGCCGTGCGGCAAGGACATTGAGCGGCTTAATGACGAAGAAGAACACCGCAGCCGCGACGGAGAAGAACGTGATCGCGGTATTGATGAGGTCCCCGTACTGGAACGTGCTGCCACGGATGGTGAAATGGAGCGACGAGAAGTCTGCCTTCCCGGGGATGCCGACCAGCGGCGTCAGGATGTCGCTGACGAATGCCTTCACCACCGCCCCGAACGCGGCGCCGATGACGACCGCCACGGCAAGGTCGACGACATGGCCCCGGAGCAGGAACTCCTTGAACTCCCCTACGACGCCCTTTTTGTCAGCCATACCTGCCTCCTTTCCTGGCTGGACCGCAGTGGACTCAGAGATTCCGCAGCTTCTCCGCAAGGCCACGGAGGGCCTTGCCCCGGTGGCTGATGGCGTGCTTCTCCTTGGCCGTGAGTTCCGCCATGGTGCGGGACTCATGCTCGGGGATGAACCAGGGGTCGTAGCCGAAGCCACCGGACCCCCTGGGCTCGTCGCCGATCCGTCCCTCGCACGAACCGACCCCGGCGATCTCCTCCCCGTCGGGCGTCACCAGCACGGCGACGCAGCGGTACCGGGCACCCCGCCGCTGGGGCGGAATCCCCTCGAGGGAGGCGACAAGCCTGGCGTTGTTGTCCTCGTCGGTCGCCTGCTCACCGGCGTAGCGGGCCGACCGGACACCCGGCTCCCCGCCGAGGGCGTCCACCTCGATCCCCGAGTCGTCGGCCAGGGCGGGCAGGCCGGTGATCGCGCTCACCGCGTGGGCCTTGAGCAGGGCATTGGCGAGGTAGGTGTCGCCGGTCTCCTCGATCTCGGGCCAGCCTCCCACCTCGTCCCGGGACGCCAGGACCAGCGGCAGCCCGGCCAGAATGTGGCGCACCTCGGCGATCTTGCCCGGGTTGGTCGAGGCGATCACCACGGTGTCTCCTGCCTTCACGTCTCCAGAATGCGGCGCTGCGTGGCGACGATCTCCTCGACGCCCTTCCGCCCGAGGTCCAGCATCGCTTGGAGTTCCTCGGGTGTGAACGGCATCCCCTCGGCCGTGCCCTGCAACTCCACGAAGCCGCCGGACCCGGTCATCACGAGGTTGAGGTCGACCTGGGCCGTCGAATCCTCCGTGTAGCAGAGGTCGAGGCAGGGCACCCCGTCGATGATGCCGACGCTGATGGCGGCAACCTCCTCCCGCAGGGGGGACCGGGGGAGCTTGCCTCGCTCCACCAGGAGCCCGCAGGCGTCCGCCAGGGCGAGGTAGGCACCGGAGATCGATGCGGTCCTGGTGCCACCGTCGGCCTGGAGCACGTCGCAGTCGATCCAGATCGTCCGCTCCCCCAGGACACGTTGGTCGGTGACCGCCCTGAGCGACCTGCCGATCAGGCGCTGGATTTCCTGGGTCCGCCCGCTCTGGCGCCCCTTGGCGGCTTCGCGCGGGGTGCGCGTCTCGGTGGCCCGGGGCAGCATCGAGTACTCGGCGGTGACCCAGCCCTTGCCGGAGCCCCGGAGGAAGTCGGGGACCTTGTCCTCGACGGAGGCAGTGACCAGAACGCGGGTCCGCCCGGCGGCGTAGAGGGCCGAGCCCTCCGCGAACTCCGTGTATCCACGGGTGACCGAGATCGGGCGGAGCTCGTCGGGGGCGCGCCCGTCGGTTCGCTTCATCCGCGCGACCCTACAGCGTTTCCCTCTTCAGGGGGATCGCAGCCTCTAGCGCCGGGCGGCTCTCTCCGGGGGGCTGCTACTCCCCCCGAACCCCCCTCGTTCCTCTCTTCAGGGGGATCGCAGCCTCTAGCGCCGAGTGGCTCTCTTTGGGGGCTGCTACTCCCCCCGAACCCCCCTTCGTCAGTAGACGACAATCCGTAAATTGTCGGAAGTCGCGTGGATCTCGCCCCGGTACTCCCGTGCGGCCTGCTCGATGCTGACCTTGGGGTCCAGCCCGGGCACGATGTGGGTGAGGGCCAGCTGCGTCACCTGGGCCTGGGCCGCCATCTGACCGGCCTCCTGCGCGGTCATGTGCAGGTCGGCGCCCTCCTTGGTGGTCTGCTGGAAGCTCGCCTCGGCGATCAGGAGGTTCGCTCCCCAGGCGAAATCCGTCACCGGCCGGCTCGGGCCGGTGTCGGCGGTGTAGACGATGGTCTGGGAGCTGGCCAGCGCCCGGATGGCGTACGTCTCGACGGGGTGCCGGGTCCTGCAGAAGCGCAGTTCGAAGTCGCCGATGGTCTCGATCAGGGTGGAGTCGATCTCCTTGAAGTTGACGTGGCCCTCGTACGTGGGGTCCCCCCCGGCGAGGTAGCCGAGGAATTCCCCGGTCCCGGCCGGGGCGTAGACGTCGATCGGCGGCGCCTCCTTGCCCGGCCCGAAGCGCTTCCAGTACGTGTACGGCAGGAAGTCGGTGATGTGGTCGAGGTGGACGTGCGTCAGCACGATCGCGTGCACGTCCGCAGGATCGAGGTGGCTCTGGAGGTTGGGAAACGTCCCGGGCCCCATGTCCACCCAGAGGTTGGTGTTCGCCGACCGGAACAGGTAGCCCGAGCAGGCAGCTCCCGGCGCGGGGAAGGTCCCGCTCCCCCCCAGCACGGTTACAGCGACCGGCATCTCGACTCCCTCACGCCCACGGCACGGCCTCCACTTCCCTCAGTTCCGGCAGGAAGCGAGACCCTACCGCCCGGAACTGCTCGGGGTCACCTGAGACCATGAAGCGCCGGGTGCCCAGCTCCTTCACCCGGCGCAGGAGACCCTCGGAGACGAGCCGGGCGTAGACATCCCGGGCGACCGCCTCCGCGGAGGAGATCAGCTCCACGTCCCCCTTGGTCACCCAGTGCAGGACGCCCTTCAGCAGCGGGTAGTGGGTGCATCCCAGGATCAACGTGTCCACGTCGGCCGCCAGCAAGGGGGCGAGGTATCCCTCGGCCAGCCCGATCAGCTCCTCGGAGAAGAGATCCCCTCCCTCGACCCGGTCGACGAAGGCCGGGCAGGGCTCGCAGAAGACCTCGACCTGGCGACCGGTGGCCGACAGCGCCCGCTGGTACTCGCCGCTGCCGATGGTCACCGGGGTGCCCAGGACGCCGATCTTGCGGTTGTGGGTGGCCCGCACCGCGGAGCGGACCGCCGGCTCGATGACGCCGATGACGGGTATGTCGTAGATGTCCCTCGCCTCCTCGTAGGCGGCGGCCGTCATGGCGTTGCAGGCGATGACGAGCATCTTCACGTCACGGCGGACCATCTGATCCATGATCTGAAACGCGAAGCTGTGGACCTCCTCGACCGATCGGGGTCCGTAGGGGGACCGGGCCGTGTCACCGAAGTAGACCAGGTGCTCCTGGGGCAGCAGCTCCTCGAGCGCCCGCACGACGGTCAGGCCGCCGACACCCGAGTCGAAGACGGCGATCGGCCGCTCCGCTTCGGCCCGCGCCGGAACCCGCGCCGAAGCGCCGGGGGCGCCGGTGGGGGCGCCGGGCCCCCCTACCACGGCATGTACTCGACGTCTTCGGCGGCCTGCTCGAGTTGTTTGGTCCAGATCTCGGTGGAGAGGTACTTCCAGCCCCCGTCGGCGAAGAGGCAGACGATGTCGCCGGCGTCGATCCTCTGCGCGATCCGGCGGGCGACGTGCACCGTCGCCCCGGACGAGATCCCGCAGAAGATGCCCTCCTTCTCGAGCACCTGGCGGGTCAGGTTGACGGAGTCGTTCGACCGCACCTTGATGCGCCCGTGAAGCACGCTGGAGTCGAACACGGGCGGCACGAAGCCGTCGTCGAGCGACCGCAGGCCGTACACCAGGTCCCCCTGCTCCGGCTCGGCGGCGATGACCTGGACGTCGGGACGGTGCTCCCGCAGGTACCGGCCGACCCCCGTGAGGGTCCCGCCGGTGCCGAGGCCGGCCACGAAGTGCGTGATCTCGGGGCAGTCCCGGACGATCTCGGGGGCGGTGGTCCCGTAGTGCGCCGCCGGGTTGGCCTCGTTGCCGTACTGGTAGAGCATGAGGTACCGGGGATCCTCGTCGGCCATCTTCTTCGCCACCTCGATGGCGCCGTTGGACCCGAACTCACCTTCGGTGAGCCGGATCTCCCCCCCGTAGGCCTGGATGAGCTGGCGGCGCTCCGCCGAGGCGGTCTCGGGCATGACGCACACCAGGCGGTACCCCCGGCGGCAGGCCAGGAAGGCGAGTGAGATACCGGTGTTGCCGGACGTGGGCTCCAGCAGGATCCGCTCCGGTGTCAGCGTGCCGGAGCGCTCCGCCGCATCCAGCATCGCCCGGACGATGCGGTCCTTCAGCGACCCCGTCGGGTTCTGCCCCTCGAGCTTGGCCCAGATCCGGACTGCCGGTTTGGGGGAAAGGCTGGAGATACCGACGAGGGGGGTATTGCCGACGAGCCCGGTGATGTCGTCGAAGCGCACCTGAGGAAGAACTGTCTAGCCGGATCCGCCGGCGACGGCAGGCAGGATCGAGAGGACGTCGCCGTCGCCGAGCTTGGTGTCGAGCCCGTCGAGGTACCGGATGTCCTCGTCGTTGATGTAGACGTTCACGAAGCGGTGCAGCTGACCCTCTTCGCCGAGCAGCTCCTCGGCGAGCAAGGGGTAGGCACCGACAAGTTCGCCGACCACGTCACGCAGCCTGCCCGGGGACGCCTCGACGGAACTCTGGCCCCCCACCTGGGGACGGAGCACAGCGGGGATGCGCACCTTGACTGGCATGGGTCACGACGATACCACCAGCCCGGCGCTATTCGTGCCTGGAAATGGTTCCTTCGCCCTCTTGCATTGCCCGCAGAATTGTCTAATACTCACAGAATACAAGACCATCTCAATCGAGCGCCTTATGGCGGAGGGCTCGTGCGGAGCACAGCTCAGGCCTCGGTGCCTCAGGCCCGGCAGGAACCTGCCGGTCTCGTGCAGATTTGCGGCCTCGCCCTGATCCTCGCGGGATGCAGTTTCGTCCTGTTCCTTGTCCTCCACCCCTACGGTGAGCTCGCCGGTGCGCAGGCGCCGCTCAGCGTGCGGTGGCTCCCGGCGCACACCTTTCATTTCCTGGGGGCCCTGTTCGCCCTCTTCGGGCTGCTCGGCCTCGGCGCCCGCCAGCGGGAGGCGGCGGGCCGGCTGGGCGTCGTCGCCTTCGCCGTGGCCTTCACCGGCACCGCCATGTTCGTCGGGACGGGGATGATCACCGCATTCCTCTGGCCGGCCATCGCCAAGGCCGACCCGGCGTTTGTCGCCGCCAACGGGCCCATGTTCCGCAGCCTGGGCCCTCGCCTCGCCATCGACGCCACCTATGCCATCCTGGCGATCGGCTACGTCCTGCTCGGATGGGCGACCCTGCGGGCAAGGGTGCTCCCGAGAGACGGGGCCATCGCGGTGATGGTCGGCGTGCTTCTCTTCAGCGCCCCCGTGGCTCCACTGGGGCCTGCCCCCTGGTTCCTGCGCATCATCGGCGCGTTCGTCTTCGGCGGGGGCCTGGCCCGGCTCGGCTACGCCCTGTGGTCAGCGCACGGTCAGGTGGATCTGGTTACCTGACGGGTCCTGAAGCCACCAGCCGCCATCGGGGTGCTCGCCCAGGCTGACCCCGGTGCGGCCGAGACGGCCTGCGACCTCGGCCAGCGACGGCTCGTCGGGGAGTTCGATCGTGTAGTGGCGCAGCCCTGCGGCATCGACCGAAGGCGGCGGCGCCCCCTCGCCCGCCCAGGTGTTGAGGCCAAGGTGGTGGTGGTAGCCGCCCGCGGAGACGAATGCCGCTCCCCACCGCTGCGCCATCCCCATCACGTCGAAGCCGACGAGCCCGTGGTAGAAGTCCACAGCCTCCTGGACGTCCCGGACGTGGAGGTGAACGTGGCCCATCCTCGTCTCGGCCGGCATCGGCGCATCGAGGCCGTCGCCGGGCTGCAGGTGCCCGAACAGCTCCTCGAGGTCGATGGGGTCCCGGCCCGACCGCAGGTTCCCGGCGGTGTCTCGGGCAATGAACGTGCCGTTCTCCATGCCGAAGAAGCCGTCCTCGGGGCTCTCGGTATAGATCTCGATGCCGTTGCCGTCCGGGTCCCACAGGTAGTCGGACTTCGTCATCGTGTGGTCGGTCGGCGAGTTCGGGTACCGGAGCCAGGACAGGCGCCGGATGACCCGTGCCAGTTCCCGTCGGTCGGGGACCAGCAGGGCGAGGTGGTACAGCCCGGTGCGCCGTTCGACGACCGGCCGGCTGGAGCCGGGGACGAGCACAACGAGCTCACGGCCGGCCGCAGAGCCGAATCGCAGCTCCTCCTCCGTCTCCGAGAGCAGGGTCAGTCCGACAACGTCCTTGTAGAAGGCCTTGGCGACCTCCCCGCCGGTGACGCCGAGATGAACGGCGCCCACGCCGGTGGCCGGGGCTATGGAAAACGTGCTTGGTTGAGTGCTTGTCTCGATCATGGTCATATCCTCCGCGGAGGTACAACCACAGCTGGCGCCCCGCGATTCCCTCCGACGTGGAACACGGCAGTGGGGCATGGCGCCCGACTACTCGAGGACCAGCTCGACTTCCTCGACCTCGCCGGTGGCGTCTCGCCAGTCCTGTTTGTGGATGAGGAAGCCCCTGGCGTACGGGTTGTCGCGGTCCTCAAAGGAGACGATGACGAAGACGGCGTCCGGGTAGTGCGCCTCCCGGATGTCCGTCGGGGACGGGTAGGCCCTCGTCGCCACGTGGGAGTGGAAGATCGAGGCGACGTCGAGGTCGTTGTCGTCCATGTCCTTCAGCGCCAACAGCATCTCCCGGTCGTCGGGGCGGTAGAAGACGGGGGACGCCGCCGCGTTAGTCATCGGGTAGAGCTTGGACGCCACGCTCTCTTTGTCGCTGACCTTGCCGCCAATGAAGCCGCACGCCTCGTTCGGCATACCCTCCTCGCAGTGAGCCACCATGCCGTCGTAGACGTCCTTCGGGATGACGAGGGTCCTCACGGCGCCGGCCTCACCGTGATCCGGCCCGGCTCCCCGGCGACCGTCCTGCCAATGACCGCCGAGGCCGGGGTCCCCCGCCGCCGCAACCCCTCGACCAGCGCGGCCTCCGCCGCGGGGTCGACAGCGATGAGCAGCCCGCCCGAGGTCTGGGCGTCGAACAGCAGCGTCTTTTCGGTCTCGCCGATGCTGGGGTCGAAGTCCACGAAGGGGGAATAGTACGACGCGTTGCGCCGGGTGCCGCCGGGCACCAGGCCCTCGGCCGCCAGGTCCGCCACGCCGTCGAGCACGGGGACCGCCTCGGACCAGATCTCCGCCGAGATGCCGGAGAGTCTCGCCACGCTGTTGAGGTGGCCCAGCAGCCCAAACCCGGTCACGTCGGTGGCGGCCTCCACCCCCGCCTCGAGCATCGCCTCGGCGGCCGGGCCGTTCAGCGTGGCCATGATGGCGGTCGCCTGCTCGACCAGGCCCGCAGGCGCCCGGTCCCGCTTGATGGCGGTGGAGACGATGCCCATCGACAGCGGCTTGGTGAGGACGAGGGACAGGCCGGGCTGCGCCGCCGAGGACCGCACCAGACGGTCGGGGTGGACCATGCCCGTCACGGCCATCCCGTACTTCGGCTCCTGGTCCTCCACCGTGTGGCCGCCGACGACCGAGGCGCCGGCTTCGGTCGCCTTGTCGGCACCGCCCTCGAGGACCAGCGCCAGCAGGTCGAAGTCGAGGTGCTCCGGCCAGCCGAGCAGGTTGAGGGCGAGCACCGGGCGGCCGCCCATGGCGTAGCAGTCGCTGAAGGCGTTGGCGGCGGCGATGGCCCCCCAGAGGTAGGGGTCGTCGACGATGGGGGTGAAGAAGTCGATGGTCAGCAGGAGCGCCAGGTCGTCGCTGATCCGGTAGACGGCGGCGTCGTCGGGCGCGTCGAGGCCCAGCAGGAGGTTCGGGTCCTCGCTGCGGTGGTGCTCTCCGAAGCGGCGCAGGACCTGCGCCAGGTCACCGGGACCGAGCTTGCAGGCTCAGCCGGCGCCGTGGGAGAACTGTGTGAGGCGTGGGGTCTCTGTCGTCACCAGTCATTTATATCCGCTCCCCGTATTTGAGCCTGGCGCCCCGGCCGCCTGAGCGACCCGTACCGAAGAACCGAGATCCTTTTGGGACTCATGAGGCCCTTTTTCTCCTCGCTTCTGACCGGACGGCCGCCCGAGCGTCTATTCGTCCTCTCGTAACGTAGCCATTCCCTCAAACCCGCCCCGCACACGACCCAGAGCTTGGCCAAGGTAAATCCTTGTCGGACCAGGAATCCCCACCTGGCGATCTGGCTGCGCTGCGGGCTGCTCCGCATACCAGGTCCGGGTCAAGTGCACTCGTGGGCTGGAATGCCCTGGAGGAGGCCCTGCAAGCGTTACGAGGCCTGAGAACCTCGGTGCGCCGCATCGTCGACACAACGTGGCTGGTCTTTCGCCGGATCCGATGACGCCAGTGTGTCAGGGTGGCTGGGCAGGGCCGGGACTGCTATACCCTTGTACACGATGAGCGATGGGCGAACGTTGCGCCTCTGGCCGCCAAGTCTTCGGCCCGTTCGGCGGAACTCTTCGCCGTTCCACGGCACGGAAGATCGGGGACACCCAGGCGGATGTGCGCTCAATGATAGCTATTGCGGGCTCAGGAGAGTTGCTTAAGTCACTCCGACCACTCCATCAGGCGCTGTTCTCTGCTCTCGCCACGATCCGTCCGGTGTTCCTGGACGTTCCAGCGGCTTTTCAGCAGAACGTGGATCAGTTGGGGGAGCGCGCCAAGTCGTATTTTCGGGACTCCTTTGACCTCGAAATCGCAGTACTCTCCTGGCGAGACTATCTGGAGCCGGCGACGCGGGGTCGATTTCTTGCAGCCCTTAGGCAGGCCAACTATGTTCTTGCCGGGCCGGGGAGCCCTTCGTTCGCTCTCCGTGCATTGCGGGCAACGGAAATCCCAGCCATCCTTCAGCAAATCCTCAACGATGGAGGTTGCTTGATGTTCGCCAGCGCGGCAGCCATCACGCTTGGGGCTTTTGCCCTGCCCGTTTACGAGATATTCAAGGTGGGCGAAGAGTTGCACTGGATGGAAGGGCTGGACCTCCTTGCCCACGCGTCTCTTCGGGTTGCAGTTGTCCCGCACTACAACAACAGCGAAGGCAAGGACTTCGATACCCGGTTCTGTTACCTAGGCCAGAATCGCTTCTCGACCATGGAGCAATTGTTGCCCCCGGATGTTCGTATCCTGGGTGTAGACGAACACACAGGCTGCATCATCGACGAACGACAAGGAATCATGACGGTCATGGGGCGCGGCGTCGTCACGATTGGAAGAGGCGCCCAAAAGATAGTTGTGCCTGCCGGCAAACGCCTCGACCTCCGAGAAGTTGCCTGGTCTGGCCGGCGCGACGAAGGAGAGCAGACTGAGTCTCGCACCCGGCAGGACTTGACAGCGAAAGCCGGGCACAAGGAAAGACCCTATCAATTCGCATCCGATCCTCACGAGGACGTTGGGCATCTGACTCAAATGGGCCTGGGAGCCCTGGCCGATCAGGGCGCACGGGCCGTTGCCGCCTACGGTTCCGTGCGGACAGATGCATTGGTAGAGCAAACGCTCTTGCACCTGAGCAACCTGGCGCAGGCCGCCGCTGAATCTGAGCAAAGCCTCGTGACCCTCATCGAGGAGCTTGTTGAGATTCGTGGGCAACTTAGAGGGTCGCTGGAGTGGTCTTGCGCGGATCAGATACGAGGTGCTCTCAGAAGGATTGGTATCGAGTTGCAGGATGGACCTTCAGACTCCACGTGGGCTTGGGGGAAGGGGTCCGTGGGCGATGACACATCCCGCCGGTAGTCGGGTTGGGTGCACCCCGCGCGCCGGATACCGTAATTGGAACCAAGACTAATCCGTCGTCATGAATCTGATCAGCTGAAGATTGAACGTCGAGTAGCATAACGGCCCCTCTTTCTTCGATTCCACCAAATCTACCCTGGCCTCATTGGATGTTGCTACGGCCCTCAGCCTTCGACCGAGGGCGATTCGTTGCTTGATCAGTTGGGCGCCGAAGCTGGCGGTCGTCGTAGGAGAACTGACAGGCCGCGTTGTAGCAATCCTCCGGGAGTTCCCAGAACCGCGAAGCCAGCTCGGTCACGTCGGTAATCAAGTCGGTCACGAGATGGATGCGGCTTCCAACATGAGCGGGCTCAAGGTCTCGTATCACGAGGGCCTCCAAGACTCGCTCCTTGAACCTTGGGGGCAGCGACGGCAACGAAAAAGATTCACGCAGCCGCCATTTCCGATGAGGACGATAACGCCGATTAGCGATATAAGCGACATGAATGATGCCATCCAGAGCTTCGTTGAGGAGATCATGGGCATGATCAGGCAACCCACGTGCGAGCTGCCGGGGCGGGTTCACGCAGCCGCACCAGTAGATTTGCCCAATAACCCGAATCAGAGTTCGCCACGCCTCGTCTTCATCCCACTCGGTCTTGCGCGCGATAATGCGACCCACCCGACCCGACCGATCAAAGATGATCTCGCCTGTCTCTGAGTAGGCTTGGCGGCACCCCTCATCCCAGACCCTGGCGTCGTCTTCCTCAAGTTCGACAATGAGCTGGTGGAGGTCCAAGCTGATCTCGCCAGCCTTGGTCCCTGGGCAGGGGATGGCCAGCTGGAAGGGAGGTAGCCACGGGGGCAAAAGATTCTGAGATTGGTTGAGAAACGTCCTGACTGAATTTTGCTGACCCACCCATGGGGTTGCTGCGGGTATGGATATGAAGACTGCGGCGTCCAAGTCCGAATATTCGTCCAGAACTGCTCGACCCTGGCACGACGAGGCCCCCCCGAGCAGGACCAAGCCTTCGACCGACGGCCGATGCTCGAAGGCCTCAAGATATTCGATAAGAGCAGGCCGCAAGATCGATCTGATGTTTGACGCTTGGATCTCCTCTCGCCACGGCCCCCTAGCACTCTTCACGCCGGCTCTCTTCCAGCATCCGGTCTCGGGCCAGTGCGGCTACGTGCGTTGAACATCCACTCTCGCCACGACGGTAAGCCGCTCACCCCAAGTCACCGCTGCGACGCCATGGATGAATTCTTCCGTCGCCGGGAAAACAACCAGGGACCCCTTCGCGGGTTTGAACTCCAAGTCATGATCCGGGAAATAGAGTTCACCGCCCCCATACTCATGCGGGTCATTCAGGAACACCACGGACGTGAATTCGCCCCCTACCACCGGCTGCCCATTGTCCTTGGCTCTGGCAAGCTCTATCGGAGTCACCCGATCGTGGTGGGCAGTGAAGCCGACTCCAAGAGGATATCGATATACCATAACTGGCGGATTCACGCGACCGCCAGCGACCCCGTAGTCATGTTCGATCGCCGGAACGACGAAGCTCTCAAGGTCGCGTGATAGATCCTGTAGAGCCTCAACGAATTGGCACTCTCGCAGAGATTTATCGACCAGACCCTGGTAGCTGCGTTCTCGCGCCGGCCCATTCCTGAAAGCCGAGATCAAACCAGCGGTCAGGTGCGCTGGCAGAAAGTGCTCACGCAGGCGCGCAAAGGAGTGTGCCATAAATTTCGTCTCCTCTACAGAACTACGATTCCAGTTCGGGACTGTGCGCGTTGTCCCTCCACCACCTGACCCCCTCCAACGTGTCCTCAAGCTGGATGCCGTCCGCACGGAGGCGGTCACGAATCTGGTCAGCCTCTTGGAATCGCCTTTCTCTTCTCAGGTTCTCACGGCGTTCCACCTGTTCCTTTACGAGAGCGTCCAGGTCAGGCTGAGCAAGATTCATGAAGTCAAAACAGCTATTAAGTTCATGTAGGAGGGCGAAGACTCGCCACCCCGGATTGCCCCGTCGATTCTGCTCCCGAATGAAGTCGAACAGCGCGGCGAGGGCCCCGGGGGTATCGAAGTCGTCGTCCAGCCGCTCAAGAATGGCCTCACGGTAATGGCTCACAAGGTCACCACTATCGGGATCGTCCGTTAAGGGGGATATACTTCGGCTAAAACTGTCAATTCGGCTAAGGGCGTTTGCCGCATTTTCAAGTGTGTGCGAACCGAAGTCGATGGCGCTCCTATAGTGATGGCTGAGAAAGAAGTACCTCAGAACGCGGTAGTCATACTGGGACAGCGCCTCCCGGATCGTAACGAAGTTTCCAGCGCTCTTCGCCATGCGAGCTCCGATGGTTCTCAGAAAGCCCGTGTGCATCCAAGCATTGACCATTGGCTCCAAGCCGGAGACACCCTCCATTTGGGCAATCTCAGCCTCGTGATGAGGGAAAATCAGATCTACCGCCCCGCCGTGGATGTCGTACTGAGGCCCGAAGACAGACTCCGTGATCGCCGTGTCCTCGATATGCCAGCCGGGTCTGCCCTCGCCCAAGTCTGTGGTCCAAAACGGCTCATCTGGCTTCCGCATTTTCCAGAGACAGAAGTCGCCTGGGTTCCTTTTGTCAGGATTCTCGTCGACGCGCGACAACGCATCGTCAGCTTGAACCACCGTCCTACGAGAGAGCTTTCCATAACCTGGGAACCGGCTCAGGTCGAAGTACCAGCCGTCAGGGATCCTATAGGCGTACCCCTTGTCCGCCAGTCTCTTGACCTGGCTGACGATCTGGTCAATGAAGTCGTGTGCCCTGGCGTATTCGGTGACGCTCGTGTTATGTAGAGCACGCATGTCCTCCAGGTAGTAGCCTTCGAATTCCGCCGCCAGCTCCCTTGGTTCAACGCCTTTGGAGCGAGCCCGCTGAATGATCTTGTCGTCCACGTCGGTGATGTTTTGCAGATAGAAGACCTCGTACCCGCGGAAGACCAGGTAGCGCGCAACGAAGTCGAACTGGGTGTACGTCTTACCGTGGCCCAAGTGGCTGTAATCGTAAACCGTCGGTCCGCAGACGAAGAGCTTTAACTCGGAAGGGTCGAGCGTCGTTAGCTCTTGCTTCAACCGAGTAAGGGTATTGTAGATCTGAATAGCCACCGGCTCGATTCCCTCGCTTACCCGCTCGCTGTCAAGGAGACTATCACCTGTGCTGGGTGGTGCCCACTAGGTTACCAATGCCGCTTCGGGCCAACCCCCTGGATGTCCGCGCGACGCTTCGGGCTTCCGTTCATGTCTACAATTACAATACGAAGATGAAATGGGTGTCCGGCGTGGGGTCGCCCAGAGGATGGCTTCCTGGCTGCCTGGTGCAGCTCGATGCCCCGGGAGACCGCCTCGGCCGGGGCTCGATCCCCGCAGGTTCCCGAAACGCCTCCTTGGCCGGCCCTTAGGGGAATGACAAGGGTGGGCAGGAGTTCGTCGACCTCGTGCGGAGCGAGGCGCCGAAGCCGGATCGCTCAAAGCTCTGCGGGTGCCCGGCCCGCGGTAGCCTGGGGGCGTGACGGATACCGGTCATCCGAAAAACCCGAGAAACCCGAAGAAGCCCACCCCTTCCCACACGTCCGCTGCACAGCGGTCACGGGAGTCGAGTGGGGAGCCACCTCGGCCAGACGGGGCTGCGAAGCCGCAGCCGCGGGAGCCGGCGGGGCCCAAGGGCAAGGA
>WNFC01000632.1_pt1 | contig 48699 bp, 41 predicted proteins | sample 5400541 | NCBI WGS metagenome assembly WNFC01 (sample SAMN13153342, study PRJNA577476) | soil metagenome | isolation source: 120 cm saprolite under Douglas fir tree site 2 hole 2 replicate 1 | place: USA:California | collected 2015-04-18 | reverse complement strand
CGAGGGCGAGGTCAGTGCGGGTTCTGAGCGACGCACGCAGCGCGCCCAACAGAGCGATTACGAGGGACATTGCCTCCCTGGCTCGCACGCCGCTGGGTCATCGTCCAGTCTGGGCGACAGGATTTTGGCAAAGGACAGGACGGCTAATGAACGCAGGCGAACGTCTTCGAGCAAAACCTCTTCGAGCATTGACTTTCGCCGGCGCTGCGCTGGCCTGCCAGTTGAACGTGCTGGCGGCGGCACCGCCGGCAGGGGCCGAAGGGCAGCCTCAGGACCAGGAATCGGAGATCGGGCAGTCCGTCTTTGACGAGCTGAAAGCGAAGGGCGAGATCATCGAGTCGTCGCCCCTCTACGATGTGCTGCTCCCCGTGATCGAACCGATCATGCGGACCGCACAGCCGCGGTACAACCATCCCTTCAAGGTCTACCTGGTTCACGAGGTGCAGCCGAACGCGTTCGCGACTCCAGGCGGAAACATCTATGTCACCGATGCCCTCCTTTACTTCGTGAAAAGCAAGGAGCAGCTCGCCGGAACTCTGTGCCACGAGGTGGCCCACACCATCCACCACGACTCGATGACGCTCCTGAAGAAGCAGAGGCTGCTGAAGGCGAGGGAAGTCGGGGCCGCAATTCTGCTCGGGCCGACCCGCGCGCACCTGTTGGCGATCGCTCTTCTCGGCAAGCTCCACTCATTGAGTTATTCCCGCGACGCGGAATCGCGCGCCGACTTGACCGGCTCGGATGTGTGTGCCGCCGCCGGGTCCAATCCCTGGGGACTCGTTTGGCTGTTCCGGGAGTTCAAGGACGCGAGGACCCGCGAGATCCCACAGCTCTTGTCGGATCATCCCAACGATCAGAATCGTGTCGACGCGTTGGAGCGGCACTTCGGCAGCGCGCCCTCAGTCTTCGGGCGCTTCGACCCCAACCCGGAATCGGCAACTCCCCTCACCGTCGAGAAGAAAACGCCGGTGGTGTTCTTGCGCTGAGAAGAGGCTGGAGCTGTAGCAAGGAGGTAGACATGCTGGAAACTTTGAAGCGTGGCTGGTGGCTTCTGGTCCTGCGCGGCGTTTGCGCCGTGCTCTTTGGGGTGCTGGCGTTCGCTTGGCCGGGCCTCACCGCCGAAGCGCTCGTGCTTCTCTTCGGGGCGTACGCTCTGGCCAACGGCATCTTCACGCTTGGCCTGGCGATTCGCGCGCCCAAAGGCACCCCTGGCACGGGAACGCTGGTGCTGCTGGGGCTGCTCGGCGCCGCGGCCGGCATCCTGACGTTTTTCTATCCGGGCGTCACGGCCCTCTCCCTGCTCTGGGTCGTCGCCTTCTGGGCGATCCTCACCGGGGCCTTCGAGATCGCGGCTGCGATCCAGCTGCGCAAGCAGCTTAGCAACGAATGGGCGCTCATCCTGAGCGGCATCCTCTCGGTCGTTTTCGGGGGGCTGGTGATCGCGAGGCCGAACGCGGGCGTCCTTTCGATCCTCTGGCTGATCGGCACCTATGCGATTCTCTACGGCGTCATGCTGCTGACGATCGCGATCAAGCTGAGAAGCCTGGTTTCGCAAGCGCGGAGCGCCGCGCGGCTGGCATAGGATCCCCGGTCGGCCGTCTCCGGGCAGAATGGAAGTGAGCCAGGCATCTGCCGAGCAGTCCTGGGCGGCTGATCTGCTCCATAACCGCCCGGCAAAGCATTGGCGCGCCTCGGCGAGCGTCAACGCGCGCGCGGCGAACTTGTACTTGTCGCTGCTCTCGCGCTCCGTGATGACCTGCGCGATCGAATCGCGCCTAGCCTCGCTCGACGTGACGAAGAACACCTCCACCGATCACCTGTCCTTGAACGCGCGTGCTGCAGGAACAGGAGGAGAGCGACGTGAAAACCCTAAAGACAGTCGGTGAGGCGCGGCGGCTGAAGGAAGCTCGCGACCGGCAGGTTCCTTGGAGGAAGTGGGGGCCCTATCTGAGCGAACGCCAATGGGGCACCGTCCGCGAGGACTACAGCGAGAACGGCGATGCCTGGGCCTACTTTCCGCACGACCAGGCGCGGTCCCGTGCGTACCACTGGGGAGAGGATGGTCTGGCTGGGATCTCGGACGACAAGCAGCGGCTCTGCTTCGCCCTGGCTCTGTGGAATGAGAAAGATCCCATTCTCAAGGAGCGCCTCTTCGGCCTCACCAACAGCGAAGGAAACCACGGCGAGGACGTGAAGGAATACTACTTCTATCTCGACAACACCCCGACCCATTCGTACATGAAGTACCTCTACAAGTATCCCCAGCGGGCCTACCCCTATGACGATCTGGTGGAAACCAACAAGCGCCGCTCTCGCGCGGAGCTCGAGTACGAGCTGCTCGACACGGGCGTCTTCGCTGACGACCGATATTTCGATGTCTTCGTCGAGTACGCCAAGGCAGCGCCCGAGGACTTCTGCATCCGCTTCACCGTCGCAAACCGGGGCCCGCAAGCCGCCAGGCTTCACCTCCTTCCAACCCTTTGGTTCCGCAACACCTGGAGCTGGTGGGTCGAGCCGCCGAAACCTTCCCTTCGCGAGGTAACTGGCCCAAGTGGAACGCGAGTCATCGCGGCGTCCCACGCGACGCTCGGCGACCGCTGGCTCTACGTTGATGGTGACGTCCCGCTGCTGTTCACGGAGAACGAGACCAACAATCAGCGCCTCTTCGGCACCCAGAACCAAGGGCCCTTCGTGAAGGACGGAGTCAACGAGCTGCTCGTGCACGGGAATCCGGACGCTGTGAACCCCGCCAGGACCGGCACCAAGGCTGCCGCTCACCAGGTCATCGAGGTGGAGCCAGGGAAAACGTCCGTCCTCCGACTGCGGCTCTCGGATGTGGCCCCGGTTAAGCTGTCCAAGCCGTTCCCGGACTTCGATCAGATAGTCGCGACGCGCCTGAATGAGGCCGACGAGTTCTACCAGTCCATCACACCCTCGGCAGCTACCGAGGACGAAGCGCGCGTGATGCGGCAGGCGCTCGCCGGAATGCTCTGGAGCAAGCAGTACTACTTCTTCGATGCGAGCAGATGGCTCCGCGAGCATGGCGTGGATCCGTTCGATCAGTCGCAACCCGCCATCCGGAACAGCAAGTGGTCGCACATGCTCAATGACAACGTAATTTCCATGCCCGACAAATGGGAGTATCCGTGGTACGCCGCCTGGGATCTGGCCTTCCACGCGATCGCGCTCGCGAACGTGGATCCGGACTTCGCCAAGCAGCAGCTCGACCTGATGCTCCGCGAGCTTTATCTACATCCGAGCGGACAGATCCCCGCGTACGAGTGGAATTTCAGCGACGTGAACCCGCCGGTTCATCCCTGGGCCATCCTCTTTCTCTACTGGATGGAGCAGGCGCTCGGTCGCAAAGCCGACCTCGAATTCATGACGCGCTCCTTCGGGAAGCTTTTGGCCAACTTCACCTGGTGGGTGAACCGCGAGGACCGCTTCGGGAAGAACGTATTCGAGGGTGGCTTTCTCGGCCTCGACAACATCAGCGTTTTCGATCGATCGGCGCCGCTGCCCACCGGGGGCCACCTGGAGCAGGCCGACGGCACCGCGTGGATGGCGCTCTTCAGCCAAAACATGCTCGAAATCGCCGTGGAGATCGCCGCCAGAGACCCGGCCTACGAAGATCTGGCGGTGAAGTTCGTTGACCATATCTTGGGGATCGCCCGCGCGATGAACCGGGTCGGCCGCGACGGCATGTGGGATGAGGAGGACGGATTTTATTACGACGTGCTTCGTCTGCCCGACGGCAGCGCCACTCGCCTGAAAGTCCGCTCGATGGTGGGGCTGTTGCCGATCTGCGCCACCACGGTGTTCGAACCGTCGGATCTTGAGCGCGTGCCTCAGGTCATCGCGCATTTCGACGAACGGCTGCGACAATTTCCAGAACTACTGAGCTACATCCATGCGCCCGGTACCGGGCGTCTCGCCGCCGGCGAGGAGGAATTTGGGTACCGCGGCCGAGCGATCTCGGCCTTGGTATCGACGGCACGGCTCCGCCGGATCCTCGCGCGGATGCTGGACGAAAACGAGTTCTTGAGTCCCTATGGGATCCGCGCGCTCTCGCGCTACCATCTTGAGCATCCCTTCCTGTTTCGAGCGGGCGGACAGGAATTCCGTGTCCCCTACCTCCCCGCCGATTCCGACAGCGGGATGTTCGGCGGCAACTCAAACTGGCGCGGGCCGATCTGGATGCCGGTGAACGCGCTTCTGATTCGCGCACTGCTGCACTTCTACAGCTTTTACGGCGACGCGTTCCGGGTGGAGTGCCCGACCGGCTCGGGCCGGATGATGAACCTTTTCGAGGTGGCGAAAGAAATCGCCGCACGCCTCTCGCGAATCTTCCTGCGCGACGAGCACGGTCGGCGGCCCGTGTACGGCGGCACGGAGAAGTTTCAGGCCGACCCACACTGGCGGGATCTGATCCTCTTCTTCGAGTACTTTCACGGTGACAACGGCGCCGGCGTTGGGGCGTCGCACCAGACCGGCTGGACGGGGCTCGTCGCGACGCTGATCCAACTCTTCGGCATGGTCGATGCCCGCGGGTTGTTGGAAGCCGGCAAGGCTGCACTCCAGAATGTCGAGTTGGCTTAAGTGTGCCGCCCCAATGGACCCCGCAGCCGCGACTGGATGCCGCGGCCCAGGAGCTGCAGTCCCAACAGCACGAGCACGATTCCAATCGGCCAGACGACGACCTGAGGCTTCCAGAATCCAACCGCGGCGACGAGCAGGAGGATGGCACCAACGCTCATCAGCGGCGCGCACTCGAAGCTCTCCAGTGGACGCCCCCCGGTGACCGCTGCGCCGACCGCGCTGCCGAGGCTGCCGACGCCGCTGAGCAGCTGGCCGCCGCTGCCCGTGCCGGTGGGCATGCTGCCACGGCCCATGCCCTTGTTCTGTTGCTTAGGTGCGTGCGGCGGCCTCACCACCAAGGCGCCGTTCGAGCGAACAATCTCGTCGGCGTTTTGGAGGTCCTCCTCGTATTGCGCCTCCATCTCGCGCGCGATGGATGCATCCTCGATGCTGACGTCCATCTCCCAGTTGTTCATCCAGCTGCCGACGTTGAGGTTGGTCGATCCAATGCGCGTCCACAGGCCGTCGGCGACGGCGGTCTTGGCGTGCAGCATCGGGCCGCGCCACTCGAAAATCCGGATCCCGGCCTCGAGAAGGAATCGGTAGCGGCTCCTCGATGTTGCCCCGATCCACTTGATGTCACTCCGGGAAGGCAGCAGCAACCGGACATCTACGCCGTCTTCGGCCGCTTGCCGCAAGGCCTGCAAGTAAGGCACGTTCCCGATGAAATACGCGTCAGTCAGCCAGAGCCTTTCGCGCGCCAGCGCGGCGACCAGCAGGTCCACTCGAAAGAGCCTGGCCGTCTCCGGCGTGGAGGCGATCACCCGTACCCCGTGCGTGCCCGCCGTGGCGATCGCATCGCGCGCCGGCAGCTCATCGTCGTCCATCGCGCCGCCGCTGGCGCGCCAAGAGCGAGCGAATGCCTCCTCTGCCTCCGCGACCGCCGGTCCTCGCAGCTCGATCCCGGTGTCGCGCCACGGCGCGATGCCGCGGGCCGGGTCGCCCATCCAAGGATCCGCGATACACAAGCCCGAGATGAACGCCAGTGAACCGTCGACGCAGATCACTTTCCGGTGATTGCGCCGCACCGCCGCGAGTGGGTTCCCCGGATGCAGGGGGTTGAAGTAGCGGACCATGCCGCCATGGTCCAGCAATGGGCGAAAGAGCCGGTGAGGAGTGGACCAGGAGCCGAACCAGTCGCAAAGCACGCGCACCTTCACGCCGGCAGCGGCGCGCTCGGCCAGCAGCCCGGCGAACCTGCGGCCCCAGGCGTCGGCGCGAAAGATGTACATCTCCATGTGCACCGTCCTGCGCGCTGATAGGATAGCCTTCTCCCAGGCGGGATAGTTCTCCGGCGCGTCGTGCAGGATGCGAACGCCGTTTCCCTCGGTCAGCGGCGAGCCGCTGGTCCGCGCCATCGCTCCGACGGCGATCTGGCGGAGCGCCGCCGGATCCGGTGCCTCGGCCTTTTCGCTGCGCAGCATCGTCTTTCTCCCAGCGAAGTAGCAAACCGATCACTTCTCGCACTTCGGCGCAGTCGGCGCCAGGCCGTTCGTGCTCACTTGTCCGTTGTCTGAGCATCTTCTTTCCGGGTGTGGTCAGCTGCCAGCCCGGGTTCGTCATTGCTGCCCGGGAGGTTGGCGCCGATGTGAAGCACTGCTGGGCAGCCGCCGCGGTCACTCCAATTTCCGGATGGTCGTTCCGGCGCTGATCCTCGGCCTGTCTCCAGTATGTCTCCAAAATTCAGGTCGATTCATGGAGATTCATGACGCTCCCATGTAGACAAGCTCCTTCGACCCAAATCCCTGTCCGGCAAAGCGAAACAGCAAAAAGGCGTGCGCCGTCGCATGTTTAATTTAAGTTAATTGCCGAAATAGGGTTCGAGTCCCGCCCTGGGCACCCAAATTAGCCCCTCGGGTGGCAGGTTGCCGTCGCAGCACTCGCAATTGGGCCGCAATTGAAGCATGGGCGCGACAATAGCATTTGAGCAACCGCCCCAATTCCTACCCGACGGTTGCTTGGGCACTCCGTACGCCGTACTTTGCTGGTGGCTGCGCTATGGTTCACACCGTCGTCTCTACCGAGATCAGCGCGCCGCCCGACCAGGTGGCGGCCCTCTACGCCGACTACGAAGGGTGGCCCCGGCTGTTCCCCGCCACGATCCACGGCGTACGGCTCCTCGCGGACGGCGGCGAACGCAAAATCATCGAAGTCGATCACGCCACCGAAGGCAAGGTGATCAACATCATGACCCTGGTCTCGCCGGACGAGATCCGGCTCGAGGAGTTCAAGCGACGCTTCGATGCTCGGTTCCTCAACCGGTTCGAAGCCGCCGGTCGGGGGACCCGATACTCCATCGTCGCCGAAGTCCAGCTCAAGGGGGCGGCGCGTGTCCTGGCCACCCTGGCGTCGCCGATCGTTCGCGCGCGGCTGAGCCCTTCCATCTTCAATCGGACGCGCGGCAATTCTCAGATCCCTCGCCGTTGTTTGCCCCCACCGAAAAAGAAGCGCACCTTCCCAACATCAACAGGAGTACGCCGAGCAAGGGGATCCATTTATTGCCGCGGCTGTTCAGCGTCTCGAACACGGCGGATTCGTTGTCCGAGCTTCCGTTGTCGGTGGTAACAGACTTGACGTGAGCTCTCTTGGTAAGCTCCTGCTGGAAGCGCTCGGATAGCGCTTTGGCGGGGGGCCCACCGCGTTCCGCTATTCACCGGCTGGTCATCCGTGCTTTTGGCGAGTGGAAGAGTCGAGCCTCTTCGCCATCAGGCTCAAAAGTGCGATGTATTCAAGAGCAAATTCCGGCGAGTCAGCTTCCAAGTCGTGAGCGCGGGTTTCGCAGAGCCATCACCGCCCCAACAAAGAGGTGCATCAATCCCTTCTGCTCATCAAGATTCTGATCCACAAGCGTGTTGAACTCAAGGATCAGCTTCTTTGGTGAAAAAACGGTGGTCCGCACGCCTTGATCACTGTGACAACCTACTCGACCAAGCTAGGCCAGTATCGGGAACCTCGTTTTGGTAGGGGGCTGGGCTGACTCATGCCCCGTTGCTGCAGAACCTGCCGACCATGTCCAGAAGTTCTTTTAGGAGGAACGGTTTTTTCAGATAGGCCGAGGCGGAGACCTTGGACGCTTCTTCCATCACGTTTCCGAAAGCTGAAACAACGACCACCGGGATCTTTGAGAGCAGAGGATCTCGCTGTAGCTCAGCGCAAAATTGCCATCCGTCCATCACCGGCATCATCAGTTCCAAGAGAATTACCGAGGGCGGTGTGGGCAGAATCCGAAGTACCTCGAGTGCCTCCAACCCATTGACCGCAGACATCGCACGGTAGCCCTCGACTTCGAGGGCGCTAACCAGGGCATAGCGGATATGTGCATCGTCGTCGATGATGAGGACGTCCTGGCTGGAGGCTTTTCGGGTCACGGAGGTGACGTTGAGCGGCTTTGAATCCATCTACCTGGCGCGCTCCAATCGCAACAGCCTTTGGGAGTCGCTGCTCGGTTTTCGGCTCCGTAAATCGCTTTGCTGTAAGCGAATCGGCGCGACGCTCGCACCCCTGCCCTCAGCTTCTTAATCATGCGCCCCTATAGAGCAAACACCCTGCCAAGCGTATGTCCTCAATGTCCCCAAAATAACAGGGCTATTCCCTAGGAGCTTCCACCTGGAGTTGACTTCAGGAGCAGCAGCGTGCGCTAGTTGCGCAGCTCGTTTTCTCTATTCGGACGAGCCACAACCGGTTTTTCGCGGTGGTCGTGCGACGGGCCTCCGAAGGCTCCGGGCCACGGCTCTTGTGAAACCTCTAGCCCACGCGCGTTCTCCTCGGGTCCTATCGGTCCGCATCTTCACACTGTTGAATTCGGACGAGTAACCGCTCGCGAGTGCGTGACGTGGCAAGGTTCATTCGGGCGTTCCTCCTAGTATCGACAGATCAACAAATGAATGAATTGAGTGCGAGTGCGGCGCCGATTCTCTCACTTGTAGCCTGCACTAGTTCCATTCTGTAATTGCGACGTGTTGGAAAACGGCCGGTCCGACGACGCCATAGTCCTTCGCCGTGCCCTTGGTGAACGCATCCGTGACCTGCGAAGGATGCTCAAGCTGACGCAAAAAGAATTCGCGGAGCGCACTGATATCAGCGTCTCCTATCTCTCAATGATCGAGCGTGCCAAACGGACCCCACATATCGGAACACTGGCGCGAGTTGCCAAGGAGCTGGGCGTCAGCGTGTCCCAGCTGTTCGATGGCTTGGAGGAAGGAGACAGAACAATGCTGCCCCTCCTCGCGTATTTGGAGCACCGGCGCCTTGACAGCACCGAAATCAACGCTCTGCTCAAGGTTGCCCAAGTGATGTTCCGTTAAACGACCGATCGGAAAACATCCCCCCGCAAAATGAAGCGCACCCTCGTCTGTGCGCCATTGAATCGCTTCCTTTCTGCGGGTTCTGGATTGCGACGCACCGACAACTTTCGCCGCCAGTCAAGAGCTTCAACACCTGTCGCTGGCCAAAACTTGATCCAACGGGTGGTCTACCGCACGAGGGCGCTGCAACCGCAGCGGTGCACAAGATTACGGTGGTGGCGGTGTCGAGTGCCGAGATCCATCGCGCGAGCGCGGATCGCGCTTCCGATCTCCTCAGGATGTGACGGTAAGGTCTTGATGGAAGAGCGCTACTTCCGGCACTACCACCGCTCGCGATGCCACCTCTCTTTGGTCGGTGATGCCCCCGAGCCGAGGTGCGAATGCTGCGGTGGAGATAAGATCGTAGCGTGCGCCGTCGAATGCTTGCTTGAGTTCATTGCTGAAACAGGGTTCGATTCCCTATAAGGAAAACCGTGGTCACAACCGTTTAAGGGTTTTCATCCGGGTTGTTGACGATCGCGAGGCGAATTCCACGCTTGTTGTAGTCGACTGAGCAATTCCACGCGTGGAAAGCCCGTGTGGTCGTTTAGCCCGAGGGTTTCGTCCGGCCCCTCGATGGCCGAAACGCTCAAAGGTGCCAGGGAACTCGAAGGACACCACCGCCCGATTGGTCGCGTCTTCATCACCACTGCAATTCCCTTAAGGGAAAACCGTTAAACGTCGGCCGCGGTCACCCCGACGCCTAACGGTTCAGCTTTAGGGGCTTACCCGAAGAAACGACGACATGGAGAGCTTCGCCTGCTCAAAGCCGCCAGGTGCCGCATCCGATGGTTGAGGTCAGCCGAGCAATTCCACACGCGGAAAACCTTGTGGTCATTTGGCCCAAGGGTTTCGTCCGGTGCCGGTGCCTTAGTGGCCGAAACGCGCAAGGTGCCAGGGAGCTCGAGGGCACCACAACCGCCCGATTGGCCGTTGGGCGAGTCTCATCCCCACTCCAGTTCCTTTAAGGGGAAACGGTTAAATGTCGGCCGCGGTCACAACCGTTTGAGGGTTTTCAGCGGGGGTCGCTGACGATCGCGAGGCGAATTCCACGCTTGTTGAGGTCAACCGAGCAATTCCATGCGCGGAAAACCTTGTGGTCATTTGGCCCGAGGGTTTCGTCCGGTCCTCAATGGCCGAAACGCGCAAGGTACCAGGGAAGTCTAAGGGCACCACGACCGCCGATTGGCCGTTGGGCGAGTTCATCCCCTTTAAGGGGGACCCTTAAGGGAAAACAACTGAGGTCCCCTTAATGGAAAACAATGTTAAACGTCGGCGGAGGTCATAACCGTTTAAGGGTCCCTATAGGGACTCGTTGACGATCGCGAGGCGAATTCCACCGTTGCCAACCCTGGGGCCGTGGGACTGCCGCGAGGCTCTACCCGGGCGCGAGTGCATCACCCCCCGATCTGATGCATTTGCTGATGCACTTTTGCTGCTCGCCCTGCTCGTGTGGCTCGTATAGCTCGCGCTGCTCGTCGCAAAATCGCCAAGTTGTTAAAAGCATTGACCGAGCGAGAACCTTGCCAAGGCGAGGGTCGAGGGTTCAAATCCCTTTTCCCGCTCTCAAATCAAGAGCTTAGAGGGTCAATCGAGTGCATCAGCAAACTGATGCATTCGCCTGATGCACTTTTTGAGGTTTGCGCCCTGCGGATCGGAAACCCTGGGGCCATTTGGCCCAAGGGTTTGCATGCCCGCAATAGCGGGGCCGTCCCGGGGCTTCGCCTTTTTCCTTCCAACTCACCCACCATCGAGCGACAAGAGCCGGTATTTAGAGCGGGTCCAATGAATCGGACGCTGTCAGTCGGAGCAAACGAAGTACTCACTCGCAATGGACCGTGGCGATCGGCTCCAACTTCCAATCACGAGGGCAGAACTCCTACTGGTGGCAGCCTAGTGCAGTGGAACGCATGGTGATTCAAAGGACAGACATCGAACGAGCCCTGGATGACCTGATCTCCAACGAGGAGGGGATGAGATTTCAAGACCTCGCCGTTGTGCTTGCAAAGCAAAGATGGCCTGACCTCGTCGCTTGTGAACGGAAGCTTGATCTCGGCGCCGATGCAAAGGCGATTGCATCTCTTGCCGCAGAGGGGCGGGGCAAGGTCCTCGCCTGCTCCCTTACTGGAACACTCGAGAAGGTTCGTGCTGATGCGAAGAAAATCAAAGCGAATTTCAAGGGCATTAACGTACTGATCTTCGCAACCGCTAGGGGAATCACTAACCAAACGGCGGAGCAGTGGGCAGTCGAGGTGCGCAACGAGTTCGACTACGAACTGGTTGTCATGCCTCGAGCGGACATCATTACGTCTTTGATGGAGCCTTCTAATGCCTCACTTTGTCGAAGTTTCCTTGGCATCCCTGTGCCAGTCGACGAGAGCGTGGCGGACCTCGTGGAGAACGTTCGAGCGGCAACGGCGGACCTGACTGACACCTGGTCGCGCCGGCTCGGACACTATCCCCTTATCGAGTTGCGGGCCGTCAAACTCGATCAAGCTGGCGCCGAGCACGGTGAGTTTCTTCGCCTCAATGATATTCGGGCCGCGCTATCCCAAAGTCGTCGAATCGTGCTTGAAGCTCCTGCTGGGCGGGGGAAGACTACTACCCTCATTCAGCTCGCGCAGGAGCATAGGGGCTCAACAGAAAGAGCGTTCCTGATCGACCTCCCGCTCTGGACGAAGTCCAGGCTCACCCTTATGCAATTTGTTGCTGGCATGGTCCCATTCCAGGCTCGCTCGATAAGTGCCGAAGCGCTTGCCCGCGCTTACCAGGCAGCGCACTTTTCCTTCCTTCTGAATGGCTGGAATGAGATCGGGGAATCGGATTCAGCTGCGGCCTTGGAGGCGCTAAAGGAATTGGAGCGAACATTTCCGTCCGCGGGAGTTATCGTCTCAACCCGCGCGCACCACATCGTTCCGCCTCTGCCAGGAGCGCTGCGGACCAGACTCCTTCCACCAAGCCGAACGGAACGCATCGAGTATCTTAAGAAAGCGCTTGGGGCCCCGAGCGGAAGAGCTTCGCTGGAAGCTTGATAGTGATTCGGTACTAGACAACCTTACTGAGACGCCATTGATTCTCTCGGAGGTAAGTGCCCTCTTTGAAGCAGGCGTACCGATACCGACGACTAAGATGGGCATTGTTCATTCAGCAATGGAATTGCTCGAACAATCGGAGAATCACCGCAACTATTTGCAATTGTCTCCGTTGTTCGGGCGCGCGCGCGAATACTTACGCGAGGTAGCGATCCGAATGACCGCCAGTGGTGAGGCGACGATTTCTGAGGAGGATGCGCGCTCTGCTTTTAGTGTTGTGGCAAGTCGAATGCGTGAAGCTGGACAGATAATGTCCTCGCCGGAACCTGCCACAGTCGCGAACGCGCTAACGGCCCATCATGTCTTGGAAAGGCTTGACTACCCGGCTGTGGCCTTTCGCTTCGAGCATCACGTGTTTCAGGAGTTCTACGCGGCGGAGTGGGCGAAGAGCGAACTCTGGGAGCTTCAGAAACAGGGAGAAGAGGGCGTCCGCCAATTCACCAGGGCGTACGTTAACGAACCCGCTTGGGCGGAATCGCTGCGTATGGTCGCAGAAGAGATAGACGCGATCGTCAGCACCACTCCTGGAAAGATCATTGCAACCAGAGCTGGCAAGAACTTAGTGGAAATGGCCCTGCGCGTTGATGCGATTTTCGCAGCAGAACTCTCCAGGCTTTGTGGTGCATCAGTTTGGGGCGAAGTTGGAAGCTCCCTCGCATCGCGGCTGCTTCGATGGTATGGCGTTCCTGATATTCATCATCAACGCTGCGCTTTAGCTGCGATGCTTGCAAGTGGCTCCAGCGAATTCAGCGCTGTAATTCTCCCTTTGCTCACCAGTGACGATCAGCAGGTGCGCCTCCGCACGTACCGCGCTCTTGGCGATTTTCATCTGTCTACTCTGGGGGCAGATTGGGAAACTGTAGTGAGGGGCTGGAATGTGGGGGCTCGCGTCGACTTCGTTTACGAGTTGGTGTCCAGTCGGCACCTCGATGTCGGTGCGGCGTTCGCGCACGCCGACGAAAGCTTAACCGTGAGGGAAGCAGCGATTTTAGCACTCAGCATGGTCGCTCCATCTGAAGATATCGCACGTTTTCTTGATGCCGCCGACGCGGAGACTTTCAGAAAGGTCGTGCCGCAGCTGCCGCAGGAAATGATTCCAATCTCCGTGCGTCCGAGAGCGCTAACGACGTATGAAATATTATACCGCGAGTCCACTGACCCAGTGACCCGTCTCCGATCGTTGCTGAATGCCGCAGCCCTTGACCAGTTGAAGGGCGTCACGCAACTTAAGGCGGAGTTGAGCAACTTTCCTAGTCACAAGATTCAAGAACTCGCGGATTTTGTTATCAAACCCGCTCTTCATGTTATTCGTCATGACGATCCAGAATGGGTAAGCAATTGGGTTGCTACTCAAATTGCTAATGGCGCAGTATGGCCTGACAATTGGATAATGTTCGTAAGCGGCGTTGCAAAGGGCTTGAAAGAAACCTTGCTCGAGAAGATTGAGCGTAAGTGGCTGAAGAACTACGCGTCCCTTTCAGGAATTGCGTTGGTTCTCGCTGCTTCGGCCGATGAAACAGCGGCTGAAAGTCTATTCGCGAGGCTTTGCGCCCTTGAGCACACAAAAGCCGCTACCGAACATTGGGAAAACGAACTCGAAGTGGCCATTGAAACGCAAGTGCAAGATGTGCTCCGTGCTTTTCCAAGCGAGATTGTTGTTAGAGGTTGCTCGCCTTATTTTTCTCGAGCATTTGATGTGACGGCATTCGCCGTGATGACCCGTCTGCTTAGTACCGTTGGCCGCACCGATATTAGCCTCGGCACGACGTTGAATGGGCAACTTCGGAAAGGGCTCCGAGCATATCTCAAGGATGGCATACCGTTCGCTCTCTCAGAAGACGACCCGTCCGGCCGGCTGAAAGCTGATTTAGTGTCGCTGCTCGCGCAGGTTGGCGAGCCAGAGGACATGGCTGATCTCCGAGAACTAATTCACGCAGATATCGAAAGAGTCAGAAGAGGTCAGGAAGCCATAGCTCGTGGCGAGGTGGGCCCGATGAGCAGAGGGGCGGCGACAAGGTATTCCAACTGGAATGTCCAGGCCGTTACACAGCTAGATCCATCGGCGGCGGATACATTTCTTCTGGAGCTACTCGAGGAACCAGAATATGAACGTGACGCCGCATGGGGGCTGGTACGTCTGACGAGCATTCCTGCCCCGGAAAGACGTCGTGACGCCAAGAAATATGAACTCATCTGGCAGGCGCGCGCGGGGCAACGACCTAGAACTGCTTGTGAAGAACGCCGAAAGGTTTACGCGGCTGCCATAAAAACTCAGCTAAACAGGGTTCGGGAAACACTCGCCAGTGCCGGGCAAACGCGTCACAACGGCAGACTGAAGGAACTGGCGAAGGCACTTGCAGCTATCGACAGCAGTGGATCAGCCGAACTGGTCTTGGACATAATGTCCCTTCCAGGCGAATGGGACGGGTGGGCGAGGGTAGATGCACTGGAAACGTTGTTACGGAACGGCGTTGTGCTACCAACGAATCAGACCGTAAAAATCGTTGAGCCCATCATAGAGCAGGCTCGTGTTCACGGGCTTTCCGACAACAACCAGCTTTGGTTGCTGAAGGACGCTCTATGTATACTGCCGTTCCTAGATTCTCCACACATAGGAATCGACAAACTCCAGCGAGTGATTTCTGAACTAAACTTCCGGAATTATGAGTTGCGAGAAATAGTGACAGCCGTTGGGCACGCGCGGTGCGAGGCAGGGTTGAAATTTTTGCTGGAACTTGCATCCGATTCGGGTCAAGCAAAGCAGCTCGGAAATGCATGGATTAATGCAATCGCCGCGCTCGATAGTCCTGCAGCAAGACAGTTTCTGCTAAGCTTTGTAGATCCGGATGTCCCTGGATGTTCTTGCGACCTGGATTTCGAACAATCCGAAGCCGTAGCTACGCATCTAGGCGATTTGGCGCTTCGGGACGAGATGATTGGACAGCGGCTGCTTCAATTGTGTAGCACTCGACTTGCCCCAGGCAACCGGCTTGTGCTGTCGATTGCCGTTTCCCGTCTGCAGACAGAGGATGCGATTTTGGCGGCGCTAAACCTTCTCGATGATGGCACTACTCCAGCAGTTCCACACCCAACGAGAAGGCAAATCGAGGCTGCATTCGTGGAACGACGGCCGTATGGCACAAGCGAAACGACGTTTATGCTCACCCCTCGAAGTGCGAGTGCAATTAAGACGAAACTTGCCGACATGGCAGTGAACGACGCAGGGCGCAAGAAGTCGGCATTTGGACTTCTCGGTGAAATCGAGGAGTGGCGTCTCGAATATGGGCGACCGGACAATGAGCCTCGGCACCCTGTGGTCGACTCGGGCGGGCCATGGCCGCCTCTATCGGGATGAAAGCCCGAAACGAGCGTGAGCGCAAAGGCTCGAATACTGTTGCTTCGAAGACGTGCCGAAACCAAGAAACGCGGAAGGCACCTTAGTCATTTTTGCCACCGGAATACGCAGTGGAGACCGACTTGGCAGGAAGAACGCGGGGAGTAAACCAAACGACGCGTCGCTAGAAGCGGGACATGGTAATGCACGAGGTGAAGATCGCACCATCGATACGAATTGTCGCAGTCGTGCCAGTGCTACCTACTGTCCCACAGCTGCCGTAAGCTCAGCCACCATGAGTGACAATGGCTGGTTCGCATGCTGCGTGCAGAAGATAAAAGGCTTGCTGCGCAAGGCTTCCGAACGCGCCTTTGCTCGCCCGGATGAAGAAGCCATCCGTCGCGCCGACGCGCCGCATACGCCCCCGCGGCCAAACAGATTTCTCCCGAACCGCCACACGTGGCGAGTCGCGCGACAGGGACGGCCCTTTCGGGTTTACGTCGTAGAGCCGACAGACTACCGTCCCGACAATCACTCGAAGATCTTCAATGGCGCGATCAACGCCCTTTTGAGACCACGCCTAAACTATGTCGATCCTCATGTGACCAGCACGGTAAGACCCCCGTCCGACGTAGGCCGCAAGGAACGGCAGCGACAACTTGCTCGCGCAGCTCGCGAGGTCCCGCAGGTGACCGTTCTTGATCCGGGGTGCCTCAGCGTCGATCAGATCATTCGTGATCGCAATCACTTCGGCCTTGGCGGCATCAGTCGGCAGTCGTCCGCCGACCATCTTCGTGCCATCTTCCGCTTTGCTCACGTCGCCTTCCAGAATCAACTGAGCAAGATAGAACAGGCGAACGAAATATGGCCTGAACTTGGCTTCGCTGGCGGGGTTGGTCTCGGGATACAGCTCCTGCAGCGCGTGCTCCACCTTCGAGAGTTCGCGGTAGAGCTCCATATCCGCCGTCGTCGGCTGGGCGTCCATATGGACATCGAACTCCAGCCCCCTGGCCTCTCGCGCGCCCGGGTCGCTGAAGCCCATTGAATCAATAGGCAGCTCCGTGCCGTTCTTATCGACCACTTTGATGGTGAACGGAGACAGAGGAGAAGTTTTGGTCCCCGGAGGAGAAGGCTTGGTCCTCGGTGGAGGAGGCTTGGCCTCCGTTGGAGGAGGCTTGGTCTCCCGTGGAGGAGAAGGCTTCGTCTCCGGTGGCGGTGATGGTGACGTCTGCGGTGGGGCGTCCATCAGCAATTCGCCTTTTTTCTTGTCGGCTTGGTCTAAGCTCATGATCACCTCCCCGAACGGCGGCTTCCCTGGCTGTCCACTTTGCGTTCGCCAGCTATACGCCTTCGCTATGTGCAGCAGCATTTGTCGTGCCAATTACAATGCCTAGCGTGAATGTGTCAGCACGAAGCTTGTGCACCAATGATCATCTGGAGAGGGCGCAGGCGGCGAGCGGGGCGCACACCAGTAGGCATCTTCCTCGTTTGATCAATTCGCAGTCCCCCAAGATCGTCATTAGTTGTCCCCCAACATTCTTCGCAACCGGCGGCAAACCCATGCGGTTCGACGACTTGCCGAATTACAGCTGCATTAGCTGGGCCAGTCGTGAATGAGACATCTGGCGGGAACTGAATCGCCACGGCGTTAAGCTGCAAAGACCCCTTCAGGGCAGCTTGGCGACAGCAAACCCGAGGCCGCTGATCGGGTTCAGCGCAGGCTTGGATTAGGTGCGGACGGGGGCTGGTCAGGATGCGCCCGTGGCTGCATCAACTGCAACTGCAACAGTAGCGCTACAGTGCAAGCCGTAGCACCGCTGATCCAAAAGCTGGATGTTCACGAGAAGCTGCACATCTGAGAATGCTCGCAACTGAGCATGAACGCGACGGTTTCTAGAAGCACTTGTCACGTGTGAAGCTAGAGGACAAGCCTGCGCTTCACTTACAAACTTCGGCAGGAACAGACCAGGCATGGCGGTTGCTAGAAAAGAGTTGTAGTCGGCTCTGGTGAGCCTTCGCCCACCGGGGACTGAATCTCGGTGAGGAGTGAACACATGGCAATCCCTTCATCTCACAGCGTTCTAGAATTCAAGCACATTCAATTTCTGGGTGACTGGCTGCGGTTCAGCGCGGTCTCAGCCATCCAATACACCGCAGTGAAGAAAAACACGCTTCTAGTCGTGATCGAGGAACCGACGGGGAGTCTCGTAACCTATCGGTTCACTCTGGACCGAGACCAGGAAGTTTGGGTGGTGGAGGATGTTGTCCATATTCCAGCTCAATGCGTGAAGAGTACGCCCGGTGACAAAACGACCTGCGCGGGATGATTGGCCAGCCAGATGTCATCGTCGGCCCGGCTCGCGGTTGCTCTATGGGTGCGTGTTTGTTTTCTCGACGATCAGGTTGTCTATTACGCGGCTCGGTCTCCCCGAGTTCCCGATTGGAGATGGAAGGTGCGGAGCCGAAGTCGCCGGAGAATGCAATGTACAAACCTGGAGAGTTCTTTATTGGTGTTATTGATTTCTTTGGGATACTTGTCCCTGGCGCGGTCCTACTCTTTCTGGACGGCTCCCGGCTTCCGGACGTACTACAGCTTCCGCCGCTCGGGGATCCGACATTGCAATGGGCAGCATTTCTAGTCGGCGCTTACGTGCTTGGTCACTTTCTCCTCGCTGCTGGGGTGCCTCTAAACCGCACGTTGCGCTTTTACAAGTCGGCGAACAAAGACCGATTTTACCAAAGCGCGAAGAAACACCTAATTGTCCACAGCACGACGGAAGAGCAAGCGAGAACCGATACCTTTTACCTCGCGTACGCATCCGTGCGGCTGAAGAGCCCCGCTGCGGCCGCCGAGATTGAACGCCAGATGGCGGACTATAAGCTGTTTCGAAGCCTCGCGATTGTGTTCGCGTTGGACCTCGCAGTGAACTGGTGGCTCCACGGGCGCTGGCCGCGGCTGCTTCTCTCAAGCTTGTTACTCGCGTTGACGGCTGTCCGTTTTGGTTTTCTTCTGAGCTGGACATATCGCATCACATTTGAATACTACGAATTGCTCAGAGAGGCGCGGGCGGCCTGAACGACGGACCTGTGGCTGGCCAGAACTTGATGCTACGCGGTACGCCTGAGGTAGTGATGATGAAGACCGCCAACTTCGGCCGCGGCCTGGGCCGGGCGTAGGAGTGTGCGAAGGTAGCGAGACACGCTGCTCTAGGAAACGATGAACCTCAGCCGAAGTAACTCGCCGTGGAACGCCACTTTAGATCATAGAATCGAACTGATGTGTTCTGGCCAGGTAAGTGTCGAGTGACTCTGAGCAAAGGAGGCAATGCAATGGCAGCGACGTGTTATCTGTGCGGCCGGCCGGTCTACAGCGACGGCAAGGGAGATTGTGCTCCCCAGGAGGACCACGTCACTCCCGGACAACCCCAAACCGTGTGGACCCACGCGTGGTGCAACCAGGTAAAGGGGGCTGGAAGCGTCGGTGATGCGAAAAGGGCCATCGGGGAGCACTTCCGACGCGGCACCGCCCCGCGGTGCTTGGGCTGAGTAAGCCCTAACGCAAGTGACAACTCTAAACTTGGTATTCGGGAAATGGTGCGAAGCGTCAAAGAGGAGCTGCAAGCGTCAGAGGAGGAGGTGCATCAAAAACGAGAACGCGCTCTGTTTGATCTAAAAACGTTCGAGCTTGAGATCAGTTTCGTAACTCGCCACAGCCTGACCGAAAAGGCCGTTGCCTGCACCACTGCAACTGCAGCATGCAACTGCCTGCTACAGTAGCACTCGGATGTTTTTTCATCTGGCCAACGAATGTAGAATCGCCGAGGGTGCCTGAGCTCCGAGCGATTTTATTTGGCTAATCCTCTCCAGTGCGCCGCAGAAATTAACAGCGCGCTGCTGGCGCATTTACTGCATGACATAAAAAGCTTTTGGCGCAAGTTTTCCGTGAATCGGCGCGCCTTGGGCGAAGCACTAGTGCCTGGAGAACCGCCGATTTTCGAAGGGGAGGTAATCATGGCCTCGGAGCCATGGGTCTGGGCTGGCGATCGACATGGGTCGTATCTTGATCGATCGCATACAGGTAGATCAGTTACATCCCTGACGGCACATAGGAAGTGCGCGCCACTGCCTCCGACAGGAACCGCGAGGCTAATGCTTGTCCTGCTCGCGCTCACGTTCTTGACCGGATGTGTGAAGAAGGGTGTCGAATTACTCCCACCACCTCCGGCTGGCGAGATCCTGGCCTCTCCGTATCAGCCCGAGAATCCCTACACCCAGCTGGCTCAGGGGCTCTTCACCCGGACGATGTATACCGAGGCAAGTGGAACAGGTTATCGGGTCGAAGTCCTGGATTTGCTCGTTGGCCCGGGTCAGCGCACGAGCGAGGCCTCTTTAGCCGGAGCGGCCATCCTCGAATTCCGTTCCGGCAACGGAGCGCTTAATGCTGGAGGCAAGCGGCAAGAATTCGCTGCTCGTTCGACTTTCGTCCTCTCGGAAGGTCAGGTCTTCGTGATCGAAAACAATGCTGAGATTCGGGCCACGATCAGGGCTTATGTCTACAGCGCCCGGTAAATCTGTTACTTGGTTGGGAGGTACGCGAATGAAACGCCGATGCGTAGTGCCTCTTGCTGGACTGCTGTTTGTCTCGTTCGTGATCGCTTCGGGTGCAACTGGATGTTCGCACGATTGGCCAACATTCCGGCACGACGGGCTGCGCTGGGGCAATCAACCGCACGCGACTGCACTCTCCGATCCTACCAAAGTGACGAGCCTCAAACAGCGGTGGCTTTTTCAGCCGGCTGGCGCACAGGGGTTCACTGGGGCGTCACCGATCGTTTACAACGGCATCGTTTATATCGGAAACCAGAACGGATACTTCTATGCCGTCAACGAGGAGACGGGTGTTTTGGTGTGGCAGTATCCAGACCCACAGTCAAAACCCCTTGTCCAGCGGCGGCTGGTCGAGTGCGGCACCTGTTGTGTGAATGCCTCGGCTTATGGGATCACTTCGACCGCCGCGATCGCGACCATCCAGTCGACTGACGCAGTGATCTTCGGCGCGCCGGATACCTGTCCCAATCCGGCACAACGACAACCGTCCTTGTGCACGGGAAATGGCGATGGCCATCTGTTTGCGCTCAACGCCGCGACCGGCACGCTGATGTGGCGGTCCCCGGTCGTAGCAAGGCTGACTGGGCTCGTTGGTGGAAGGCGCCCCCCGTTTGAATTCCACGAGCAGATTGGCTATTCCTCACCGCTCGTGACCAACCACCATGTTTACGTCGGCATTGCAGACCATTGCGACAATCCGATCCAGAAAGGGCAGGTAGTTGCCGTTCACCTCGACACCGGGCAGATCGACAACGGGTTTAGGTTTTCAGGCGCGGGAAACCTGTACGATCCATTCACGGTTGGCGGTGGTGTTTGGAGTTCGATCGCAGGCGGAACGTCTGACATCTACGTGACCACTGGTAACGGCGCGGGTGCTCCGCCAGAACCAGACCCGGACCATGTGCTGAGCATGCTGAGGCTGGACGAGAATACCGGACGCGTTGTCTGGCAGGTGCAGCCGATAGCATTCGAAAGCGATCGAGACACCGACTGGGCTGTCACTCCGAGCGTGATGCTTTCGAGTTGCGGTACTCTTGCGGTATCTACCCAGAAGAATGGGTGGACTCACGCGGTGAATGCCGACACGGGCCGCGTGCGCTGGGTGTTTCCATATCCTTTCCCTCGGACTGGAGCCGATCCTTCCGTCTATGACCAAAATGGATACGTGGTGCACTCCGGAGCAGGCGCCGGAGCAGTCTGGGAAGATGTTTATATTGCCCAGACCGTGGGCTTCGCCAACCCGTACGATGATTCTGCTCACAACCGCTTGCATGCGCTTAATGCCTGTGCGCGAACGCCAGAGGATCGAATCCGTTGGATGCATGACCTCCCCGGAAAGCCGGGGCCCCCGACCGTCAGCCGAGGAGTGGTCTTCGTAGGCACGGACACGGGCCAGCTCGTCGTCATTGCAGACCCTTCGATAGGAGGGTCGACGCCAGGCTTTCGGTGCAATGATCCGTATGCCACGACGGCTCAGTGCGCGGCCCTTCATCGCTGGTTCCCACAGCTGTTCTGGCTCGTTCGGGACCCGGTTCCTCTTCTTCCACCTATCCAGCTTCAGGGGGCCATCCATACTGAGCCGGCCCTGGCGCATGGTCGCGTCTTTGTTGCCACTGATGCGGGCAACTTGTACATGCTCGCGCCCGACCCTTGATCGGAGGAATTCATGCGACGTCGCCTTGTTTTAACGATCGCCATTCTGACTGCCGGCACTCATCTCGGCGCCTCGACATTCGCGCAGGACCCATCAAGTCAAGTTGCGCCAGCTGTCCGTGATCGAGACCCCCTCCGTTCTTTGGGCTTTTTCGACGGCAAGATCACGGTCCGAACCAAGCAAGGAAAGGACAAGGAGATACGCGTGGTCATTCGAAACTGGTTCATGCCGAAGGGAGGGGTAGTGCCACGATTCCCAGAGGAAGGTTTCATGATTGTCCAGCTACAAAATGGACGACTGACGACGACGATCGATGGACAGCGGGAGGAGAGGAAGTCGGGCGACTTCTGGTTCCTGCCTGCGGGTTCGACGATGTCGATGGAGACCGCTCACACGGCCGCGTCACTTGAAACCATGGCCATGAAGAGTCCGCCGTAGAGGGCAAGGCTTTCGCAGCGAATCGCGGGTTCAGTCTCGATTCACCTGAAAGCCGTGCCGCCAGATTGGAACAAAGTTGAGGTGCTAGGTTCCTATGTTTGGGATACTGAGGGAGGTCATGGCTGGATGGAGATTCACCCAGTCACAAGCATCTCAGTGATGACTTGCCGTCTGCCCCAACACCTGAACGCGCATCGTGGAGCTGTGCTTTACGACCCAGAATTCAATCGGCTCGCGAACGGTGCTCACCCCATCAACGATTTCGGCCTGGACTTTGCTGCAACACTGCAACTGCAACCTGCAACTGCCTGCTACGGTGGCACCCACGGACGCTGCACGACTCATTCTCCGAAGTGGAGGAGGGCCCATGCATAAGCTCGCGGTTTGGCTGGCCGGTCTCGTCGTCACGCGCACCAGAACAGCAGTCAGCTCGATTGGCCCAGCTCCTGCAGAGTAATTAGCGTTGGTGCGCCCGCTGTCCGGGCGATGCCGGATCTGGTTCGCAGCCCCAGAACGGGCCACTACGAGGCTGCCCGATTGGAGGAGGTCATGCCCGAGAAGGACCGCAAGAACGCGCCGCTAACGGCGGGTGAGCTACGGCGCCAATCTCAAATTGATCGCGGAGCGTACGGACGGCAAGTATCAGCACTACTGGCGCGACGGCGGCGGTTGGCATGCCGGCGCTATCATCACTTGAGCGACGGGGCAGAGCCAACAATGGCTATGCAACTTCGAACTCTGCGCCCTACGTCGTTTAAGTGCAAAGGGGCAGGCAAATGAATGCGAAACAAAAGCGCGCCCCAATCCTCGCGGTATTCCCGGTCAGCGACAATCAGCTAGAAGTAGTTTATCGCGAAGCCGTTCCCAGTCCGGCGGCGCGAACCAACGACTACCACCTTAAGAGCGGCGCGACGGTACAGCGCGCAGAAGCTGACCCCGGGCGGCCGGGCCGCGTCCGACTGTGGATCGAGCCCGTCGGCTCTACGCCGGTCCGGGTCGATTCCCTGTCCGTCGGTGGCTTGCAGAGTCCGCCGTTCATCCATGGCGTGCAGACCCCAATGGAATTGAAGGTTCCTTACACCGAATCTCTCTTTCCCTACGCGTCCACGCTAATCGACAAACACGTCACCGTGATGTGTTGCACCGGTTGCAACGGCGGTGTCCACGGCCGGGGCTTTGTGGTCCTGAACAACCACAGTGGCGGCGGCTGGAGTTCGATCTGGGTCAAGACGCGGCAGAGTATCGGGGTTCCATATCCACGTTGGCAGCGAGTCCTATTTGCGGGGGGCGTCCTCTCGGAGATGAATGGGTCAACGACCGTCGTTGATCATGGATGGATGATTGTACAGAAGGTAGACGAGCCGGCTCATCACGCCCCTCCGCCACTGCCTATCGAAACCGTGGATCTGCCCGAAGCGGGCACGCGCTCGCTGCTCGCAAAGAGTCTCGACGCTACTTGGGTGCAGTTCAGCGATGTCGTGCTGCGAAACGTGCGCGCTGTGCCAGACCAAGAGCTTGCCAAAGATGACCTCCCTAAGACGGTGGTCGAGTTCACCGATCGTTCCGGCGGCGCTTCCGTCGCGTGGTTGTACCAATCGCGCCGCATTGGGCTAAAAGCAGAGCAGCGCCTGGCTCACCTCCGTGGGTTCGTCCACGCGGAAGAGCCCGGACGATATGTCCTTCTAAGCGACAAGGACGAGGACTTGCCCGCGTGAACCTTCACCAGTTGCAGCCAGGAACTGCATTGATTCGGAGTGGCGGTGTACTAGGTCTCACTGATGCCGCGGGAGAAGGACGGCGGCAGGGAACCCACGGATGCCGGCGTTGCCTAGTGGGCCCTCTCGAAAATGTTGGCCGTGAGTAGATGCGATTCGGGCAGTTCGTGCAGCAGACACATGCTCGGCGTGCAAGTCGGTGCGGAAATAGATACTTACACAGTGCTTGCCCTGCCGCTCGAGCTCGTACTCACCATCCGGTGCAGGCATCACGCCTCCTCTTGAGCAAGCCGATTGTAGTCTCAGGACGTCACAGGGCAGGAATGCGCTCGAGGCGCGCCGCGCGTGATTTGGGCGATTGGCGCCCTTATTGCGGTGATTGCCAGACATATCCCGGCGACGTCTCCTGGAAATAGAACTAGGGCCAACCCTTGGCCGACATCAGTTCGGACTTCGATGTCGTGTACAGGTGGTCGTTCTTCCTCAAACGGTAAAGGGTGGTGCTGCCGCTCAATGCTGGCGTAGTGCCGATGTAGCCGAGCGGATATTGACGAGCCGCGGAGCCCCAGGCCTCGCAAGTCGAATCGGTCGTCAAGAAGTGCTCGTGGGTGCTCCGCTGGCAGAGATACAGCGCCGCGAGCGTTCCACTGTTATCTTGGCGCTCGCGCAGATAGAACGCGGGCACGTTCTCTGCCGTATATCCGCCGCTCATCGCCGCCTTGATAGTAGTGCTCGCCATTCCCATAGGAGCGCTCTACCGGCACGCTCGCCTGGGGCCAAACGTAGCCGACGCGTTGTTCGAAGGAATACCCGAAGTCACGCTGCGCCGATGCTAACTCGCTCTGGCTGATCGTGTAGAGGTGGTCGTTCTTGCGGAGTCGCCAGAGCTCCACGGTCCCGCGCAAATTGGACTGCGCAATGTACCCGATGACGCCGCGCCGAGCGGGTAGCCCCCACACCTCGCAATTCGCATCGGTCGTATACAAGTGGTAGCCGCTGGAGAGGTTGACGCACTCATAGAACGGCACGACTGACGCGTTCTCGGCGTACTTGAGAAGCATGAAGTCGTCGACGGACGAGAACGCGATCCCTCGCTCGGTGATCTCTCGAACCGACGCGGTCGTGAGGATGTGCTCGCCTGGGGCGCTCGCCCAATACCGGTGCACCGGGACGGAGCATTTGAAGCCGCCGTTGAACGTCACCACTGGACATGAATTCGGCGACAGAGAAGCCCTCTTTCGTGGTTCCCGAGGTGTTCAGCTCCAGAATCTTCAACCCGTTTTCGTAGGAGCGGTCGGGCTCTAGGTCGTTCCGGCTCGTAATCGCGAAGACCTTACCGTCGGCGACGGTGAGCGGCGTGAAATGGCCGACCATCGGTCGATGGTTGGCGTCCGAAGCCTGGTGACGCTTCAGATTGTCGGTCCAGACGAGATGGAGGTTGGCGGCATCGAACGCGAGTAGCCAATCCCCATTCTTCCGACTCTGAGGTGCGGGAAGCGTCGCCCAAACGATGCCCGTGCCAGGCGTTCCTCCATTAGCCGAAACGGACAGAATGCCACCGGGCATGAGCTTGCACGGACTGTGTCCTGGGTCAGCCGGCACGCACTCGGACGGATCGTACTCGTCCCCTGCCTGGACCTTGGACTTGACCTCTTCACGAACACAACCGTACCGGCCATTGTCGGATCCGTTGGTCGTCCGAGACGTGTCTCCGCCGCAAGGAGGACTGTCCAGCCAGAATCCAGGGAACAAGGCGGTGTTGAACTTCAGCCCCCGCAAGACGTCGGATTCGCCCCAAACATACAAGTAACCAAAGGTCGAGTCGGTCGGCTGCCAGAAAGCAGGCGTTCCATGAAGGTGCGGCTGCGTGACGCCCCAATACAGGTCCCCGGATCCGTAGACGGAGTGAGAACCATGGAACTTTTGCATCAAGGTCAAGGTATCGGCCGCGAACGTGTAGAGGATGCCGGTCTTGCCGCCGGCGACGAGGAAGTTGACGGTCGGGATGAGCAGGACCCCACCCGAGCCCAAGTCGCTGTCGGTCTCGTCGAGCCTCTTCCGGTCCGGCGGCGTGTAGACCTGGATACCGGACGGCGACGAGAGCTTGATCACACTGTCGCCGAAGTCTTCGATTCCGGCATCGGGAGGGCCGTTGCCGGTGGCGAAGTACGTGTTGCCCGCTGCGTCTGCGGCAAGACCACCGCCGGACTGCCAGACGCCCCCGCCTTGCCCCGGGTGGGTAACCGCCGGCGTTGTGCAGAACACGCGTGTCTGCTCGAGGGTGGTTGCGTCATAGGCGACGACCCATCCGTGATAGACAGAAGTCGCTTCCGCGGGACCGCCGGCTCCAAACGCGAGGTAGACGGTGTTTCGAGTGAGGAGCAACCCAGGTCGGTTAGTCTGATAGCCCGCATTCAAGACCGCGCCCTTGTAGCTCGCGGTCACCCGGGTCTGTTGCACCACTTGCCCAGTCTTTGGGTTGAGGCGCGCAATCCAGAACGCGGCATTCCCAAGTTGGTTGGTCGGCTCCGCCGTCTTGTAAACGACGTACAACGCATCCATCGACGGCGAGATGACCGGGGTGCTCACAATTCCCTGCGCGGACGTGCGCGGGGGTGCGGCCTCGCTCAATGTCGTTGGCGGCCAGACGTCGCCGCCGTCGTTCGCATCGAGTGCGAAAACGCGATTTGCCATCGTGGCGACGAACACCACGTCGCGCGAGGCGGAGTTCACCGTCAGCGACGGAACGTACAGCGGTTGGGCGTAGACGATGTCCTTAAGCGACCTCCATGCCTTCTCGCGCATGCCATAGCGTGCGATGCTCGCAGGCGTGAGCGAGGTCTCATCGAGATAGGCACCGGTGCGCTGATTGTCGTTGTGTTGCGTCAGCACCGGCGCCCTCGTGCCGGCGGGACGGAGCAGGGTGCCCTTCTTCGCCAGACACGCACCAAAGCATGCAGCAGTGACGAGCGCACCCCCCAGGAGCAACCGCAGACTTTCTGCGCTACGCATTGAGCCCCTCAGCTATTAAGGTGGATCCCTGTCCATTCGCTTCCTGCGGCCTAATCTCGGCTGTCCGCGCCCCAGCTCGCAGGCGCTTTGGCACGCCACATCATGCGCGCTTCCAGGACGCCGTTGGCATCGACCGTGCCATTGACGGCGACGTTTCGACCGACGACCGGAACGACTGTGGTGCCTCCCTTCATCGCTTGGCCCAGGTCGACTTGCAGCACTTTTCCAGAGCGCAGTGCGATAGCGATTCGAGAGCCAGTCACACTCTTGATCGTGCCCCAATAGAGTGCTCCCGAAGGCCTTGACAAGGGGGGGCCAGGAGGTGGTCGGAAGGCTTGTTGCCACCGCGGTGGAGGCGCGCCTCGCTCTTGTTTGGGCGCCGTCAGGCCAAAAATCGCCAATTGGCGATAGCTGGGCACATAGACCCTGCCGTTTGCGACCGTTGGAACTATGTTCGCATTGCCATTTATGTTGGGCCAAGTTCCAGCGGCTCCGGACCAAAGCTGCGGGAGCGTCCCGCCAGAAGCGGTCCCGTTGAACGCGAACAGCGCGACGTGGTTGTCGTTGCCGGTCGGACGCGCGATAGCCCAGATGATGGGGGTGCTCGGTTTCGTCCCACTCGAAGAAACACTGGTGAAGAATCCGCCGTCTTGCGGCCCCTTTGGTAGCACCGCCGAGGACGCCTCGAGTTTAAGTGCTGGACTGAGGGCCGTGTTCACTTTCCAAGTCTTAACCTGCAAACCACCGCTACTCACCACACGTCCAACGCCGTCCGATCCCTTGTAATACGACGGTCCGCACCAGCACTCGCCAATCCCCACGTTTTTTGGGATGTCGGGGTCATGAAACCCTCCCATATTGTCGCGGTTCAGGATGAAGAGGCGGCCATCCTTGCCCGCCGCGACCGCCAGGTGCGGGACGGGCCCCGGCTGATCCGGCACCACCAATGCCCCACCCGACCCGTAGTCGGTATCGCACTGGTCGAGCTTGCCGACGTTCGAAGGTGTGAACAAGTCCTTCTTGCTGAGGCTGGAGGAGAGCTTCACCACGCTCTCTTGGATATTTTTGACACCGTCGTAGGTGGTGGAACTCAACGCTTTACTGCAATCTAAAGGACTGGAATCGGAATTGCCGGTGACGAAGAAAAGAGCTCCGTCCCGCTCGGCGGCCAGACCATATCCCGACATCCAGATTGATGAGAGGTACCACTGGTCCGGAGCCGTTGACAGAGTGTCGGTGAGTTCATTCGCTGCCAGCGCACCCAGTGTTCCGGCGTTCCAGCCCAAGACCCAGCCACGCGAGGCGTTCGGCTTGAAGTCGCAGAAACTTGCAAAAGCCGCGTAGACGTTCTCGTTATACTGCAGCAGAGCAGATCGCTGGCGCTGAACTGTCGCGTCGAACTTGAACGCCGAGCCGTTTGCGAGCGAGTGCGACGCGGAAATGGTGATCGGTGACCCGGGTTTGTTTTGCAGCGTGCTCAAATCGAGCGCGTGCAACTGATAGGTCGGCTGCCCCGCCACGAGCGCGTAGGCCACCACGTACATGGTCTGCCTGCGAACATCGATCGTTGGCGTGCCGTTAATGCCAACATTAGGGCCGTTATTGCTGCAGCCGAGCGGACTCGGCACGGGGACTCCCAAGTTGGCGCTCTTTAGGATATTGCCGGACCAGGAATCGATGGCATACACGGTATTGCCTTCGGTCGCGACATAGACGACTGTATGGACACCTTGCCCCTGGATCATCTGGTTTGTTACCACCAGCGGCTGCGTGTCGACTTGATCATCCAGAGCAACATTGACAATCAGCCCGAAGGTCGCGGGAGTGACGTTCGCAGGTGTCAGCGTGTTCTCCGATGGATTCCATCCCGTGCGCTGCGGATCGTTGTGATAGGTGATGATGCTGGTGCAGCCAACCGTTACAGTATTGGAGAAAACCACGTTGCTGCCGATGTACTCCACGACCTGAACAGTGTCGTTCTGTGCGAAGGACGCCGCAGGCGCGATGTCGAGGGGAACGTCGCCCGGCGCCGCGCCCCCGTAGCCTGCGACTGCGTTGTTCTTCAGCAAAACGAGCGTCGCATTGATCGTCGTATTGCGGACGATCGCGGCGGATTGGTTCGGACAGATAGGTCCGACCAAAATCGGTGGCGGGATTTTGTTCGTTGGAGGTTGCGGTGACGAGCGGGGGCTGTGGTGGCAAAGATCTTGTTCAGCGGTCACTCCCGGCGTGGCCGCTATTGGCGTAACGTGCATCCAGTTCGACTCTGCCGTCGCATATCCTGCCCCAATGGGAACGGCCTGGAAGGCCAGCAGGTGCGATCCCGTGTAGAGCCCATGCGCCGTGATCGCGTCGTTACCGATAATCGGGGGGTCGAGGAGGGGTGCTTTGAGGGGAAACGGTTCCGGCTGAACAGTCATTGGCACAGCGTCCACGCTCGTCACACCCGTGCAGGCACTCTGCTTTGCAGTGATTCTATGGCCCTTCACGAGGGGCGAGGTCCCCACCGGGTCCCAGTCGCCGCCCCAAAGATTTGGTGTCGCGCCATTGCCGATTACCCCTGGCGCCGTGAGGTCATGCACCTGGACCGTCACTCCTGGAGTGAGGTTATGTACCGGAACGATCCGTCCACAGTCATAGATCTTGGGATCGATGCTTGGGGCGGGCAGAGTCGAAGGCATATGTCCCACGATCATAGGTGCGGACGGCTTGCTTGTGATGCCGTTAACGGTTTGCGTTGCCGTTATACTATTTCCCGCTTTGAGCGATTGAGTGAGTGCGACATCGTCGAACCCGAATACAGTTACAACAGGACCTCCAATAACTGTTGTGCCGTTGAGATAAACGATGATGGTTGCCTTTGGTACAAACGAATCCACATAAACACTCTTTGAACACTCGTTGGTGGGCTCGACGTTGGGTGGAGATAGTACGGGTCCGTCCGGGCCCTGAATCGGCCATCGATCATTGATAAAGACTTTATTCTCCTGCGCTGTTGTTGCGAAGGAGAGAGTCAAGCACCCGAAGACGATGACATGCACTACAGCGTGGAGCGACGCGGCCGCCAAGCCGGCTAATTGCCAGAGAAATCGAGAGCGCGGTCGAACAAAAATTGGCGTCACGCAGCCACGGAAAGCAAAGTTGCGTACGAGGCTCATCGATATCCCTCCCAAGATAATTCCTAGAATTCGTTCGGGGTTGAGTAACCCGCAACGAATAGAATCAGAGGACTTGTCTGAGGCATGGAGAGTTCTCCGGACAGGACCTTTTTTGTGACACATCAGGTGGTGTGTCGCATGTAGATACGTCTGTCGTCGATGCCCTTGGCGAATAGGTAGACGCGCGGGCCAATGGCGGCCGCTGCCAGTCCCACGTCCGTGCTGCCGGGGTGCGGTAGGGCGTTCCATCCGCTCCAGCTACCGGTGTTGCTGGCGAGGTTGAGGTATGGAGCGCGGTCGTTGATACCTTTCACGAACACGTAGCACTGCTGATTGGTCGATACCGCCGCCATTCCCGCGTCAGTGTGTCCGGCACCCGGCAGCTCCGCCCAATCGGTCCAACTGGCTCCGTCGGACGAGCGCGCCCGCGCCAGGATGCGGTTGCTGGTGACCCCTTTGATGAGCAAGTGCAGCTCGTCCTGGAAGTTGACCAACGCCGGGTCGGCATTGGTTTGCCCGCCACCCGGCACCGGCGACCAGCCGCTCCAGCTCCGCCCGCCAACAGCCAACTCGTTGACGTACAGTTGATTGTCGGTGCCCTTGGCACACAGCACGAGGTGGCCGGTGGCGACCGCAGCGGAGACGGCCGCGTCGGTGACGAAGCCACTCGGCACTTCCGCCCACGGCTCGTTGGTCAGCGCTCCGCTGCCAACAAAGGCACGTTTGTGCACGATATGGCCGTCATCACGCACGGCGAACAGATGCAAGCTGTTCTCGTGCAGCACCGATGCGAGCGAATGGTGAGTTGTCATCCCCGCCGGTTTCATCTCGATCCAGCCAGCAGTCCAGGTCCCGTTCAAGCCCGACATGCTTTGCATGTAGATGCGGCGGTCGTTGATGCCTTTGGCGAACAGATGCAGGTTGCCAGAGAAGTCGACGGATGCGTCGAGTTTCGCATCAGTGGTGCCATCTCCAGGCACCGCGCTCCAATCGGTCCATGCAGGCAGCGACGGCTGGCGCACCGCAAAGTCGGCGTGCTCCAATTCGGTACGCTGCACGCCCAGCCCTTCGGACGTCCATCGATCGGGAGCGCGCCCAGCCAGTGATTGCGTGTAGCGCGTTCCATCCCAAGCAACTTCCCAAAGGTCCCCGGACATTTCGTTGGTCACCAGCATGCGACCAGCACGAGCGAGAAACTGGCTCGCGCTGACTGCAATCAGTTTGTTCTCGCGCTCGCGCTCGAACGAAAGCTGCGTGTGATAGAATGTCCCGCCGGCCGGCGGAACGAAGGCAATGTTCTCGGCGCAGTATCCGATGTCGGCGAGTAGTGTGGGAGCGCCCCCAGTGTCAACGGCGTAGACTTTGCCGCTCTGGGGATCGTCATCGCCTACGCCCTCGACGCCAACGATGATGTGGCCGCCCAGCGGGCCGAACGCCGCGGGCGCCACCGCGACCCCCTCAACGCGCATTGGGAAGCCCATGCGCGTCGCTAGATCGACCAAGAGTGTGGCGTGGGCGCTCGCGTCGACTAGAAATATCTTGCCGTTCGTGTCAGCGGCCACCAGGCGCCCGCCGAACGTTCCAGTCTGGTCGAAGACGAGACCACCCCACAACCCGCCCGACTGCAGATCGACCCAAACGTCGGCCAGCACCGCCCCCGCGGCATTGAGCCGCGAAATCTCACCGGCTGGTCCGCGGTTGACATACACGTCCCCGGCGAGAAAGCCGGCGGTCACTGGCGGCCCCGAGCGTGGCACGACTATGAGCATCGATTCGACATCGCGGAATGGCGAATAGGTTGGTGCGAAGCGCGCCCGCGAGCCGTCAGGCTGCACCGCTTGCAAAATAAGCGAACGCCCACCGACAGCGTGAGGAGTGACTGTTGTCAGGATTCGGTCGAGGCCGGCGTGGTACGCGATGCCCTTTGGGTTGGCAAGCTGGCCCGGGCCGAAGTCGCCGCGGATGTTAACGACCTCGGAAAAGCGCAATGGGAAGTGGCTGGCAGCGATTATGGTAGCGGGCATTTCGCCCTCCATGGTTTGAGCGGGAATGAGGCTCATCACCTCAGAGCAAATGGTCGTTGCAGTAACTGGGCCAGTCGTGCGCGCCCTCGATTCCAGGACGCGTCTGGCTTAGACGAAAGCCGACCGATTCGCGGCGCGAGCAATATTTTTGCAATCAAAAGCGACTTGCCGTGCCTGCGCTTTCGGTGAATGTCTTGGCGCGGGAGAGACTCTTTCGCCTGCCTCACTGCAACTGCAACATGCAACCGCCTGCTACAGTAGCACCCGCCCGTATCGTTCTGGGCATTGATGCAAGGTTTCATCGTGATTGCACATGCTGCAATGAAACCACGCTTGAGCTTCTTCCATTCGAGTGAAGCGCTCGCCAGCTTCAGACGTTCGCTTCGAGGTAGCCGATCCGTCGGGGCTCATCGAGCTGACACTCTCTCTCGGTTGCTGCTTCCGGCGCGCTACTTCTTAGTACCTCCGTCTGAGCTCTTCCGTTGCCCAATAACGTAGGCTCCTTTATCGGGATACCAGCGGATTTCGCCGTGCTCAAACACAGTCGTTCGGCCGAGGTTGTCAGGGGTCAGGGTCTCGTCATCGATCGGGTAGCCTAACTTGCCCTGGGCCCCACCGACCTTCAGCCACAGATCGCGAATCTGGCCTTGAACCACGTGTGCGCATGTCTTCGGGCTCCAATAGATAGACGAATCAATTGTGGTGTTTGCGCCTTTCGGTACGGAGCAGGTGGGCATGAGTGACCCGTGCTCATTCTGCGACGCGAGAGTGCGCGTCATTCCGAATACCGACATTCGGTAGTTCCGATATCGTCCCCCAACTTGATCGTTTACGGGGACCTCGTCGCTTGTAGGCGTACCAAGGAGGCCAGATTCCCCGCCATAGTTCGCGTGTTTCTCCTCAATCGAATAGCAGATCCTGTGTTGTGCCCGGCCGGGAGAAGGAGGATGTCCCGAGCGAAGTGTTACCAATCCATAGACAATGACCAGATTAGCAGCCGTGGCTCGAATGACTTTTCCATCTGCAATGGTCGGCGGCACCGATTTAGCCCAAAGTACGTTGTCGTCGTCGCTCCAGAGCTGTTTCAGCGTCATTGCATTAAACGCAGCCAGTCGGCCCGGCACCGGATTCCACTGACCATCCCCGAACGGCATCGAGGTCCAAATGATCCCGTTTGTCATTTTGTTCGCCGAAACAGAGCTGAAGCCTCCTGACATTCCGTCGGTGGGAGGTCTGGCCAGAGAACCCGTCGCGGTTAACACGGGCGCCTTCGTCACTTTCCGGCTGGCGAAGTCGTACTTGAATGCCTTCAGGAAATCCTTCTCGGTCATTTCGTAAATCATTCCGGAGGAATTGCTCGTCTGCCAAAATACAGGACCGCCGTGGATGTTCGGTCCGCACAGCTCGCCATTGCCGTACCTTGAAGGATCAATGAAGCACTGTCCCCCTGCAGCAGCTGGATCACAGCCCGCCGCACCTCCTAAAGCCGGGCAGCTCGGTTTCGTATTGTCATTGTGGTAGGTGTTTTTGAAAGCTTGGAAGCCATTGAAGCCCCAACCATCCAGTGCAGCGTCTTGGCTGAGCGCCATGCTTGCTTGATCAATCACGTAGTAGCGGCCTTGTTTGCCTCCTCCTACCAGGCGCCCGCGCGGCAGAAGCATGGGCCCTCCAGAGCCCAGGTCCGTGTCGCCGTTGGAAAGGGTGGTGGCATTGTTCGGCTTGAATGAGCCAGCAGGCGCCAGCCCGGCTGCGGAACCATCAAGCCGCAGCTTTACAAAGCTGTCCTGCAATGGTTCGGAGATTGGTCCATTGCCGGTTTCGAAATAGATCGATCCGTCCTCGCCCGCCGCCAGCCCATTGCCCGTCTGCCATATCCCCACTTCTCCAGCCTGCGGACTGGTGTCGAAGACCGCGACCTGCTTTAAGTCGGAAGCCCGATAACCTAGAACCCAGCCGCGATAGGGAGCATGTTCGCAACCACCATCGCAACTGAAAGTGCCAAACCCAACGTACACCACGCCGCGCGAAAGCAAAAGGCCGGGACGGTTTCGTTGGCAGTGGAAATCGAACTTCACGCTGGCGTCCTTCGGATCGGTCGCTTGTATCTGCACCGGGCTCACGCGATTCACTCCGTCAGCGACGTTGATCGCATAAATAAAGTTTTGTCCCTCGCTTGGCCCGTGATTTGGATCCGAGCAGCGGGCTACCACGTACATTGTGTTGGTATTGGCATCGATCACCGGCGTACTGGTAATACCCACCAGGTGTGACCACGTCTCGCCACAGACTCCAGTCGGAAGTGACGCGCATAGATTGGTTTGCCATACCAATCCATGTGCAGGGTTGGTATCCAAGTTATCGGCGTCGAACGCGTAAATGTTGTTTTTCGAGGTAGTCACGAAGAAGAGGTTTTTAAGGCCTAGTCTCGTGCGAACTGCTCGCATATAAAGTGGTTGCGAAACGGTGTCACCGTCTACTGTCCGCGTGTAGAGTCTGCCGAACGTGGTTGGTTTAACGTTCGTTGGTGTGAGATGAGTTTCCGCCGGATATGAGCCGGACCGACTGTTATCATTATGCTGTGTCAGCACGTTCTCAGCGGCGCAATTGGCAAAGACCGAGCTGGAAGGCGGGCTGATTACGCTTCCAACGTACTGAATTACATGAATCTCATCACCCAGCGCCCAAGTTGCGCCGCCGCCCAGCGCCATCTTTAGGTCACCCAGCACGCCTCCGGCCATCCCAGAGATGATGCCGTTCCTGAAAAGAACAACGATCGCGTTTGGATAGGTATTTCGAACCGTTACGTAATGTGTTCCCCGACAAATCGGAGGCACGATCGTGGGGGCGTTCAAAGTTGAGGACGGAGCTACTGGATTGGAACTGGGGCTCGTGGCGCAAAGCTTCTGCCTTGCCTGTACGTGGCTTCCCGGTTTTGCTGGCGGTTGGAGAGGCGCCCGGTTTCGTGCAGCGGTGGCGAAACCAGAACCAGCGGGCGAGCCATTATCAAGCACCTGCACCTCCGCCCCGACGAACAGTCCGTTCAGAATGACCGTGTCGGCTCCCATTGGATACGGTTCAACACTCGGAGCGGGGGGTGGGTTGGGCGAGGCTTGGACGGTCACCGGAGCTGACGCTGGGCTCGTAATCTTCTTGCTGGGAATGTCCGGACACGCCGTTTGCACGGCCGTCACGTGGTCAGCCGCATTCAGGCTCTGCGTGAACACTGGCTGCCAAGCTTGCGTCGCGTCTGCTTCGCCGATGGGCGTTGTGCCGCCGTTTCGGAAAACGCTAACGTGCGTTCCGGGATTCAGCTTGTCCACCGGTACCACGCGTCCACACGAGAACAGGTTCGGGTCGACAACGGGCTTGTTCAAGTTGGCTGGATACGGACCCACTACCACAGGATCGACGGACTGGCCGCTGGTAATCCCCAGTACCTCCTGCGTGGCGGTGACTTTGTCGCCCAATTTTAGTGGAGGGCTGACCGGAATGTCGGCCTCCGCAAAGTACGGCTGCGCGATGCCGACTTGTGTCGTGGCGTTTACGAATACTCGCACTGTAGCATGCGCGATGAAGCCTGAGACGTGCACCGCCTTAGCACATTCGCCAACCGGGGAGACAATGGGTGGAGAAAGGTCGCTTGGCTGCCTTACCGGGAACCGCTCGTTAATCTGCGGTCCCTTTTCGTGATCGGGTTGTGAATATGCGCGAAGACAGCAGAGAATCGCGAAAACAACTCCTAGCCTTAACCAATACAAAATGGTTAGAGTTTGTGCGCGATTGGTATTGGTCGATTTGGATTGAAACATGCCGCCCTCCGAGACTCGTCCACGCTAAAGAGTTTGTTTCCCAGCGAGCCCGCTACAGTCACCCGTTTTCAAGTTTTCACGAACACTCTGATCTCGGATCCCGACATAGCCACCTCAGTCAAAAATGCCACTCCGCTTAACCCAACCGGCCCCGTCGAAGAGCCAGAGCCCGGCGCTCTGTCCACGGACGAGTGCCCCTCCCGGAGTAGACGTTGGTGAGCCGGTGAGAATGCCTCCGTTGTTCGAAGAGTTCCAGGTTCCCGAGAGCGTAAAGGTTGCCAGGTTGTCGCTCAACGTTGTGACGTTGACGGTAACCATTCCGGCTTTTACCGACGCACTAGGACTGCCTTTGATACTCGCCCCAGCTTTGGGAGCGACGGCCGAAATTGAAGCCCAGGACCAGGGAGCGCCGACAGTCCCCTGCGACGCCTCCCAGAGTTGACCACTCTGACCTCGGACATAAACGCGCATAGCCGCTTGCTGGATGCTGGCCACGGCAGATGGGAAATCTTCCATGATGCCGCCCACCGTCTCTAGCGTCCAAGGTGCCGTTCCGTTTGATCGGAGTGAATAGAGGGCGCGATCCCATCCCCGGAAAATTATATGGAGTTGGTTGGGACCTCCGGTAACGAGCGCTGGCGGACCCAGGGCCAACGTATTGTTGCCGACGAACTCAACGGCGATGGCGTTTCCGTTCCACCACCAATGGTAGAGCTTGTAGTCGTTCCCCAGCGTAACGACATCGAACCGCCCCGCGGCCCAGGACACAGCCGCCGGATCTGCGATCACGACGCCGTTCGTGGACTGAGCCGCCCAACCAGACCCCGTGCGGTAGGCGTGCATTAGCCTGTTGCTTGGATCTCGGTAGAAGACATCGAACCCATTGAGAGCGCCCTGGAGAACGGCGGGCACGCCAACCATCGCGAAGCCCGTGTCCCACTGGCCGGCTGGCCCGATGTGCCACAGATGGCCGTTCATGCCACGGACGAATGCTTCCGTATTGGGAGAGGCGGCGACGTATCTCCGGCCGCCGTTCAGTTCGGAGAGAATAACGTTGACCACGGCGTTGTGGGAGATCATGTGGCCGGGTGAAGTCTCATCGATTTCGAGGCGGAAGAACCCCTTGGATCCGAGATTGAACAATCTGTTCCGCACTTGCGATTCGGTATTCCGCATCGCCTGATCCCAGGTCATTCCGGTCTGCTGGACACTGTGTTGGCCCACGCCGAAGCAGCAGTCGTCGTATCGGTTGAGAATTTGAACCTGCTTACGACCGACGCCGTAGGAGCCGAGGATGTAGAGGTCGGGGTAACCGGCTATCTGGTAGAAACTGGCGAGGGTCTGTTCGGTGTCGCCAATGGATCCACCGGATCGAAGGTAAAGCGGGATGGTTCCCGCCACTGGGAAGCTGAAATCGATCCGTGGATCAACCGCGGCATAGACAGTGGTCGTCCATCCGCCTCCGGAAAGCCCGACCATGCTGAAATTTTGGTAGACCGGGAAGCTGCCGGCGACGGATTTGGTCTTCAGGTAGTTCAGGAACGCTGCCACGGGTTCGAGGAAGAACTTCATCGGGCTACCCGGAGTGGCGATGTTGGCGAACATGTTGTTATGTGCTTGGCCAGACATATCGCAGTCGTTTGGGTTGTAATGCGGCATGTAAACGGCGAGAATCGAGTAGCCGTCAAAAAGCAGTCCGTTAATGGTCCTCTGCATTCCGTAACCCTGGTCAGCAAGAGCCGGGCTGTCGTTGAACGTGCAGCCATGACCGTGATGCACCACAACCAGCCGGTTGTTTTTCCGCTGCGGAATGAAGTGGTAGGCGAGCCCGCTCTGGCCCGCGTCCATGTTGATGCGAAGCTCGTCCACTCGCGCCAGATTGTTCAGGCCAGCAACGGGACTCTGCACGTTTTTTACGACAGATGAGGGCAGCTTGGCGCTGGGAAAACCGCCAGCTCCCCAAATGAACTGGATGAGTGCATTACGTTTCGTTGAAACATCAGCCGGAGAATTGATTGTAATCAGGTGATCGTCCTGAAGAGCTATCGCCGGGCTAGCGAAGCCAAGCACCAGAGGTAAGTAGAGCAAAGAAAGAGATGAAATCCGACATTTCTTCGCGCTCCCCGGGAGTAAAGGGTGGAATGACTGGGGCTTATACAAAGGACATAGAACGGAAAGTTGAGGCTTAGCAGTCATAAATTCGAGCCTCCGGGTGTTGGTCCACTGGAAACAAGGTGCTTGGTGCGACGGGATAGTCGTCATTCTGGTCCGCAGCCGGGACCGACCGTTCCTTTAGGGCAGCAAATCAGGGAGCCACCGCCCTTGTCGCAGACCCAAACACCCTCGAAAGTTTGCTTGTATATACATGGTTGACCACGGTCTCCCCCTTCTTGGGGAATCAAAAGCGCAGCGCACCCACCGCAGGAGTTAGGGGCCGGATTGGACGTGTCGCAAAACACCTTGTTCGTGTCGAGACACTGCCACGTCCCGCACTGATTCGCCTTCTTGCAAGCCGTCCCCGGATTCGCGGAGAGCCAACCGCACCCGCCGCACCCATTAGGCTCGCCGACGGTGCATTGAGGAACTGGAGGATCTGTATAGACGTCGGGTGAAACGCTTCTGGCGTCCACAGCGGTGGCTTTGGTCAGTGGCTTCAGGCCGGTCCCGTCCACGTCGACACGCCAGATGTTCTCCGGACCGCCGCCGTTGGATGCGTCAGCTCCATTGAGTGCTCGCAGGGAGCTGAACCCAATCCAACTCGCGTCTCGCGACCAACTAGGCTCCGCGGAGTCGGCGCCCTTAGCGGTTGCTTTCGTAAGTGGTTTTAGGCCGGTACCATCGAAGTTCATCCGCCAGATGTTCTTGGTGCCCAATGCGTTAACCAAATCAAAGGCTAGGTAGGAAACGAAGACGATCCAGAGACCTTTTGGCGACCATCTAGGACTGCCGCTACTGGCAACCGTGGAAGTGGTGAGTGATTTTAGGCCGGTACCATCGGTATTCATGCGCCAGATGTTGTAGGTACCGTTCGTATTCTTTGCGTCGGTCAAGTCGAGCGCGCGGTTGGAGCTGAAGATTATTTGGGTGCCATCCCGCGACCAATCTGGGTTCCAGCTGCCGGCATTGATAAACTTGGTCAAAGGTTTCAAGTCTTTGCCGTCAGCATTTATCCGCCAGATGTTATCGGTACCATTTGCATTCAATGCATCAGTCGAATTGAGTGCGAGGTTGGAGTAGAACGCTAATTGTTTCCCGTCGGGCGACCATTTAAGGTTCCAGATTCCAAAACAAGAATCGAACGAATGGCAGCCCGAGTTCACAGCGGTGAATGTGGTCAGCGGAATCAAGCCACTGCCGTCGACGTTGACCCGCCAAATGTTGGCCGTGCCGTTGGCATTTCCCGTGTTACTCCCATCCACTGCACGCTGCGACAGAAATGCGAGACGAGTTCCATCTGGCGACCAGGCGGGATATACGCTGTGAGTACTCCCCCCCGTTGCCTTGGTGATTGGTATCATGCCGCTGCCGTCCGGCTTGATTCGCCAGATGTTGGACTGTTCGTCTCCCCAGGAGTCGGTACCATCGAGGTTGCGCTCGGAGTCGAAGGCGGCCCAAGCTCCATCCGGCGACCACTGCGGGTGTTCACTCGTTGCTCCAAGGTCGGTGGTTTTCGTTAGTGGATTCAAACCGGTTCCATCCTCGTCGACACGCCAGATGTTCCACACACCGCCGCCATTGGATGCGTCACTTCCATCGAGTGCGCGATGGGACATGAATACGATTCGGCCTTTGTTGGAACACGCGCTGGTGGCTAGAAGCGCGACGCTAAGTAGTAATAAATTCCGCATATCCCCTCTTGCAACGTTCCCGCGAACTCGGAGTGCTTATTGAGGAGCCAGGGCGGATAACCGGAATTCGGTGGCGTGATTGACTGGGTTGATATCCGACGCAATGCGTGTGGCAGAAATCACCGAACGGTCGCTGCGAAGTGCTTTTCAGCAGGCGTACCAGGGCTTCACTCATTGCGAGCCTCTTTCAAAAAAACAAAGTAGCGTGCATCCTCCGTTGAGTTGGGCACATCGATGTTGCGGAGGAGTATCAGAGCATTAAATGTGCCACCGTATTGCGGGCTGGGGGGCCGCACGGCGTGCTAGCGTGCGCTGGTTTGACTCGTGGTGGCCCGATTTACTGGGGCGCGACCCGAAACACTGCACTGCAACAGCAGCGCGACACTTCGGGCAGTAGCACCCCTAGTCTCAAGAGCATCGATCGCCTTAGAGGAAATACGCCCTCGATGGTATAGCGCCCAGAGGAAAGAGACTGGGCCGATTCAACGTCTTCTATGGTGTCGCATCGTGAGTTAGTGGGGAGCCGCAGCGAGGTAGCGGCATTGGGCTGGATGAGATAACGCTACTCGAATTGGCAAAGGTCTGCGCAAGTTCAGCGCCGAGATTGGCGCGTAGCCAAATCTCCAAACAGTAAGCTCCACCTTTTTTGAACTGACCCAGGAGAGGAGAGGCGCTTCGTTATCGCCCTCGGCGCTCTCGACTCTCTTCAGTTGCTCGATCCGGCTATACGCGCGGCTGGCACCGGCCGCCAACGACTGATGGAATCCCTGTGGCCAAGGAGCGCTATCCAGCCAGGGTGTCTGGGCGCCCCGGCCCATCGTCCCCACCTTTCCTCTGCGTTTTTCGTTCGACTTCCACGGCGTCAAGTGCCGCGAACTCGGCGCGCGTCTCGCGCAGCAAGACTGGCCTCCGCTGCGTTCAGCACGCGATAGCGATCGGTGTCGGTGTTAGCGTTTCGTATGGCAAGAAGCTTGCCTTTCGCGCTCACGATTGCGTCGCGGACTGCCTGCTCGTGCTGGTCTTCAAGAGTACTGGCGGCGAATTGCAGCGCCAGCGATGCATGGTAGCCGACGAAGGGTTGTTCCAACAAACAGCTCGCTAGGAAATCGAGGTATTGAGGATCTGCCTTTTGTTGGAGGAGTACCGCGGCGGCAAGCTTCTTGCCCGGCGCGGCGTCCCACTTTGTTAAATCCGGAAGCAACGTCCAAGGTTCGAGGCGAAAAGAACGCAAGCGCGTCGAAATCAGGTCCTCCATCTTCGCGGTGCGTTGATTTCCCGACTTGTTTCTTTCGCGGATGTCAGCGTACTCACGGGCAAACTGTTCCACGGCAGCGCGGACCTTATCATCGATGCGTCCCGCAGGCGCGGCGCTTGCCTCGATCAACGCCAGCGCTTGCGACTTGAGCGCGTCGCTTACGCTGCGGCGCGTGAGCTCGGCCAAAAGGACGTCGAACTCGACTCTCTTTATGTAGTAGGCCTCGGTGCCACAATTCTCAACAGACTCCAGGAGTGAGGCAACTTTGGGGTGTGGCTCCTGCTCATATCCGCACCAGAACAGCTGTCCATTCCACGGTTCACTGTAAGCGTCCTTCAATGCAGACATTATCGAGTCATCACGTCCGCTGTAGCCGACGACGATTAAAGGGAAGTCCCGGATCCGGTGAAGCATCGACTTGCGCAGCGTCTCGTCCTGAGACTGCAGCTCGACCGCCAAGTTTTTCAGCTTACCGTATCGGTAGTCGCCATGGAGCGCCACGCACAGCAGCGGCCTACCCTTCGCTATCATTGCTTGCGAGCTCCGCGCCGACTCAAGCCCAGCCTCCAGGAGATCAACTCCTGCTTGTGCCGCCGTCTTGGCAGCGAAGCCATCGAAATTCGTGGTCCATACCGCTTTCACGATTTCGTCCTTCGCCAACAAAGCCGGCAGCTGGTATCCCAAAGCGGGCCTTTTTCCCGCCTGCAGGTCTTCGAAATAGGCCTTTCGGGCACTCGGAGAGGGATAACACTTCTCGATATAGAAGCTGTATTCCTCGCCCGAGCCCTCCGTCGGGTAACCGGGTTGCCGGCTGCACCATTCCTGGATATCGCCCGCCGTCGCGTTGGCATCGTCCTTCCGATTCGAGAGAAAGAGCCTTCGTTTCCAGTCCTGGATGCACAGGCCCGCGGAAAGCACGCCGGAGGACACCGAAGCTCCCGCCCCGAGAAAGAACATGTGAGGGGTCTTACGATTAATCTCGAGATGAAGGGCCAATTGATTCAAGTCCATGTGAGTCAATGGCAGTCCGCCTCTCGTTGAGGAACCTGGCAAGAATAGACGACGGCGAGAAGGGCCAGCAAACACAATTTGCGGGAGACGGAGCGCGCTCTCGCAGTCCTGGCGCACGGCTTAATGAATTGGGCGGCGGGTCAGCTCGCCCAGGGGCTTTCGTAACCGCTGTGGCATGAAGCTATGGGAACTTGCCACGGCATTGCCGCCGTCATCCAGGACAACTATCGCCGTGACAGGATGTATCTCCCAAACCCCGAGGGCCGAACAACCATTCTTACCCCGCCCGCCTCCCGGCTTTCCGGGTGTCGGATAATGAGATGTATCGAAAAACAGTTGCCCTTGCACCTCAACGTGAATTGGTTTCACTGGAATGTCGCCCTTGTGACCCGAGTCTGATGCTGTAGCGCCCTTGTTGAGGGCCTTTTGCGCCGGCAACCCAGCAAACTTGTGATCAAGCATTTGACGCGAGGCGAGGAAAGCCCATCTCTTCGCTTTACTCGAATCTGCAGCGCAGACATCGGAAGGAATCTCGACAATCAAACACCCTGGGGTTTTATCACTCGGACAGGCACCAGCGTCGCTTGTTAGCTGAAGATGGTAGTCGCTATCGCCAGTGTCGAAGTTCGCAAGATGAAGCCAGCCTTCGAGGCGAACGATTTGCCCTTCCTTCAGGCTGATCGGTTTGCCCTCGAACGTAGAGTTGAAGCTCTCCGGGATAAGGCCTTTGCTCTTGCCGGTCCTGAATGCCTCAGCTTCCGCTTTCGAAGGAACCTCGAGCTTTAGCAATGTGTCAATCGACACGTCTATTGGAGCAGACGGGTCAGCAGAGGTCTTCACGGCCCAACGTTCATGGTTGCCAGCCGTTGGGCAAAGGCTCCCGCCGTGCGAGGCAGGCGCGAGCGATAAAGTGATGCAGACGATGATAGGAAAATAGAGTTTCATTGGCGGCCTCCCGACAGGCTGTCTGAAGGAATACGGCTCGGCAACAGCATTAGTTGCGTTGTGTAGCAACGGGCGTGCCGTAACCTTTGGCCAAGCAAAGCAAAGCCGCGTTAACGGGCGGCCTTTACGCCCTAGGAGGCATCAGGCAGGCTCAGTTCTGTCGTCTCCGGGCTTGGAAGTTGAGCAGAAGATCGCCAATTAGAGCGGGGTCATGCCCATCGCCGGAGCCCACGGTACAGCTCGAGCTTGAGCGGCCTGATAGAGGTTCCTGCTCGCGGGTAGTGGCAAAGAACTGCGCAAGGACTTGGTGTCTAAGTTCGCAGAGGCTAAGCGCTCTCGCAGTTATTCTGGGAGCAACCGAACGCATAAATATCCGCCATTCAGCGAGAACGCAGCCTTCGCGGACGTGCTGCCTTTCAGCTTCGCTTGGGGACAGAGCAAAGTGGAAGCAGCTTTGCCTGCATCACTGCAACTGGAGCATGCAACCCCCTGCTACAGTAGCACCCCACTGGCGCTCTTGCGTTCACGAATCTAGATGGGCACTCGTTAGCGCCATCTTTGCTGAGCCCACCTCTTGCATGGCGAAAACGCTGACCGAACTGATCCGCCCACAACATTCACTTGCTTAAGGTGACTCTATGCCTTTTGGCTCCGAAGGACTGGAAGACGGTACCGGCCTTGCGCTCTCCGGTGGAGGATTCAGGGCAACGCTGTTTCACACTGGGACTCTTTGGCGGCTGAATGAGCTGGGATGGGTGGCGCGTCTCAACCGCATCTCCAGCGTCTCCGGCGGCTCGATTACCGCCGGAATGCTGGCCCTCAGATGGGATGAGCTTAAGAAGGGGAATTGGAACCAAGACACCTTCGTGAAAAAGGTTGTGGAGCCCCTGAAGTCCTTCTGCCGCCGAAATGTCGATGTCCCATCGATTGTCAAAGGACTTCTCGTCCCGTGGAAGAGCGTCTCAGACTACGTCACAGCTCAATATTCGGATGGACTTTACGGGAAGGCGACGCTGCAACAGTTACCGGATTCGCCATGCTTCGTGTTCAACTCCACCAACCTCGCGACTGGAGTCGATTTCCGATTCTCCAAGCCGTATGCGGGGGATTACCGCATTGGGCTCATCAGGAAGCCCGAGTTTACGCTCGCTCAAGCGGTGACCGCCTCCAGCGCCTTCCCACCAGTCCTCTCGCCCGCGGTATTTAAGCCCGACCCAAAGTCCTTCGAGAGAGTCGACGGCGCGGACCTTTACGACGACGCCACTTACCGCGAGCGCCTGACGCTCACCGACGGCGGTGTCTACGACAACATGGGACTTGAGACGGTATGGAAACGCCTTAAGACGCTCCTGGTCAGCGATGGGGGCGCTCCCTTCGACTACGCAGGGACGCAGGGCAAGGACTGGCCGAGACAGACGCTGCGAGTCGTCAACGTCTTCAGTCACCAGGCCTGGAGCCTTCGGACCAGCCTGCTCGTGCGGATGTACCAAGGTGGTGAGCGCGCCGGGGCCTACTGGGGAATCGGCACGCCCATCGCTCGCTACAATCTAGTAAACTGGGGTTACGCCATCTGCGATGCGGCCGTCCGCCGGTGCTCGCCCGCCCCGAAAACCCCCCTTCCACAGTGGCCCTACCCAGACTACGCGCTCGACAAAGGCGTTTCCGCCGAAGTCAAAGTGAAGAGGACGCCGGACTTCATCCAACCTGAACCTCAGCCTAAGCAGACTGAAAGTCTCCCTTCCACTTGAGCTGATTGAGGGACGCATCGCTCGCTGTTTCGAATGGTTTGTCCTTCCGGCTGTGCTGAAGCTGTCCCAGAACAGCACCGGAACGACACATGCGCGGGCGGCACGCCGAAGGAATCACCCACGCCCAGCTAGCGTAGCTGCAGATACGAGTAAACAAATTCCAGTATCAGCTTTGGCCAACCGGAGAACGGATGCATCTTGTGGCCTGGCTAAGTGAAAAATCAGCCGTCTCAGGTAATAAAATTGGGGGTTGACGAGACTATATTCAAGGTGATTGAAGGAAAGCAGGTTTTGCTGGAATTACCCTGTTCGCTGGCAGTTCAAGCTAAGTGGGATGGCTGCGATGAAAGCACCCTCCACCGGAAACACAGCCGGCGGGACACTCCCCGCAAGAGCAGAGCTGGATGCGCACGCGGCGAGCGAGCAGATTTTGCACTACGAGGTCCAGACCAAGCTCGGCGAGGGCGGGATGGGCGTCGTCTACAAGGCGGTCGATCGAAAGCTGAACCGACTGGTAGCGCTTAAGTTTCTGCCGCCGCACATAGACCCTTCGGACGTCAGTCTCGAGCGATTTCTGCAGGAAGCGAACGCGCTCTCAGCGCTCAATCATCCTCACATCGCGACCATCTACACGTTAGAGGCCGATGGCGAGCGGCAGTTCCTCGTTCTTGAGTACCTCCCGGGCGGAACCCTTAAAGCGAAGCTTCAACAGGCCCGTAACTTGAGCACCTCACTCTCGACCGAAGACATCCTTAAATATGCGCAGCAAACCGCGGAGGGGCTCGCGCATGCCCACGCGCGAGGAATCATTCATCGCGATGTGAAAACGAGCAATCTGATGCTCACCGAGGAAGGTGACGTGAAGGTCACCGACTTTGGAGTCGCCAAACTGACTGGCTCCTCCTTGAGAACGCTCCCCGGAAGTTTGATGGGAACCATCGCGTACATGTCGCCCGAGCAAGTCCTCGGCATGGAGGTGGACGCGAGATCGGATGCCTTTTCGTTCGGAGTCGCTCTGTTCGAGCTGATCAGCGGCCGTCTTCCTTTTGAAGCCCCCAACGATGCCGCGCTGCTGACGAAGATAGCGAACGCCCGCGTCCCCCAGTTGAGGGAGTTTCGACCGGACGTCCCGCCCGAGTTGGAGCGGATTGTCGGAAGGGCACTGAAAAAGCGCCGCGAAGAGCGTTACGCGACGATGGGTGAGGTGCTGGCGGACATTCGAGCGGTCCGAGAGGGCCGTCCCACCCAGACACGTCTCGGCACGCGGAACCAGGTGCCCGGGCTGCTTAGTCCTCGAAAGCCCAGGTGGTTCATAAGTCTGACCCTTCGGTTGCCCACAGGAAAACGGCTCAAGTTTGTCGCGACCTTCGGTGTGCTGATTGCTGCCGCGGTCCTATTTCGGTCGCCGCTGCAGCTTCGCGCGAGGCGCGCGCTACAGCCGTCGCTGACGCAACCTTCCGCAAGCAAGGCCTCCACCAAACAGGCTCCGAGCCGATTGGCGGTGCTGCCTTTCCGGTTTGTCGGACCGGATCAAAGGGACGCAGGACTTGCCGGAGAAGTCATCAGCAGTCTCAGCAACAAACTCATCCAACTCGAGCAGTTCCAAGGCTCGCTATCCGTCAGCTCGGTAGCCGATGCGCTCAAGGAGAAAGTCACCAACGCTCATGAGGCGATCGCTCGGTTTGGAGCGAATCTGGCCTTGACCGGTGTCGTGGTTGAAGAGAACGGTCGTTTCATCGTCACTGCCGACCTGCTCGACGCACAAAAACAACTCGTCATTAACTCGACCGATGTCGAGGGCCCAATCGACCAACTTCCGGCGCTGCTCGAATCTCTTCTCCAAAAAGTGGCAGAGATTTTGCAAACACAATTGCGCGAAGCAAACGAGGCACGCGGACTCTGTCAACAGGCACGAGGCTATTTGGGCCGATATGACCGGATACAGAATTTGGAGATTGCAATCCTGCTGTTCGAGAAAGCGCTGCAGCGGGAACCATCCTACGCGCCGGCTCATGCGGGCAGAGCGGAGGCCTTCTTGAGAAATTACCGGCTGACCGCAGATGCGCTTTCCCTAGAGCGGGCGCGCGACGGCGTCCGAGCCGCAATGCAATTCAATGCTCAATCGGCCCCGGTGCATTTCGCGATGGGCCTCTATCGCAACGCCACCGGCGACTACGAGAGAGCGATTGAAAGCTTCCAGCGGTCGCTCCAGATTGAGCCCGGTCCCGACGCGGCTCGCGAGCTGGGCAACTCCTACAGCGCCTTGAACCGTTTGCAAGCGGCCGAGGGGGCCTATGCGCGGGCGATACAGATGCGCAGGGGGTATTGGGCTGGGTACAAGGATCTGGCTGCTTTTTACAGCAAACACGGGCGGCTCAAGGAGGCTCGCCCTTTGTTGGAGCGGGTTGCACAGTTGGCTCCCGACGACTACTCCAGCTACACCAACCTCGGGGCGCTCTACGTCAAACTAGGAATGTTTTCCGAGGGCGCTGCAGTCTTGCGGCGGGCGGTTTCAATCGACCCAAGCGCAATGGCCTACTACCAGCTGGGCACGGCGCTTTACCTGGGTCATCGATACGCGGAGGCGGTTGAAGCGTACGAAAATTCAATCACTCTAAACCCGACCGATGCGGAGACTTGGGGGGCGCTCGGACAGGCCGCTTACTGGGTGCCAGGAATGGCTGATTCAATGGTCAATGCTTTCAAGAAAGCCCTGGCCCTCGCGGCGGAGCCATTGAAAATTCGACCGCGCGACGCACGGCTCCGAGCGGAGATCGCCAGCTGGTTGGTTTACTTCGATAAAAAGGCGGCGCTGAGACAGCTTCGCACTGCCCTGAGATTGAATCCCCAGGACAGCCGCGTTCAGGCCCTCGCCGCGGTGGTTTACGAGCAGAGTGGGATGCGAAGCAAAGCGATTGCCGCGATCGAAGCGGCAGTCAAGCTCGGAGGTCCGCTCGAGGAGATGCGGAGGTGGCCTCCACTGGAAAGACTTAGGCAGGACCCTCGCTACCAACGCATCGTCGAGACATCGACTGTGGGCGGAATTGTAAAACCAAGTAACAATTAAGGAGAGGCTATGCCAGCTAACAGGACTGTAACAATAACGGTTTTGAATGGCGATGGTGATATCAATTACGACGTGTCGGTGCTGCACGTGGACGGAGGAGATAACATGACCTGGAAGGCTGGGCCGGGAACCGGGCCGTTCGGTATCACGTTCAGCCCTGGAACACCGCTGGCTGCGGGAGGGGCTACCCTCGCGAGCAGTGGCCCGAACAATGACATTGTTGGCACCGTCAAGAGTGGCCTCCAAGCCGGGGCGCTGTACCGCTATTCCGTTTGGGCTACCTATAACGGCCAGCAGTTTACGGATCCCCTCTGCCCAGAGCTCATCATCCGTACCCCATAGAGCTTTTCGTCGCCGTTTTTCTGATTTACAATTTCGCTGTTCCAGCTGGGGCGGGACAGGAGTTCTCATGGCATCTCCCGGAGCAACGTTGTCCAGACGCGCCGAGGGAACTCCTGTACCCAGGCGGATCCTGCCGCACCTGTTTTTAATCTGCGAATCGGACTGCCCGTTGTCTCCGTCGGTGCGTTTTTCACTCGAGGGAGTCGATTCGGTCGAAATCGGGCGAACCGGTCAGCTGGTCGTGGGGCGCGATGGCCCGAACGGGAAGCGGTTGATCATCGGACTTCCCGACGCCTGGGTATCCACCTCACATGCCATATTGCGCAGCACCCCGACCGGATGGGTGATTGAAGATGAGAAATCGAAAAACGGGACGCTGATTAATGGGCGCCTAGAGAGGCACCGCCCGCTCGCCGACGGCGATCTGATCGAGATCGGTCACAGCTTCTTTTTCTTCCGAGAGGGGTTGGCAATCTCGGCGGATGAACCGCCGCTCTTGCGGAGCAGCGAAGCAGGGGCGGCTGCGCTCGGAATGGCGACCCTGGTTCCCTCGCTCGCCGCAGAGCTGAAAAAGTTGGAGGCGATTGCTGCTTCGGCAGTGTCGGTTGTGCTCCAGGGAGAAACTGGTGCGGGCAAGGAGGTGGTTGCCATCGCCATG
>WNFC01000354.1_pt1 | contig 48705 bp, 43 predicted proteins | sample 5400541 | NCBI WGS metagenome assembly WNFC01 (sample SAMN13153342, study PRJNA577476) | soil metagenome | isolation source: 120 cm saprolite under Douglas fir tree site 2 hole 2 replicate 1 | place: USA:California | collected 2015-04-18 | reverse complement strand
TGGCGTCGCAACCTTGGTGCCCCAACGTGCTGCTTAATCCGCCGAACCGCCGTATACGGACCCGTACGTACGGTGGTGTGGGAGGGGCGGAGCCGCGAGGCTCTCCCCTATCCCGATTGACTGCGTTGCGTCTCGAAGCACGAGCCCACGACCCGGGCCGCCCTCCTCCTTCGAGACGGGCGCACGCGACCGAGCTTGTGCAGGAGCTAGTGGGTGTACGCGTGCGCCCTCCTCAGGATGAGGGCGGAACGAAAGTTCAACGGTGGCTTCGAACTGTGTAGGGAGGAGAACAGAAGATGCGCATCTCGACCCTCGTACGTCGCGCCCGTGGAATCGCGGCGCTGTTGCTAGCCTGCCCGTTGATCTGGCCGAACGCGGCGAACGCCGTCGACCCCATTCGCGTGGGCATGAGCATGGCGCTCACCGGCGGCGTCGCGCCGATCGGCAAGCAGGTGCTGACCGCGCTGCAGATCTGGCGCGACGACGTCAACGCCAAGGGCGGGCTGTTGGGGCGCCCGGTCGAGCTGGTGTTCTACGACGACCAGAGCAATCCGGCCAACATTCCGCAGATCTACACGAAGCTCATCGAGGTCGACAAAGTCGAGCTCCTCATCGGCCCGTATGCGACCAACATGGTGGCGCCCGCCATTCCGGTATTGATGCAGTACAAGAAGACGACCATCGGCATCCTGGCGAACGCCGCCAACAGCAAGTTCCATTACGACCAGTACTTCTCGATGCTGCCGACGGGACCCGAGCCGCAGAAGGCTTTTTCACGCGGCTTCTACGAGCTCGCCGCGGCGGCCAAGCCGCGCCCGAAGACCGTCGCGATCGTCGCCGCCGATGCGGAATTCGCCCAGAACGCCGCCGCCGGCGCGCGCCAGACGATCGAGGACATGGGCGGCTTCGAGACCGTATCCGACCGGAGCTATCCGCCTTCGACGACCGACTTCGCGCCGATGCTGCGCGCGGTCAAGGCGCTCAACCCCGACATCGTCTACGTCGCGGCCTATCCCCCGGATTCCGTCGGCATCGTGCGCGCCGCCAGCGAAATCGGACTCATCCCCAAGATGTTCGGCGGCACCTTCATCGGGCTCCTGGTGACGCCCATCAAGATGCAGTTGGGGCCGTTGCTGAACGGCATCATCAACAACGAGGTGTTCGTGCCGGCGCCGGCTTTCACCTTCCCCGGCACGCTCGACGTGCTGGCCAAGTACCAGGCGATCGCCCGACGTGAGGGCCTCGACCCGATGGGATGGGCCTTTCCGCCGCTCGGCTATGCGGCGGGACAGGTGCTGGCGCAGGCGGTCGAAGGCACCAAGAGCCTCGACCACGCCCGTCTCGCTGCCTATATGCGCAGCCATGCCTTCAGCACCGTCGTCGGCGAGATCACCTTCGGCAAGGATGGCGAATGGACGAAGTCGCGCGTTGTCTTCACCCAATTCCAGCACGTCACCGGCAACACGCTCGACCAGTTCAAGGACACAACCCACGAGGTCGTGGTGTGGCCCGAGGAATACAAGTCCGGCGACATGATCTACCCTTATGCCGAAGCGAGGAATCCGTGATTGCATGAACGGCAGGCCTTTCAAGCTGGCTACGTTCGTAAAACCGGGCGGCAGCCCGTTCGTCGCCATCGTGCTGGGCGATGATGCCGTCGATCTGTCGCCGGCGCACGCGGCCTATCGAGCCTCGGCGCGGCGCGGCGCTTTGACGGCCACCGACAGCATCCTCGGCCTGCTGGAGAGCTGGGACGCCAATTTTCCCGTGTTGCAGGAAATCGTGGCCTTTCTCGAAAAGGAAGGGCTGAAGCCGGACGCCGCCAAGCTCGCGAGCCTGCGTGCGCTGCCGCCGGTGCTCCGGCCGGGGAAGATGTTCTACGCCGCGCAGAACTTTCAGGAGCATGTCGACGAGATGATCCGCGCCGGCATGACGGCCACGGCCGGTCCGAAATTCACCGGCGAGAAATCGACGTCTTGGCCTTATCTCTTCCTGAAGGCGCCGAGCTGCCTTGCCGGCGCCTTCGACGAGATCGAGATCCCGCTCGGCATGAAGAAGATCGACTGGGAGGCGGAGATCGCGCTCGCCATCGGCAAGCGGGGAAAGCGCATCAAGGCCGAGCGCGCCCTCGAGCACGTCGCGGGCTTCATGACCACCAACGACGTCTCCTGCCGCGACATGCAGGTCCGCTCCGACCGGCCGGCACTGCGCTCGGACTGGCTCGGCGGCAAGAGCCACGACAATTTCGCCCCGATGGGGCCTTTCCTCGTGCCGCGCGCTTTCGTGCCGGACCACATGAATCTGTTCATTCGCCTCGCCGTCAACGGCGAAGTCAAGCAGAACGGCAGCACCTCGCAGTTCATCTTCACGCCCGAGGAGCAGATCGAATACGCCTCGAGCATTCTCACCATCGAGACCGGCGACGTCTTCAGCTGCGGTACCTGCGGCGGCGTCGGCATGGGCACCGGTACCTTCCTCGAGCCGGGCGATGTCATGGAGACCGAGGTCGAGACCCTGGGCCAGATGCGAAACCGGTTCGTCGCCGAATCCGCCAGCACGCCGTAGTTTAAGTCGGCGTTAACGCCTGGCGGCAATAATCCGCGGGAGCATGCTGCGCGCAGATACGACGATGCACGAAAACCGCCGATTTGCACGGATCCGGCCGAGCGGCCTGGTTTCCAGGGTCGCCGCCATCGTCGTCGACCTGAAGAAGCCGGTCATCGCATGCAACGTCATCGATCTGTCCGCCGGCGGAGCGTGCCTCGAGCTCGCCAATCAGATGCTGATTCCGAAACGGTTCGTGCTGGTGCACGCCGGAACCAGGAAAAAGTGCAACCTGGTCTGGCAGGCGGGGCGGCGGCTCGGCGTTTCGTTCTGATCGATGCTCGCCGGTCCCGCCCGAGATAGCGTGACGACGCCGCATGGGCGCTAACTTGAGGCGCTCTCTACCCGGTCATGCGCGGGCTTGACCCGCGCATCCATCTTCTTCGCGAGAAATTTCTTACGAAGATCGGATGGATTGCATCGGAACTCGGGCTTGCCCGAGTTCCGCATCATTGAGTGCCGCAAGTCGGGGCTCGGGCGACCACGCGGGCAAAGAGCAGAGCACAGAGTGTGAGCGCTGCCGCGCCGCCCTATGATGCGCCTCTGATTTGTGGCGCCCGAGCGCCTGCATTTTTTTAAGCGGAGGTCGGGTTTATACCGACGGCACTATCTCTCGAGCCGTCATGCCCGGGCTTGACCCGGGCATCCATCAGAAAAAGAGCTTTTTGATTCAAGACGATGGATTGCCGGGTCAAGCCCGGCAATGACCAAGAGGAGAGTTAGGCTCCAGCGCCGTTTGGTGTTGGGAAACCAATCTCTATTCGCTCACACGTCCAGCATTTCGTCGTCGGCGAATTCCGCGCGCTCCTGGATGAACGCGAAGCGCGCCTCGGGCTTGTTGCCCATCAGCCGCTCGACCGACGATTCCGTGTTCTTGCGCTCGTCCTCGACCACCACCACGCGCAGCAGCGTGCGCCGCTTCGGATCCATGGTGGTTTCCTTGAGCTGGGCTGCCATCATCTCGCCCAGGCCCTTGAAGCGGCCGATCTCGACCTTGGCGTTGGCGTGGAATTCCCGCTTGATCAGCTCGTCGCGGTGCTTGTCGTCGCGGGCGTAGAGCACCTTGCCGCCATGGCTCAGGCGATAGAGCGGCGGCACCGCCAGATAGAGGTGGCCGTTATCGATCAGCTTCGGCATCTGCCGGTAGAAGAACGTGATCAGCAGCGAGGCGATATGGGCGCCGTCGACGTCGGCGTCCGTCATCACGATCACCTTCTCGTAGCGCAGCTCCTCGTCGCGGTAATGCGGCCCGGTACCGGAGCCGAGCGCCTGCACGAGATCGGCGAGCTGCTGGTTCTGGGCGAGCTTGTCCTTGCCGGCGGAGGCGACGTTGAGGATCTTGCCGCGCAGCGGCAGCACCGCCTGCGAGGCGCGGTCGCGCGCCTGCTTGGCCGAGCCGCCGGCCGAGTCGCCCTCGACGATGAAGATCTCGGCGCCGTGCGCCGCCGTGCTGGTGCAGTCGGCGAGCTTGCCGGGCAGGCGCAGCTTGCGCACCGCGGTCTTGCGCGAAATCTCCTTCTCCTGGCGGCGGCGGATGCGTTCCTCGGCGCGCTCGATCACGAAATCGAGCAGCTTGTTGGCCTGGGTGGGATTGCCCGCCAGCCAATGGTCGAAAGGATCGCGGATCGCGTTCTCGACGATGCGGGTCGCCTCGGCGGTCGCCAGCCGGTCCTTGGTCTGGCCCTGGAATTCCGGCTCGCGGATGAATACCGAGACCATGCAGGCGGCGCCGGCCATCACGTCGTCGCCGCTCACCGCCGCCGCGCGCTTGCCCTGGCCGACGCGCTCGGCGTGGTCCTTGATGCCCTTCAACAACGCGCTGCGCATCCCCGACTCGTGCGTGCCGCCGTCCGGCGTCGGGATGGTGTTGCAATAGGACGACAGGAATCCGTCGGCGTCGGCGGTCCACGCGACCGCCCATTGCGCGCCGCCGTGCGCCCCGACCCTGCCCGCGCTGCCCGTGAAGATGTCCGGATGGACGAGGGTCGAGCCGTCGATCGTCGCCGACAGATATTCCCTGAGACCATCGGCGAAATGGAAGGTGGCTTCCTCCGGCACGCCTTCGACGCCGCGCAGCAGCTCCGCGGCGCAGGACCAGCGGATCTCGACGCCGCCGAACAGATAGGCCTTCGAGCGCGTCATCTTGAATACGCGCTCCGGCTTGAAATGGGTCTTGGCGCCGAAGATGTCCGGATCGGGCCGGAAGCGCATCTTGGTGCCGCGGCGGTTGGCGACCCGGCCGAGCTTCTCCAGCTTGCCCTTGGGCTTGCCGCGCTCGAACACCATGCGATGGAGCGTCTGCTCGCGCGCGACCTCCACCTCCATGCGCTCGGACAACGCGTTGGCGACCGAGACGCCGACACCGTGCAGGCCGCCCGAGGTGCCGTACACCTTCGAGTCGAACTTGCCGCCCGCGTGCAGCGTGCACATGATCACTTCGAGGGCGGACTTTTTCGGGAATTTCGGATGCGGGTCGACGGGGATGCCGCGGCCGTTGTCGGTGACGGTCACGAAGCCGTCGGCCGCCATCTCGACCTCGATGAAGCTGGCATGTCCCTCCAGCGCCTCGTCCATGGAATTGTCGATCACCTCGGCAAAGAGATGATGCAAGGCCTTCTCGTCGGTGCCGCCGATATACATGCCGGGCCGCCGGCGCACCGGCTCGAGCCCCTCCAGCACCTCGATGTGGCGGGCGGTATAGCCGGACTCCGCCCCGCGTGCGGGTTTGGCCAGGCGGGTGGCCTTGCCGGAGAGCCGCCGGGGCGCGGCCTCGGGCAAATCCGAGAACAGGTCCTTGGCAGGCTGGGCGGCGGCTTTTCCGGTCTTGGCCATGGCTCGGCTGAACGGCTCTTGGGTGGCTGATATGGATCGACGCGAGACCAAACGAATCAGGCATGACTATGCCACGGCCGGGGCCGCACGTGATCCGCGAAGGCTCAGGAACGCGAAGGCTTAGGAACGCGAAGGCTCAGGAACGCAAAGACTTGGGAACGCAACGCAGATGCCGGGACTTATATGGTCAAACCATACCGTCAATTCAACTTGATGCCGTTGGATGGTCGCCGACCTGCCAGACATTCGCCCAAACCTGTTGCCAAGACTTGCCGGGCAGGGAAAGCCAAGAGGAGCCCGCCATGTTCGATCTCAACCGCCTGTTGAACGTACTGTCGCCCCGTGCCGAGGCAGCCGCCGACTTCCGTCGCATGCTCGAGTGGAAGCTCTTGCGCGGCAGCCACGAATTCCCCGGGCCCGACGGCGGGACCTGCATCAACGAGGCGGCGATCGTCGCCGCCGGCTATCCCTATCGCGCCGTCTACTGCGTCAAGGATCTGCCGGCATCCTTCTCGCGCCCGATCGCCATGCTGGCGCTGTGCCTCAACGACACGCTCGAGGATGATCTTCGTCAGGAGCTGCTGAGGCCGTTCGTCACGCGCCTTGACGGCTCCGCCGACGCGCCCAAGACCGAGATGATGCGGGCCGAGTTGATGCTGCAGCGGACGGTGACCGAGATCCTGGCGCCGGCGCTCGCGCGGGCGGGTCTCGCCGACGTCGCCGACCGTTGCCGCGCGGTTCGCACGCCGACGGAATTGGTCGAGGTCGCGAGGAGGCTGCGCGACTGCGCGGGTGGCGGACTGCACCAGTCGCTGCTCTCCGCGCTCGAGCACGCCGCCGACGCCGGGCGGCAATGGCTGGCGGGCCTGCCGACCGAGGTGGTGTTCTGCACGTTCTCGGCGTTGCGCGAGATCGCGTCGCTCGAGCGCGACCGCATCGAGGTCTATCGGCAAGCGGCCGCGATCCTCGCCGCTGCGATCGAGGTCGGAAATCGGGCCGACGCCGGCGATATGCCGGTGGTCGCCAAGCGGATGCAGGCGGCCAAGCGGGCGACGGCGGCGGCGCGTCGCGAGGGCGGGCTGATCGCGGCCTGATCGTCCTCTGGACAACGGGCGGGCGGTCTGGTTTTACCGAGGAAGGCAAGCTAAACCCGGCGGCACAACCGGGCCCCCCGCCAGATGTTCGAAAGCGTCGAAGCGCACGCACACCAACTGGTGGATTTCGTGCGCGTGCACGAGGCGTGGGCGGCGCCGGTGGTGTTCGCGCTCGCCTTCGGCGAATCGCTTGCCTTCATCTCCCTGCTGATTCCGGCCTGGGCGGCGCTGGTCGGGATCGGTGTGCTGATCGGTTCCGGCAATCTCAACTTCTGGCCGATCTGGATCGCGGGCGCGATCGGGGCGGCGCTCGGGGATTGGCTGTCGTACTGGGTCGGCCTCAAGCTCGGACCGCCGGTCGCCCACCTTTGGCCGTTGTCGCGGCATCCCGAGCTGATCCCGCGCGGCGAGCGTTTCGTGAACCGCTGGGGGGTCGTCGCGATCTTCATCGGCCGCTTCTTCGGACCGTTGCGCGCCTCGGTTCCGCTGGTCGCCGGCGTGTTCCGGATGCCCTATGGCTGGTTCCAGCTCGCCAATTTCAGCTCGGCCCTGGTCTGGGCCGCCGTGCTGCTCACGCTGGGCGACGTGGTGGCGAGGATTTTCAAGTGGACGTTCGGTTGAAGGAGCTCGTTCCAAACGAATGGCCCCGGAAACTGAAGCCATGGAACCCGGGGATTTCTCGCGCCGCCGCATCATTCCCGGAGCTTGCGGATCACCGCGCCGGCGATGTCGGAATAATCGTCCGTCCACACCCACTGCCGCGGATCGGGAACCTTGAGTTCCCAATCGCGCGCCCGCGCGAGCGGACCGAAATCCTCCTCGCTGCGCACGACCGCCGCGACCGTGCCGGCGAAATTGTACGGGTTCAGCGTCTCGTCGAGCTCGGCGCTGTCGTCGACCCGGGTGAGGGCGCCGTTGGCGGCCGCGATGCCGGCGACCACCGAAGCCAATTCGAGGTTCCGGTTCGAAACGTGCAGCACCACCATGCCGTGGGGGCGGAGCTTCCTCAGGTAGACCGCCATCGCCTCGCGCGTGAGCAGGTGGATGGGGATCGCGTCGGAGGAGAAGGCATCAACCACGATGAGATCGTAGGCGCCGTCGGGCGCCTCGGCGAGGGTGAGCCGCGCGTCGCCGAGCGTGATCGGCACCTCCGGGCGACACGCCGACAGAAAGCTGAACAAATTCGGATCGCGGGCGATGCGGACGATGGCGGGGTCGATCTCGTAATAGTGCACGGTGTCCTCGAGCTCGGCGCGGCAGGCGAGCGTGCCGGTGCCGAGCCCGATCACCGCATAACGGATCGGACCGCCGATCCGCGCCCGCACCGCATCGAAGGTCTGGGCGATCGCGGAGCCGTTCCAGTAGTAGAGCAGGAGCTCCGGCGGCCCGGTCACCGGCTCGCCTTCGGCGTCGCGGATGCGCTCGCCGCCGTGCCACGTGGTCCCGTGCTGCAGCAGGCGGAATTGGCCGTCGGGGGTCTCCGAGACCTTGGCGACGCCGAAGAAGCTGCGCACCGAGAGCGCGCCGGCCGGCTCGAACAGGCCGTGGGTGGCGAGGAGGACGAAGACGACGATGGCGGCGAAGGGCAGCGGCGCGCGCCAGAACGGCACGCTGGCGACGAGCAGCGCTCCGAAGGTCCAGCGCAGCGCGGCGTCGTCGAGCAGCTGCGGATAAACCACCGCGGGACGCACGATGCAGATGGCCAGGAGCACGGCGATGAGCGCGAGGCCGGTAAAGAGCGCGGCGCGCCAGCGGCGGTCGCTCGGGAGCCACCGTCCCGGCCGGCACAGCACCGCGAGCGCGATCAGGATCGGATATTCCGCCACCCAGTCGAACACCTGCGGCGCGATCAAGGCCGCGGCGATGCCGCCGATCACGCCGCCCGCCGACATCCACAAGTAAAAGGCGGTGAGGTAACGGGCCGGCGGCCGCGTCCGCGCCAGCTCCCCGTGGCACATCAGCGCGCAGACGAAGAACACGGCAAGATGCACGGCGACGAGCGCGATGATCTCCTTGACCGGCTCGAGCACGATCACGACCGCGAGGCCGAGCACGAACAACGGCTGGACCGCGACCACCAGGGCGTGCGGGACAATCGGCCGGCGCGCGAACACGATGACGAAGGTCGAGAGATAGAGCGCGAGCGGCAGCACCCAGAGCAGCGGCACCGCCGCGACGTCGGTCGAGATATGGGCGGTCACCGCCACCAGGAGGCCCGAGGGTACCGCTGCCTGGGCGATCCAGAACGCGGCGTCGCGCCAGGTCGGCGGCGCCGCCGACGCGGCGGCAGGGGTCGCGGCCGCGGCCTCCGCGCGGAACCGCCACGCCGTCACGCCGCAGGCGGCAATCAGCGCGATCAGGAGATAGAATCCGATCGACCAGGCCCCGGCCTGCTCGCCGAGCCGCACCCAGGGCTCGATCGCGGTCGGATAGGACACGAGCGCGAGGAAGCTTCCGACATTGCTCGCGGCGTAGAGAAAATAGGGATCGTCGGCGGCGGGATGATCGGTGCGCGCAAACCACGCCTGCAACAGCGGACTATTGGCGGCAAGCGCAAAGAACGGGAGGCCGATCGACGCCGCGAACAGCGCGATGAGCCAGAGTGCCTCTCCGCGCGCCGGCGGGCGTCCCCATCCGGCTGCGATCGAGAGCGGCAGCGCCAGCGAGGCCGCGATCATCACCGCGAGATGGATCGCCGCCGATACCCGCGGCGAAGCGCAGCGCGTGAGCCAGTGGGCGTAGGCGTAACCGGCGAGCAGCGCCGCCTGGAAGAACACGATGGCCACCGACCACACCGACGGCGCGCCGCCCAGGCGCGGCAACACCATCTTGGTGAACATCGGCTGCACCATGAACAGAAGCGCCGCGCTCGTGAAGATCGCAGCGGTGAAGGTCGCCAGCAGCAGGGTGCGGCCGGGGTCTCGTCTCGTCGCGACGGCCGTTGCTTCGCCGGTCGGCAGATCGTCCATGCCTTAGCCTTAACCGGTCGTGACGGCGGACGAAATAGCCGCACCCGGCCGGCGCCGTGCCGGTAGGCGAATGCTTCGACATGGCCGTTCTCAACGGCCGTCGTGGGCGCTACCATGGCGCGTTCACACTCGGCCCGGTAAAGAACGCCGCGTCAAGATCGGGCCGCGACAGGGAGGGAAATGCCATGACCCAATTGACTCGCCGCGCCGTGCTTTCCGGCGCCACCGCCGCAACCGCGCTCGGTCCGCTCGCCGCCGCGCCGCTCGCGCAGGCGGCTGCGCCGCTCGCCGGCAAGCAGGCGCCGGGCTGGTACCGCTACAAGGTCGGCGGCATCGAGGTAACCGTTGTGACCGATGGCGCACGTTCGTTCCCGCTGCCCGACACTTTCGTGACCAACAGCAACAAGGACGAGGTCAATGCGGCGCTCGCCGCCGCGTACATGGAAAAGGACAAGATGACGATCGTCTTCAATCCGATCGTCGTGAACACCGGCTCGAAGCTGATCCTCATCGACACCGGCTATGGCGAAGCCGAGCACGCTCGCAGCAAAGGCGCGACCGGCCAGCTGCAGGCCAATCTCGCGGCGGCTGGGATCGAAGCGAAGGCCATCGATGCCGTCGTCATCTCCCACTTCCATCAGGACCATACCGACGGCCTGCTTACCGCGGACAACAAGGCTGCCTTCCCGAATGCCGAGATCATGGTGCCGGCAGCCGAATGGGCCTTCTGGATGGACGACGGCGAGATGAGCCGCGCCCCGAAGGGACGCATGGAAGGCTTGTTCAAGAACAATCGTCGGGTGTTCGATGCGCTCGGCCGCAAGGTGACCCAGTACGAGTGGAACAAGGAAATTGCGCCGGGCATCACCTCGGTTGCGACCGTCGGTCACACGGTCGGCCATACGTCCTATGTCATTTCGTCCGGATCGAGCAAAATCTACGTCCAGTCGGACGTCACCAACCATCCGGCCTTGTTCGCGCGTCATCCGGGCTGGCACGCCTTCTTCGATCAGGATGGCGCCAAGGCCGAAGAGACACGCCGCAAAGTGTACGACATGTTGGTCGCCGAGAAGATGCCGGTCCAGGCCTTCCACTATCCGTTCCCGTCGCTCGCCTACGTCGAGAAGGCCGGATCGGGCTACCGGGAGATTCCGGTTCCCTGGAATCCGACGATCTGAACGCGGCAGCGCCTATATCGGAAGGGCGTCCACCGGGCGGCCTTCCCTAAGGGGGGACAGACGATGGTTCGGCTCATGATCGCTTCCGCGGCCGCGCTCGCCGCGGCGGTCGGCGGCGCGGTCGCCGAGACGTTGGTGGAGCGGGGCGACTACCTCGTCAACGCGGTCATGGCCTGCGACGGGTGTCATACGCCGCGCACGCCGGCCGGCTTCGTGATGGAGAAGCGCTTCTCGGGCGGCTCGCAGGTCTGGGACGAGGCGGCCTATACCGTCCGCGGCGCCAATATCACGCCCGACCGCGATACCGGAATCGGCGGCTGGACGCCGGACGAGCTCAGGCGCGCGCTGATCGAAGGCGTGCGGCCGAACGGCGTGACGCTCGCCCCGCAGATGCCGTTTCCGTTCTACCGGATTTTGACGCCGCGGGACGCCGACGCGATCGTCGCCTATGTCCGCACGGTCGCGCCGGTGCGCAACGAGGTGCCGCCGTCGGTCTACAAGGCCGCGATCCATTCCCCGACCATTCCGGGCGCCGAGCAGCCGATCGGCGAGGAGGCGCTGAAGGACCCGGTGAAGCGCGGCTTCTATCTCGCGACGCTCGCCCACTGCATGGAATGCCACGCGCGGCGCCCCGACGGCACGCACGACTACCAGAACGGGTGGGGCAAGGGCGGCCACGAGATGAAAGGGCCGTTCGGGTCGGTGACGGTCCGCAACATCACCTCGCACCCGTTGAAGGGCATCGGCGGCTGGACCGACGCCGAGATCAAGCGCGCGCTGGTCGAGGGCGTGGGCCGCGACGGTCGCCCATTCAAGTTGCCGATGGCCCGCCAGATCTATTTCAAAAAGATGACGGACGACGATCTCAACGCCATGGTCGCGTGGGTGCACACCATCCCGCCGCTGGAATAGCGCGATCATCGCGTCGCAGCGCGCTTGACCGCCAGCACGTCGACCGCTATAGCGCCGGCCCATGACGATCACAGCGACCCCGACTTCGACCCGTCGCCGCCGCCTTTCCACGGCGGGACCGGCGTTCGATCGCATGTGATCGTCGCCCGCGCCGCCGGAGACGGCTCCGCGGCACATCCTTCAAGAACAGCCCGCGACGACCCCGATCTCCGGTGGCCACTCTGACCGGAGAGCAAGCCATGTACGTCCATCCAGCCTGCAAAGTGCATCCCGCCGTGAGCATCGCTTTTGCGGCTGCGCGCAGCTTCGGTCTGGTGGTCGCCTGCGACAGCGGCCGCCCGGTGGCCTCGCTGCTGCCGTTCCGCGTGTCGGAGGCGGACGGACGGTTGCCGCGCGTCCAATTCCATGTGGCGCGCTCGAATCCGCTCGCCGCGCTCGCGGCCAAAAAGGGATGGTGGCTGTTGGCGGTGCAGGGCGCCGACGCCTACGTGTCGCCGGACTGGTACGCGAGCCCGGAACAGGTGCCGACCTGGCTCTATGAGACGGTCCATCTGTCCGGGCCGGTGCAAATCGTGCCATGCGACCATGCAGCCGACCAGCTCGAGCGTCTCGCCGCGCAGTTCGAAGCGTGGATCGCTCCGAAGCAACCCTGGACGACGGAGCGGCTTTCATCGCAGCGGCGCGAGATGCTGATGCGGGCGATCGTCGCCATAGAGATGACGGTCGAGACCGTCGAGGGCAACTTCAAGCTCGGCCAGCACAAGGGCGACGCCGACCACGTCGCCGTCGTACGCGCTCTGGCAAGTCAGGGCGATCCGTCGGCGCACGCGATCGCTGCCCGGATGATCGCGTTGCGGCCGCGCTTGGCGTACGAAGGGGCGCAGGCATGAAGGAAGCGTCCATGGACAGGAAGGCAACGATCGGCGTGCTCGGCGCGTCGGGCTATACCGGCGCGGAGCTCGTCCGGCTGCTCATCCGCCATCCGCGGGTCGAGATCGCCCTGCTTACCGCCGACCGGCGGGCCGGGCAGGCGATGCGCCAGGTGTTCCCGCAGTTCTCGCCCTTCGATCTGCCGAAGCTCGTGTCGATCGAGGATGTCGACTGGACCGGCGCCGGGCTCGACCTCATCTTCTGCGCCTTGCCGCACGCGACCACCCAGAAGGTCGTGCGCCACGTGCTGGCGGAGCTGCCGGCGATCAAGGTGGTCGATCTTTCGGCCGACTTTCGGCTCTCCGATCCGGCGGCCTACGCCCGCTGGTATGGCCATGAGCACCATGCGCCCGATCTGCAGCGGCAGGCGATCTACGGGCTCACCGAGATCTATCGCGACGAGATCAGGCGCGCCCATCTCGTCGCCAATCCCGGCTGCTACACGACCTGCGCCGAGCTCCCGCTGATCCCGCTCCTGGCGGCAAAGGCGATCGATCCCGACGAGATCGTGATCGATGCCAAGTCGGGCATGACGGGCGCAGGGAGGGCGGCGAAGGAGGAGATGCTGTTCTCGGAGGTGGCGGAGGGCTTTCACGCCTACGGCGTCGGCCACCATCGGCACATGGCCGAGCTCGACCAGGAGCTCTCCAAGGCCGCGGACCGCGACGTGGTGGTGACCTTCACGCCCCATCTCGTGCCGATGAATCGAGGAATTCTGTCGACCATTTACGTGCGCAGCCGCAAGAGCTCGCCCGAGGAGCTTCACGCGATGCTTTTGAAGTTCTACGCGAGGGAGCCGTTCGTGCACGTGCTGCCGTTCGGGGAGATGCCGCAGACCCGCCACGTGCGCGGCTCCAACATGACCGCCATCGGCGTCGCCAAGGACCGGATCGCGGGCCGCGCCATCATCTGCTCGGCGCTCGACAACCTCGTAAAGGGTGCCTCCGGCCAGGCGGTGCAGAACATGAACCTGATGCTCGGCTTTCCCGAGACCATGGCCCTCGAGCAGGTGGCGCTGTTTCCGTGACGCGAGCGGTCCCGGGCATTCAAGAGCTGCGTCTGCCAACCAGGATATGGACACAAAGCAGGATGGGCAGGATCAACCCGGCGCCAATGTGGATGTCGCTCGTCCACGGCCGGAACGTGTCGGATCCGAGGTAGTAGAGCCCGAATGCGGTCAAGATGAATAGGGCGTTGCAGGCCGCCATGACCGTTCCGGTCGTTCGGTTTCTCCTCGCCAGCCAACCGCGCCGCATGTGCAAGGGAACAAGCGCGCCCAACAACATCAGCGTCGCCATCGCAGCGCCGCCATGCAGCATGAGCAGGTACGAGGCGGCGGCCTGCCAGGTCTCGCTGCCCGACGTTTCCTTCATCATCTGGTCGGCCACCAGCCAACCGACGCCGGTGGCGAACAGGAATGCGAAGGCCGCGTAGAGCGCGAAACGGAAGCGAGGATCAAGCCGCAAGGCACACCGCACCCTGCAAATCCTCGGTCATCTGGACAGCCCCCGCCGCCGAAACGACGAGTGCTCCGGCGCGGTAATGGTCGAGCAAGTCGGCGGCGGACGGGCCTTCCGCCATGACCACCTTGGTCAGCGCATCGGCAATCAGGCAGGATGGCGCGCGAACGGTAACCGCGTTGACGCTCCGCACCGCCTGTCGCGTACGCGGATCGATGATTGCCGGTCCCGACGGGCTTGCCGACCGGAAAGGATCGAAACGATTCCCGGACGACGCCAGCGCCTGGTTGTCGATTTCGATGCCGCACATCAGCCGGCGCGGATCGCGCGGATCGCGAATGTAGACGGTTTCGGTTGCCGGCCCGAATGCGGCGAGATCGCCGCCGGCATTGACCAGGCCGGCCAGCATGCGATGGTCTCGCAGGACGTCGATCGCGCGATCGACCGCAAAACCCTTGGCGATACCGCCAAGGTCGATTCTGACGCCGGGATGACGAAAGCGAACGCGACGGTCGGAGAGCAACTCGATCGCCTCGGTGGTCGCCGTGCTCGCCGAATTCGCCGACCGATCGGCGCCCAGACCCGGCAGCAAGCCCAACTCCTGCGAGATCGGAGCAACCGCGATGTCGAACATTCCCGCCGAGCGCCGATGCAGGTCTACCGCCGCCTCGAGCACTTGAAAGGTCCAGCGATGCACGCGGAGGGGACGCACCCAGCCGCCGTTGTTGAGACGTCCGACGTCGCTATTCGCATCGTGGAAGCTCATGAGCCCATGCACCTTGGCGATGGCGCCGAAGGCTGCCTCGATGGCCGCGTGCATGTCGCGCGGCGCGGCACCCGCGACCGTGATCTCCACGAATGTTCCAAGGAGCGGTCGCGCCCGCTGAACGCTATCGGAGGCGCGGGACAATGGCCATTATCCTTTTCACGCCTTCCGTCACGTGATGCGACGACAGCGTAGCCCCGGAAATATTGCGAATATCGCTGCCCACTTGGAGAGCACTGCCGCTGGTCTTGCCGACGAATTGCGCGAGCCAGCTCGGACTTCTGATCTCGCCTCCATACGACTCGCGATACTGCAAAATCTCCACCCTGCGAATCCGCCCGCCCGGATCCAAGGCCACCGCATAGTCGATGTAGAGATGCTTTCCGATCACGCGGTCGAAGATGAAGAAGCCGAGCAGGCGGCCTCCGGATTCAGCCCTCCAGATGCGGCCGGCCTGCACCTCGGCAAAGTTCGCCGAAGGAAAGGCCTGCCTCTGCGCTTCGGGGATTGTGAGGTACTGGACCGCGTACGCGGAAGAGCTGGCCGAGATGACCACCGCCGCCGGCACGGTCCAGTGTATCCATTTTGCCATGCTTCACCTAGTTCGAGAACTCCGCCGGAGCGGGGAATTGCTCCTGATTGCCGCAAGGCAGAGCTTTTTCATCGCGGCATCCATGCCGGCTTCAGAAGAAGAACCCGACTCCGCCGAGAATGGAGTCTCTTCGCGCGCCAAACGGGTCATTGTTCTTCACCCTCTGATAGGTTGCCTTGAGCACGATGTTGGGGGACGGGAACACCGCGACGCCCGTGGTGTAAAAATGCGTCTGTCCGGCGCCGGTCGGCATGTCCAAATCGGTCCCCGCGAACCCGCCGGTCTGGAAGTTCTGGTACGTATAGCGATAGAACGGGACGGCTTCCCATTGGCTGCTCAATATCGTGCCGAGCGGCACGTGAAAGGCGACTTCGCCGGAGTAACCGAACATGGTCTTGCCGACGTTATTAGTGGGATCGGTGTCATTATTGGCGCGCAGATTTTCCGGGTGACCGAAGGTGACGTGGACATATTCGCCACGCAGCTCCACCGGGGTGTTGGGAATGCGATAACGAAATTCGGCGTCGAGCATGATAAGGCTCGACCGGCCGAGCGGGTTGCCGAAGTCATCGTGCGCCTCGCGCGGCGTCGTATTCGGAGTGTAGTAGGCGCTCACGCTCCAACCCAGGCCCGGAAGGAATGGAGGCGTGAAGTCCAGTTTTCCGGAATAGGCCAGGTCGTTGCTGAGCTGCCGAAAATCGCCCACCGGCGGCCGCGAGAAAGCAAGCGCGGTCAGTCCGTCGATACCGGGCAGATAGGGTACCGGGAAGAGTGGAACGGTGTTGGCCTCCGTTCGCAAGCCGAAATCGTCGCCGAAGTCCTCGAGGCTGCTGCTGACCTGCAGCTGATATTTGATGCCCTCCGTGATCGTCCCGTAGATGCTGGAGGCCGGCGCCCTCCAGGTCGAGGGGATCAGGCCATTATAGAGCTCCGGCCGGTGGACGCTGTAGAACTGGGTCGGCTCGTGGTGCTGGTTGATATAGCCGATCGGAATGAGGTCGATGCCCGGCGTGCGCCAATTGAGCTGATCCAGAATGAGGAAATCGACGAATATCTGCTCGATGTCGACCGAGCCGTGCAGCTTGTCGTCCGGGTCGAAGGCGATGCCGCCGTGCTCGAATTCGATCTCGGCGTTGAAGATGATGTTCGGAGTGATCGCGTAGGTCGGTAGCAGAACGAGACGGTGGGCATCGAAGCCGTTCTGCCACTGGCCATTGGCAGCCGGGTTCTGGAAGGAGCCGAATTTGATTTCGCCATAGGCCCCGATACTGAGGCCCGGCACCGGCGAATCGACCAGCCCGAGAATCGGCTTGCTGCCCGGCGTTGCTGGCGCGCCCGGCAGGGGCGGCAGCAGCGGGGCCTGCACTGCGGGCGGCGTTGCGGCAGCGCTCGGCGCAGCCGACGTTGCGGTCCGGGTCGACGAGGGTGCGTTGGGTTGCGGCCCGCAAGGGTCCGCGGCCGGCTTCGGCGTGACCGAGGGCTTGCTCGGCGGTACAGGGACAGGCTCCACCGCAGGCCCTGCCACACTCGGCGCCGTCTCGGTCCCGTTCTTCGTCGACGGCTTCTTGTCCTTGGCATCGCGGTCACGAACCTGCACGATGCGCATGGGGAAGGGCTTCGGTGGCGGATCGGTCTTGGCCGGCGTGCTCTCGGCCGGCACGTCGGTGCTTCCTGTCGAGGCGGCGGCTTGCGACTTGAGCTGCCCTTCGAGCGCGCGGATGCGTTGCTCCATGCATTGGAGGTTTCGCAACAGCTCCTCGTTCGAGGGCTGTGCAGCGGGAGCCGGCGGCGGCGAAGGCTTCGCCGGCTCGCCGGCCGCGAGCCCCGCACCGATGCCCGACATCGCGGCGGTGGTCAGCAGCAGCGTCAAAGCATGACGTGGCCCGAAGATTGCCGGGACGACACGGAGGCGATGCGCTGCGGCGCAATCGTCGGTGACGGCATCATGCGCGTTCGACAATGACGCGCGACGGTACGCAGACATGATTGATCCCCCAAATTCCGCGAAATGTTTGGACGCATCCTCGCCTAAGTCTTCAACTCGTGGCGAAGCTCATCGGCTCACCGTGACCGAGGCGTTTCCGAGCTTCACATTGATGCCGACGCGAGCGATCCACATCGAGTCGCCATGCGCAAAATTTCCCGGACCGAGGGTCGGACTGAGGAATGTGAATGTCCGATCCGCGGTATCGACGTAGAGCACCTCGGACCTGAGACTCACGCGATCAGAGGTCGCCCATTCGGCGCCGAAGCCCGCGACCCAGCCCAACCGCCAATCGCTGAACGTGAACGTATCGGCGGCGACATTGAAGTTGAGATAGGTGGTGATGGTGTGAACGCCGGCAACGCCACCGGTGACATAAAGCAGCAGGCCATCCATCACGATGCCCATCCGGGTGCGCGCGGTGACGAGCCCATTGAAGTGGCTGGTGATCGATATGTCGGAATTCGGCAAGTTCGGTAACAAAGTCGTCGAAGCGACCACGCTTCCCCCGCTGCCGTCGATCTCGATGCCGAACAGCGCGTTGCAGGTCGTCCCATTGACGCCGATCTGTCCTCCGCCGAAGAAGCCCGACTGCTTCTGAGCATAGGTGGCAACTTCGCCGAGCTGCCCATCCTGATCGGTTCGGTGCGCCGTATAGGCGACGCCGCCAAGGTTGACGCCCGCGTACCAGCCCTGCCACCCGGCTGCTGCGCAGGTCCGCGCCGGCGGTGCAGTCACCCCATCCGCTGCACCCGCAGAACCTGCCGCCAGCGCAACGAAGGCCGCCGTCGCAAGGAAAAAGCGCGCAGTTTCAGGCCACGGACGCACCTGATCGGGCACGCCGGGGGCGCGCCAATCAGCATCGCAGGTGCTTCGCGTGGATGCGGTCCGGTACGTAGACATGAGTTAGCCCCCCGATCTCGTCGAATGGGCGGCGCCGTAATCGAAAGCATTTGCCGCCCGATCGGCGCAGAATTATTAGATAGTTACTTGCAGTCAATAGATGATGGAACATATTGGAATTGATACAATTAAAAAGTACTTTAGCCTGTTTAGAATATTACTAAGCTATCGTCTTTAGACCCATCTTAGACGCGCTGCGATTTTTAAGCGTTCGTCTCGACTTGGGGCCAGATCTATTTTGGACTTTGCAAAACTCCACGCTGCGCCGGAGGGTTTTGTTCCTTCACGGCGGTCGAGATGGTCGGCAATTTTCGGCAAAGCGTGCCTGAAAAGACACATTTGAAATAGCGCAGCGAACGGCAAAAGGGAGTGCGCCTGGAACCTCCCGTCTTGAGCCGAATCGAAAACTATCTCGGTACAAGCGTGAGCTTGAGCGCGCAAAGTCATTCAAACCGGCAACGACGTATTCGGATAATTGCCGCTCCGCTCGCCGTCAATGCTGCAGGATCTTGGACAGGAAGACCTGCGCCCGCTCGCTGCGCGGCTTGCCGAAAAATTCCGCTGCCGGCGCATCCTCGACGATCTCGCCCCGGTCCATGAACACGATGCGACGGGCGACCTTGCGGGCGAAGCCCATCTCGTGGGTGACGACCATCATGGTCATGCCGTCCTTGGCGAGCGCGACCATGACGTCGAGCACCTCGTTGATCATCTCGGGATCGAGCGCCGAGGTCGGCTCGTCGAACAGCATGGCGATCGGATCCATGGCGAGCGCGCGCGCGATCGCGACGCGCTGCTGCTGGCCGCCGGAAAGCTCGCCGGGATATTTTTGCGCATGCTCGCGCAGGCCGACCCGCCCGAGCAGGAGCATGCCCCGTTCGGCGCTTTCCCGCTTGCTCCTGCCGAGCACCTTGATCTGGGCCAATTCGAGATTGCGCATCACGGTGAGATGCGGAAACAGCTCGAAATGCTGGAACACCATCCCGATGCGGGCCCGCAGCTTCGGCAAATCGGTCTTGCGATCGCCGACCGAGATGCCGTCGACCGTGATCGTGCCTTGCTGGAACGGCTCGAGCCCGTTGACGCACTTGATCAGCGTCGATTTCCCGGAGCCGGAAGGGCCGCACACCACCACGACCTCGCCCTTGTCGACCGCGGTCGAGCATCGGTTCAGCACCTGCGTGGCACCGTACCACTTGCTCACCTCGTTGATCGTGATCATGGGCCTCTCCGGCGGACGTCAACGGATGATGGCTGTTCGCGCCTGCAGGCGGCGCACGCCGCGGGAGGCGGCAAGCGAGATGACGAAATAGACGAGAGCGGCGAACAGGTACATCTCCACGAGCCGCCCGTCGCGCTGCGCGACCTTCGAGGCGGCGCCCAGGAAGTCGGTGATTGACAGCACGTAAACGAGCGAGGTGTCCTGGAACAGCACGATGGTCTGGGTGAGCAGGACCGGCACCATGTTGCGGAAGGCCTGCGGCAGCACGATGTAGCCCATGGTCTGCGGGTAGGTCATGCCGAGCGCCTGCGCCGCCGCGATCTGGCCGCGCGGGATCGATTGGATGCCGGCGCGCATGATCTCGCAGAAGTAGGCCGCTTCGAACAACGTGAACGTGACCAGCGAGGAGACGAAGGCGCCGACCTCGATCGGCCGCGGCGCGCCGGTGATCCACTGCCCGATATAGGGCACCAGGAAGTAGAACCAGAAGATCATCAGCACCAGCGGCACCGACCGCATCAGGTTGACGTAGCCGGCGGCGGCGAGCGAGATCGGAGCGAAGGCGGAGAGCCGCATCAGCGCGAGCAGCGTGCCGAAGACGATGCCGCCGATCGTGGCCAGGACGGTGAGCGTGAGCGTGAACGTCATGCCGTCGTAGAACAAGTACGACAGCGAGCGGGTGATGACGTCAAAGTCGAAATTCGAGAACATCGGTCGTCTCAATGGGTGACGGCCTGCGGCGCCGAGCCGATGAAGCCGGGGACAGCGGCGCGGCGCTCGATGAAGCGCATGCCGAAAGTCACCGCGATGTTGATCACGATGTAGATGACGGTCGCGGCGGTGAAGGCCTCGAACACCTGGAACGAGAATTCCTGCATCGCCCGCGCCCGCGCCGTGAGCTCCATCAATCCGATCGTGAGCGCGACCGCGCTGTTCTTGATGATGTTGAGGAATTCCGAGGTCAGCGGCGGCAGGATGATGCGGTACGCCATCGGCAGCAGCACGTAGACGTAAGCCTGCGGCAGGGTGAGGCCGAGCGCCAGCGCCGCCAGGCCCTGGCCGCGGGCGAGGCTCAGGATGCCCGCGCGCACCTGCTCGGCGACGCGCGCCGAGGTATAGAAGCCGAGCGCGACCACCGCGGTGCAGAACGAGGCATCCGGCAGCTGCTTGAGCCAGTCGCCGATCTCGACCGGCACGAGCTCGGGCAGCACGAAATACCACAGGAACATCTGCACCAGCAGCGGAATATTGCGGAACAGCTCGACATAGGCGTCGCCGAGCCGCACCAGCCAGGGAAAGGGCGTGGTGCGAACGACGCCGACGAGCGAGCCCATGGCCAGCGCGATGCACCAGGCGGCGATCGCGGTCGCCAAGGTCCAGCCGGTGCCGAGCAGCAGGGTCTGTAGATAGGTGTGCACCCCGTCCGGGGAGATTTGGAAGAAGATTCCCCAGTTCCAGTTGTAGTTCACGCCGGCGCCCCCTTCCTCAGGGAACAGTGATCAGTGGCCGGTCATGCCGCGAGGACCGGTCACGCCGCGAGCTGATCGCCGATTTCACTGACTACCGACTGCGATTCCTGATCAGTACACCGCCGGGTCGCCGCTGTCGGTCGGATTGGCGATCACCTTCTTGAACGACGCGCTCATCGGCACATTGAGATTGATGCCCTTCGGCGGGATCGGCTTGAGGAACCACTTGTCGAAGATCGCATTGATGGCGCCGCCGCGGTAGGTGGCGACCATGGCTTCGTCGACGACCTTCTTGAACGGCGCGTCGTCGCGGCGGAGCATGATGCCGTAGGGCTCGACCGACAGCGCATCGGTCGAGATCACGTAGTCTTGCGGCGACTTCGACCCCGCGACCAGGCTGTAGAGCAGGATGTCGTCCATCACGAAGGCGGCCGCTCGGCCGGTCTCGACGATCAGGAACGCCTCGGCGTGGTCCTTGGCGGCGAGGATGTTGAGGTTGAGGCCCTTCTGCGCCCCGATCTCGGTGATCTGCTTGATGTTGGTGGTGCCCGAGGTCGAAACGACGGTCTTGCCCTTGAGGTCGTCGACCGTCTTCAGGTTCGCGGATTTCTTGGATACGAAGCGGTTCGCCGTGACGAAATGGGTGATCGTGAACGAGACCTGCTTCTGGCGCTCGAGATTGTTGGTAGTCGAGCCGCATTCGAGATCGATGGTGCCGTTCGCCATCAGCGGAATCCGGGTGGCGGAGGTGACTGGGTTGAGCCTGACGTCGAGCTTGGCGAGCTTGAGCTCGCTCTTGACCGCCTCGACGATCCGGTAGCAGAGGTCCATGGCATAGCCGACGACCTGCTGGCGGTCGTCGTAATAGGAGAACGGCAGCGAGGATTCGCGATGCCCGAGCGTGATCGCGCCGGTGTCCTTGATCTTCTTGAGCGTGCCGGCGAGCTCCTGTGCCGGCGCCGGCGCGGCGGAGACGGCCGCCAGCACGATCGTCGAAAGCAGCAGTTTGAGGCGCATTGCCAATCTCCCCTGTGCACCAACCCTGGCCTCGCCCGGTCCGCGCCGCGGCCGGACGGCCGTCAATCCCGCATCTTAACATAACTTCCGGGCGCGTCCTCGATCGGCGTGAGCTTGCCGCCCCCCGGCTCCCGCGCAGGCACCTCGGTCGGCTCCCGCGCCTTGAGCCAATCGAACCAGTCCGGCCACCAGGAGCCGGCATGTTCCTTGGCCGTCCCCAGCCATCGATCGAGATTTGCGCTCTTCGGCTTGGGGCCGGTCCAGTACTGATACTTCATCCTGTCCGGAGGATTGATCACGCCGGCGATATGCCCGGAGCCCGCCAATACGAACCGCACCGGCCCGCCGAAGAATTTCGAGCCGAGCAGCACCGATTTCGCGGGCGCGATGTGATCCTCGCGCGTGGCGAGATTATAGATCGGGGCGGTGACGGATTTCAGGTTCAGCTTCTTGCCGCCGATCACCATCTCGCCCTTGCTGAGCCGGTTCTCCAGGTAGCAATTGCGCAGATAGAACGAATGGTTGGCCGCCGGCATTCGCGTCGCGTCCGAATTCCAGTAGAGCAGGTCGAACGGAGCCGGCTCCTTGCCCTTGAGGTAGTTGTTGATGACGTAGGGCCAGATCAGATCGTTCGAGCGCAGGAGATTGAAGGCAGTCGCCATCTTCCTGCCTTCCAGATAGCCGCGCGCCCCCATTTCGCGCTCGCGGGCCGCGATCTGCTCTTCGTCGACGAACACCTTGAGATCGCCCGCGTGGGCGAAGTCGACCTGGGCGGCGAACAAGGTCGCCGAGGCGATGCGGTTGTCGCCCGTGCTCGCCATATAGGCGAGCGCAACGGTCAGCAGCGTGCCGCCGACGCAATAGCCGATGGCGTTGACCTGCCGCTCGCCGGTCGCTTGCTCGATGACGTCGAGCGCCGCGAGCAGACCCTCGCGCATGTAATCTTCGAAGGTTTTCTGGGCGAGCCGCGCATCCGGATTGACCCAGGAAATGACGAACACGGTCAGCCCCTGAGCGACGCACCACTTGATGAAGGATTTCTCCGGCGTGAGATCGAGGATATAGAACTTGTTGATCCAGGGCGGCACGATCAGCAGCGGCCGCTTGAGCACCGTCGCGGTCGACGGCGCGTATTGGACGAGCTGCATCAGCTCGTTCTCGAAAATCACCTTGCCGGGCGTGAGCGCGAGATTGCGGCCGACCGCGAACATGTCGGAGGCGGACTGGCGGATCTTGAGATCGCCTTTCCCCGCCTGAATGTCCTCGGCCAGCATATGCATGCCGCGCACGAGGTTTTCCCCCTTCGAGCTCATCGTCTCGCGCAGCAGCTCCGGATTGGTCAGCACGAAGTTCGACGGCGCGATCGCATTGGCGATCTGGCGCACGTAGAACTCGGCCTTCTGCACCGTATGCGGGTCGAGCCCTTGGGCGTCGTGCACCAGCCGGTTGGCCCATTGCACCGTCAGCAGATAGGCCTGCTTGAGGAAATCGAAGAACTGATTGCTCGACCATTCCGGATCGGCGAAGCGCTTGTCGCGCGGATCGGGCGCCGCGACCGGCTCGACCTGCTCGCCCGCCATGCGCTTGACCGCATTGGCCCAGAGGTTGAGATAGGCCTTGCCCAGGCTCGATTGCAGCTCGAGCGCGCGCTGCGGATCGCGCAGCCAGTAGTCGGTGACTTGGCCGAGGGTCTTCACGACGTCGGCGACCTCGGCATATTGATCGTCGACCTGGCCTTCCTCGCGCGGCTTGAGATAGGCGGCGACGGCCTTGCCGGCCTCCTCCATGATGCGGGCAGCGTTGCGCGCGAACTCCTCCAGCTCGGCGGAGCCGCCTTTGACGGGGTCTGACGGGGCTCTCACGGCAACGCCTCGGTTCGCAGTTCCGGCGTGGGCCTCAGAGGTTTCAGATGGACTTTACTCGCGACCGCCGCAAGACGCATCATGGCTTCGGCAGGAGAAAGCGCGAGCGGGAAAAAGCGCCGGCGAAGGGCGCCGCTCAACCTTGCTTTGGTCATATTGCGGGACTACGGCATTTTGCGCCAATCGCTTGAATTGGCAGCAATTTTGCCGCGGAAGGCCGGCGGCCGGCGGTCGGAGGCGGCGGGCACTGCCGCCGCCGAGCGAGGGGTGAACGGGCATGACCTCGGTATTGCCCTCACTGCGGGCGCGGTCGCGGCGTCTGTGCGCCGCGGCGATGCTGATCGTCGGCACGGCGGCTCTTGCCGGCTGCGCCGGCGGCTTCATCGCCGATCACATGCCGACCGCCGCCGGCGGCCTCCCCGAGAGCGCGCCGCAGCGCCCGGCGACCCCGGCCGCCTATCCGGCGGTCCACGACCTGCCGCCGGCGCGCACCGACACGATGCTCACCGGGGAGGAGCAGAAGAAGCTCGAGGACGAACTGATCAAGGCGCGCAAGCGCGCGGAGGACGCCGCCAAGCCTGCTGGCACCACCGGCAACCCGTGATAAAAAGCGCGCGCCGCAGCTCCCGCGCGGCGGCGTTCGCCGCGCCGGGATGCAGGCCCGAGGAGTTGGGGTCATGGAGGAATTTCACCGCATTCGGCGCCTGCCGCCCTACGTCTTCGAGCAAGTCAATCGGGCGAAGGCCGCGGCGCGCAACGCGGGCGCCGACATCATCGACCTCGGCATGGGCAATCCCGACCTGCCGGCGCCGGCGCACGTCATCGAAAAGCTCAAGGAGACCATCGGCAGGCCGCGCACCGATCGCTATTCGGCCTCGAAGGGAATCGCGGGCTTGCGCCGCGCGCAAGCCGCCTATTACGGCCGCCGTTTCGGGGTGAAGCTCAATCCGGAGAGCCATGTCGTCGTCACCCTGGGCTCGAAGGAGGGCTTCGCCAATGTGGCACAGGCGATCACCGCCCCGGGCGACGTCACCCTGGTGCCCGATCCGAGCTACCCGATCCATGCCTTCGGGTTCCTGATGGCCGGCGGCGTGATCCGCTCGGTGCCGTCCGAGCCGACGCCCGATTTCTTTTCCGCGCTCGAGCGCGCCATCGTTCACTCGATCCCGAAGCCGCTCGCCGTCGTGGTCTGCTATCCGTCGAATCCCACCGCCTACGTCGCCGATCTCGACTTCTACAAGGAGCTCGTTCCGTTCGCGAAGAAGCACGGGATCTTCGTGCTCTCGGACCTCGCCTATGCCGAGGTCTATTTCGACGACGATCCGCCGCCCTCGCTGCTGCAGGTGGCGGGGGCGATGGATGTCGCCGTCGAGTTCACCTCGATGTCGAAGACCTATTCGATGCCGGGCTGGCGCATCGGCTTCGCAGTCGGAAACGAGCGCATCATCGCCGCGCTGGCACGGGTGAAGTCCTATCTCGATTACGGCGCCTTCACGCCGGTGCAGGTGGCGGCGACCGCGGCGCTCAACGGCCCCGAGGACTGCATCCACGAGATGCGCGCGATCTACCGGCGCCGTCGCGACGTGCTGGTCGAATCCTTCGGCCGCGCCGGCTGGGAGATTCCGCCGCCGCGCGCCTCCATGTTCGCCTGGGCGCCGATCCCCGAGCCGTTCGCGAGCCTCGGCAGCGTCGAGTTCTCGACGCTGCTGGTCGAAAAGGCCGAGGTCGCGGTCTCGCCCGGCACCGGCTTCGGCGAGCGCGGCGAAGGTTACGTGCGCATCGCGCTGGTCGAGAACGAGCAGCGCATCCGCCAGGCCGCCCGCAACATCCGCCGATTTCTGGAATCGGGCCCGGAAAAATTGCACAACGTGGTTCCCCTGGCCAAGCGGCGCTAGCTCCTCGTCGCAACCGCATTGCGACCGTGATCAGATTCGGCTCCCATGGCTCAACCCCTGAAGGTCGGTATTGCCGGTTTGGGCACGGTCGGCGCGTCCGTGGTGCGGCTCATCGAGCGCCAGCGCGACGCGCTCGCCGCCCGCTGCGGCCGCTCGATCGAGGTCGTGGCGGTGAGCGCGCGCTCGCGCGGCAAGAAGCGCGACCTCGACTTGCGGAGACTGCGCTGGGTCGCCGATCCCGTGCGGTTGGCCACCGACGACGAGATCGACGTCTTCGTCGAGCTTGTCGGCGGAGAGGGTGATCCGGCCAAGGCTGCGATCGCGGCGGCGCTCAAGGCCGGGAAATCGGTCGTGACCGCCAACAAGGCGCTGCTCGCGCGTCACGGCGTCGCGCTGGCGGCGATCGCCGAGAACAAGCACGTCGCGCTCAATTTCGAGGCCGCCGTGGGCGGCGCCATCCCGATCGTGAAGACGCTGCGCGAAGGGCTCGCCGGCAATTCGCTCGCGCGCATCTACGGCATCCTCAACGGCACCTGCAATTACATCTTGACGCGCATGGAGCAGGAGAAGCTCGCTTTCGCGCAGTGCCTGCAGGAAGCGCAGCGGCTGGGTTACGCCGAGGCCGACCCGAGCTTCGACGTCGAGGGCCACGATACGGCGCAGAAGCTCGCCATCCTGGCGAGCCTCGCCTTCGGCACCAGGATCGACCAAGGCGCGGTCTACGTCGAGGGCATATCCTCGCTGGCGCCGGAAGACCTCGAATGGGCCGACGAGCTCGGCTACCGGGTGAAGCTGCTCGGCGTCGCGGTCAAGACCGACAAGGGCATCGAGCAGCGCGTGCATCCGACCATGGTGCCGAAGGACACCGCGATCGCCCAGGTGATGGGCGTGACCAATGCGGTCACCGTCGATGCCGACGCCATGGCGCCGATCACGCTGGTCGGCCCGGGCGCCGGCGGCATGGCGACCGCGTCTGCCGTCGTCTCCGATCTCGGCGACATCGCCCGCGGCGTGCGCACGGCGCCGTTCGGCCGACCGGCAGCGCGGCTGGCCGTCAGCAGGAAGGCGCCGATGCAGCGTCACGAGGGCGGCTACTACATCCGGCTGCTCGCAGTGGACAAGCCGGGAACCGCCGCCACCATCGCCAAGCGCCTCGCCCAGCAGCACATCTCGCTCGAATCGATCGTGCAGCGTCACCGCGGCGAGCGGCCGCACGGCGGTGACGTTCCCGGGCGCTCGGCCGCGCCGGTGCCGGTGATCCTCATCACCTATGCCACCACCGAGGACGCCGTGCGCAAGGCGCTTGCCGCGGTGGCGCGCGACAAGGTGATTTCGGGCAAGCCGCAGGTCATCCGGATCGAGAAAAACTGATACAAATGCCGGCTATCGTCATCGCCCCGGGCCGCCCCGGGGCGTAATATGACCGAATGACAAGCACGGTTTGCAGGAGGGGGCCATGAGCAAAGAGGGACGCGGAGCGGCGGCGTCGACCAGCGTCCAGCCCGACGTGGCGCTCGACCGCGCGCTTTCGCTGGAGATCGTGCGGGTGACCGAGCGCGCGGCGGTCGCAGCGGCGCGCTTGGCCGGGCGCGGCAACGAGAAGGCCGCCGACCAGGCGGCGGTCGACGCCATGCGGCGCGAGCTCAACAAGCTGCCGATCGACGGCACGATCGTGATCGGGGAGGGCGAGCGTGACGAGGCGCCCATGCTGTTCATCGGCGAGGCGGTCGGCAACCGGCGCGGGCCGAAGGTCGATATCGCGGTCGATCCGCTCGAGGGAACCACGCTCTGCGCCAAGAATATGCCGGGTGCGATCGCCACCATGGCGATCGCGGAGGGCGGCACGCTGCTCAACGCGCCCGACGTCTACATGGAGAAGATCGCCATCGGCCCCGGCTATCCGAAGGGGATCGTCGATCTCGATGCGCCGGCGGAAGAGAACATCCGCGCGCTCGCCAAAGCGAAGGGCGTCGAGCCCGCCGAGATCACCGCGCTCATCCTCGACCGCCCGCGCCACGCCGATCTCATCGCCAGCGTGCGCAAAGCCGGCGCGGCGGTTCGGCTCATCACCGACGGCGACGTCGCCGGCGTCATCCACACCGCCGATGCCGCCAATACCGGCATCGACATCTATCTCGGCATCGGCGGAGCGCCGGAAGGAGTGCTGGCGGCGGCGGCGCTGCGCTGCATCGGCGGCCAAATGCAGTGCCGGCTCGTGCTCGACACCGAGGAGAGGCGCGAGCGCTCGGCAAAGATGGGCATCAAGGACCCGCGCAAGAAATACGGGATCGGCGACATGGTGAAGGGCGACTGCCTGTTTGCCGCTACCGGGGTCACCGACGGCGCGCTGCTCGACGGCGTCCGGTGCCGAAAGGACCTGATCGGGACCGAGACCGTGGTGATGCGCTCGACGACGGGCACGGTGCGCTGGATCAGGGCGGAGCACCGGCAGCTCGATAAGTTCCAGGTGGATTGAGCGGCGGCGCGCTGGCGCGGCGCTCCGGCTTTAATCCAATATCGCGAGCTTTCCCGAACGCGATTCGCGCCCGGCGCAAGATGGCCGTTACCCTGACCGTACCGATGAGCCCGACGCGGCGCCTGTTTCTCGGCGTCGAGCGCTCGGCGTGCGGGCGCGCCTGGCGCGACCGGCTCGACGAGCGCGGGCAGGCGCGGGCGCTGGCGATCGCGCAGCGCCACGATCTGCCCGAGCTCTTGGCGCGCATCCTGGCCGGACGCGGGGTCGAGGTCGACGAGGTCGCAGGCTTTCTCGATCCGACCGTGCGCGCCCTGATGCCCGACCCCGACGGTCTCGCCGACATGCGTGGCGCGGCGGCGCGGCTCGCGGACGCGATCACGCGCGGCGAGACGGTCGCCATCCTGGGCGACTACGACGTCGACGGGGCGACCTCGGCGGCGTTGCTCGGGCGATTCCTGCGCCACTGCGGGCTGCGTCCCATCATCCACATCCCCGATCGCCTGTTCGAAGGCTATGGACCGAACGCGGAAGCGATCCGCGCGCTCGCCGGGCAGGGCGCGACGCTGCTCGTCACCGTCGATTGCGGCACCACCAGCCACGAGCCGCTCCGGGAGGCGCGCGGGCTCGGCCTCGACGTCGTCGTGATCGATCATCATCTGGCCGACGAGGTGCTTCCGCCCGCGCATGCCGTGGTCAATCCCAACCGGCTCGATGATCTTTCCAAGCTCGGCCACCTCGCCGCCGTCGGCCTGGTGTTCATGACGGTGGTTGCGGCCAACCGCGAGCTGCGCCGGCGCGGCTTCTGGACGTCGGCGCGTCCGGAGCCCGATCTCCTCGGGTTCCTCGATCTCGTCGCGCTCGGCACCGTCGCCGACGTGGTGCCGCTGCGCGGCCTCAATCGCGCCTTCGTCGCCAAGGGGCTCGTGGCGCTGCGCCGGCGCGATCGGCCGGGACTGACCGCCCTGATGGACGTCGCCCGGCTCGGCGGCCCGCCGGAGCCTTGGCATCTCGGCTTCTTGCTCGGGCCGCGCATCAATGCCGGCGGCCGTATCGGGCGCGCAACGCTCGGTGCCGATCTGCTCATGGAGGACGACGCCGCGGAATGCGCGCGCCTGGCCGCGGAGCTCGACCGCCTCAATCGCGAGCGCCAGGCGATCGAGGTCGCCACCCTGGCGCAGGCCGAGGCCGAGGCGACGGCCGCGCTCGGCGCCGAGGAGAAGGGCGCGGTCGTCATCACCGCCGCCGAAGGCTGGCACCCCGGCGTCGTCGGCCTCGTCGCCGCGCGGCTCAAGGAGCGGTTCGGCCGGCCCGCCTTCGCCGTCGCGCTCGAGCCGGGCGGCGTCGGCACCGGCTCCGGCCGCTCGATCGCCGGCGTCGATCTCGGCCGCGCGGTGCGCCAGGCGGTGCGCGACGGCCTGCTGGTGAAGGGCGGCGGCCATCCCATGGCGGCAGGCATCACGCTGAGGAAAGAAGCGCTGAGCGCGTTCCGGGCCTTTCTGGAAGCCGCGCTCGCCTCCGCGGTCGCGGCGGCGCGTCGCGAGGACGCGCTGCTGATCGACGGCGCGGTCACCGCCGCCGCCGCGAGCAACGACACCGTTGCGACGATCGCGCGCGCCGGTCCCTTCGGCGCCGGCAATGCGGAGCCGGTGATCGCGCTCCCCGCGCACACGCTGGTCTATGCCGACGAGGTCGGCCAGGCCCACATGCGCGCCCGATTGCGTGCCGGCGACGGCTCGACCATCGACGCCATCGCGTTTCGTTCCACCGGACAGAAGCTCGGCATCGCGCTCGGGCAGCTTCGCGGCCGGTCCGTGCACGCCGCCGGCACCCTGTGCCTCGACCGCTGGAACGGCGTCGAGCGGGTGCAGTTGCGGCTCGTCGACGTGGCGCCGGCTGACGTGAGCCTCGGTATTCAATAAGATTGCGATGCCCCGCGAGCGCGGGCCGCCGGAGACCGCACCATGGCAAGCAAGCTCTCCCGCCGTTCCCTCATTGCCGGCGCAACGGCCGCCGGATCGACCATCGTCGTCAAACCGGCGCACGCCGCCGAGTACGCTTTCGCCCAGTATCACAATCAGCCCGCCGGCGGCACGCTGCACAAGAACCTCGTCGCGATGTGGGATGCCATTCGCGACGAGACCGGCGGCCGGGTCGAGACCGTCGTGCATGCCGAGAACAACAAGATCCCGGGCGGCGACCCCGAGGCGCTGAAGAAACTTCTCGCCGGTGAGATCCAGTTCTTCACGCTGATGGGCGGCATCATCGGCACGGTGGTGCCGGTGGCCGAGGCGCAGCAGGTGCCGTTCGCCTTCAAATCGGCGCCCGCGGCGCACCAGGCGATCGACGGCCCTTTCGGCCGCCACATCGGCGAGGAGATGGCGGCGAAAGGGATGTATCTGTTCCCGATCGCCGGCTTCGATAACGGCATGCGTCAGGTGACCACCATCACCCGGCCGATCAGCAAGCCCGACGATTTCGCCGGCATGAAAATTCGCGTGCCGCCGGGGCAGATGATCTTCGACACTTTCGCGGCCTTCGGCGCGCAACCCGTCACCACGCCGGCCAATCAAATCTACGATGCGCTCAAGAGCGGCAAGGTCGAGGCGCAGGAGAACCCGCTGGCGATCATGCAGGGCTACAAGCTCGACGAGATGGTGCGATATGTGAGCATGACCAATCACATGTGGTCGGGCTTCAATCTGATGGCGCACCTTGCCACCTGGCAGCGCCTGCCCGACGCGGTCAAGGCGACGATCGAGGGCAACGCCGCCAAATTCGTGCGGCAGCAGCGCGCCGAGCAGGGCAAGCTCAATGCGAGCCTGCGGGAAACCTTCCTAGCGCGCGGGATCGCGTTCAACGAGGTCGATCAGGCCGCCTTCCGCGCCCGCCTGCCGGGAGTCTATGCGACATGGAAGGAGAAGCTCGGCAGCAAGTGCTGGACGCTGCTCGAAGCCGAGGTGGGAAAGCTTGGGTGACCAAGGAGCGGATCTGAGAGATCCTCCGGTCGCAGTCCGGTACGTTTGGCGATGCGCGAAAGCATACGCGGTCTGATCTCGTCTCCATCGTGGAATGCAAAAACGTAATCGGGAAAGCCGTGCCTGTGGAGTGTTCGGTGTGATCCCGTCTGTCGCTTAACGGACCATCCGATCCGCAAGAGTGCAGCAAGCACGCGTAGCCCTTTGGAAGCTGGCCAGTGCGTCATGCGGCTTCAAAGACTGCGGCAATCTCCTGCGGTAATGGTTCGCCATTTTCGAGGCGGTCGGCGATGACGCGAAGCGCCAGCGCCTTTACCTTGGCTCGGGCCTGACTTTCAGTGTCGCCATAAGTCAGAACGCCGGGCAGGGTCGGCACCTCGGCAATCCAGCGGCCGTCTTCTTCACGCTCGGTTTCAATTCTGAGCATAGGGCACTCCGGGCGATGATGATTTAGCCGCCTGCCTCCGGCCGATCAAGAGACTTGCCGTCATTGCGGCGGCGGGACGGAGCGAGCACTCAACCGCGACAAGGTTTCTTCGATCGGCGCGAGCGCGTCGCGCGCCGCCTCGCGATTGCCCATGTCGATCACGAGCAGGACGCCGACGAGGCGCATATCGATGAGCATGAACATCGTGGAATATTGCTCGTCGTCGGCGAACGCGGCGGGACGATTCTGGCCGAATCGGTCCGCGATCGATTGCCACGACTGCCGAAGCTGATGCACCGCGGCTGCCGTTTCCTGCTGGCCCTGCGTTTCCAGCGTGGTCATGGCGACGCGATACTGAGCCGACGCCTGCTCGACCATGCCATGGAAGTCCGCGAGCTCGTCGCTGCGCACCGGCTGCGCGAGCGCCAACGCGCAGAGGGCGGCCGGGACGAGCCGGCGGCCGAAAGCGCGAAGCCAGGATCGAGCGGCGGACATGGTTGCTCCCTTGCCGGCGGCAGGGCTATCTAGCGCCGCACAGCTTGCAGAAAGATTGATGCGATGTCGAAACTTCAACTGTCCGTCGCGGTCGGCAACTACGACCGGGTGCGTCCCCTGATCGACGGCGCGGTCCAGATCGACGGCGTCGATCCGATATTCATGAACCTGCCGCCGGAGGAAATCTTCTTCCGCGCGTTCCGCGGCATGGATTTCGACATCTGCGAATTGTCGATGTCGAGCTTCACGGTGAAGACCGCCGCCGGCGACTGCCCTTACGTCGGCGTGCCGGCGTTCGTTTCGCGCGCCTTCCGCCACAACTCGATCTATGTGCGCCGCGACCGCATCAGGTCGCCCGCCGACCTCAAGGGCAGGCGGGTCGGGCTGCCGGAATATCAGCTCACCGCCTGCGTCTGGGCGCGCATCTTTCTCGAGGACGACCATGGGGTGAGGCCGTCGGACATGGTCTGGGTGCGGGGCGGGATCGAGCATCCCGGCCGGCCGGAGAAGATCGCCGTCACGCTGCCGCACGGGGTGCGCCTGGAGGACGCGCCGGCGGGCACCACCATCTCGCAGCTGCTCGAGCGCGGCGAGATCGACGCCTTCATCGCGCCGCGCGTGCCGAGCCTCGCGGGGAAGCAGAATTCACATATCGGCTGGCTGTTCCCCGATCCGGTCGCCGCCGGGCAGGACTATTTCAGGCGCACCGGCATCTTCCCGATCATGCATCTCACCGGCATCCGCCGCGCGCTGGTGGACAGGCATCCGTGGCTGCCGGCGGCGGTGTACAAGGCATTCTCGGAAGCGAAGGCGAAATGCCTCGAGGCGCTCGCGGACACCGCCGCGAGCAAGGTCACGCTGCCCTTCCTCGACGAGCAGCTGCGCGCCGCGCGCGAGCTGATGGGAGAGGACTTTTGGTCGTACGGCCTCGGGCCGAACCGCAAGGTGCTGGAGACGTTCCTGCGCCATCACCATGCGCAGGGGCTCTCTACCCGGCTCCTTTCGCCGGAGGAGCTGTTCCATCCCTCGACGCACGAGAGCTTCGCGATCTGATGTCCGTCGTCTTGCTCCGCTTTCGGCGGGCTCACTTCTTCTCCGTGCCCCGCAGCATCGCCGCGGTGGCGACCGCCGAATAGCCGGGCTCGACCCGTACGTCGACCACTGCCACCCGGCCTTGCTCGACCGCCGCGATCGCGTTCTCGAAGGTCGCGACGAGATCGCTTGTCTTGGTTACGGGGTCGAAGCCGACTGCGCCCTGCGCCTGCGCGAGCCCGGAGCAATCGATGTCGGGATCGGAGATGCGCTGGCCGATCCAGCGGTTTTCCGGTGGCCGGTTGCGGATGCGGGCGACCCGCTCCTGGTGCAGCTCGTCGTTGAAGAACGAGCGGTTGTTGCAGACGACGATGAGCAGCGGGATGCGGTAGTGCACCGCGGTCCAGATCGCGGTGACGCCCATGCAGAAGTCGCCGTCGCCGCAGATCGCGATCGGGAGTCGCGGCGAGCCCTTGAGTGCGAGTGCCGCGCCGACCGATATGCCCGGACCCCCGCCCACGCCGCCGCCGCCTTCCGATCCGATATAGTCGAGCGGATGGCGGAACGGCCAGGTCGCGCCGTTCCAGGACAGCGGCAGGTGGGTGAGCGTCACCTCGCGCTCGCCGACCGCGGCCTTGAGCGCGCGCGCGAGATCGTCGACCCGCAGCGGACCGCTCGATGGCTGGTACGGCTCGGCCCGCGCCCGCACCGCCGCGGGCTTGCGCGCTTTGGCGCCGCCGAGCGCGGCGAGGAGCTGCGGCACCGCTTCCTCGGGGGTCGTCGGCAGCAGGAGGTCGACCGGCGGCAGGCCCTCGTAGTCCATGCTCCAGCCGTTGTGGAGATGGAAGTCGGCGCTCACATGGATGATCTTCGCCTTCGGCGCCTCCTGCCCGAGCGCGGCGCGCAGGCCGCCCGCGAGATCGACCCAGTCGAGCGCAAGGATCGCATCCGCCGCCTTGATCGCCCCGATCGCCTCCGGCACCATCGCGTTCGAGGCCGGCGCGCCGGCATGCAGCGGATGGTCGGTCGGGAAGCCGCAGCCGATCTTGAGGTCGCTGACGACCTTGGCATCGAGCGTCTCCGCAAGCGCGACGCGGGCGTTCCAGCCCTCGAGGCTGCGCGTGGTTCGCCCCATCAGGATGAGCGGGTGCTTCGCCGCCTTGAGGATCGCGGCGGCCGCCTCGATCAGCGCGGCGGAGGCCGCCGGATCGGCCGGCGGCATGAAGCGCGCGGGATCGATCGGAGCGAGCGGCTCGGCGAGCTTTGCTTCCTGCATCTCGGCGTCGAGATTGATGTAGACCGGCCCCATCGGTGCCGTGTTGGCGATCCAGGCCGCGCGGATCAACGCTTCGCGGGCGGCCGTGGGTGAGGCGGGCTGGTCGTCCCATTTGCTGTAGTTGCGCACGATCGCGCCCTGGTCGCGGGCGGTGTGAATCCAGTCGATCCAGGGCCGTCGCTTGGCGGCGTCCACCGGGCCGGTCGCGCCCAGCACGATGACCGGCACGCGGTCGCACCAGGCATTGAAGATCGCCATGGTGGCGTGAAACAGGCCGACGTTCGAATGCACCGCCGCGGCCATCGCCTTGCCGGTGACCTTGGCATAGCCATGGGCGATGGCGACCGCGCTCTCCTCGTGCAGGCACAGCAGCATCTGCGGGGTCTCGTTGCCGAGGAAGTTCACGATCGAATCGTGCAGCCCGCGATAGCTCGCGCCGGGATTGAGCGCCACGTAGGGAATTTGCAGCGCGCGCAGCGTGTCGGCGACGACGTCGCTGCCGAAGCCCGGCGCGTTCGTGCCGGTCAGATTGGTCGGGCGCTCGAAGGCGCGCAGCGACGGATGAGCTGCGCTCGCGGGCTTTTCGGCGGCGGGCGCCGCCTTGGCTTTTGCAGTCGTCACGGGATGATCCTCGGGTTCCAGGGCAGCCGGAAGGACGCCATAGAACCGGATCAGAGGCCCTGACGCAACCGCGCCAGCAGCTTCACGCCGGCATAACCGTCGGCCGGGTGCATCCCGACCTTGCGCTGGAAATTGCGCACCGCCAGCATGGTGTCGTTGCCGACGCGGCCGTCGGTGCCGCCGGTGTCGAAGCCGAGCGCGGTCAGGCGTTTCTGGATCTCCTGCAATTCCGCGAGCGTGGGCGTGCGCTCGCCGCCGGGAAACGGCTGCGCGAACGCTCCGCCGCCCATGATGCGGTCGCCGAGATGCACGATCGACAAGGTGTAGTTCATCGACGGGTTGTAGGAGCGAACGGCATAGAAATTCTGCCCGAGCAGAAAGGCGGGTCCGCCCGGCACCGGCACCCACAGCTTGGCCGACGCGCTCGGCTGCGGAAAAGGCTGGCCGTCGGCGCGCGTCACGCCGGCCTTCTGCCAGGCGTCGTAGCTGCGCGAGGCGCCTTCGCCGGCCCTCCCGGACGCGCGCACCTCGTAGCCCCAGTGCTCGCCGGCGCGGTACTTGCCGCGCTTGACGAGATACTGCGCGGTGCCCGCGAGCGCATCGTCGGGCTTGCCGAACGGCGAAGTGCGGCCGTCGCCGTCATAGTCGAGCCCGACATTGAGCCACACCTCCGGCATCCACTGGGTGTGGCCCATGGCGCCGGCCCAGGAGCCGCGCATCTCCTCGGGGCTGCTCCAGCCGCGATCGATGATGACCAGGGCGTTGAGCAGCTCCTGCTCCCAATAGGAGCGGCGGCGCGGCTCCCCCCAGGCGAGCGCGGCGAGCGCCGGGATCACCGGGCGCATGTGGTTCTTCTGGACATCCGGATCGCCGAAGGCGGACTCGATTCCCCACAGCCCGAGCATGATCGAGCGCTCGACCCCGAAGTCCTTCTCGATGCGGGCGAACAGCGGCGCGTATTCTTGCGCCTTCTCCTTGCCGGTGACGATGCGCCAATCGGAGACGCGGCGATTGAGATATTGCCAGAGCTGCTCGCTGAATTCGGGCTGCGAGCGGTCGAGCTCAAATACCGCCGTGTCCGGCTTGATGTTGGTCATCACCCTCGTGTAGGTCGCGTCGGATATGCCACGCGCGCGGGCCCGGGCGCGAAAAGCCACGACCCATTGGTCGAACGACGCCTTGCTGCCCTGCGCGCGCGCTGTCGTGCTCCAGATCGCCGCCGCCAGCAGGGGCAGGCACGCCCGCCGTGACAAGAGAGGTTTCGTCTGCTCGGTCATCGCGCCGCGTCCCGGAATCGATCTGTCCCGGCGGCGACTCTACAAGTGTTTCTGTCGGCTTTGCGGCCATTATCGTCGGCGCCTCGGGCTCCGGCCGAGGGGCCTGGGCCGCCGGGACGGCCGGAGGGGCCGGAATCGACCCGACCGGGATGTCCTCCCTGATCTCTTGCTCCCTGGGCTCGGGGATCCGTTCCCTGATCTCCTGGCCGCGGCCCCGGATCAGCCGCTCGTAGGCGGCAACCAGCGTCATGTAGGGGTTCACGAACACCCAGCCGTATTTCGTCGGCACCTGCAGGTCGAAATGCAGGTGATAGGTGGTGGCGCGCTCGCGCTCGAAGTAGTTGCCGACCTTGCCGATGACCTCGCCTTCGCGCACCAGGCGGCCGCTCACCATGCCGTCGGCGTCGATTTGCTTGGGCGACATGTGCAGGTAGCGCATGCGGATGCGCTCGCCCGGCGCGTTCACCACGAGATAGAGGGCTTCCTGCCCGTGGGTGCGCAGCACCGCGCCGTCGCGCGCGGCGACCACCTCGTGCAGATAGGGCTCGCAGCGGTTCGCCCCCTGGATGCGTTGCTTGCAGAAGGCTGGGCGAATGTCTTGCCCCTGGTGGCCGAGACCGCCCGGGCATTGGCCGACATAGAAGTTGCGGGTCTCGCAGAAATTATCGCGCCAGGGATAGGAATAATTGTCGGCCGCCGACTCGTCGGAAATCAACGTTTTCCCGTTGACGCGGCAGCGATAGGCCGCGGCCCCGCCGAGCCTTCCGGCGCCGGAACGTCCGGTGGCCTCGCAGTTGCCCCAGTTCATGAACGACTGGGAATTGGCAAAGGACGGCGCGTCGGCGAGCGGGAAGCGCATCTTGGAATAGACGGTGTAGTCCGCGACCCCGCCTTTGCGCTTGAAGCCGGTGCCGGGAAGGATGTTGCCCGGGCTCAAATAGGTGAAAACCGTCGACTGCGCCGCCGGGCGGTCGATGGTGTCGGCGGCGACCGCCTGCGGATGCGGCATGCCGCCGACGACGCGCAGCGATTTGAGGAAGCGGACCGCGACCTTGTCGGCATCGCGGCAGGACATCTTGCGAAACCGCGCGCCGGCGTCGGAGCATTCGATCGACACGACGTAGGGCACGCCGTAGCGCACGAAGGTGTAGCGCACGTGGTTTTCGAGGAAGCTGCGGCGGATGCCGGGGATGTCGTCGAGGCCGCGGACCGGCCAGCCGATCATGCCGACGGGCTGGTCGATCTCATAGAGCAGCGCGGAGCCGCCGATGTGGATGTGGATCGGTCTCGAATAGCCGATGCCGAGCGCGCGCTTTTCCTCCGTGCCGGCGACCACCACCGCGTCATAGCCCGCGGGCCCGGGATAGAAGAACGACACCGCGCTGGAGCCCACGAGATAATCCCGCTCGGGCCCGCTTGCGGCATCGGCTGCGGCGGCCGCGGCCTCGCGGTCCCGTACCAACGCCGCGGTATCGAACGGCAGCAGCACCGGCACCGGGCTTGCGGCGACATTGGCGAAACGCTCCCCGGTCGCACGGTTGAGACCGGCGAGACGGTCCGGCCCCGGGGCGCCGGCCTCGTCGAGCTCGGCGACGACCGCGTCCCAGTCGACGCGGGCCGGCGAGATGCGCGGACGCTTCATCTCCTGTGCGGCCGCGGCGACGACGCCGATGGCGAGCGCGAGGCCCGCAATGCCCAATCCGCGCAGCATGAACGCCCCATCCCTTGGCCGGAGCGGTCGCGACGACGTCCGGGCACGACTCAAATATTGCCGTGGCCGAGTGCCTCCTGCCAAGGAGGCCGATGAAAATCATTCAGAGTGTTGCAATTCGATCAGCCCCAGCGGGAAAGGCCCGGCTGGGATACGATGGAAATTGAACGTTTAGCGCCAAGCCTCATAATTCACGGCAGAAACTCCGCCGCCGGAATGACGACCGACAGGCGAATATGCTATCCTAGGGCATGACGACGGTGGAAGACATCGAAAAGGCGGTGGCTGAATTGCCGCCCGATCAGCTTGCGCGATTTCGTGCCTGGTTCGAGGAATTCGAGGCCAGTCGTTTCGATCAAAAGATCGAGCGGGACGCGAAGGCGGGCAGACTCGAGCGGCTTGCCGAGCAGGCGATTGCGGACTTTCGCGCCGGTCGCGCGCGCGAGCTATGAGGCATTTCGCCAGCCCGGCGTTCTGGGAGGCGTATGCAAGACTTCCGGAAAACGTTCGGGCGCTCGCTGACAAGAACTATGCATTGCTGAAAGAGAATCCGCGGCATCCGTCATTGCAACTGAAGAAGGTCGGCCGCCACTGGTCAATTCGCGTCGGGAGCCGCTACCGCGCACTGGCAATCGAGGTCGAGAGTGGCCTCGTGTGGTTTTGGATCGGCTCGCACGCGGACTATGACGCAATGATTTGACAGGGCCGGGCAGCAACTCCAGCCCGGACGGGAAGTGACGGTTACTCCTTGGCGCGCTCGACGTAGGAGCCGTCCGCGGTCATGACCACGATCTTCGTCCCGGTGCCGACGAAGGCCGGCACCATGGTGCGCACCCCGTTCGACAGCACCGCTGGCTTGTAGGAGGAGGCCGCGGTCTGGCCCTTCACCGTCGGCTCGGTCTCCACGACCTCCAGCACCGCCTTCTGCGGCAGCTCGATCGAGAGCGGCACGCTCTCATGGACCGCGAGCGTCACCTTCATCTCGGGCTGGAGATAGGCGGCCTGATCGCCGATGACGTCGGCCGGCAGGGTGACCTGATCGTAGTTTTCCATATTCATGAAATGGAAGCCGTCGCCGTCCTGATAGAGGAACTGGTGCTCGCGGTCTTCGACATGGGCGCGCTCGACCTGGTCGGTGGTCTTGAAGCGCTGCGCCACCTTTACCCCGTCGCTGATGCGGCGCATGTCCACCTGGGTGGTGGGAGTGCCCTTGCCGGGGTGAAAGTTCTCGGCATTGAGGACGACGTAGAGCTTGCCGTCGACTTCGACGATATTGCCCTTGCGAAGCGAGCTGGCGATGACTTTCACGGTCGATTGTCCTCGGTGGTCGGGCGGGGCGGACCCATCCCGGTGTCGGCCCGCACCATACCGATCCTGAGACCGTTCGCCAGCGCTTTTCACGGGCGAGCAGGTCGCCGGAACCAAAGGAGCGCCGATGCCGTTCTGGGCCCATCATGCCGACCGGCGGCCGTTCCTCCTCGGGCGCATGCGGATCGCCGCCGCGCTGCGAGAGTTCTTCGTCGCGCGCGATTTCATCGAGGTCGAGACCGCGGCGCTGGTGCCTTCGCCCGGCAACGAGACCCACCTGCATGCCTTCGCGACCGACCTGGTGGCGCCGGCGGGCAGGCGCGAGCGGCTTTATCTGCGGACCTCGCCCGAGTTCGGCTGCAAGAAGCTCTTGGCGGCCGGCGAGCGGCGCATCGTCGAGTTCGCCCGCTCGTTCCGCAATCGCGAACGCGGCGCGCTCCACCATCCCGAGTTCACCCTGGTCGAGTGGTACCGGGCGAACGAGCCTTATCAGGCGCTGATGGATGACTGCGCCGCCGTCCTCGCGCTCGCGGCGGAAGCCGCCGGCAGCAAGCGGTTCGCGTTCCGCGGACGCGCGATCGATCCGTTCGCCATGCCCGAGCGGCTGACGGTCGCCGACGCGTTCTCCCGCCACGTCGGCATCGATCTTGCGGCGATGCTGCCGCCGACGCCGCCGGCGCGGCTCGCGGCCGCCGCGCGTGCCGCCGGCATTCGAACCGCCGATGACGACAGCTGGGGCGATATTTTCAGTCGCGTGCTGGTCGAGAAGATCGAGCCGCGCCTCGGGCTCGAGCGGGCGACGATTCTCTACGAATATCCGGCCGTGCAGTCGCCGCTCGCCCGGCCGACGGCGGCGGACCCGCGGCTCGCCGAGCGTTTCGAGCTCTATGCCTGCGGCATCGAGCTCGCGAACGGGTTCGGCGAGCTCATCGACGCCGTCGAGCAGCGCCGGCGGCTCGAGGAGCAGATGGCGGAGAAGCAGCGCATCTATGGCGAGCGCTACCCCATCGACGAGGATTTTCTGGCGGCGCTCGCGGCGATGCCGGAGGCCTGCGGGATCGCGCTCGGCTTCGATCGGCTGGTCATGCTCGCGACCGGCGCGACGCGCATCGACCAGGTGCTATGGACGCCGATGTCCGAGACGTGAATGATGGCGGCGACGGCGGGGAGGGAAGCGATGCTGGCGCTCTACCACAACGACATGTCGCTCTGCGCGCAGAAGGTGCGGGTGTGCCTTGCCGAGAAGGCGCTCGAATGGGAGAGCCGCCACCTCGTATTGCGCGCCGGCGAGCACCAGCAGCCCTGGTACCTCGAGCTCAATCGCCGGGCGGTGGTGCCGACGCTGATCGACGGCGACCGGGTGATTCCGGAATCGAACGTCATCCTCGAATATCTCGACGAGGCCTATCCCGATCCGCCGCTCGCGCCGAAGAATGCCTACGGCCGCGCGAAGATGCGGCTGTGGACCAAGCAGCTCGACGAGGACATCCATGATGCCTCGGCCGCGATCCTGAGCTTCGGCATCGCGTTCCGCCACCAATATCTCGAGCGCGGCGAGCTCGGCAAGAAAATGCTCGAGCAGATTCCCAACGTCTTCAAGCGCGAGCGCCGCCGCGACGTGGTCGAGCAGGGAACCCGATCGAAGCACTTCGTGATCGCGGTCGAGCGCATGGTGCTGCTGCTCGATGAGATGGAGGAGGCGCTCGCCGCCCACCGCTGGCTCGCCGGCAACGACTATTCGCTCGCGGACGTGGCGTTCACCCCCTACCTCGCCCGTCTCGAGCACCTCGACATCTCGGGCATGACCGGCGAGCGGCATCGGGTCGCGGACTGGTACCGCCGCTGCAAGGCGCGGCCGAGCTTCCACGACGCCATCGCCAAATGGGAGAATGCCGATTACCTTCACCTGATGCGGCGCCGCGGCGCCGAATGCTGGCCGGAGATTCAAGAGATCGTGCGGGCGCTCTGACCGGGCGCACCGTGAAAGGGACCACGAAAGGAGCGTGCATGCCCGCTTCCCGCGCCGCGCCGGCCGCTCTCGTGCTGGGCGCGGCCATGATCCTCGCGCCAGGCGCGGCCGCGCAGCCCTATCCGGCGCAGAACATCACCTTCCAGGTCGCGTTCGCGGCCGGAGGCATTGCCGACGTCGTTGCCCGTCTGGTCGGGCAAAGGCTCACCGATCGCCTCGGCCACACGGTGGTCGTCGAAAATCGCGGCGGAGCCGGCGGCAATATCGCCGCCAAGATGGTGAGCGGCGCCGCGCCCGACGGCTACACCGTCCTCGCCACCACCACCAGCCTGGCGGTCAACGAGACCGCCACCAGGAACAAGGGCTTTTCGGTCGACGATCTGCGCACCATCGCCATCGTGGCGTTCAGCCCCGACGTGCTCGCCGTCCATCCGAGCAACCCGGCGAAGGATCTCAAGGAGCTCATCGACAACGGCAAGGAGAAAAGCTTCACCTATGGCAGCGCCGGCGTCGGCACCGGCCCGCATATCGGCGCGGAATATTTTTTCCGCGAGGTCGCCAAGGTGAAGGCCGTGCACGTGCCGTTCACCGGCGGCGCGCCGGCGGTGCAGTCGGCGATCGGCAACCACATCGACGCGATCGTGCTGACGCTGCCCACGGTGGTGCCGCCGATCACGCAAGGCTTGCTGCGCGGCCTCGGCCTTGCGAGCGCGAGCCGCAATTCGGCCGTCCCGAACGTTCCGACCTACGGCGAGATGGGCTTCCCCAACGTCTATTCCGGCTCCTGGGTCGGCTTCTTCGCGCCGGCCAAGACGCCCGATGCGATCGTCGCCAAGCTCAACGCCGAGATCAACGCGATCATGCAGGAGCCCGAGACGCAGCAGAGGCTCAAGACCATCGGCTTCGACGCCATCATCAAGACGCAAGCCGAGGCCGCGGACTATTTCAGGAGCGAGGTCGCCAATTGGGGGAGGATGACCCGCGCGATCGGGTTCTCGGTCGATTGACGGTTGCGCGCTCGAGCTGCCACGGGCCCGGTTCCGTTCGTCGTGCGACCGGATAGGTCACTCGATCTTGATTGCGGCCGCCGCCGCACGTCACGCCGGCGGGCGCGGCGCGTCCTCACTGGACTTTGAGCCCCATCAATCCGGCGATCAGGTTGCGCTGCATCTGCGAGGTGCCCGCCGCCACCGTGGCGGCGCGGGAGTCGCGGAAGTACCGCTGCATGTCGAACTCCATGTTGTAGCCGTAGCCGCCGAGGATCTGCATCCCCATATTGGCGACCTTGACGTAGGTCTCCGAGGCAAGAAGCTTCGCCATGGAAATCTCGCGCAAGGCGTCCTGGCCGCTCGCCACCATCCAAGCGGCGCGCCACATCAGCGTGCGGGCGGCCTCGACCTCGGTCTGCATGTCGGCCAGCATGTGGGCGATGGCCTGAAACGTTCCGATCGGCCGGCCGAATTGCTTGCGCTCCTTGGCGTATTGCAAAGCGAGGTCGACGACCGCCTGCGCGCCGCCGCAGGCGCCGGCGGCCGAGGTCACCCGCTCGACCTGCAGGCCGGAGAGCAGGCAGTCCCAGCCCTTGTTCTCGCCGCCGACCAGCCGGTCGGGCGTGACGCGCACGTCCTTGAAGAATATCTCGTAGGTGCCGACGCAACGCCGGCCCAGCATGTCGAGCTTGCGCAGCTCCACCCCGGGCGTGTCGTTGTCGACCAGGAACAAGGACATGCCCGCCCGGTAATGCGCCTTCGGGTCCGTCTTCACGTAGACGTTGATGACGTTGTTCCTGGCGCCGGCGCCGGTTGCCCACAATTTCTGGCCGTTGATGATCCAGTGATTGCCGTCGCGCACCGCGGTGGTGCGCACCGCGCCGACGTCGGAGCCGGCGTCCGGCTCCGACATCGAAATGGTCATCCTGATCTCGCCGGATACCAGTCGCGGCAGCCAATACCGCTTCTGCTCCTCCGATGCCTTGCGCACGAGATTGAGCCCGCAGAACACGCTGCCGCCGAAGGCCATGGCGAAATCGGCGCTGGTGCGCGACAACTCCTCCGAGATGATGGCCATGTCGATGACGTTGCCGCCGAGGCCGCCGTAATCCGCCGGGAACGGCAACCGCAGCAATCCGGCCTCGACCCAGGCATCGTAGAGCTCGTAGGGGTAGCCTTGCTCGCGATCGAGACGGCGCACGGTGCTCGGCGGCGCATGCTTGTCCATCAATTTGCGGATGCTCTCGCGCAGCAGCCGCTGCTCCTCGGTGAAGCTGAAATCCATGGTGTCTCCTGCTCGATAGGCCGTCCTCGAGAGCGCGCCCACCCGCTAGACGGTCTCGATCTCGGCCGGCGCGACGCGCTCGTCGGCGACGAGGAGCGCGTCGAGCGCAATGACTCCTCGGCCCTTCGGATAGACGACCAGCGGGTTGACCTCGATTTCGGCGATCGCCGGCTCGGCCCGCATGAGCGCCCCCAAGCGGGCGACGACGGCGGCGAGCGCCTCGATATCGGCCGGCGCCGCGCCGCGCGCTCCGGTCAGCAGGTCGGCGCCCCGCAGGCGGCCGATCTCGGCCACGATGCGCGCGCCGTCGAGATCGGGCGCCAGCAGACGGACGTCCCGCAACGTCTCGACCCAGATGCCGCCGAGGCCCACCATCAGCACCGGCCCCCAGTCCGGGTCCCGGCGCGCGCCGACGAGCATCTCCACGCCGCGAGCGGCTTCTTTCTCCACCAGGATTCCTTCGAGCTTGAGATCGGGGCGCGAGCGCCGCACATTCGCGGCGAGCCGTTCCCAGGCCGTGGCCAGCGCCTGGTCGTCGGCAATCGCCAGGATCACGCCGCCGGCGTCGCTCTTATGCGCAAGCTCGCGTGCCTGCGCCTTGAGAACCACGGGATAGCCGATCCGCGCCGCGATTTTTTTCGCTTCGGCGAGGTCGCGTGCCAGCGCCCCCCACGGCACCGGGATTCCAAGCGCGGAGAGAAAGGCTTTGGCGCGGAATTCCGTCCCGCCGCCCGGCCCGCTCCCTTGCCCTCCCCCGCTTGCGGGGGAGGGCAGAGAGGGGGCGGCGACCGCGGCAGGCTCGACCGCGCTTTCCTCTCGCCGCGCCGCCAAGGCGCGGCCGTAGGAGGTCACGTGGGCGATGGCTCGCAGCGCCCGTTCCGGCGAGCGGTAAAAGCAAATCCCCTTGCCGCGAAACGCGTCGGCGAATTCCGCCGGACACGGGGATTCGTCGCCGAATCCGACGACCACCACGGGCTTGTCGGCGGTGGCGAGCACGGGCGAAAGGACGTTTGCCCGCTGCATGGCCAATTGCGGCGGACCGATCATCGTCGCCAGCATCAAGGTGCCATACGCCGGATCGGCGAGAAGCGGTGCCGCCGCCCGCGCCGGCAACGCGACATCCTTTATGGCTTGGGCGGTGAAATCGAGCGGATTTTCCACCGCGGCAAACGGCGGCAGCACCTCTCTGAGCGCCGCGGCGGTCGCGCCGGCGGGCTCCGGCAGATCAAGCCCGATCGCCTCGCAGAAGTCCAAGGCGACGCCCTTGAAGGCGCCGGAATTGGTGAGGATGGCGGCGCCCCGAGTCGGCGGCCGCGGGAATCGCGCCAGCATCTCGGCGGTGTCGATGAGCTCCTCGATGGTGTCGACCAGGATCACCGCCTCGTGGCGGACCAAGGCCGCGATCACCGCATGATCGCCGGCCAGGGCGCCGGTATGCGAGCGCGAGGCGGCGTGGGCGCGCACGCTGCGGCCCGGGTGCATGAGGACGATCGGCTTGCCGCGCTCGCGCGCCTTCGCGGCCAGCGCCAGGAACAGCCGCGGTCGCCGGAGCTGCTCGGCGAAAAGCGCGATCACGCTGGTGCGCGCGTCGTCGAGCAGGAAGGCGATGAAATCCTCGACCCCAAGCGCGGCCTCGTTGCCGGTCGAGACCGTGTAGGAGATGTCGATGCCCTTCGCCGACAAGGCAAGCCGCATGATCGATGCCATGGCGCCGCTTTGCGCCACCAGACCGACGGCCCGTTCCGCGGCGAGGGGCTGCGGCGCGACCGGCTCGAAGGTCAAGGACACGCCGTCGACGAAATTGACGATCCCCATGCAATTGGGCCCGCAGAGCGCGATGCCGCTGTCGCGGGCGATGCCTGCCAGGGCATCCTGCTCGGTCTTCCCGGCGCCGCCGACCTCGGCGAATCCCGCCGCGAACGCGATGGCCGCGCCCACTTTCCGCCGCGCGCAGGCCGCAAGCGCTTCGGCGGTCGCGGCGCGGGGAACCGCGAGCACGGCGACGTCGATGCCCTCGGGGAGCTCATCGGTCGCGCCGGCGCAGCGCTGCCCGCCGATCTCGCGGGCGCTGCGGCTCACCAGGTGGATGTCGCCGCGGTATCCGAAGCGCTCGAGATTGGCGAGCACGGCGCCGCCGATCGAGCCGGGCTCGGACGAGACTCCGACGAGCGCGACCGAGCGCGGTCGCAGCAGCCGATCCAAGGGGACGGCCTGGGGCGGATCGACATGCCCCGACACGGCGGCTCAACCCTCGCGGCGATAGCCGCCAAGCCCGGGGCGATACGACTTGTCGTCGAGAAACTGGCCCATGCCCTTCTCCCGCCCGCGTTCCGGATCCTGGAGGCGCGATTGGTCGAGCTTGGCGAACAGGTAGTCCTCGGCCTCGTCCCAATCCATGCTGCGTACGCGCCGGCAGGCATGCTTGGCGGCGCGCAGCACCGTCGGATTCTTGCCGAGCAGGGATGTGGCCAATTCGCGGGTGCGCGCACGCAGGCGCGCCTTCGGCACTGCCTCGTTGACGAGACCCATCTCCGCCGCCTTTCGCCCCGAGAAGGTCTCGCCGGTCATGGTGTAGTAGAGCGCGTCGCGCTGGTTCATGACGCTCGCGACCGACTTCAAGACGTTGCCGGCCGGAATGATTCCCCAATTGATCTCGGAAAGCCCGAACTGGGCCTCCTCGTCGGCGATCGCCAGGTCGCAGCCGATCAAATGGTTGAACGCGCCCCCGAAGCACCAGCCGTTCACCATCGCGATCGTCGGCTTCATGTAGTAGCTCAAGCGGCGCCATTGCCATTGCGCGCTGGCGCGGGTGAAGCGGGCGCGTTCCTCCGGGCTCAGCGCGTCGGTGGCGCGAAAGAACTCCCGCAGATCCATCCCCGCGCAATAGGCTTCGCCCGCGCCGGTGAGCACCAGCACGCCGCACCTTTCGTCGACCTCGAGCGCGTCGAGCACCGCGAGCATTTCCGCCGACAGCTCCGGATTGACGGCGTTGCGCTTCTCCGGCCGGTTCATCGTGACCCAGGCGATGCCTTCGTCGAGCTCGACGAGAACCGTCTTGCCGCCGGGCAGGTCCCGCGCGCCCTGCCGCGCTGCGCCTTGCGGGTTCGCTTCCGGTTGCGTCATGGCGTCCTCACGTTGTCGGGTTCGGCACCGAACGTCACCGGGTCACCAGCACGTTGAGGATTGCCGTGTTGCCGCCCTTGCTGGCGGTGAGCGCCCCTTGCAGCGCGCCTTTCAATTCCGCGAGCTTTTCCACGCGCCGGCCGTGGAAGCCGAAATGGCAGCCCAGCTGCTCGTAATCCGGCCCGTCGATCGTCACGCCGAAATGCAGGTCTTTGCTGGCGGAGGCGCCGTCGGGATAGTGATGCACATGGCCCTTGCGCATCGCTTCGTATCGCTTGTTGTTGAGGACGACGATGATGACCGGCAGGCCGTGTCGTTTCGATGCCCCGAGCGCCTGGATGATCGGATTGTAGAGGAACGAGCCGTCGCCGATCAGCGCCGCCACCGGCCGCTCGCGCGCGGCAAGCTTGATGCCGAGCGCGGTACCGATGCCCTGGCCGAGCCCGCCCGAGCCGCGAAAAAAGCTTTGCGGCATGGTCTGCGGGAGGTGCTGGCGGAGGATGCCGGAATGCGTGATCGTCTCGTCCACGTAGATCGTGTCGGCGGGCATCACCTCGCCGAGCGCGCCGACGAGCGAAAGCGGATCGATACCGGCGCCGTTCTGCGCCTTCTCGCGCTCGGCGCGCAGGCCCGCGACGTAAGCCTCGTGCTCGCGCGTCCAGCGCCGCCGGCGGGCGTCGACCGCGCCGGCATCGATCTTGCCCGACTTCACGGCTGCGATGACCAGCTTGAGCGACGACGCGATGTCGCCTTCGAGATAAAGGTCGGCATGCAGGTTCTGGTAGACCATGTGATTCTTGAGCGGGTTGTCGGCGATCGCCACGATCTTGCCGGCGGTCGGGCGTTGCCGCGCCGGGTACCAGGGCGCCCGCCCGCCGACGAGGAGGACGAGGTCGGCGTCCTCGATCGCCTGGTAGCGGCCCATGCCGAGATAAAGCGGGTGGTCGGTCGGGAAATTCGCGTAGGCGTTGGAGCGTCCGTTGATCGCGGGAATGGCGATGAGGTCGGCGAGCGCCGCCAGCGCGGTGAACGCCTCGGGATCGCGGCCGGAGGTCTCCGCCACGATCACCGGGCTCCTGGCATTGCGCAGGAGCTCGGCGACGCGCTCGACGTCCTCTCGCCGCGGCTCGACGAGCGGAGCGGGCGGTATCTCGCGCGCGGCACTGGGCGGCGTCCACGCGTGCAGCATGTGCTCGAGCGCGACGTTCAGGTAGATCGGTCCCTGCGGGACGCGCTGCGCCATCTCGCCCGCCCGGATCACGCTCTCGTATAATGTATGCGGGCTGGTGACCGCGCGCGCCCATTTGGCGACCGGCTCGACCAGCCGCTCGATGCCGCCGACGGTGAGCCCGCCGTACCACTGCTGCTCGATATCGAGATCGGGGTCCTCGCCGAGCGTCTGCGATTCGCCCGACATGACCAGCATCGGCACCTCGTTCTGCATGGCGCCGTGGACGCCCATGCTCCCCTGCAGCATGCCGACCCCGGCGTGCAGCAGGACCGCCTGCGGCCGGCCGGTGATCAGGGTGTAGCCGGTCGCCATGTTGACGGCGAGGGTCTCGTGCCAGGACTCGACGAAGGTCGGCCCGGCCTTGCGCTCGAGCGTCTGGCGCGCCAGCGCCTCCCAGATCGGCGACCATTCGGAGCCCGGCGAGGACATGATGTAGTCGATCTTGAGCTTGCGAAATGCCTCGAGGATCGCTTCGCCGCCGTCGAGATAGTTCTTCATGGATGCCGGGTCTCCCTTGCTCGCGCCGGGGCGCAGCCAACACCGAATTCCGCCGGCCGGCAAGGCGAGGGGGGCTTTTCGCAGCGGGACACACGGCCAAAGTTGCGGGGGGCTTTTCGCGGCGGGGGAGGGGCGGACTGGACATGTCCGTCGGGGGCGCCAATTGACATTCGGCCGGCCGGGCACCATCAGCGGCGCGCGGTCGGGGTTTCAACTTTCCCCGCTTGCGGGGGGCTTGCGGGGAGAGGGAGCGCGCCCGAGTTTGCCGCTCAAGCAGGACTTTGCCATGAGATCAGCCCGCAAGACGTTGCGCCGTCCCGAGG
>WNFC01001001.1_pt1 | contig 48749 bp, 40 predicted proteins | sample 5400541 | NCBI WGS metagenome assembly WNFC01 (sample SAMN13153342, study PRJNA577476) | soil metagenome | isolation source: 120 cm saprolite under Douglas fir tree site 2 hole 2 replicate 1 | place: USA:California | collected 2015-04-18 | reverse complement strand
GGTAGAGCCGGGCGCCGCCGAGTGGGTCCCGGATGTTTCGCGTGTTCTTCAGCTCGAAGCTCGCGACCGGCCGGGGTGAGTTGCGGATCACCAGGAGGTCCAGGTCGCCGTCGCGGTCGTAGTCGAAGAACACCGCCTGAGTCGAATAGCCCGTGTCTGCCACGCCGTAGGCGGCCGCCTGCTCGATGAAGGTGGGGACCCCGTGCGCGTTCAGTCCCTGGTTGATGTACAGCTCATTCGCCCGGAGCTTGCCTTGCCCATTGCCGGCGTGGCAGATGTAGATGTCGAGCAGCCCGTCGCCGTTCACGTCGGCGAGCGTGACGCCCGTAGTCCATCCCCTGCTGTGCAGGCCGGCCTCTTCCGTCACGTCCCGGAAGCGGAAGTTCCCCTCATTCAGGTACAGCCGCGTGCCGCCCTGGTTGGACGTCAGCACGATTTCCGGCAAACCGTCCCCCGTGAGGTCCCCGATCGCGACGCCGCCGCCGTTGTAGTAGTTGCGATAGGTAAAGACGTTCAGGTCGCGGGTGTCGCTGAGGCGGTTCTCGAAGTGGACGCCGGTGTAACTCGAGGGCATGCGGGTGAACAGGCGCCCGCCGGGAGGAGGCGGCGTCGGGGCAGAGGCGGCCGAGCAGCCGGCAACCAGCCACGCGCCGGCCATAACAACGCGTAGGGGCGCAGCCTGCTGCGCCCCTACGTTCCTACCACGTTCGGTGACCGCCGCCGTCAATCAGTACCCTGGGTTCTGCGTGAGCTTGGGGTTGGCGTCGATCTGCGTCTGCGGAATCGGCATCAAGACGTGGTAATCCGCTGCAGGCAGCTTGCCGCCGGCCAACGACGGGTCGTCTGCGCGGTTCGTGTAGCCGCCGAACCGAATCAAGTCCTGCCGCCGCTTGCCTTCGCCGAGCAATTCGAACAGCCGCTCGTTGAGGATCACGGGGCGACTCACGGCGAGGAGCGGAGCCGCTACCGTATCGCGCCGCGCCCGCAGGGTGTTGAGCAGTTGCAGCGCTAGGACCGTATTCCCCAGCTCGTTCTCGGCCTCGGCCTTGATCAGATAGATCTCGCCCAGGCGGAACCAGGCGTAGTCGTTGCCACTGTTTTGGGAAATGTGTGCCGGGTCGGCGGGCCACTTGTAGATCCGCCCCCCTTCCCCTTCCGTCGCGCTGCGGATGTTGTGAATCGTGTCGGTGAATATCAGCGGGTTCCCCGCGCGGTCGTTGACCGGGACGCCCGTCAGCACGTCGTGCTGCCGGCCGATGAGGACCACCCGGCGCCGCTTGTCCGTCGAGTCGAAGGCGTTGAACGTCTGCGCCATGATGGCGAAGCCGTTCCAGGGTGTGAGCGGGGCGTACTGGTTGTAGTGCAGAATCGCCATGTCGTAATCGAGTCCCAGGCCGTCCGCGGCGAGGAACTTCACGACGAAGATGTTCTCGGGCGACAGGTGGTTGTCGGCGCGGAAGTTCTGGGGAAACGAGTCGGCCAGCCGGTAGTTACCGGAATTCAGGAGGCGATCCGCCTCGGCGACCGCGGCCAGGCAAGCACCCTGGCCCCCGTTGACCGTCACGCCCGTGCAGGAGTTGTACCCCGTGGCGGTGATCCCGCCCGCCGCACCGTCCTTGGTGAAGACACCGGCGTTCACGTACATGTTGGCCAGGATGGCATCCGCGCCGCCCTGGGTGAAGCGCCCGTGGTCCCCGGCGCTACGCGTAGCGGGGAGCCCCGAGTCGCGCGCCGCGATGAGCTCCTTCTCGATGAAGTCGAACACCTGACGGCGCGTGCTGCGCGCGTGCTGCGCGACCACGATGTCGGTGACGATCGGCACGCCGCCGAAGAAGTCCATCAGGATGTAATAGTAGAAGGCCCGGAGCGCCCTGACCTCCGCGACGATCGACGCCTTGTTCGGGAAGGTCGTGTTCTGGACCGCGGAGAGGAACAGATTGGCGCGCGCGATGCCGGTGTACGGATTGTTCCACGCCCCGTTGAAGAAATTGCTGGTGGCCGCGCTGGTCGGCGTCCAGGTCAGGTTGTGCAAGTCGATCCACTGGCCGTTGTCGTACCAGTCCTGCCCGCGGGTCGGCACGACCTCCTCGTCCGAGGTGATCTGGTTCGCGTCGTAAATGGCGCCCTCGGGCGCGGTGCTCCGCAGTTGCGCGTACACGCCGGCGAGCGCCGCCAGCACTTCCCCCTCGCTGCTGAAGAAGTTATTGGGCGTGATGAGACTCGGCGGCTTCTCATCCAGGTTCGTGCACCCCTGCAGCGGCAGCAGCAACGCGAACAGCCCGGCCGCTCCGATCGACGCCTTCACAAAGAGTCGCTTCATGGGATCAGAGCCTCCTCAGAACATGAGACGCAGGCCACCCGTCACTGTGCGGGGCCGTGGATACGTGAGATAGTCGACACCACGCACTGCCGTTCCCGTGGCCGAAAACACCTCGGGGTCGAGGCCCGAATACCCGGTTAGGAGCACCAGATTGTCGGCCGACACGTACAGCTGCGCGCTGCGCGCCGACCGCGTCAGCAGCGGCAGGTCAAGCTGATAGTTCACCGTAATGTTCTGGAGGCGCACGAACGTGCCGCGCTCGATCCAGCGCGACGAGTAGACCGCCGGCTCGTGGATCCCGGTCGCGTCGGTCAGGGCGGGCCGCAGGAAGTTCTTGTCCTGCAGCGCGTCGCTCTTCGTGGAGTACACGAGCGCCGTGTTGTTGAAGACGTCCTGCCCCACAGCGGCCCGCACCAGGAAGGAGACGTCGAACTTGCCCCAGTTCACCTGGTTGGTGATCCCCAGAGTGAAGTCGGGATTGGCGTTGCCGATGACTTGGTAGTCCGCGGCGGCCGGGCCCCCGCCTGTCGTGGTGCGCCCGTTGGTGCATCCCACCGTCGCCGCGGTACAGAAGAATATCTGCTTCCCCGTCCCGTCGACGCCCAGGTAGACGGGGCCGAAGAACGTGCCGAGCGGAGAGCCGACCATGATGCGCTCGGCCTCCTGGTTGCTCTGCCCCTGCCCGCTGACGTCTCCCGACGTGATGAAGCCGGTGGCGCCGAGGGGGCCGAGGTCTGTCACCCTGTTGCGCTCGACTGAAAAGACGAGACCGGCACGCCACACCAGACCCGGGTGCGAGACCAGGAGCGCGTCGAGCGAGACCTCGAGGCCGGAGTTGCGCAACTTGCCCGCGTTGATGAGCTGGGTGGAGGCCAGCGCCGGCTGCGGCACGTTGATCGTGAGCAGCAGGTCCTTCGTGTTCTTGACGTAGTACTCGACGCTCCCCGAGAGGCGGTTGTTCAGGAGGCCGAAGTCGACGGCCCCGTTGACCTGCGAGGTCTGCTCCCACTTGAGGTTCGGGTTGCCGTTGCTGTTCGGGGTGACCCCGCCGTGCGCCGCGCCGCCCCACGGGTACGTGGCACCGCTGCCGCTCGTCAGCGTGACCAACGAGGTATACGGATCGACGCCCGGGTTGCCCTGCAGCCCCCAGCCGAGCCGCACCCGCAGGTCCGAGAACGGCCCCCCCGCCATGAACTTCTCCTGGCTGAGACGCCACGACGCGGACAGCGCCGGGAAGAGCGCCCACTTGTGCCCGACCGCGAACTTGGACGAGCCGTCATAGCGGAGCACGCCGGTCACGAAGAAGCGGTCCTTGAACCCGAAGTTGGCACGCCCGAAGAAGGACGCGAGGAGACTCTCGGTGGCGTTGGAGGAGGTCGTTCGCGTGGTGGCGCCACTGAGGTTGTTGAAGCTGAACGCGTCGGTGAAGAACCCGATGCCCTCGGCCTGCACGTAGCTGGTCGTGAACTTGCTGTATTCGTACCCGCCCACGACGTCGAGGTTATTGCCGTCGCCGACCTGGCGCTGGAACGTGAGGAGCGTCTGCAGCGTCCGTGTGATGTTTTCCAGGTTCTGCTGCTGCGCCAGCCCGTTTCCCAACGACACCCCCACCGGGTTCGCATTAGGGTAGTACTCCTGCCGGTCACCGCTGGAATGGTCCAGTCCGACGTTGACCCGAGCCGTCAGGCCGGGCACCACGTCGAGATCGGCGCTGGCGTTGGCCAGGGTGCGGGTCGTATGGCCGACGTCGGTGAGCTGGTTCGCCATGGCTACCGGGTTGTGCACCGAGCCAGGGGGGTCGTAGTAGTGCGTCCCGAGAGAATCGGTCACCGTGATCGGCTGCGTCGGGTTCATCACGGCGACGCTCTGGAACACGCCACCCTGAAAGCCGCCCCGGTTCTCGTAGGTGAGATAGGTGTTGTTGACGCGCGAGCTCGCGACGTTGACCCCGATCCGCAGGCGGTTGTTCAGATCCGAGTGGGTCGCGCTCAGCCGGCCCTGAATCCGCTCGAGACCGGTGGCGAGTGTCACGCCCTCTTCCTTCGCGTAATTCATTGAAGCGCGATAGCGCGTGTCTTCGCTCCCGCCCGAGAACGCCAAGTTGTGATTGTGCGTCACGCTGGTCCGCGTGATCGCGTCCTCCCAATTGGTGTTGGCCGGGCCCAGCTTCGACAAGTGAGCCGTGTCGAGGTTTCCCGCCGCCACCTGCGCCCGTACGAACGCGGCGTACTCGGCGCCGCTGAGGACGTCGAGGCGCTTCGCAGGACTCGCCGCCGCCACGTAGCCGTCGTACTCGAACGTCGGGCCGCCGCTCGTTTGCCCGCGCTTCGTCTCGATCAGGATCACGCCGTTCGAGGCACGGCTCCCGTAGATGGCCGACGCCGCTGCGTCTTTCAGCACGGTGATCGTCGCGATGTCCGACGGGTTGAGCTCGTTCATCGGGTTGCGGGCCAGCATCGGGTCGCCGAAAATCCCCATCGCCTGCGGCTCGGTCGCCACGTTGTTGATCGGCACACCGTCGACGACGTACAGTGGCTCGTTCGTCGCGCCGCCGACGCCGATGGAGCTTCCGCCACGGATGAGGACCTGCCTCCCGGCGCCCGGCTCCCCGTTGTTCTGGTTGATGTCCACACCGGCCGCGCGGCCCTGGATCAGCTGGTCGACATTGGTCTGCACGCCGCGGTTCGCCGCACTGGCGTCAACCGTGGAGACCGATCCCGTGATGGCCTCGCGGCGCTGCGAGCCGTAGCCGGTCACCACGACCTCTTCGAGAATCGCGGCTGCCGGAATGAGGGTGAGCGGCACCGAGGTCGCCTGGCCGACGGTCACGGTGACGTCCTGCATCTGCGAGCCGTAGCCGATGCGGCTCGCCCGCAGGCGGTGCACGCCGCCGGGGACGCCGCTCAACAGGAACGCGCCGTCGCTCTTCGTGAGCTGTCGATGCGGGGTGCCAACCACCGCGACTTCGACATTCGGCAAAGGTTGCTGGGTGGTACCGTCGGTGACCTTACCGGTGACGACGCCCGTGGAATCTTGCGCGCCGAGAGAAACCACCCAAAGGAGACCAGCGGCCAGCGCGGGTACGACGTAACGGACAAGTTTCATACGTCTGCGCCCTCTACCGGATGGGAGTGAAGTATCGCCGTCGCTTGCCACAGCACTCTATCGATCAACCTCGATCTCCTAGCGAGAGCGTGTCTCGTGGAGATGAAGCGCTGTCACTCAGGTCATCGCGAAAGTGTGCCTTTCCCCTATTACGGTGACCGTCCCCCCTTCAGGGTGACTGTCACCCCATATGATTCCCCCCAATCGGGAGTTGTCAAGGAGGGCACGAGACGGACCCGAGACCGCTATGGCGCGTCGTACCCGGCGTAGTCCCCTCGCTGGTACACGTTGCCCTTGTATTCCTGGTCAAGGTGGATGCCGATCTTGGAGGTGTAATAGCCCCGCGCCGTCCACTGCTTGAGCTCGCGAAAGAAGCGGTCCGTTGGGGTCTTGGGGTCCAGCTCACCCGCCGCCATCGCTGTGAGGATCTCGACCCGCTGGTCCTGCGTTGCGTCGAGGAACAGCTTGTTATGATGCTCGCGCGCCAGACCCTCAACCGCCTCGAGGCCGGAGCGCCAAAGCGCCTGCCATTCCGGCTCCAGCGATTCAGCCAAACGACCGTCTATGAAGGCGGCCACGCCCGCGGCGCGCGCGCCCGGCGAGTGCTCGTCGGTGGGGATGACCAGCTCGGTGAGCTCATCGAGCAGGGCGAACTCAGGTGGCGTGAGGAACCGGGGCGCGGCGGCAGCACCGGGGCGTTGGGGTCCCGCTGCTGGCCGGAGGGGGAGCAGCGGTGTGGCCAGCGCCGCCGCCGTGGTCGCAATCATCTCGCGACGGGACAGGGATTCCGGCGGAGCCCGCCGCTCGTCCTGCTTGGCCGCGTCGGTCATAGGTTCCCCTTTCTGAATTCGTCCGCGAGATATTCGCAGGAGCGCCACGCCAGCGCCATGATCGTCCACGTGGGATTCTGGCACGACGCGCTCACGTGGCTCGAGCCGTCCACCACGAACAGGTTCCGGACGTCGTGCGACTGCTGGAACTGGTTCAGCACCGAGGTCTTGGGATCGCTGCCCATCCGGGCGGTGCCCAGCTCGTGAATGGACCACCCTTCCGTGAGAACGTTGCGATCCTGTCCCACCACTTCGATTCCCGCCGCTTCGAACATCTCGCGCGCCGTCGCGACCATGTCCGCGGCCATGTTCCGCTCGTTGTCGCCGAACTGATAATGGAACCGCAGCACCGGGATCCCCCAACCATCCGTCGTCTCGGGGTCAAGGTCGACGTGGCTCTCGTAGCGGGGGAGGACCTCGCCGAACCCACCCATACTGATGAAGGCTCCCGCATGATCGCGCACGCTCTTCTTGAACGCCGCCCCGAACCCCTGCGTCTGCATGGTGTGGGCCGGGAACATGGAGTGACCGCTGTTACCCTCGAAGCCGTAGCCGCGGATGAACCCCGGCTGGCGGTCCTTCAAGTTGCGGAACCGGGGAATGTAGAACCCGCCCGGCCGGCCGTCGTCGAGCGTGTGCGGCTTGCCGACCAGTTCCTTCACCAGCCCGGTGACCCCGGGCCCCATGACGTGCTCACAGAAGTTGTGGCCCACATGACCGCTCGAGTTGCCGATGCCGTTGGGGTATTGCCGCGAGCGCGACAACAGCATGAGACGAGCGGACTCGAGCGTCGAAGCGGCAAGGACCACGACCCGAGCCTTGGCCTCGTAGGTCTGCCGGGTCTCGCTGTCGACGAAGGCGACGCCGCGGGCCGTACCGCTGGTCGGATCGACGAGCACCTCGTGGGCGATAGAGTTGGGACGAATCGTGAGGTTCCCGGTGTCCATCGCCGGGTAGATGAGCCCGGTGGGTGAATCGAAGACGGCGTGGATGTCGCAGCCCCCCGGGCGCCGGTGGCAAGCTCCCCGGCCGTAACACTTACTGCGATAGCGGTTGTGCTTGAGCCCATCGGTAGTGACACCGGCGCGATAGGGCGTCAGGACCTGCCCCGTTTTCTTAAGGCTCGCGCGTAGCTTCACCTCGGCGGCGTTCAGTTTGGTGGGGCGCTGGAACAGACTGTCGGGCAGATGCGGCAGGTTCTCCTTCAACCCCGCGATGCCCAAATAGCGATCGACCTTGTCGTAGTAGGGTTCGATGTCGGCGTAGGCGATGGGCCAGTCCTCTCCGTACCCGTCGTGCGACTTGGCCTTGAAGTCGTAGTCGGACAGGCGCAGAGCCAGGCGCCCCCAGATGTTGGTCTTGCCCCCCAGAACGCGGGCCCGTACCCAGGCGTAGCGCGTGCCGGTGTAGGGGTGGTCCTTCTCGTCGACCAGAATGTTCTTGACGTAGTCCGATCCCGACCATCCGCCGACGTACGAGTAGACGTGCTTGAAGGCGCTGCTCTTGGCATAGGGAGGCTGCCGGATCGTGTACTCGTTAAACGAGAGGGCGTGCGCTCCCGGCGGGGCCTCGCCCCGGCGTGGGTGATCGTACGGCCATTGCATCGAGCGCAGTTCCTGCTCGATGGGCAGCTTTTTGCCCGCCTCGAGCATCAACACGTGCAGGCCCCGAGCGGTGAGCACGTGGGCGGCCATGCCGCCGGCGGCGCCCGAGCCCACGACTACCGCGTCGTAGGTCTTCGACAAGTCGACATCCTGCTCCAGGCGCGGGGGCACCTTCACGAGCGTCATTGGGACCGTCCTCCCTCTCGGGTTCGGCGCGTCGGATCCCAGACCGCCACGCCCACACGGGAATCGGCCGTGCCGTAATACAAGTACCAGCGTCCGCGAAATGGCACCAGACCCTCCATGAAAGTCGTCCCGGCCACGTATTGTCCGGTCCGCTCGTAGGCTTCAGTCGGCGTGATGAACGGCTGATCGGCACGGGCAATGAGCCTGAATGGCGCACGCGCGTCGTACAGGCCTTGCCCGCCCGTGTAGACCCGCGGCGGCAGGCCCGACTGCCCGTAGCGCTCGGCGTTGCCCGCGTTGTACAGCAGCACGATGCCCAGCGCCGTCAGGATCGCCGGCGGGCCGGCTTCCACCAGCCAGGAGTCGAAGTACCCGGGTCGCGGTGACAGGACCTTGAGCGGCTTCCCGGTCGCGTCTTCGAGCGGCGTCCAGGCGAGCAGGTCGTCGGACGTCGCGATCAGAATGTCGGGGACGTTGAAATACATCCAGTACGTCCCGTTCACCTTAGTCGCGACCAGGCGATCTCCCTCGACTCGCACCAGGATGGCGCCCGATTTGGATTCGAGATTTAGGTACTTCCCGCCGGCCGCATGCGCGAACGCTGGGCCGTGCTTCGTCCAGTGTATGAGGTTGCGGGACGTCGCGACGGCCAGCCGCGGAATGTCGCGATTCCATTGCGTGTAGGTGAGCACGTAAGTGGAGTCGTCCGTCTCGACGACGCGGGGATCCTCGACGCCCCCGGGCCACTCGAAGCTCGTCTGCGGGTCCCGGTCGGGGTAGAGGACCGGTGCGGGGCGACGCGTGAAGTGCAGTGCGTCCGCGCTTTCCGCCAAGCCGATGCGCGACGTGTGCCCGCCGATGCGCACCTCGCCGCTCGCGTCTTCGGCGCGGTATAACAGGTACACCTTGCCGTCCCGCACGACGGCCGCGGGATTGAAGGTGGCGTACGCCTCCCATTCCACGGTACTGTCGCTGATCGGCGAGACGAAGCGGGACGTTCGACTCGGCGTGATGACCGGGTTCGCGGCGCTGGGTTTCTCAAACGGACCGAACGCCCACGTCCGTTCCTGTCCCCAGGCCGGCTCCCCTGCGAGCGCGCCGAGGAGGCACAGGAGCAGCGCCTCCATGCCCCGCGCGCTCAGGACGGGGGCGGCCATCCCACCCGCCGCGCCGAGCCCAGAATCACCGCATCGTAGGTCTGCGACCGGTCGACGTGCGCTCTCGCCCTGGGGGAATTCGTCCCGACCTCGGCGAACAACATCGGACGCATCGATAGCTCCGGCGAAGACGGTCCGCATAGCGCGGGGGGGCTACGATGCCCGCCGCTCGGCGCCGCGTCAAGGTGCGGGAGGCCGAGCCGGGATCTGACGCTGGTCCCGCGCGCGGCTACGCAGGCGCGCCACGCCGGCGCGGCCGCGCGAGCCCGTAGGCCGGCACACCAAGTGCGAGCAGGCACGTTCCAATCACCGCGTTCTTCGGGTTCGCGACGATCGAGCTCGTGACCACGTACGCCGCCGCCAAGACGAACAGCGCGGGCGTCCAGGGATACGCCGGTACGCGGAACCCGGGCTCGGGCGCCCCCGTGGCGCGCCTCCGATAGAGGAAGAGACTCGCGACCGTCAGGCCGAAGAAGATCCAGTCCCCGAACACCACGTAATCGAGCAGTTCGGCGTAGGTGCCCGAGACGGCGAGCGCGATGGACCAGGCCCCCATGAACGCGATGGCCCGCGTTGGCGTGCGATACCGGGGATGCAGCCGGGCCAACCCTTGCAGGAAGACCCCATCGGCGGCCATCGCCTGGAACACGCGGGGCGTCACGAGAATCACGAGATTCAGGAACCCGAAGGTCGACACCGCGATGCCGGCGCTGATGAACCGTCTCCCGAGGGGCCCAAGCACCCGTGCCATCACGTCCGCCGCCGGCGCCGTACTTGCGGCGAGCCCCGCCACGCCGAGCACTCGCAGGTACGCGAGGTTCACGAGCAGATACACCGCCACGACGCCCACTACACCCGAGACGAGCGCCCGCGGCAGGTCGCGCTCGGGCGCGATCAACTCCTCCGCGATGAAGTTGGTCTGCTGCCAGCCGCCGTAGGCGAAGAGGATGGGCACGAGCGCGGCGCCCAGGGCGAGCACGATGCCGACCGGCCCGTCGGGGGGAGTGAGGCGGACGGGAGGCGGGGCCGAGGGTGACCCCACCGCCAGGCCCGCGACGATGAGCGCGGTGACCGCGGCGAGCTTGAGCAGCGTGAACGCGTTCTGCGTGAGCGCCGCCGGCGTGACCCCGACGTAGTTGATGGCACAGACCACCACGATGGCACCGACCGCGAGCGGCAGCGTGGCCGTGGGAGACAGCCCCACGAGCGCGACGGCGTAGTTCGCGAACGTAACGGCCACCGCCGCGGTCGCCCCGGTCGCGATCACGAGCAACAGCGCCCAGCCATACAAGAAGGCGGGCAGCGGACCGAAGGCATCCCTCAGGTACACGTACCCGCCCCCTGCCCGGGGCCGTCGTGCGCCCAGCTCGCCGAAGCAGAACGCGCCCGCGAGCGCCACGCCACCGCCCACCACCCACGCCGCGAGCGTCAGACCTGCGGTCCGCACCCGCGCCGCCACCACCTCGGGCCCGAGAAACACGCCCGATCCGATGATGCCGCCGATCACGGCCATGGTGGCGGAGAAGAGGCCGAGTCGGCGCGCGTAGCTGACGCCCTGGGGCGGGGGAAAGACCGGTTCCACTCGGGCGACAAGATGCGACCCCCCGCCCGGTTCGGAAAGCGTCGGCCCCCTTCCCTCGTCCCGTCCCGTGTGATACGGTTTTAGCTACCTCTCGTCAGGACGCCCCGATGGCTGCGATTTCCTTTACCGTCAACGGCAAGCGCGAAACCGTGAACGTCGCCCCCGACACGCCGCTCCTCTGGGTGCTGCGGGACACGCTGGGGTTGACGGGCACCAAGTTTGGCTGCGGCATCGCGCAATGCGGCGCCTGTACCGTGCACCTGGACGGCGTTGCCACTCGCACCTGCGTGCTGCCCGTCGCCGCGGTCGCGAACAAGCGCGTGACCACGATCGAAGGCCTCTCGAAGAACCGCGCGCACGCCGTGCAGCGGGCCTGGATCGAGGAAGACGTGCCGCAATGCGGCTATTGCCAATCGGGGCAGATCATGGCCGCCGCCGCGCTGCTCGCGAAGACGCCCCATCCAACCGACGTCGAGATCGACGCCCAGATGACCAACATCTGCCGCTGCGGCACCTACCAGCGCATCCGCGCAGCGATTCACCGCGCGGCGAAGGGAGTGTGACATGAGCGCTCCTGCACACATTTCCCGACGCGCGTTTCTCGAAACCGCCGGCGCCGTCGGCGCCGGTCTGGTGATCGGATTTGAGCTTCCCACGACCGACCGCGGCGCCAGCGCCGTGGCGCGGGCAGCGGGGCCGTTCGCCCCGAATGCCTGGCTCCGGATCGGCGCTGACGACAGCGTGCTCATCGTGGTCGACCGCTCCGAAATGGGCCAGGGCGTGACCACGGCTCTACCGATGCTGCTCGCCGAAGAGCTCGACGCCGACTGGACCAAGGTCCGCATCGAGTCCGCGCCCGCCGCCAAGGAGTACGTCAATCCGATCTTTGGCATGCAGGGGACGGGAGGCAGCACGAGCGTGCGCGCCGCCTGGATGCCGCTTCGCAAAGCGGGTGCCGCGGCGCGCGAGATGCTGGTCACCGCGGCGGCCGATACCTGGAAGGTGGACAAGGCAACCTGCCGCACGGAGCGCGGCGCGGTGATCCACGCGGGGACGAACCGACGCGCCACGTACGGCCAGCTGGTCGCCGCGGCCGCCACGCTTCCCGTCCCCGAGAACCCGTCGCTCAAAGCACCGAAGGACTGGAAGATCCTCGGCACCCCGGTACGCCGGCTCGACACCCCCGCCAAAGTGGATGGGTCGGCCGAGTTCGGCATCGACGTGAAGGTTCCCGGCATGCGCGTCGCCGTGGTGGCCCGCTGCCCCGTGCGGGGCGGCAAAGTCGCGACATTCGACGCGACGAAGGCGAAAGCCGTCCCGGGCGTACACGACGTCGTGCAGATCTCGTCGGGCGTAGCGGTGGTCGCTGACGGGTACTGGAACGCGAAGAAGGGGCGGGATGTCCTCACCGTAACGTGGGATGAGGGCCCGAACGCGCAGGTGTCGAGCGCGAGCATTTCGCAGCTCCTCGCGCAACGGGCGGATGACAAGGCTCCCACGGCGCGGCACGACGGCGACCCCGACGCCGCCCTCGCGAGCGCTGCTTCCCGTGTCAGCGCCGACTACGAGCTACCGTTCCTCGCGCACGCGACCATGGAGCCGCAGAACTGCACCGCGCACGTGCGCGCCGATGGCGTGGAGATTTGGGCCCCCACCCAGTTCCAGACGGGCGCCCAAGGCGTCGGCGCCAAGGTCGGCGGCGTGCCGCTCGAGAAGGTCAAGGTGCATACGACCTACTTAGGCGGCGGATTCGGTCGGCGCTTCGAGCTCGACTTCATCCAGGAGGCGGTCGAGACTTCGAAGGCGGTCGGCGCGCCCGTGAAAGTGATCTGGTCCCGCGAGGACGACACGCAGCAGGACCAGTACCGGCCAGCCTCCTTCCATCGGCTGCGCGCCGGACTCGATGCCTCGGGTCAGCCGGTCGCGTGGACGCACGCGTTCGCGGCGCCTTCGATCATGGTGCGCGTGTTCGGGCCCGGGGTCATCAAGAACGGCATCGACGAGGAGACCGTTGAAGCCGCCGTCGGCATGCCGTACGCCGTGCCCAACGTTCAGGTGAACTATGCCCTCACCGACCTGGGGATACCGGTCGGGTTCTGGCGTTCGGTGAACAACTCGTTCAACTGGTTCGTCGTCGAGAGCTTCATCGACGAGCTCGCCGCGCAGGCGAAGCAGGATCCGGTGGAGTACCGGCGGCGTCTGCTCACCAAGGCACCGCGCCACCTGGGCGTCTTGACCCTCGCCGCAGAGAAGGCCAAGTGGGGCACACCGCTCCCCGCTGGTCGGGCGCGGGGGGTCGCCGTGTGCAAAGCGTTCGAGAGCTACGTGGCCGAGGTCGCGGAAGTCTCCGTCGGGTCGAACGGCCAACCCCGCGTGCATCGCGTGGTGTGCGCGGTGGATTGCGGTCCCGTCGTCAACCCGAGCATCGTGGCCGCGCAGATGGAGAGCGCCATCGTGTACGGCCTCACGGCCGCCCTGTGGGGCGAAATCACGATCGAGAACGGTCGCACCAAGCAAAGCAACTTTCACGACTACCGCATGCTCCGCCTCGCGGAGATGCCGGTGGTCGAGGTGCACATCGTGCCGTCGAGCGACGCGCAGGGCGGCGTCGGGGAGCCCGGCACGCCGCCGATCGCGCCCGCGGTGTGTAACGCGCTGTTCGCGCTGACGGGCAAGCGGATCAGGAAGCTGCCGATCGGGAAGCTCGTCTAGGCGCGGCGTACATCGAGCAGCGAGGCGCGTATGGCTAGAGCTCGGCTCACTCGTCGCGAGTTCGTGAAAACGGGCGCGGGGCTCGTCCTCGCGTTCTACCTCCCGCCGCGCTCGCTCGGCGCCGCTCCCGCCGCCGGCGCGGCAAGCGACTTCGCCCCGAACGCCTGGCTCAAGATCGGGGCCGACGGGGCGGTCACGCTGACGCTCGACAAGTCGGAGATGGGCCAGGGCTCGCCGACGGGACTCGCGATGATTCTCGCCGAGGAGCTCGAGGCCGACTGGTCGCGCGTGCGGCTCGGGCCCGTGCCCGAGAACCCGGCCGCCTGGTCGCGGCGCATGCGCACCGGCGGCAGCAACGCGATCCGCAGCTCGTGGGAGCCGCTCCGCCAGGCGGGTGCCACGGCCCGAGAGCTCTTGGTCTCCGCGGCGGCCGAGACGTGGCACGTCGACCGCGCCGGCTGCCGCGCGGAAAACGGCGCGGTCCTCCACCCGGCGACCGGGCGGCGGCTGTCCTACGGCGCGCTCGCGGCGCGGGCGGCGACGCTCCCGGTGCCGGCCACGGTGCCGCTCAAGGATCCTAAGGACTTCCACCTGGTCGGCACCTGGGTGCCGCGGCTCGACACACCGGGCAAGGTGGACGGCAGCGCGATCTTCGGGATCGACGTCAAACTACCGGGCCTGCTCATCGCCTCGATCGAGCGCTCGCCCGTGTTGGGGGGCCGGTTGAAGCGCTTCTCCGCCGAGCGGGCGCAAGCGATGCCCGGCGTGCGGCACGTAGTGGCGCTTGAGCCGAGCTCGTGGATGGGCACGAACGGCGCCTGGGCCGCGGGGTGCGCAGCTGGCGTCGCGGTCGTGGCGGAGAGCTACTGGCAGGCGGTGACGGCGCGGCGCGCGCTCGAGATCGAATGGGATGAGGGCGACGCGGCCGCTCTGGATTCGGCAGCCATCCGCGGCCAGCTCGCAGCACTCGCCGAGCATCCCGGGGTCGTGGCGCACACGCACGGCGACGCCGCGGCAGCCCTCACCGGGGCGGCGAAGCGGATCGAGGCGGTATATGACGTCCCCTTCGTGCACCACGCGACGATGGAGCCGATGAACTGCACGGCCCACGTGCGCTCCGACGGCGTGGAGCTCTGGGCTCCCACCCAGAACCAGAGTGACGCGCAGCGCGTGGCGGCGGAGTTGACGGGACTGCCGCCGGAGAAGGTGCGGGTGCACACGACCTTCTCGGGTGGCGGCTTTGGGCGGCGGCTCGAGCCGGACTTCGTGTCCGAGGCGGTGCGCGTGTCCAAGGCGATCGGCGCGCCGGTTAAGGTGATCTGGACGCGCGAGGACGACATGCGGAACGGCTTCTACCGGCCGACGAGCTACAACCGCTTCGTCGCGGGCCTCGATGCCGCCGGTCGGCCGATCGCGTGGACCCACCGGATCGCGGGGACCCCGCTCAGGCTCAAGTTCGGGCCCCTGGAGAAGGGCTTGGACGACAGCCTGGTGGACGGTGCCGAGAGCCTGCCGTACGCCATCGCGAATGTGTTGGTGGACCAGGTGGTGCTCGAGCTACCGGCGGTGCCGCGCGGCCCGTGGCGCTCGGTGGGCGTGTCGCACAACGGCTTCGTGACCGAGTGCTTCCTCGACGAGATCGCGGCCGCCGGCGCGCACGATCCGTTCGAGCTGCGGCGCGAGCTGTTGCGCGATAAGCCGCGCCACCGCCGCGTGCTCGAGCTGGCCGCGGACAAAGCGGGCTGGGGCACGCCGCTCCCGCCCGGCCGCGGACGCGGTATCGCTCTCGCCGAGTGGGGACCGACGGTGTGCGCCGAGGTGGCCGAGGTCTCGGTCGAGGCCGACGGCTCGGTGCGTGTCCCGCGCGTCGTGTGCGCCGTCGATTGCGGCCCGGTTGTGAACGTGGGCCAGGTCGAGGCGCAGATGCAGGGCGGCATCGTGTTCGGGCTGAGCGCCGCCCTGTATGGCGAGATCACCATCGAGCACGGGCGCGTGGTGCAGGGAAACTTCGACACCTATCGCCTGGTGCGGCTCGCCGAGGCGCCTGCCGTGGAGGTCCACATCGTGCCGAGCACCGATCCTCAAGGCGGCGCCGGCGAGCCCGGCGTCCCGCCGATCGCTCCCGCCGTCTGTAATGCGATCTTCGCCGCGACCGGGAAGCGTATCCGGAGACTGCCGATCGGCAAAGTCTTGGCGTAGACGGCGCGGCCTTTAGTCCACCACGATCAACGTCCCGGGCATCCCTGGGTGGATGTTGCAGAAGGAGGACCGGGCGGCGCGGTGCCTCCGCTGTTGCAGCTAGCGGTGCCCACGGCCGCTGCGAGCGTCGACCAGCACATTACACGCGCCACCATACGTCGACACGGTGGACGGGCCCTCCCGACCGCCGCGCCGCCCACCCGCACCCGCTAGCCCCGAGCGGCCACGTCGCGCGCAATCGCCGCGCCAATGGCGCTCGAGGCTCCCGTGACGACCTAGTCCTGGCTCACCCTACGAGTTTAAGAGCGTCGCACCAGCGCCGCTGCGCGCAAGCGCAGTCCGGCTTCGATCTCCGACATCGCGACCGGGGCCGGGATGGTCCAACCTCCCTGTTCCATAGTGGGCACCCGGATCGACGTCACGGCGCCGTCCGGCCCGAGCTCGAGCACGGCCGTCGCCGCTCTCGTGGGGCCCTGGTGCGCTTGCAGGACCAGGGTCCAGGTCCCCCGCTCAGGCCAGGTGCGCTTGAGCGCGTACACGCCCTCGCGTCCCGTCTCTGAGAACTCGAGCTGGATCGTCTGCCGCTCGCCGTTCACGATACCCTCCGCAGTGCCGGTCATGCGCTCGCGGGCGGGCGTGGCGCAATGGAACGCGCGCACCACCAGGAACGCGCCCCGTGTCGTCGCATCGTACGGATCGGCGGGAAGCTCGATCGAGATCCACGGGGGGCCCGCGAGCGCGGGGGCAGCAACGAGCGCGGTAGCGAGCGCCGCCAGGGCGAGGCTACGAATCCGGGTCTGCATGGCAACCTCCTCAGGTTGGTTGCCCATGAGATGCCGGCGGGCGGCTCAGGGTTTGGACGCTAGTGCCCGATCCGGTAGATCGTGCCGCCCCCAGATATGACATACAGCTCCCCGTTCGCGTCTTGCCCGAACGAATGGGGACTGGAAAGCGGCGTGTCGAGCGTCCAACGGGTTTGGGTGATCACTCCCAACCGGCCGTAGGTAAAGCTCTGCACCCAGGCGCTGCACAGGTCCGTGTAGAAGTACTCACCGGTGAGGGTCGGAAATCGGGTGCCGCGGTAGACGAACCCGCCGATCACCGCACAATTGCCGCCCGAGTGATCGTACTCGATCGCCGGCAGCACGAGATGGAGCGACGCCTGCAAAGCGTCGCACGGGTTCGGGGTGTAGCAGTGGGCCCCTTCCATGACGCGCCAGCCGTAGTTCAAACCACCCTGGCTCGCCGGCTGGACGTCCACTTCCTCCCAGGTATCCTGACCCACGTCCGCGATGTACAGCAGGCCGCTCGGGCGGTCGAACGCAAAGCGCCACGGGTTGCGCAGCCCCAGGGCCCAGATCTCGCCCCGGCCGCCCCCCGCCGCGTAGGGATTGGTCGGCGGAATCCGGTACGGCGTCGTGTCCCCGGTGTTCACGTCGATCCGCAGCAACTTGCCGAGCAGCGAGTCGGGATTCTGGGCGCGGTTCCCGGGGTCGCCGCTCGAGCCGCCGTCGCCCATGCCGATATACAGCATGCCGTCGGGGCCGAACTGGACGAGCCCGCCCTTGTGGTTCGGGTAGGAAGGCTGCGTGATCGCCAGGATCAGCTTGTGGGACCCCGTGTCCGCGACGTTGGAATCGGCGGCGCTCGCGCCGTAGCGTTCGATGCGCGTGTTGTTGTTCAGGTCGACGTAGTCGACGTACAAGTAGTGGTTGGTGGCGTAGGTGGGGTGAAAGGCGACGCTCAAGAGCCCGCGCTCGCCGTTGAACGTGACCTTGGCGCTGATGTCGAGAAATGGGGTCGGCAAGAGTTGACCGTGCTGCAGGATGCGGATCCGCCCGGGTTGCTCGACGATGAACAGTCGCGCGGTATCGCCTGGCGGAGCCGCGAGGTAGAGCGGGCTCGACAGTCCGGTCGCGACCGACACGAGTCGCAGGGTGTCGGTCGTGGAAGGCAGCGCACTCGGGATCGTGCCGCACGCCATCAGTCCGACGGCGGCCACCGGGGCGATGAGCTTCTGGTGGACGTTCACTTGGGTCCGAGCAAGATAGGGCCTTTGAAGCTCCGCACTGTGACCTGGGCCCCACCGGGCCCGGTCGCAAACCGGAGCTCCTGCCCCACGCCGGCGGCCCGCCCGAGCGGCGTCGCCGCGGTCAGGCGGTTCGTGATCGTGCCCCCGACCGTGAGCACGTCGAAGTCGGCGACCGTGCTCGCCGGTACGCGGACGTCGATGGTACCGCTTTGGCTCTCGAGCTCAACCACGCCGCCCCGGCTGAGCTCGCCGTCGAAGTGAATATCGCCGGTCACCGATTCGAACTTGCCGCGCTGCACTCCCGTGCCGCCGCGCTGCCAACCAGCGGCCCGCACGACGATGGTACCGCTCAAGGTGGACGCGCCCAGATCTTCACTCGCCCCGCGCAACAGGATGCCGCCGCTCACCGTCTTCACCCGGGCGCGCCCCGTGCCTCCCGCGATCTCCACGCCGCCGTCCATCGTTTCGGCCGTCACGTCCGCCGGCGTCCCAACGACGTGGATCGCGCCGGCCACGCTGTTCAAGTCCAGTACTCCGTCGACGCCCTCGACCGCGATGTCCGCCGTCGCCGACTTCACCCAGACGCTGGCGCGCCGCGGGACGTGCACCTCGAGTTCGGCCCGGCCCGCTTCGCGCACCGCGCCGGAGGGAGCGACGAGGAGTTTGCGCACCCGGGCATCCCCGGCTGCCGAGAAGCCACCGACCCCGCGCTCAAGCCAACCGGACACGCTCAAGCTCTCCGCGTCCCAACCGACCACGCGCACCCGCCCGAACGGGTTCACGATGCGCACCGACCCTCCAGCCGCGAGCGGCCAGCGCTCGTCGACCCGTTGCTGGGACACCGCATCGCGCACGCTCAGCACCAGCGCGAAGCCAAGCGCTAGCCGCGACCAGCAGATGTGTCTGCCCATAGCCATCCTCATGTCAGCTGGCCGTCGCGACTCGGGCCGCCCACTGCAACAGCTCAACCTTCTGCCGCGCCGCGGTCGCGACGAGCCGCTGCAGGTCGGCGTTGCCCGGGTCTTCGGCCAAGGCGGCGCGCGCCTCGCCGAGCGCCGCGTCGATGAGCGCCAAATTACGCTCTACGAGCGCTACCGTCTCGGGGCGTAGCCGGTGGCGCTCGGCGGCGAGCGTGCGCGCGAGCTCCGCTGTCGCCCGCTGATAGTCGGCTGCGACCACACCCCAGCCTTCCACTGGACCCGACGGCCGGGCGGGGCCCGTCAACCGATGCACGCCGAGGACCAGGACGAGCGTCGCCGCGGCGGCCGACACGCCGGCCCAGAACGCGCGCTCGCGCCACCACACGGTGCCGCGGGCCGGTGGCCGCTCCGTGATCCGCGCCGCGATCCCGGTCCAGAGCTCGCGCGGCGGCTCGATCCGTTGCGGCAGCGCGTGAGCGTTGGCGACGAGCCCGCGCAACTCGGCGAGCGCCGCACGGCACGCGGCGCAGCCGGCGAGATGAGCGTCGACCGCAGCTCGCTCGCGGACGCCGAGCGTGCCGTCGACGTACGCATCGAACCGCGCGTCCACCTCGCCGCATGTCATCTGCGCAATCTCTCCCGCAAGAGCCGTCGGGCTCGGAACAGCTGCGCTTTGGACGTGCCGACCGCAATCCCCGTGAGCTCCGCGATCTCCTCGTGCCGGTACCCTTCGACGTCATGCAACACGAATACCTCCCGGGCGCCCGCTGGGAGGGTCGCCACGGCCCGCTCGAGATCGAGGCTCAGCCCCAGAGCGCCGGCTCCCCTCCCGCTCCCCTCACCCGCATTCTCTCCCGGACGCTCGAGCGCCGCCGGATCGCCGGTCGGGAACACCCGCGCCACCCGGCGCCGGGTCGTCCGCAGATCGAGCCACACCACGTTCACCGTGAGCCGATAGAGCCAGGACGAGAACGCGCTCTCACCCCGGAAACTGGCGAGTCGCTCCCAGGCGCGCACGAACGCATCCTGCGTCAGCTCTTCGGCGCGCGCCGGGTCGGCCGTGAGGCGCAGACACAGCGCGTACACGCGCCCCACGTGCTCGCGATAGAGTGCTGCGAACGCGGCCTGATCGCCCTGCTGCGCGCGGTGGATGAGAGTGTTCGCGTCCGCTGGCATCAGACGGCCCGGGCCGGCACGTTGCTAGGATGCCGTCCGGCGCCCGTTGGTTGAAATCCGCTACACCGGGGCGGCGGGGGATGACGGCGCCGGCGGTGGCGCCGGCGGGGAGCTCGGCGGGGGTGGGGTTGGGGGCGAGGGAGCGTCCGGCTTGCGCTGGAACGTCTGAACGATCAGGTCTCGGACGCGGCGCGCGTCGCGGATGCCCACGAACGCCTCCAACTCGTCGTCCCCGCCGCCGCTCAGGCTCGCTGCCACGTCTTGCGCCAAGCTGCGCTGCATCGGGCTCGGCCGGGCCCACCCGCTCCCGAGTGGCGCCGTGCGGTTCTTGCGGAAGATCAGGTCGCCCGTACCGTCGGCGTGCTCGACCAACTCCACATCCACGAGCTCGAACGGTTCCTTCCAGACCGACCCGAGCTGCCCCCCTTCGATGAAGATCAACCGGTTCGGCGTCACGCCATATGCGGTGCGCCCCGCGACGAAGCGGGCCCACGCGAAGGCGAGGGCGGCGCTCAGGCCCACCGCCAAGAGGATCGCTCCCACGAATTGGAACCCGGCGGACGCGAACAGGTCTCTGAGCAGGGAAGCCGTCACTGCGGGGTCCCCGTGGGCCGAGGCTAAGGCCCACGCGTGAAACAGGAACACGCCGATCGCGACGCCGCCGCTGACCACACCCACGAGCGCGAGCCGGGCCACGTGTGCCTCGACCGCGCGCGGTGCCGCGCGCTCGAACCACACCAGCTGCTCGCCGCGCTGCAGGTGCTGGGCCAGGAGCGACGCCGCGGCGCGGTCGGGAACGATCACGGGAGCCCCGCGGGCGTCACCACCGCCGGCCGCCGCTCGTGCCAGTCGGTGCGCGCCTGGTAGGCGCGCCCGATCGCGACGAGCTTCGCCTCGTCGAAGGCGCGGGCGACGAAGCTGAGGCTCGTCGGCAGCCCGGCCGATCCGAACCCGTTCGGCAGCGCGAGCGCCGGAACCCCGACCACGTTGCTCGACGCGATGAGCGACCCGCCGCCGGGGACGTCCGGGTACGCGTCCCGAAACGCCCGATCGAGCGGGCTGGCCACGGTCACCCGGGTCGGGGTCGCGAGCGCATCGAACGGCGTGAGCAGGGCATCGTACGCCCGTCCCATGACCCGGCGCACCCGCATCGCGCGCAGGTAGTCGCGCGCCGCAATGGCGAGCGAACTGTAGCCCCCCACGCGGTCCTCGGGCGCGGTCAGCTCCTTCAGGCGGTTCGACTCCAGCAGATCGTCGAAGGCGGCCATGCCCTCGGCCCCGATGATGGTGCCGGCGACGACGCCGAATGGCAGATCGGGGACCTCCACGTCGGGGACGATCTCCGCGACGCGGGCCAGGACGTCGAGGGCCGCAGTGAAGTTTTCCGCGACTTCGCCCTGGACGGAGTTGATCGTTCCCTTGGGCACGCCGATCCGGAAGCGCCGCCCCGCCGCGCGGCGCGGCGGCACCCGAAAGCCGTGCGCCACCGAGGAGCGATCCCGCGGGTCGCCGGCCGCGATGACCGATAGGACGACGGCGCAATCGTCGACGCTTCGAGCCATCGGCCCGAGCTTATCCATGGTCCACGAGAGCGCCATGGCGCCGTGCCGGCTCACCAAGCCGTAGGTGGGGCGCAGGCCAGTGATCCCGCAGTAGGCGGCGGGCGTGAGGATCGAGCCCGACGTTTCCGAGCCGATCGCGAACGGGACGAGGCCCGCTGCCACCGCCGCGCCGGGCCCCGACGACGACCCGCCGCTCCAGTAGCCGGTGTTCCACGGCGTCTTGCCGGGCCCCGAGAAGGACGCGTTGGGCTGGTTATAGCCCATCCCGCCCGCGAGCTCCACCATCGCCAACTTGGCCACGAGCACCGCACCCGCGGCGCCGAGCCGGGTGACGACCGTCGCGTCCTCGTCGATCGTCTGATAGCGATAGGGCTCCGCCCCCCACGTAGTCGGGTACCCCTTCGTGGCGAGCAGGTCCTTCACGCCGTACGGGATGCCGTGCAGCGGCCCGCGCGGCCGGCCGGCGCGCAGCTCTCGGTCTGCCCGCGCCGCCTCGACGCGCGCCCGCTCCGGGGTGAGCGTGACGGTGCAGTTGTAGGTCGGCCCGAAGCGCTCCAGGCGTTCGAGACAGCGCTCGGTCAGCTCGGCGGAGGAAAGGCGACGCGCCCGCAACAGCGTCCCCAGCTCGGCGATCGACGCGAACGCCAGGTCGGCGCGCGTCACTCGGGTCCCCGGAAGGCGGCGAAGACGAAGTCCGGCTCGTCGGCGTTCGTGAGCGCCACCTGATACAGCCGCTCCATCCCCTCGAGGCGCGAGGCGATGCTTTGGGCAATCGTCTTGAGATCGTCCGCGCTCAAGCGGTCGCCGTAGCGGATGCGGATCGCTTCGGTGAGCGCTCGCGCCAGGGGCGAGGGCTCGGCCTGCTGCGGCGGCGGAGCGGCGGTCCCGCGGTCGCGCGGCAGCGCCACGTCGATCGCCACAAACGGCGCGGCGGCCGCGAGCGCCAGGCGCTCCGCGAAGGCCCGGCGCGTCATCGCTCCCGGCATCTCGGACTCTCCGGTCACGGTGTCGACGTAGGCGGCACCTGCCGCATGAGCAAGCCCGAAGTGGAGACCCGCACCTCGTACTCGGCGTGCGTCGCCGCCGGGACGAACGCGGCCGAGCCGTACTCCGCGTCCACGAGCGGGCCGAGCAGGCGCCGACGCGCGATCGCGAACAGGTCCACGGGCGTGGGGCGCGCGAGTGCATATGCGGTGTGCGGTTTGGTACGCTCCTCCGTGACGTCGCGATAGCGGCCCGTCACGCGGTCGAGCTCGTAGGCGGTGTGGAGACCCAGGATGTTCACCCAGGGATGCCATTTGAGGATGTGGGCGTCGACGCCGACCGCGTCGCCGGCGAGGTCGTACATGGCGAGGCGCTTGTCAGGAAACAGGATCGTGGCGCGAAACCGCTGCGGCCCCTCGGGCTCGGTCGTGACCGTCGCGGCCAGCACCTCGAGCGTGAGCGCGCGGTAGCCCCGCAGGCCGATCGCGATGGCGCCAGCGAGGCCTCCCAGCGCGAGCAGCAGGAGCCCCGCCACACCGCGACGGCCGGCGCTCGCCCAGCGTCCGCCGCGCAGCGCCCCGAGCGCGGCTCCGCCCGCCGCGGCGCCGAACACAAGGGCGCCCCCACCCACGAACAGCAGCGCCAGAGGCATATTGGTCGTCTAAACTATGCCGCGCGGTTAGTGTTCGGTATGCCCGTGCGTGCCTGAGATGCCAGCAATCGGCTCGAGCATCGAGCTCTTGAAACCCGCCCCGCCGGGCTGCGAGGAAATCGTCAGCACCGGGGCGCTCGAGTTCCTGGCAGGCCTGGCCACCCGGTTTGCGCCCCGCCGCCGCGAGCTCCTCGAGCGGCGCCGCCAGCGCCAGCAGGAGCTCGACGCCGGCCGACTGCCGGACTTCCTCCCCGAGACCAAGGCCGTGCGCGAGCGCGAGTGGACCGTGGCGCCCGTACGCCCCGACTTGCGCGATCGCCGCGTGGAGATCACCGGCCCCGTGGACCGCAAGATGATCATCAACGCGCTCAACTCCGGCGCCAATGTCTTCATGGCCGACTTCGAGGACGCCAATTCCCCGACGTGGGAGAACAACGTCACCGGCCAGCGCAACGTGCGCGATGCGGTCGCCGGCACGATCAGCTACGCGAGCCCCGAGGGCAAGCGCTACACCCTCGCGCCCGTCACGGCGCTGCTCATGGTGCGGCCCCGGGGCTGGCACCTGGTAGAAAAGCACCTGCGCGTGCAGGGCGAGCCGATCTCGGCCTCGTTGTTCGATTTCGGGCTCGCCTTCTACCACAACGCCACGGCTTTGATCGCGCGGGGCACGGGCCCCTACTTCTATCTGCCCAAGCTCGAGAGCCATCTCGAAGCCCGGCTCTGGAACGACGTCTTCACCTACGCCCAGGACGCGCTCGGCATTCCCCGCGGCACGATCCGCGCGACCGTGCTGATCGAGACGATCCTCGCGGCGTTCGAGACCGACGAGATCCTGTGGGAACTCAAAGACCACGCCGCTGGCCTCAACTGCGGGCGCTGGGATTACATCTTCAGCTACATCAAGAAGCTGCGGCGCCGCCCCGAGCGGGTCCTCCCCGACCGCGCGCGCGTTACGATGGAGCAGCCGTTCCTGAGGAGTTACGCCGACTTGGTCATCCGCACCTGCCACCGCCGGGGCATCCACGCGCTTGGGGGCATGGCGGCCCAGATCCCCATCAAGCGAGACCCGGCGCTCAGCGCCCAGGCGCTCGACAAGGTGCGCGCCGACAAGCTGCGCGAGGTGCGTCAGGGCCATGACGGCACTTGGGTCGCGCACCCCGCCCTGGTCCCGCTCGCACGCGAGGTGTTCGACGCCCAGCTCTCCGGTCCCAACCAGATCGCGCGGCGGCGCGACGACGTGCGCGTGACCGCTGCCGATCTCCTGGCCGCGCCGCCGGGCGCGATCACGCACCACGGGCTGCGCACGAACTTGGACGTGGCGCTCCGCTACCTCGCGGCGTGGCTGGGTGGGCTCGGGTGCGTGCCGATCGACGACTTGATGGAAGACGCCGCCACGGCGGAGATCTGTCGGGCGCAGCTGTGGCAGTGGCTGCAGCACGGTGCGCGGCTCGAGGACGGCCGCCGCGTGGATGCGGCACTCCTGCAACAAACCCTCGCCGAACTGGTTGCGAGCCTACCTGAACGGGTGGGGGCGACGGACGTGGGCCGCGAGCACATTTCCCTGGCGGCGCGGCTCCTGAGCGAACTCACGACTGGCGCGGAGTTTGCGGAGTTCCTCACCAGCGTGGCGTACGATCATCTCGACTAACCAGGGGATACAGGCGGCCATGGACACGCACGAAGGCATTGCGCTCGAGCGCGAGTGGGCGACGAACAGCCGGTGGGACGGCGTCAAGCGACCCTACACCGCTGCCGCCGTGCAGCGGCTCCGCGGCCGGGTGCGCATCGAGCACACGCTCGCCCAGCGCGGTGCCGCGCGGTTGTGGCAGCTGCTGCAAGAGGATGCCCCGGTGAGGGCCTTGAGCGCCATCACCGGTGGTCAGGCGGTGCAGTGCGTGCAGGCTGGGCTCCAGGCGATCTACGTGAGCGGCTGGCAGGTGGCGGGCGACATGAATTCCGCGCTGCATACCTACCCTGACCAGAGCCTCTACCCCGCCGACAGCGTCCCCCAACTGGTGCAACGGATCAACAACGCCCTGTTACGCGCCGACCAGATCCATCACATGCAGGGCGACGACGCCGTGGACTGGCTGGTGCCGATCATCGCGGACGCCGAGGCGGGGTTCGGGGGGCTCCTCAACGCGTATGAGCTGATGCTCAACATGGTCGTCCACGGTGCGGCGGCGGTGCACTACGAGGATCAGCTCGCCTCGCTCAAGAAGTGCGGCCATTTGGGCGGCAAGGTGCTCGTCCCGACCAGCGAGTTCATCACGAAACTCGTGGCGGCCCGGTTGGCGGCCGACGTGGCGGGTGTGGACACCGTGCTCATCGCGCGCACCGACGCTCTGAGCGCCACGATTCTCGCCAACGACATCGATCCCTACGATCACCGCTTCATCCTGGGCGAGCGCACAGTGGAAGGCTTCATCCGCGTGCGGCCCGGCACCGACGCCGCGATCGCACGCGGGCTCGCCTACGCGCCGTACGCCGACCTCTTGTGGTTCGAGACGTCGAAGCCGGAACTCAAGGAAGCGCAGCAGTTCGCCGACGCGATCCGCGCGAAGTACCCACGCAAGCTCCTCGCCTACAACTGCTCGCCGTCGTTCAACTGGCGGAAGCACTTGAGTGACGCCCAGCTCGCGGCCTTCCAAACGGACTTGGCGGCGATGGGCTACAAGTTCCAATTCGTCACCCTGTCGGCGTTCCATGCCATGAACCACAGCATGTTCGCTCTGGCGAAGGACTACAAGGAACGCGGCATGGCGGCGTACGCCGACCTGCAGAGCCGGGAATTCGCCTCCGAGGCAGCGGGCTACGAGGCGGTGCGCCATCAGGAATTCGTGGGCGTCGGCTATTTCGACGAAATCACCCAGATCGCCTCCGGCGGGCAGTCGTCGGTCACGGCGATGGCCGGCTCGACCGAGCAGGAGCAGTTCCACGAGCCGCCGCGCGAGAAGGCCGCCGGGTGACGCTCGCTCAACCCGCATGAGGCTGAGACGGGGTGGCGCCATCCGCTCCGCGGCCACCGGCTCAGCGCTCGGTCGGAGGCGTTGACAGGGTTGGCCGAATGCCTACCTTAGCACGCGTCCCGACCCGAAGCGGCCGGTGAAACGCTCCACGCTGTATGTTGCGGCCGCGCTCCTGGCCGTCATCGCGCTGTTCTTCGTCATGACCATGGCCCGTGCGACCGTGCGGTGCCGCGTCTGCGTGGACTTCCGCGGTCGCGCCAACTGCGCGACGGCAGTCGGGCCCACGGAGCCGGTCGCGCAGCAGGGGGCTCAGACGACCGCCTGTGGGCCGATCGCGAGTGGCATGGACGAGCAGATCGGCTGCGGCCGGACAGCGCCCGTCCTCGTGCAATGTCAGCCCCGCTGAGGAGCGTATCGACGGAGGATCGCATGCGGGTCAGTACGTTGGTCGTCGCGTTCCTGCTCCTGGCGGCGAGCCACGCCGTTGCCCAGACGGCGACACCGCCGTTCGAGGTGTCGCTCCGCGCCTCCGCCGCGCTCGAGCTAGCGGCACAGCGCGCGCTCGCGCACCGGACGGCCTTCAAGGTCGCCGACGACGTCGTCGCCCCGCGGCGCCGCGGCAAGCACGACGAGGGGGTGACGCTGATGATCCTTGGCGGTGCGGCGGTGGTGGTCGGCGCGATCGCGGGTGGTGGTGGCGGGACGGTGTTGATCGTCGGCGGGCTCGTGTGCGCGGGGTACGGGGTCTACCTCTACACGCAGTAGACTCGCGCGCGGACGCGCGGCAGGTAGGGGACCGGCTTGGTAGCCGGATCGCCCGGACGTCCGTATGATTCCAGCGTGTCCGATTTCTCCCTACCCCGCACGCCCGTCCCTGCCCACCTGCTCCTCACCCAGGGCGCCTCGCGCCCCGGCCAGATCTATGTGATGAAGCGAGTCCCGGACCACGACGGGCCAGAGACGGTGCTCGAGCTGCTGAACCGACGCGAAGGGTTCTTCGCCTTCCGGCCGAAGGAAGATGACTCCGTCCTGCTGGTATCGAAGGGACAGACCGTGACATTGTCGGTCGACCGCCAGGCACCCATCGCCGACCCCGCACGCTTGTCCGCCGCACGGACGCTCGGCGTGGAAGTCGTGCTCGCGAGCGGCAGTACGCTCGGCGGCTGGGCTAGCGCGGAGCTGCCCGAGCAGCACGCTCGCCTGCTCGACTACTTGAACGCGTCTCATGATCCCTTCTTCGCCGTGTGGAGCCACACGACCACCCACTATGTAAACCGCGCCTACGTGCTGTACGCGCGCCCGTTGAGCTAGGGCGATGCCAGCGCGGATTGATCCTTTCGTCGACGTGCTCCTGCGGGAGAAGGGGGATCAGCTCTATCTCCTGCCGGACGAGCCGGTCACCATGGTCAAGGACGGCAAGCCACGCAAAGTGAGCCGCCAGCCCCTGACCGACCAGCACATCTATGCCCTCCTGGTCGAGGTGGCGCCGTCCGAGTCTGCGGACCAGATCGATCGGATGGCGGAAACCGAGTTCGAATACGCGGCAGACCGCGGGCTCGTCCGGGTGCGGATCGTGCCGGACATGGGCCGGCTGACCGCGGTGGTCGCGCCGCTCGCCCGCAACGCGGACGTGACGGCAGCGCCGGGGGCGGGCGAAACCGGAGACGCAGCCGACGCGGCCACGGCGCGGCGGACCGCGGCCACCGAGGGTGGGGCGCCCGCTTCACCCCCCAAGCCGCCGCGACCGTCCGCGATCGCGGCGGCCCCAATGGTCGAGGGCTCGGGCGAGGTCCCAAGCTCTGGCCGCGCGCTCCCGGCCGACTTCGCCGCGCCGCAATTCAAGGGCGCGGAGCGGGCGCTGGGCGAGCTGCTCAAGGCGCTGGTGCAGTCGAGCTCGTCGGACTTGCACCTGCGGGTGAGCGAGCCGCCGGTCTTCCGCACCCACGGCGAGATGCGGCGCCAGGCAACCCCCGCGCTCACGGCCGAGCAGCTCGAGCTGATGCTCCTGTCGGTCATGCCGGAGCGCAACCGCGGGGAGTGGAAGGAAACAGGGGACTCGGACTTCGCCTATGAGATCCCCGGACTCGCGCGCTTCCGCGTGAACGCAGCGCGCGATCGCAAGGGCCCCATTGCCGTGTTCCGCGTGATCCCAGCGCAGGTCGTGACCGTCGACCAGCTGCGCCTTTCCAAGGAAGTGCAGCTGCTGTGCCAACTCACGAAGGGACTCGTGCTCATCACGGGACCGACCGGGTCGGGGAAGTCCACGACCTTGTGCGCCCTGATCGACTTGGTCAACCGCACCCGCACCGATCACATCATCACGATCGAAGATCCCATCGAGTTCGTGCACGAGAACAAGAAGTGCGTCATCACGCAGCGGCAAGTCGGCAGCCACACCGAAAGCTTCAGGTCGGCGCTCCGCGCCGCGCTGCGTGAGGACCCCGACATCGTGCTCGTGGGTGAGATGCGGGATCTCGAGACGGTTGCGATCGCGATCGAAACGGCGGAGACCGGACACCTCGTGTTCGGCACAACCTGATCCGGGAGGGCAAGACGTTCCAGATCCCCTCGATCATCCAGACGTCGAAGCAGCTGGGCATGCTGACGCTCAATGACGCGCTGCTCGAGCTGGTCGAGAAGAAGGAGATCAGCCCCGACGAGGCCTACACGCGATCGGCCGAGAAGGCCGGGCTCGCGGCATCGCTCAAAGCCAAGGGGCACAAGGTGACACTCGTCGCGTGAGCCGGCACGGTCGTGCGCTCGCCCGGCGCACGGCCCTTAGGTGCGCGACCTGGTCCGCGCCTCTCCTATCACCAGCGTAGCACCACCGCCGCCTCGTCGGTCGTCTGCGGGAACCGGATCGTCAAGGTCTGCACGGCGTCGTCGAAGGTCCACATATCGAGCGCCTGTTCCTGATTGCGGCTGCGCCAAACGACGCTCTGGGGGCGGCGCGCGAAGTGAATGACCGCGACATTCTCCTTGTGCGGCGGCTGATACGCACCGCGCGCGGCGCCCAACTGCAATCGCGCGCCTGACGCGTCCGGGGTGTAGCGCACCTCGCGCAGCGAGGACGCCCCGTTGTATGCGCCGTCATCCTCGAAGTAGGCGCGGCTGGTCGTGGACTTGGCGAACACCTCAAAGGTGAGCGGCGCGGTGGCCAGGTCCCGCGTCGTCTGGATAACCGGCGCGCGAAACAGGATCGCTCCCTCCCGCACGAACAGGGGCAGCGCCGCGATGGACGCTGGCACGACCGCCTGCTGTTTTCCCGCGAATTCCTTCAAATGCTCGGCATCGTACCACGTGCCTTGCGGGAAATACACCTCGCGCGCGCTGTCACCCGGAGCGAGCACCGGTGCGACGAGCAGGTCATGGCCGAACAAGAACTCATCTGAGAGGTTGTACGTGGCGGGATCATCCGGGGACTCGAGCACGAGCGCCCGCATCATCGGCATCCCGCTCTGCGAACTTTCAAAGAACGCGTTGTAGATGTAGGGCAGGAACGTGTAGCGCCGCTCGATGGCCCGCCGGTTGTACGCCTCCCACGGCTCACCAAACACCCATGGCTCCTTGGGCGGCGTGTGCACGTCGGCGTGGGCGCGCATGAACGGAAAGAATGCCGCCGGCTCCGCCCAGCGCGTCCACAGCTCGGCGGAGCCTGCTCCCGCGAACCCGCCGATATCGTTGCCGACGAACGGGTACCCCGAGATCCCCATGCCCAGGAGGGTCGTAATCCCATTGCGTAGGTGTTCCCAGTCCGCCGTGTTGTCGCCCGTCCAGACGGCGGCGTAGCGCTGGCCGCCGGCGTAGGTGGCGCGCGTGAGCACGAACGGCCGATCGTGCGGCCGCAGCTGCAGCAGCCCGTCGCGGCTGGCACGCGACATCTGTTGGCCGTACACGTTGTGATCCTCGGCGTGCGTACTCGGCTGTCCGTCGTTTGCGAACACCACCTCGTCGGGCATGGTGGCCGAGGCGACGTCGAAGACCGACGGCTCGTTCATGTCGTTCCAGATGCCGGTGACGCCGCTCGAGCCAAATCGCGCGATCTGACCGGCCCACCACGCGCGCGACGCGGCCCGGGTGAAGTCCGGGAACACGGCAGGCCCGGGCCACACCGGACCCACGAACAGCGATCCGTCTGGCAGGTGGAGAAACACGTCGCGGGCCACGCCATCGTCGTATACCGAGTAGCCCGGGTCTCGCTTCACGCCCGGATCCACGATCGCGACCGTGGCGAACCCGGCACGATCAAGATCGCCGAGCAACTGCTCCGGAGCTGGGAAGCGCTCGCGGTCCCAGGTGAATACGCGATAGTCCTTCATGTAGTGAATGTCGAACCACAGAGCATCGGCAGGAATCCGGCGGTCGCGAAACTCGCGCGCGATCGCGCGCACCTTGCTTTCGGGATAGTAGCTGTAGCGGCACTGTTGGTAGCCCACAGCCCAAACCGGCGGCAGCGGCATGTGACCCGTCAGGTCGGCGTACCGGGCCAGCACATCAGCGGGACGAGGACCGGCGATCACGTAGTAGTCGAGTTCGCCGCCCTCGGCCCCGAAGGCGTAGTAGGCGCGACTCTCCTTGCCGATGTCGAACGTGGATCGATAGGTGTTGTCGAAGAAGATGCCGTGCACGTGGCCGTCGCGCAGCACCATGAAGAACGGGATGTCGTCGTACAGCGGGTCCGTGGAGTTGTCATAGCCGAACACGTCGGAGTTCCACATTGCCAACGCGCTGCCGCCGAGCTTCATGCCGCGTTTGTCGAGCGGTCCGGTTTTCTCGCCGAATCCATAGAAGTGATCGTCGTCGCGGAGCGTTTTCCACACGCGCACCCGGCCGCCATCGGACGCCATGCCGTCGGGGGCGAAGTCCTCATCGCGCACGTGCCCGCCATCGTCCAGGAAGCGCAGCCGAAACGGCTTGCGCTGGACCTCAACCGTAATCCCGGCGGTACGCAGCCGGTCGCGATCGGTGCCGGGCGTGAACCGCGCGTCGGCCGCCGGCGTCCCGCCCGCCATCACCGCATAGGAGTGGTCGCGGCCGAACTGCGGCGCCGGCGAGAACCGCACTCGAATCACTCCGGGCGCCGCGACCGTCACGCGCACTGCTCCTTGGTGATTGCGGTATTCGACGCCCTGCGGCAGCGGCCGGCCCGCAGGCATATCGCCGAGCGACGTCCAAATGCGAGGCGTCGCAGCGGCGAGCAAAGTCGCCGCACATACGAGCGGAATTCCAAACCGGCGATGACGCACACGGCCATACGACGCGAACAGGCGGCCCACGCGGGCCTCCAAGGAAGGGGACGGTTTCAATAATAGCGGCTGTGACTCAGCGGGCGATCCCATCCCGGCGCCTCAGGCTTCACCGACCTTCAGCGACTGACGGGCGACGCTCTGAGTGCCGCGCCCCTGACGGATCGGCGCCAACGGCCGCCAGCCGCTCTCAGGTGCGCGTGCGAGGCGATGCCCTAGGGCTCGACAACGTCGATGGTCTGACCGGCCCGGATGGGGCCGACCAGCGTCTGGCGTCTGCCCGAAGGCCACCGGACTTCGATCTTCGCGGCGTGGTCAGCGTCCGCGAGGCCGAAATAGAGCGGCAGGTCGCTTTGAGAGAGGTATCCCGACTTTCCGTCCAGGACCTTCAGAATCCGACGCCCTTCGGGTAGCACGACGGTAACTTGCGCTCCGAGCCCCTCGCGGTTCGAGCGCGTGCCGCGAAGCCGGACTTTGAGGAAGTGGATGTGATGTCGCTGCGCGAGGTCGCTGGCGAGCACCTGCGGACGCCCGTTGAACTCGTTGGTCACGATGTCCAGATCACCGTCCCCGTCGAGGTCGAGTGCGACTGCGGCGCGCGTACCAAGGGAGCCCATCATTGTCAGGTGACGTGCAGCATCGAGCCGACAGGCCGAGGCCCTCGCTCCCGGTTTGGAGCAGGCGACACACCAAGGATTGAACGCGCCCGCTCCATTGCAATCGAGCGTGAACCAGACCTGCTCCGTGGCGTCGTTCGGTCGCGGCTCGACCCCCACCACGAATTCGCTCGGCAGGAAACGGTGACCTCCGTCGTTGAGCAGTACGGAGTTGATGCCATATCGGTAGGGGAAGTTCATGCTCGCGGCGATGAAAATGTCATCCCATCCGTCCGCGTTGAGGTCGTCCACGCTAGGCCCCCACGGCCAATACGTTTCGACCCCGACGGAGTCGGAGACCTCCTCGAATCGGCCACCGCCCCGGTTCGCAAACAGCGCGTTTCCAAAGATGAGGCCACCCTTCCCCTTGGGAAACATGCGGCTGGCCACCCGTGAGGAGTCGGACTTGCGACCTTCGGCCGCCCAATCGCCGGCCGGGATGTCGACCCACATGTCCGGATGCATGCTGGTGACGAAGAGATCGAGCCGACCGTCCCCATCGAAGTCGAACGCCTTCACGCCCATCGCACCCCAGGGAGTTTTCGGGAAGTATTCCGCCGTCGCGTCGCGAAAATGCTTTCCGCCCTCATTGACCCACAGGTGACTCCCGCCCTGCATATCGAGGATGTAGAGGTCGGGAAACCCGTCATCGTTCACGTCGAGCGCCGTGGCGTCGCCGCTCCAGCTCGGACCCACCAGGCCGACTTCGCGCGTAACGTCCTTGAACCGGTTGCCGCCCAGATTGTGGTAGAGAATGTTCGCTTCGGCGCGTTCGGGGTGAAGGTGACCCAGGAAGGCGTCGCTGAGACCGACATAATAACCGCCCGGCCCCTGCACGTTGCTCGTGTACACACCCACATTGGTCACGAGCAGATCGAGCAGTCCGTCGCCGTCATAGTCGAAAAACACCGCCCCCGAAGAGTGGCCGACGTATCCCACGCCCGCCTGCGCGGTGATGTCGCGAAACGTCCCGTTGCCGAGGTTCTCAAAGAGCCGATTCCCGTGGCGCACGGTCGTGACGAAGAGGTCGGGATCGCCGTCGTTGTCGATGTCCGCGAACGCGCACCCCGCCCCGATCGCGTCCGGCATTCCAAGTCCCGCTTTGTCGGTGACATTCACGAACCGACCGTCGCCCAGGTTCTTCCAGAGTTCGTTGGTGCCGAGTTGCGTCACGAAATAGAGATCGGGCAGACCATCGCCATCGACGTCCGCGGCACAGAGGCCGCTTCCGTGGTCGTAGTGCACCAGCTTGTAGGCCTTGCCCGCGTCATCGACGATCCGGTTCTGGAACGTGATGCCGCTAGCGTCTCTCCGATCGGTGAACCGGAAGTCGTGAACTACCTGCGACCGCGCGGCCAGCTCGGCTTCCTGGCGGGCCCGCTCGACCAGCCACGCCGGCGTCGCGGCGGGGGAGCGGCACGAGGCGAGCAGAAGGATGGCTGAGACAAGGAGCCCGCAGGGCCACGAGAAGAAGTGCGACATGCCGGGCGCTAGGGGACCTCCGGCCCGCCCCGACGATTCTCGAGCACGGACCGCATCGTGTGCAGGCACGACTCTTTACCCCTCGCCAGATTTGAGTGAGCTAAACATGCTGGGGTTCGCGTCCCCGGGAAGGGAGAACATGCTGCGTGGACGAGTGGACGGCGAGTGGCGCGGCGTCGGTCGGCCACTCAACTACCTGACGGACTGCGCTCTGGGGAGAGGTGCTCAGCGCGGCACGGGCAGTCCGCTCGGCACGCGCGCGGGGGTCAGGGCGCTCAAATCACGCGCCGCCGGATCGGTCAATGCCTTGAGGAACGTCACTAGATCGCGTTGCTCCGCTTGGGTGAGGCCGAGTGGCCGGATGCGAAAATCCAGGTGGTTGAGCACGGAGTCGATCGTGGCCGGTTCGCCGTGGTACTGCGCGCGCACCGCGGGGGCGAGCGGCGAAGGGTCATAACTGCGCAAGGTCGTCGGCACATCGTTGTAGTGCGCGATGACGGCCTCGAGCGTGGGGAACGCGCCGTCGTGCATGTAGGGCGCCGTCAGCTCGACATTGCGGAGCGGCGCCACGCGGAAGGCGAATGGGTAGAAGTTGTTGTTGGGGAGGCTCCCGCGTCCGCGATCGAGCGGCGCCGACGCTGCCACGCCCGGCCCGATCTGCGGCACCCCCGTGTTCGCGAAGTCGTTCGCCCCGAGGAGCGGGCCGTTGTGACACTGCACGCAGCGCGCCTGGCCGAAGAACAGCAATGCCCCCCGCTTCTCGTCGACCGTCAACGCCGCGTCGTCGTGGTCCAGGTAGCGGTCGAACGGCGAGCGCGGTTTCGTGAGCGCGTCGATCTCGAACGCCGCGATGGCCGTCGCGGCGTGCTGGAAGCCGAGCTGATTCGTCGGTTCCGAGAACGCCGCGTTGAACTTGCTCACGTACTCCGGGATCGCGAGCAACCGGCGCATCACCGCCTGCCACGTCTGAGCGAACTCGCTGTCGGCGAACTGCGCGAGCTCGTTCGGGTTCCCGAACACGTCCCGGTCTCCCGGCGCGCCCCGCATCTCGGTGCGGTTGAGCACGGGGAACATCGCCTGGATCGCGAGGATGTTCGGAAGCCCGGGCGGCACCGTGACCTTGTCCGGCAACGTGGTGAACCCCGTCGGCTGGAAGCGTGAAATCCGACCGTCCCAGAAGGCGTAGGTCAGGCCGAGGCCCACGTTCAAGAGCGAGGGGGCATTGCGCGGCACGAACTGGCGGCCCGCCCCGAGCGTACGCGACGCGCCGAGCCCCGTGCCGCCGGTGCCGATCGCCAACGACAGCGCATCCCCCGCGGCCGCCGACGGTTGATGGCAGGTCGCACACGCCACGTCGCGGTTCCCACTCAGGATCGGGTCGAACATCAATGCCCGCCCGAGGTCGACGAGCGCCTGGTTCTGTGCCGGCACCGGCGCGATCGGCACCACGGTCCAGCGCTGGAGGCTGTCGCGCAGTTGGGTGTCGATCGGTGGCGGCAGCGTGTTCGGCGAGGTAAAGCTGTCGCACGCGACGCCGAGCGTGAGCACGCCGAGGCCGAGACAGCGCGCCACGCCGATCATGACCGCCCGCCCCACGCGCCCCGCACGCGCGGCCCTCACGGGAACGGCACCGCGATCGAGACTTGATGCGTGGTCGTGCTCACCTCTTGGAGCGTGAGCGGCCCGCTCGGCGCCACGAGGATGCTCCCGGCGAACGTCGCGTCGCTCGAGGCGAAGAAGACTCCCGACGGCCGCCCCGAGCCTGGACGCCCCGTCCCCTTGTTGACGCGACCCCGATAGCGGATCTCCAGGTCCGGAAACCGCAGGCTCAAGCCCCACGTGGGGGTCCACTCGACCCAGCCTTGGTCGAGCTCGCGGCTCGCCACCTGCACGTGGTCGACTTGGGCGAGGTGGTAGTGCACGGAGCGCACGATCAGGCCGAGTTGCAGCTCCCAGGACTTTCCGAGCGAGTCGACCGTGACCAGTTGGCTCACCCCCATGCGGAGCGCCGCGTTCGAGAACCGGAAATGGTTCTCCACGGTCTTGCCGCCCGCGGGGATCGCATCACCCCCGGTGGTGACGACCGATGCGGGGGCGTCGCCCCACGTGTAACTCCAGATCGGCTGGTAACTCGCCTCGAGCCCGAAGGTCGTGGGGCCCTCGTGCGTCGATACGCCAACACCCATGTCGTAGGCGGAGGAGCGCCCCGGGTCCCACGGGATGACCGGCACGTTGGCGAGCTCGTAGGAGGGGAGCTTAGGGTGGGACATACGGTTCGCCGTGAGCTGCCAGCCGATGCGCCATCCTGCACTTCCGAGTGGCTGCGCGTAGCCGAGCTGCAGACCCCACGTGTTCGTTTCATCACGGTTGTGCTCAGTCCGCGGGCGCGTGATGAACGTCTGCGTCGCGGGATCCCAGACGGGATCGAGGTAGGTGACGTCGTGGGTCATCGCGAACCGGTTGTAGAGCGCCAGCGCCTGGAGGGAGCGCGCGTTCCCCCACTCCCTGAGCGCCCCGACCCGCAGGTCGAGGGCGTGCCCGAACTGTTGGAGCCCCGCACTGCCGGCGTAGAGCAGATCGACGCCGTCCACGCCGGTGAGGTGCGCCCATTGGACACTCGCCGCGAGCGCGAGCCCTGCCTCCGACAGCGTCCGCCCCACCATCGCGAACGCGTACTGATTGCCATGGGCCGTGGCCTGCAGGGTCGGAGGGGATGGGAGTCCCGGCCCGCGCACGGGCAGCGCGGCGACAGGCGTGAGGAAGTTGTTCCCGCTGCCTGGCGGGCGGCTCGGGTCGATCTGCTGCAAGGCGAGCGCGAACCCGCCGAACCAGGGACCCCTGCCTCCGACAGCGCCGAGCGGCAAGGTCCGCCCGCCGCCGGCCCCATCGGAGATGCCGTAGACCGACGGAGCGCTGAGAAAGTGCGGCGTCCTCACGCGGGCGCCCAGCGCCGGATTGATGAAGGGATCGAGGAGCGAGTCCGCGAGCGCGATCGAGAGGCTCCCCATCCCGAGATTCGCCGAGGGGAAGATCTGGAACTGATCACCCTGGGCGATCGGGACCGTCTTGATCGCGATGAGCTGGGCGCTCGCCGCTCGCGCGCCGGCCCAGAGCGCTGCCAACAGGAAGAGCCGAGACGGCATGCTGGGACGCCGGCCACGCATACGGCACCTCGCTCGGAAAGGGGTCCCGTAAACGGATACCGGTCGGATGTGGCCCCGCGTCACCGCGAAAACGGTGCGTCACGACGCCCGAGCGCCGCGCGCTCTTGAGAGGTGTGGTCCTCACGCATCATGCGGTTGTCGGGAGAGCCGGAAGGGATGGCAAACGCCTTCCCCGAAGCGGGACGGGCGGGACTCGCCGTCCATTCGCAAACCGTTCGGGCGCGCTCGCCCTAAGGCACGGCGAAGATCCCTACCTCGCTGCCGTAGTCATCGATCGAACGCGTGACCCCGACTGGGACGATCCACACCCCGCCGTCGATACGCACGTTCGCTCGATGTACGCCCGGGGCGATCTGGAGGCTCGCTTCCCAAGTGCGGCCGACCCGCACGAGCGGGACCGGCTCCCAGTCGGTGAAGTCACCGGCCAGCTCGACCCGCGTGGCCTCGGGAGCGTCCACCACCAGCCGTACAGAGCCACTCGGCTCGGGGTGCACCTCGAGGCGGACACCGGACGGCTCCACGCTCGGACTCTGGGGGGCGGGAGCGCGGTACACGACGCGGCGCGGGGTCCCAAGGCGAAAGCCGAGCGCGATGGTCAGATAGCTCGCGGCGAGGCTGCCGCTGACCGGGTCGGTCGGATAGCGCCCACCGCCTACGACGAGCGCCGTGCGTTCGCCCAGCGAAATCGCTGCGCTGGCCTCGCCGTACGCCTCACTGCCGCTCGCGCCGTTCGACAACCGCGCACCCACCGCTGCATCCAGGGCGACCGATCCCTGGTCGGCGTGCACCGAGGATTGGAGATCCGTGTAGGTCGTGTCGCCGATGCGGGAGCCGTTCCCCGAGAGGCGGAGCGTGAGGCCGGGGGAGCGCCACCACGCACCCGCCGTCAAGGCGCTCACCGGACGGGGAACGCCCCCGTGCGAGGTCGTTCCCGCCGTCACCCCGATCCATGCCCCGTGCTCCAAGTCCAGCAGCTCGAGCCGCGCCCGGGCGACCGCGTGCCAGAAGGCCGTGAAGTCGAGGTAGTGGCTCGCGCCCGTCGAAACGGCGAGCTCAGCGCGCCGGCCGGTCACCACCGGAGCCGTAGCGAGTCGAGCAGTGACCGCGCCCTGTACGCTCTCGTGCCCGGTTTCGAACCGGAGATAGGTGCCTCGGGCGCTTACGCCCCCGCTCGGACGCTCCCAGTCCACCCCAGGAGCTACGCTGAGGGCGGCCGAAGGAAGGAACCCGTCATAGTGGACGGTGGAGACGCCCACGCCGATCGTGCCACTGGTCTGCGCGTACCCCGGACCGCCGAGAAGAGACGACCCCAGAGCGAGCGCCGCGGCCCGCGCGCGCGTCCCACCGGTCACCGCAGCGCGCGGCGCTAGGGTTTGCGAGGCTGAGCGCCCTGCTGGCCGTGTGCGCCGCTCGCCTGCGGCGCCGCGGAGAAGGACGACGCAGCGGCCGCGGCGGCCGGTCCGGGTGCAGCACCGAGCGCGATATCCCGCTCGACCGCCTGGCGGAATGCGACGAGGTCGGCATCCCGGGTCGTCGCCGCTAGCGCGAGGACCGCTGCCGCCGCACTGTCCGCCGGAACGCCGCTCGCCATCAGGTCGGTGAGCACGGCGAGCGGGACGATGAGCGCGTCGCGACGCGCCCGCCGCAGCTCAGCGAGGGTCTCCGAGGACGCGCCAGCGCGCAGCGCCATCGCCCCAGCGTTGAGCTCGGCCGGTGACGCGGGAGCGCCGAGCGCATCGCGCGCTCGGCCCAGATCGCCCGCGAGGTGCCGCACCGCAGCCACGATGCGCTCGCCCGAAGCGTGCTTGGTCGTGCCCTCGAGCGCGCGCTGCATGAGCGGCTCAACCGGTAGCCCGGCACCGCGCGCAGAATCGATGAGCGCCACGACCGCGGCTCGGCTCTCTGCCGGGACCCGATCGATGCGCGGATCCTGGGCGGCAGCCGTCACACTCGCGAAGACCGCGACGACCGGAAGGGTCAAGCGAACGGGGCTCGGCACTTCAGGAGCCTCCGACCGTCACTACCGAGCTCGGTGGGCCGAACTCCTCATCACGCGCGAGCGGCGCCGCGGGGTCGGCGAGCCACCGGGACCCGTCCGCGAGAAAGGCGTAGCGGTACCGCCCCGGTGCGAGCGGGACCGCTGTCGTCCACACCGCGCTCTCCGCCCCCACGCGCCGCATCGGCGTGCGCGCCGCGTCCCAGTCGTTGAAGTCGCCGACGAGCGACACGCGCGTGGCCTGCGGTGCGCGCACGACGAAGGAATACTGCCGCGCCACACCTTCCCCCGTCGCACCCGCCCCCGCTCTTTCGGACAGCGCGCCCCGGTAGGCGACAACCACGATGGCCGCGAGCCCCGCGGCCGCGGCCAGGGCGCCGAGGGGCGACACTGCGATGCGCCGCCCGGTGAGCCAAGCGGTCAGCAAGCCGCGAGCGCGCGGCGGAGCGACGCTCGCGATCTCCTCCATCACGCGCCGATCGAGCGCCGCGTCGATGCGAACCGGCCGCTTCAAGTAGCTCACGACGCGCTCGACGATGTCCGGCCGATCTTCAAACACGCTCCGCCTCCTTGAGCAGCACCTGCAGCTGCTCCCGGGCGCGCTTCACCCGCATCTTCAACGCCGAAATCCCCGCTCCCGTCAGCCGCGCCATTTCCCCATACTCCAAGTCCTCCAGGTGCTTGAGTAGGAACGCCTCGCGGCATTCGGGCGCGAGCCGCGCGAGCGCCCAGCGCACGAGATCCTCCCACTCCGCCCGCTCCGCGGGCCCGGGGAGCGCCGCCGCGCTGACCACCGCGTCGTCGTGCAGGAACACCCGCCCCCGTCTCGCGGCGCGCGCCCCCGTCGTGCGGCAGCAGTTGACGAGGATGCCGTACAACCATGCTCCAAACCGCTCGGGCCCGTTGCAGCGGTGGAGCGAGCGGTAGCCCCGCACGAACGCATCCTGCAACGCCTCCTCGGCGTCTTCCGCGTTCCCCAACATATGGAAGGCGTAGCGGCCGAGCCGATTGCGATAGCGCGCGACGAGGGCGGCATATGCACGGGCGTCCCCCGCGAGGACCCGGCGGACCAGTCCCGCGTCGCCCGTCTCCACGCTGTCTATACCCACGCCCACGACCCTCCCGTCACATCCGGCCGATAGGTGCGGAACATCGAAAGGTGCCACAGAAGTGCCACGCGAGCCGGCGCTCGGAAAGGTCGCGCGGCAAAAGCGAGCAGCGGCGCGGGAAAGACAGAGCCACCGGTCGGATTTGAACCGACGACCGCTCGATTACGAATCGAGAGCTCTACCACTGAGCTACGGTGGCGCGGTCATTTCGCAATGACTTACCGCGTTGGTCGAGAGGTCTACGCCGTGGTGCCAATGGTGCTGCCAAAACCGGTCCCGCGGAGCGCCTCTAACCGCGCCCCTAACTTAGCGGCGTGCTGCTCCACGCGGTACTCTACGACCTCCGCCCGGTGGCGCAGCGGGCCGAGATGTCCGTACACCCTCCGGACCATCGCCTCGCCGCCGTGTCCCATTTCGCGGGCAACCGTATAGGTGCTCACCGGCGCCCCGTGGTCCAGGGTTTGGAGCCGCGCGGCGCAGTAGGTGTGGCGGACAATCTTCGAGCGGATCTCACAGACTTCCATCCGGCTCTTACGGCGAGGGCGTCGAGAAGCTTCCGGAAAACTCGGACGCAGAGCGCCCTTCGCTTACGAGGCCCTTTGCGTCCTGGCGTGCGCGGCACTTGCGTGGCACTTTCGGGGTGGGAAACGCCCCCTTTCCGCCAGTTCGCTGGAACCGCGACGTCACGGCGTCTGACCACCCACGTGACCCAAGGGGGGAGGCGCAATTCATCTAGACTTCATGCGCGAGCAACAACGTGTTCACGTTTCGCTCCGTATGCCGGAATCGCAGGAGCGGGTGCACCAGCTCTTGTCTCCCGGCCTGCCACAGCTGCTTGGCGTTGTGGCGGGGGTGCTGGTCTATGGCTGCAGCCAGACCACGGCACCGACGCATTCCGGCCCCCCAGCCGCCCTCCACATCGTCACCGGAAATGCCCAGAGCGGCAACGAACGACAGCTGCTGGCCGTCCCCCTCACGGTCCAGGTGCTCGACGCTGCGGGCCGCGGATTGCCAGGCGTGGTCGTGGACTGGCAGGTGGCGGGCGGAGGCTCGCTCCTCGCCCGCGCCTTTCCCACCGCGACCGACAGCGTAGGACTGGCGCTGGTCTTGTGGCAGCTCGGATCGCTCTTCGGCTCCCAGAGCGTCACGGCGGTTTGCTGCGGGTCTATGGAGGCGTCCTTCACGGCGCAAGCGGTACTCCCCCTGACCCAACGCCTTACGCTTGTCAGCGGCGCAGGACAATTGGCCAACATCGGCCACACGTTGCCCCAGCCAATCACCGTCCGGGTCCTCCAAGCAAACGGAACGCGCGACGTGGGCACCGTCGTCGGCTGGGGAACGCACACCCCGGGTGGCTATTTTTCGCCCACTTTCGCCCGTACCGACAGCCTCGGTCAGGCTTCCACGAACTGGACGGTGGGCACCGTGGCGGGTGAGGAAACGAGCTGGGTGAGTGTCCGGGCACTGCCGCCCTTGCCCGTGCTCGCCAGTGCAGCGCCCGGGCCGGCGGTGCGGCTGGCGATCATGCCAACTCCTGCGCCGACGCTCGGTTTCGTCGGCGACTGGGATTTTGTCACCGCAAAGGCCTGGGACAGCTACGGCAACGCCACGTGGGGCATCATCTCGTTCGGCACTGCGGACACGAGCATCGCCCACATCATGAGTCAGTATCTCGGTCCCGCGGGGTACACGGGCCTTCCCGAGGCCCGCCACCATGGTACCACACGGATCACGGCACAGACGGAAGCGATTCGCGACAGCGTGCCGCTCACCGTGCTCGGCTTCAGCGCCGCGAGCGAGGGCGGCGACCATACCTGTGGTGTGAGCGTCGCTGGCGACGCGTATTGCTGGGGCCCGAACGCCCTGGGCGCGATCGGCGACGGGACGACGACTGACCGCCGACACCCGGCGCTCATCGGGCAAGGGCTCGGCCTGCAACTGCCCATCATCACCGCGCACACCTGCGCCGTCACGGCGAGCGGCCAGGCGTATTGTTGGGGGCCCGACGAGTCTGGGCAGCTGGGCGACGGCTCGCCAACCTACGCGACCGAGGTCAGCCAAGTCCAGCCCGTGCCCGTGGCAGGACGCCTCGCCTTCTCGAGTGTGCGCGCGGGACAGAACCACACCTGTGCCGTCGCGACGAGCGGGGACGCGTACTGCTGGGGGGCCAACAACGACGCCCAACTCGGTCGCGACACCGCGACCTACACGTGCCGCCAGAGCGCGCTCGGTCTCGGTCGCTGCAGCAACTGGCCGATTCTCGTCACCGGCGGACTACAATTCACCCAGGTGAGCGCGGGCTGGGAGCAGAGCTGCGGCGTCACGACGAGTGGCGCGGCGTACTGCTGGGGCCTGAATGACTCGGGCCAGCTCGGCAACGATTCCACGACGGACGTGTGCGGCTCGACGGCTCTCGTGCGGTGCAGCTACGTGCCGCGACTCGTGGAGGGCGGGTTGACCTTCAAGTCCGTCTCGGCGGGTGCCCAGTTCACGTGTGGGGTCGCCGCGAGCGGGGACGGTTATTGCTGGGGGTTCGGTGTCACCGGTAGCCTCGGCAACGGAGCCGGCGTCTCGAGCACGGTCCCGGTGAAGGTCGCCGGCGGACTCAGCTTCACGGATCTTCAAGCCGGGGGCGGGCACGCCTGCGGTCTGACCACCACCGGCAAGGTGTACTGCTGGGGCTACAACTACCCGTCCACACCCGCACAGTGGCCGCCGTCGACGTCGTCCTCGATGCAGTTTAGCGCCCTCGCCGTCGGGGGAGACCTCATGCGCGTTTGCGCCGTCACAACCCTCAGCGACCTCTATTGTTATTGAGCGGCGTCGTGCGGAAGCGGGCATTGGTCAGACGCGCTACGGGGTCGCGCGGTCCAGCTCCAACGTGAGGCTAGTTCGTTGATCGCTCGCCGAATCGGACGCCGGCCGTAACGGGGAACAAGGTGGTCTTCGGGAACCCCGTAACCGCCGCGACGGAGACATATCGAATATCGAGAAACAGCGCCCGGTAGGTGACCCCTCCACCTACATGCCAAGCTAGCCGGGTTGCGGAGTTATCGGTCGTCGTGCCCCCTGCAGTGACGGATATCGTGACATGGTACACGCCGACCCCGGCGAACAGGTGGGGAGCTACGGGGGAGGTCCGCGCAAGCGCAAGGGTGAGGCCAGCGTTCGCACCGAGGAGCTTGGTCGACTCGTCGGCCGATTGGCCGAGCCTCGTCGAGAGGTCGGACTTCAGCTGATCGTTCGCGCCATGCGCGCTGTACGCGACGTCCAGGCAAAGTCCGAGGGGAGACCGAGAGCGGCGCAGCGTCACCCCCACCATGCCCGTCCACCCATCATTAAAACCATCGCCGCTGCTATCGCCGCGGAACGCTCCTGTGGCAATTGTGCGACCCACGCCGATCCCGAACTCCGGCCGGATCCCCTGAGCCGTGGCGGACGTGACGCCGAGCGCGCACGCGAGCGCGAGCGCGCTTGCAGCCTTCCTATGCTCGTGGACGCAGTTCCCATAGCGCCAAGCCATATGGTGCCCGAATAGTGCCGCCGCTCGCGTCATCGGGCAACGCCGCTGCTGGCCCGGAGGGAACTCATCGCAGACCATATTCAGGATTCAGGGCGACTGAGAGCGTTGCCCGATCCGCCTCGGGCGTTCGCAACGCGACTCGTTGCCAATCGGCGAGAGGTGCCGGGCCAGGGGATGCGGCGCCGTGGGCTCGTGACTGCAGCCGCCAGCAAGCGTCACTGCGAGGAGCGCGCTGGCGGCTGCGCGACGCGTAGCCGTGTTACCTCGCTGCGGGCGACCCGTCACTGCCCGACCCGCGCCTGGAGGCGATACCGGCGTCCGAAGAGACCCGCGACGCTGACGTAGTAAGTGCCTGGATTGAGGTTCAGGGTGAGGCGCGAGCAGTAGTTGTACTGCGCAGGGTCGATGTAGCCCGTAAACGTGAGCAAGGTGTCGGCGGCGTCGAACAGGCCGATGGCCGTGGCCTCCTCGATCGCCAGACCGCACGCACCCACCCAGCCCGAAGTCTCGAACGTGTAGGTCGTGGCCGCAGGGATGCGCACCTTGTAGTAGTCGGCTGTCGTCGAATTGGCGATATGCCCTTGCATGTAGCCGCCAATGACCAGGGGACTCGCCGCCAGGATCGTGTGGTTCGCGAGGGATCCCGAGGGGAAGCCGATCGAGAAGGACACGGGGTTCGCCACCGCCCCTAAGATCGTTACCGCCGTCGGACTCGCGGATCCGCCGTATGCGCCCCACACCCTCCCCGGAGTGCCGACTGCCCCGTCACCGCTCTCATCCGCGCCCGCGAAGACCAGGTAGCTCCCGTCCTCGACTCTTGTGAAGTTGAAGGCTCCGTTCGCTTGAGCCGGGATTGTCTGCACGATCACGCCGGTGCTCACGGCATAGAGGCGTGCATACAGCTGCGATGGCGGGCCGTGGCGCTGGGACAAGCTGTTGTAGGCGTTGAGGAGGCCCGCCCCGTATGCCGTCGCGGGGCCGACGGCGTAGGTCGTGAGTCGGGACCGCAAGTCCGACGCCCCGAGCGATGGCGTTTGGGACAGGAGCAAAGCGGCGACACCTGAGACGTGCGGCGTCGCCATGGAGGTACCCTCAGCCCACGCGTACTCGGGCGAGTTCGTCGCGAAGTTCCAGATCGTCGACATGACGCCGCCCGAGGCGTCGCCGAGGGCAAAGTTCCCGCCCGGCGCTCGGATGCCCACGAAGGGACCGTAGCTCGAATACGGTGCCGGCGCTCCATCCGGGCCGACCGCTGCCACAGCCAGGACTCCCGGGTAAGCGGCTGGATACACGGGGTTAGCCGTGCCGCCGTTTCCGGCGGCGGCCACGACGAGCGCTCCCGCTTGCGTAGCGCTGAGGACGGCACGTTGCAGCGTCGTGTCGCTCTGCGAGCTGCCGAGACTCAGGTTGATGATCCTGGCGCCGGTGGGCGCTTGAACTGCGCCGCCCGCCCCGTTGTCCGCGGGCAAGCCCGCGGCGTAGAGCACTCCTTGGGCGACATCGTAGCTCGTGCCGAATCCGCCCACGCCCAGCACCCGCACCGGCCGGATCTGCACCGCCCAATTCACACCGGCGACGCCGATACCGTTGTTGCCCACCGCGCCGATAGTCCCGGCGACGTGCAGGCCGTGGTTGCCCAACGTGTCGGGAAGGAAGCAGGTGCCCGTGGAATCGAGCGAATAGGACGCGGGGTCGGTGGGATCGGGATCGTAGCCGTTGCCGTCATCGGCGTTGCTGATCCTGCCCCCGGCACACAGGGTCAACGAGTCGGCGCTATTGACAAAGTCGTACCCATCGGTCGTCAGGTTCCCGCGGATCGCCGGATGGTCGAAGCGGATGCCGTCGTCCACCACCGCAACAAGCACCGCCCGATTTCCCGTCGTCATGGCCCAGGCGCGGGGCAGGTCGACCAGACCATAGTGCCAGGATTGAAAGGGATAGAGCGGGTTGTTCGGCGTCATGGCCGTCCCGCCGCCAGCGCTGGAGGTCCGATAAGGAAAGAGTGGCGTTTCATCCCGCCAGATCAACTGGTTGGGTGCCACGCTGGCAATCCCGGGGTCCTTGCCTAGAGCAGCCGCGATCGCGTCGCGTTGAGTCGCGTCGGCGACGCGAATCCGTGCCGCAAGAATGGTCGGAGAGACACCAGCGACTGCGGCCCCCGCAGGAACGATCGCCGCCAAGCGCAAGCGGATCGCCCGCCCGAGGGTGCGTGCACCGGCAGCCGTGTTGAGCGCAGCCGACCCGATCGGCGGCGCGCCGAGCGCCGCGTGGCGGAATGTTACGATCAACTCGTTCGGTGTGGGCGCCTGCGGTAGAGCCCGAGTGAGAGCAGCGACGCGTGTCTTCGCGCGCGCACCGGCGGCCGGGAACCTGAGAGGTGAAGGCGCGGGGAACTCGAGGCTGGTAGCTCGAGTGATGGAGCTCGTCGCCTGTCCCAGTGGGCGCAAAGCTGCCGAGGAAACACCGGACACAGTAACGACACCGGCAAGGGAGCCGTCGTGCGGGATCCATCCCGTAGGGCTGGCGTCGTTACCGCAACGCGCCAGCACGAGCGCGGCCACGGCGACCGCAGCGGTCCGAATCACGGGTTTTGAAGGCGTCATGCTCCTCCCTCGTGCACAAGGACCTCCCCTTCTTCGGCTCCTTCGGCACGCGCGGCTTAAAAGGCGCCGCTGTACCAGCAATACAAGTCGTTACCGGTCGTCAGCGCGCACGTCCACGGTGTGCCGCCGTCGTCGCCCGCGGCGAGGAATCCGAACGTCAGGTTGGCGAAGACCGCGACGGGCGTCGAGCCGTACGATCCCCCCCAGCAGTAGACCTTGCCGGCGGTGCTGAGGCCGCAAGCGTGCGACGGGCCGGCCTCGATGTCGGCGAAAGAGAGCCCGCCCGCGACCTTCACGGGCGTCGTGCTGTTCGTCGTTGCGCCGTTGCCGAGGTCCCCGGTGGTGCCGTAGCCCCAACAGTATCCATCGCCGGCGGTGGTGAGGCCGCACGTGAAGTAGTCGCCCACCGAGACAGACTTGAACGTCAGTCCGCCTTCGACGCGGAGCGGGACGTAGCTACACGGGAGCGGCGGGTATGCCCCGCAGGTCTGCGTCGTGGAGTCGTTGCCCAGCCGGCCTGTCGCGGCGATGCCCCAGCAATACGCCGCGCCGCTCGTCGTCACGCCGCAGCTGTGCTGCCAGAACCCCACGCTCACCTGCGTGAACGTCAGCCCACCCGCCACAAGAATCGGCCAGTTGCTGCATCGACCTGCCTCCGCGCAGGTGCCGGGCACGGTATCGCGTCCGAGTTGTCCGCTGTAGTTAGCCCCCCAACAGTAGGCGTCGCCGCTGGTCGTCACCGCACAGGTGTGGCTGCGGCCGGCCCGGATGCTCGCAAACACGTGCCCCCCGACCACGGCCTGGGGGACGGTGTCTCGGTAATCGGTGGCGTAGTTCGGTGACCCGTCGCCTACCTCACCGTCCTGGTCGAGCCCCCAACAATAGCCCTGGCCGCTCGCGGTGAGGGCGCAGGTGTGCCAGTCGGTCCGAGGGAGTTGCAGTCCGAGCCCCGGGCCGATGGGAACGGGACGGGGACGGGTAATTCTCGTCCCGTCTCCGATCGCGCCTAGGTTGTTGTCCCCCCAACAGTAGGCCTGGCCCGCGAGGCTGAGACCGCATCGGTGCATGCCCCCGACACTGACGCCGCTCCAGCCGAGGACGGTGACGGCCACGCTGTCGCCGAGCACGCCGAGCCCACCGGTGATCCACGTGGAGCCGTGATGGCGCACCTGGATCACACCATTGGAGACGACGGCGATGGTGGTGTCGTCCGAACGCAGGGGCACCGCTCCGGTGATGAGGTTGCCGTACCGATCCCACCCCTGGGCTGTAACCTGAGCGGTGTCACCGACCACGCCGAACAGCGGTAGCATAGCCGGGGCGATCGTCACGCGGGCAGGCGGCCCGGGGATGGCGGTCGCGATGAACAGGGCTGGGGGCAAGCCCGGCGCCACCGCGGCGCTGGTCTCCGCTCCCGCGACGGTGCCCAGGCTCCAGGTGGTCGTGACATGACCGGCGGTGTCCGCCCGAGCAGACGTAGGCGAGAGGCGTCCTCCCGGGCTCCGGGTGATCCAATTAACTGTGGCGCCGACGTCGGGAGTGCCGTCGCCACGCAGCACTTGGGCCACAAGGGGGATCGGGAGTGTTCGGGTGACAGTATCGATCTGGTACACGCCGGAGATTACCGTCAGGCGCGCCGTGAGAGGGAGGACGGCCCGCGCACTGAAGGACACGGCGGGCAGCGAGCCATACATCGCCACCACGGTCTGGGTCCCGAGTCCACCCCCGAGCTGCCAGAACGCCGACGCCAGGCCGGTGCTGTCCGTCGTCGTAGGAAGATGGGGCACGAGCAGCCTGCCACCCCCCGACGCCACGGTCCACTGGATTGCGGCTCCAGGAATCCCTCGGCCGCTGGCGTCGACCACTTGGACAGTAAGGGGAAACGGCAGCACACTACCGATCGCACCCGTCTGGGCGTTGCCTGTAATCAGCCCGAGCACGATCGGCGTCCCGAAACCCGGAGCAGTGACCGAGCTGCTACAGCAGATGCTCAACCCCGCTGCCAGCAGAGACAGAAGGCGAGCCGGGTGATAAGCGGACGACTCGTGTTCGCGCATCTGAAGACCTCGGGAGCTGAACCTCCCGGCGAAGCCCAGTGGCTCCCCGTCCTGGTAGGCCCTGCGCAGCGCCCCGACAAGCTTGCGCGCCGCGGAATTCTGTCGTTCGCGCGAATCGGCCGCAAGGTGCGCGCCGTGCGCCGTCGACTGGCGTCGCACATCGCTGCCATTCGCGACAGCGTGACGCCTGGGGGAGCGAGCGCCGCAAGGCCCGTTTGTCGCGGCGGCATGGCCGACCACGACCGAGTCCACCTGGGCGCGCCGCGATATCAACCACGCGGGTCGCCACCGATCCAGCACGTGAGGCCACCGCTCCAGATCGAGCTTGATAAGTGCACCGTTAGCCAGTAGTTGCCGTAGCCGACGCCGACCGAGCGGGAAGGCGGTCCGAACCCATGACTCGTGCTCGCCATTGGCTTGGCAACGTGCTAAGACAGCTCGCACGCTGGCGCGACGAAGCCATCCTCGCATATCACATGGGAGAGGATGGTCGGCTAGGTAGCGTTCCAACGCCGCGCGGAGCTGCGGCCGGAGCGGCACGGAGCGGTGAGACGTGGTCGTCTTGAGCCGCCGCCACCGATTTGGTCGGAAGGTCACCACTCCACGATCGAGTGAAATGGAGCGAGTCAAACCCCGCGGTCCCGACCTAGTTGCGTAGAGCGATCAGCGAGTACTGTCGCGCCGAGCCAACGCGTCCTTTGAGATAACCTAGAACCACGATCCGTGGGTTCTAGCGTACTTTCCCACGTGCAGCGACCTTCCAGCTTCCTTCCACTCGGCCGCGGCGGCCGAACGAGATTTCGTCGTGCAGGTTGACAGTCGGGCAGACATGGCTTGGCACCACCCAGACTTTCTCTCCGACGTGGGCCGGCCCATGGATCTCCACGTAGCCGTGCTCCTCATTCAGTTTGCGCAGGGTCCAT